>Ga0209490_10007005_pt1 | contig 10084 bp, 6 predicted proteins | sample MAT06_FD_187209 | JGI IMG/M metagenome (GOLD analysis project Ga0209490, IMG submission 187209) | Freshwater microbial communities from Lake Fryxell liftoff mats and glacier meltwater in Antarctica - MAT-06 (SPAdes) (version 2) | ecosystem: Environmental > Aquatic > Freshwater > Ice > Liftoff...
AACTCAGGAATCATCCCAAACTTCACCATATCGTCTGGCTCTAGATGTTTCAGCACATCCGACGATTTTCTCTCCTTAATCTGTCCCTCACTAGGCTGGACAAAGCCCATCGCTTTCTTGCCCATTCGCTGCTCTACGGCTTTGTCTAAACCGACAAAAGCTCCACCGCAAATAAACAGAATATTGCTCGTATCAATCTGAATGCAGTCCTGATAAGGGTGCTTGCGCCCTCCTTGGGGTGGCACATTGGCAACCGTACCTTCCAGCATCTTCAAAAGCGCCTGCTGAACGCCTTCTCCTGATACATCACGGGTAATTGAGGGATTTTCGCTCTTACGGGCAATCTTATCGATTTCGTCGATGTAAATAATGCCGCGTTGCGCTGCATCCACATCTAGATCTGCAACCTGGAGCAGCCTTAGCAGGATATTTTCAACATCTTCCCCGACATAGCCTGCCTCAGTTAGAGTGGTGGCATCTGCAACGGCAAAGGGCACATCCAGCATCTCAGCCAACGTTTGAGCTAGTAAGGTCTTACCGCAACCTGTAGGGCCAATTAGCAAGATATTCGACTTTTGCAGCTCTACCGGGTCTTCGGTCTTCGCCGTTCCCTTCGACTGCAAAAAGCTTAAGCGCTTGTAATGGTTGTAAACCGCCACCGAAAGAATCTTCTTCGCCTCATCCTGCCCAATCACATGCCCGTCAAGATGCTTTTTAATCTCACGCGGCTTAGGAATTTGGCTCATCGACATATTTGCCGAACGAGCCGGACGCTTCTCAGGGCTGTCTCGCCGTGCAGAAGGCTGAGGGACGGCTGCGGTAGAGTCAAACAGCTCCTCATCTAAAATTTCGTTGCACAGGTCAACGCACTCATCACAAATGTAAACTCCAGGCCCGGCAATGAGTTTCCGAACCTGCTCCTGCGATTTGCCGCAGAACGAACATTTGAGATGGGAGTCATATTTAGACATATTCGCCCCTTATTTCACTGCGGTAATTGTGGGTAAATCTTTGCGAGTGACAACCTGATCAATCAGACCATAGTCCTTAGCTTCTTCTGCCGACATGAAAAAGTCACGCTCTGTGTCAGCCTCAACTTTATCAAAAGGTTGCTTAGTATGATAAGCCAACAATTCGTTCAATGTACGTTTGATGTATAGAATTTCTCTGGCTTGAATTTCAATATCTACTGCTTGCCCCTGGGCACCGCCTAACGGCTGATGAATCATAATCCGAGAGCTGGGTAGGGATAGCCGCTTTCCATGTTCGCCTGCCGACAGCAGAAACGCCCCCATGCTGGCTGCTAAACCGTAGCAAATCGTAACGACATCGGGGCGAACCTGCTGCATCGTATCGTAGATTGCCATGCCTGCCGAGACTGACCCGCCTGGAGAATTGATGTAGATCTGGATATCTTTTTCAGGATCGTCGGCGTCTAGATAGAGCAACTGCGCCACGATGGAGTCTGCTACACCATCATTAACGGGAGTACCCAGAAAAATGATGCGCTCGCGCAAAAGGCGAGAGTAAATGTCAAAGGCACGATCGCCCCGCCCCGACTGCTCTAAGACCATTGGCACAACGTTTTGTGTTTCGGCAGTTGAGTGAACGGGGTATGAATGTAAGGAATTGAACTCTAAAGATCTAGAGCTGGATAGGGAAAACTTGGAATCATTAAACTGGGGCATAAGACCTGAAAATGTGATGAACTCTAGCTTTGAGATGAAAAACCAGCTTTACAGGTCTTTTGACCTAAGCGCCTCTACTCTACCCAACAATTATGCACTAAGTGTCTTAGAACTCAGGGAAGAATGAAACGCGATCGCTTTCGAGATATCCGCCCGGAGCCGCTCCATTCTTCCCTATCCTACTTCGATTCAGATTAAGAGGTTTGCTTCCCAGCTTTTCCCTTCGTTTTCTTGGGAGCTTCAGCAGGAGCCTCATCGATCGCATCATCAGCCATTACATCATCAGCAATTTCCTCTACGACTTCAGCCGCAACATCGATCGCCGCATCTGATGCAGCTTCCGCCTCAGCAGCCGTCTCTTCTAGCTCTTCTGCATCCACTTCCACTTCTTCCTCAGCGGGCGTTAGCGACCCTTCTGGAACAAGTTCTACAGAACCGTTCTCTTCTAACCAGCTCAAAATTTTATCTTTAAGCAAATCTTCTGAAACTACTTCCCGCAGCCGTTCCGTATCAATGTCCCGATCTTGACCTGCGTACTCAGCCAAAATTTCATTCATTTTGGCTTCCACGTCTCTAGCCTCTACTTCAAGGGATTGTTGTTTGGCAATTTCCCCTAAAGCCAGAGTGCGCTGAATCCGCGTAATCGACTCAGGACGAGCCTGTTGCCGCAGCATAGCAACAATTTCTGGGGTGAACATTTTTTTAACGTCCATCCCCTGTTGACTAAACTGCATTGCCGTTTGGGTCACAGAATCATCAATTTCTTGCTTGACCAAAGTTTCAGGCAGTTCAACCTCAATATGCTTCACTAGCTCAGTGAGCAACGCTTCCTGTTTATTATCTTTGGTCTTTTGCTCCGCTTCCTTTTGGTAACGAGTTTCTAATGACTCCCGCAACTCTGCCACAGTTTCAAAATCACTGACTTCTCGAGCAAAATCATCATCAAGATCAGGAAGCTCTTGGGCTTTCAGTTCCTTCAGCGTGATGGTAAATACGGCAGGTTTGCCTGCCAATTCCTGTTGAGGATAAGCTTCTGGGAAAGTCACTTCGACTTCCTTAGTTTCTCCCGGATTCATCCCAAAGGTTCCTTCCACAAATCCCGGAATAAACTTGCCTTCAGACAGTTCAACCTGAAAATCTTCGGCGCTCCCTCCCGGAATTTCACCAGGCTCTTCGCCTTCAGGCGATTCTGCAAATCGTCCAGAAAAGTCAACGATCGCCATATCTCCCTGCTCAGCGACTCGCCCTTCGACTGGAACCAGTGTTGCCGCCCGTTTCCGGTAGTTTTCCAACACCTCGTCCACTTTGCCAGAGTCATACTTCACTTCTTCTGCCTTGACCGTCAACCCGGTGTATTCACCCAGCTTGACCTCAGGCGGAACATCGATCGCTGCTGCAAAGGTTAGGGGTGAACCTGGCTCAAATTGCTCTACCAACTCGTCGAAGGATGACTGGAGGCTAAATTGCCCCATCGTTTGAATTTTTTCAGTCTCAACCGCCTTTTTCAAGCTGTCTTGAATCAAATCTTCAACCACCGTGGCTTTAATTCGGCTCGAACCAAACCGCTGGAGCAAAACTTGGCGGGGCACTTTGCCCTTACGAAACCCAGGAATGCTGGCATTGCGAGTAAACTCCTGGAGAGCCTTCTCGTAAGCCTTTGATGACATCTCAGGGGTGATCTCGATTTCTAGACCAATTTGACTGGCGGGGAGCTTTTCCTGGGTAACTTTCATTAGAATTTCTCGTTGCGTGTCGCTTCTTAAGGGGCTGAAACTATTCAGCTTTGCCGCAATTAGCTATGTTAGCTGATTCTGACTCAATTGCTCAGGAGCGCAACAAATCTCGTTACGCTTCAAGGGAGGAGAAATCAGGATCTGGGGACATTAGTAATGTATCTCTTAATATCGTCTTCTTCAAAAGCAGTCAGAGATCCGCTATGATTCAGGGAGACGAATGCAGCTTGAGGTCGTCGCGCACCAAGTTAAAGTACTGTGGTAGACCTGGTAGGGTCGAATCAGAAAGAAGGCGATCGCCCACCCCACTAAGACGGGTTCCTCAATACTTTGTCCCAGGCAATTGATTAACGCCTGACTAGCCTTTATAATCTTTTCTCATTACTTTAGATTCGTGATTAGTATTTTCAAAAATCTTAAGTTCGTTTTCAAGAAAAAAATCGTTCATTGTTTGATTGGAGGATGTTGAGGTTGCCCAAAACTTATCGAGTTGCTGTTCTGGGTGCGACGGGAGCTGTTGGCACTGAACTCTTAGACTTATTGTCTGAGCGTAATTTTCCGTTGGGTAACCTAAGGCTGTTGTCCTCGCCCCGTTCGGCAGGTGAGAAGTTGGCGTTCGCTGGCAAAGAGTATGTCGTTGAAGCTGTGGGCGATCGCTCCTTCGACAATATTGATCTGGTTCTGGCCTCTGCTGGTGGCTCTGTTTCCAAAGCTTGGGCAGACCAGATTGTCGCAGCAGGTGCCGTCATGATCGACAATTCCAGCGCCTTCCGAATGCGCCCCGACGTGCCCTTGGTGATTCCAGAGGTCAACCCTAACGCCGCTGCCCAGCATCAAGGAATTATTGCTAACCCTAACTGCACGACTATCTTGATGGCGGTTGCAATCTATCCGCTGCATCAAGTGCAGCCCATTCGCCGGATTGTAGCGGCAACCTATCAATCTGCCAGCGGTGCAGGCGCTAGAGCCATGGAAGAAGTGAAAGTACAGGCACAGGCGATTCTTGATGGAGAAGAGCCTAAAGCTGAAATCTTTCCCTATCCCCTGGCATTTAACCTTTTTCCCCACAACACCCCGATTGACGACCAGGGTTATTGCGAAGAAGAAATGAAAATGGTCAACGAGACCCGAAAAATCTTTGCAGCACCTGATCTGCGGGTAACAGCCACCTGTATACGGGTTCCCGTATTGCGCGCTCACTCAGAAGCCCTTAATCTAGAGTTTGAGTCACCCTTTGCTGTGGCTCAAGCCCGCGAGATTTTGAGCCAAGCTCCGGGAGTTAAGCTAGTCGAAGATTGGCAGGCAAACCACTTTCCCATGCCTAGCGAAGCAAGCGGGCAAGATGAGGTGTTAGTCGGTCGGATTCGCCAAGATATTTCTAACCCTAACTGCTTAGAGCTTTGGTTGAGTGGTGACCAAATTCGCAAGGGAGCTGCTTTGAACGCAGTCCAGATTGCTGAGCTGTTGGTCGCGCAAGATTTAATTCGTCCGACAAAACTGGCAGTGGCTGCTTAGCCAGAAATCAAGATAATTTAAGTTCGATGATTGAGGAGTTAGTAACGTGTGGTAGATTTTGGACGTGTGGTGACTGCAATGATCACGCCGTTTGCCAAGGACGGTAGTGTAGACTATGCTTTAGCTGAACAGTTAGCCGTTCATTTAGTTGAACATGGCAGTGATACGCTAGTAGTCTGTGGGACGACGGGCGAATCGCCAACGCTGACTTGGGACGAAGAATTTGAACTCTTTCAGGTGGTTCAAAAAGCAATTTATGGGAAAGCTAAAATTATCGCAGGGGCGGGGTCAAATTCTACGACAGAAGCGATCGCTGCCACACAAAAGGCAGATAAGCTAAGATTAGATGGAACATTGCAAGTAGTTCCTTACTACAACAAGCCCCCTCAAGATGGGCTTTACCAACATTTCCGGGCGATCGCCGAAGCCAGTCCCGATCTACCTATGATGCTTTACAACATTCCAGGACGGACAGGTCAAAATCTGGCACCCGAAACCGTGATTCATCTTGCCGAAATCCCGAACATTGTGGCAATTAAGGAAGCAAGCGGCAACCTTGATCAAGTCAGCCAAGTTCGACGCTCAACCCCACCTGAGTTTAGTATTTACTCTGGCGATGACTCCTTAACGTTACCCATGTTGGCAGTGGGTGCAAAAGGAGTAGTGAGCGTGGCAAGCCATTTGGTCGGAGACCTGATGCAGCAGATGGTTCAGACGTTTGAACAAGGTCTAGTTCATGACGCTCGCAAAATTCACCTTCAGCTTATCCCATTGTTCAAAGCCTTATTTGTAACTTCTAATCCCATCCCCCTGAAAGCCGCTCTCCGGCTGCAAGGATGGCAGGTTGGCACTACCCGTCCACCTTTGTTCGATCAGTCCCTCGACGTTGATCAAATCCTCCGGAAAGTTATGGAAGAAATAGGCTTACTTCCTATATAGTGCGTTTATATGCGTCATTCGCGCCTCAGAAAAGCGATCGCACCTACAGATTTGCTCACAACTAAATAAGTCACAAAGAGTTTCATCTCTATCCCTGAGTTCTGTCATTTCCATGAACTCTAGGTTCTGTTTTCCAGCAACGCCTTCGTTGCAAAAGTTTCTAAACACCTTGAAGAATTAAGGACACACATGAGTCAAAACGGTTCAGCTAACGTATTAAAAGTTATCCCTCTCGGCGGATTACACGAAATTGGTAAAAATACCTGCGTGTTCGAGTACAACGACGAAATTATTCTCCTAGATGCCGGACTGGCATTCCCTTCCGACGGAATGCACGGAGTTAATATTGTCCTTCCTGATATGACCTACCTACGGGAAAATCGTCATAAAATCAAAGGCATGATTGTCACCCACGGGCATGAAGACCATATTGGTGGCATTGCCTTCCACCTCAAGCAATTTGACATTCCAGTCATTTACGGGCCTCGTTTGGCGATGGCGCTGCTGCAAGACAAGCTAGAAGAAGCAGGCGTTTCCGATCGCACCGAACTGCGCACTGTTCGTCCCCGCGATATGGTTCGCATCGGCTCTTCTTTCTTAGTGGAATATATCCGCAATACGCACTCCATGGCGGACAGTTTCACTGTAGCCATCCATACTCCTTTGGGCGTCGTTATCCACACAGGTGACTTTAAAATTGACCACACGCCTGTAGATGGTGAAACCTTTGATTTGCAGCGATTGGCGGAACACGGTGAGAAGGGTGTGCTGTGCCTGATCAGCGACTCGACTAATTCTGAAATACCAGGATTTACCCCTTCTGAGCGCTCGGTTTTCCCTAACCTCGATCGCATTTTCTCTCAGGCTCCAGGACGGCTGCTGGTCACAACCTTTGCCTCCTCGGTGCATCGCGTCAACATGATTTTGGAACTGGCGAAAAAGAATAAGCGATCGGTTGCGGTTCTAGGTCGCTCGATGCTGAACGTGATTGCCCATGCGCGGAATTTGGGCTATATCAAATGCACAGATGATATTTTTGTGCCGCTTAATACAGTCAATAAACTGCCCGATAATAACGTTCTGATTCTGACTACTGGGTCGCAAGGCGAACCGATGGCAGCCATGACTCGGATTGCCAACCAGGAACACCGCCAAGTCAAAATTCGGGAAGGCGATACGGTTGTATTCTCGGCAAACCCCATTCCCGGTAACACTATTGCCGTGGTCAACACCATTGACAAGCTGATGATGCAAGGCGCAAAAGTGGTGTATGGCAAGGATAAGGGTATCCACGTTTCTGGGCACGGCGCTCAGGAAGATCAAAAAATGATGATTGCGCTGACCCGTCCTAAGTTCTTCATCCCTGTCCACGGTGAACATCGGATGTTGGTCAAGCACTCTGAAACTGCTCAGAGCATGGGCATTCCAGCAGAGAACATGATTATTATCGACAACGGCGATGTGGTGGAACTAACCCCCGATCGCGTCCGGGTTTCAGGGAAGGTGCCCTCAGGCATTGAGCTGGTAGACTCTTCTCGATCGGGCATTGTTCAAGAGCGCGTTCTTAAAGAGCGGCAACAGATGGCTGAAGAAGGAATTGTGACCATTGCGGCAGCGATTAACCGCACAGGTGAGCTAATGGCAAAGCCTGAAGTTCATTTGCGCGGCGTTGTCACCAGCATTGAAAAGGTTCGGCTTGAAAAAGTCGTGTCCCAGAGCATTGAGAATGTGGTGAAGAACGGCTGGTCAGAAATTGCTCCAGCATCAGGTAATGGCAAGGGCACAGAGATTAACTGGGTAAAGCTGCAAGCAGATATTGAGGCAGACCTGCGGCGATTGCTGCGGCGCGAACTTCAATCTAGCCCCACGTTGGTGTTCATGATGCAGACTCCGACGCAGCCGTCCTCAGTGCAGCAAGTTCCAACTCAGTCAGCGCCAACTCAGCCAGCACCCGTCCAACAGAATCTGGTACACCAGGTTCCGACACCCCAATCTACTGCCCCCAGCAGTTCTCGGCGACAGCGATCGACGGCAAAGGTGGCTTCTTAGCCGCTCCGTAGATTTGGTTAAGGTCTAAAGAAAGTTTGAAAAGGCGATCGACAGGTCGCCTTTTTGAGTGTTATGGTGTTAGACGGAAATCACCACGAAGATATTTCAATTTCTTTTTTTACGTCGAGTTTCGGCTCACTTTAAAACTGTAGCTTCCGACACACTTCATCAACAAAATATCAGGTGAAGCTGCCCTATTTCAAAGGTTTATCAATCTTAAAAATCCGTGTTTCCACGAGCTTCCATCCGATCTGATTCGGACACAATAGCCATGACAGATGAATCAGCGTGAATGAAACGTAGCCTTCTACACACAAATGAAGAAAGAGTTTTTCTACTCTTGAAAGAGTATTACTTTACTACTTTTTCCGGCTTCAATATTAACCACTCATTCCGATAAAACTGTTTCAGTCTGTGTATATGTCTATTAGGGAACTTTACAAGTGATTTACCTGATCTAGATCACTAGCCAGTTGGAATCAAGGAAGGAACGATGAACTCATCTAAGAATGACGAAACAAAAGCCTCTACCCTTGTGAGTTGGGGGTGGGTAAACCAGTCCAATACGATCTCTAGTCCAGGTACACCCCCTCAGGCACTCTCTAAGCGATCGATCGACCTTCTGCACCCAGTGCGGCAATGGTTAGACCAAATTGAGGTGAAGGAGGCAGGGTTTGCTCACTTCCTCTGTAAGCAAATTCCTTCTCAATGCCCCTTTGAACGGCGAGTTCAGTTCAAAGGTCGGACGCTGCTCTATATTCCGCCTCTTTGTAAGCTCAATCCTTTGTATAACGAGGTTGTGGCTCTTCGGTTTCGGGCGCTTTGCTATCTGGCAGACGTTTGTGGTGAAGACATTTCTAGCTATTGCTAAATGGCTTCAAAGTTGCGGCTCAAGCTCTCCAGAAAAACTTGAGGCGAGTAAAGTAAGAGGTGAGTAGGGCGATCGGCAACGTGTAGGCAATTCCTTTAACCGCCCCCATTAAGGGGTTATTGGTTAGTTCAAGGATCAAGTCTTCTAGACCCGTGAGCTGAAGGATCGGCCAGAGCAGATTAGCGAAGGCAACATAGGCAATCATGGGATTTTGTCCATTGTCGATGAGGAGCCAGGGTCGCCACTGAAACATATTGATCAGGATCGTCAGCGCGATGAGCAAGAACAGCGCGATCGCCACTGTCACAAAGTAGTAGCTGTAAGTTGAGGGATCTTTGTGAATGCCGCCCTGAAATGGCTCGAAACATAAGCCCAGCGCCAACCAGTACAACCCCCACTGGAAAAGCTGCTTGATTAATTTGCCCGTACTGCTTTGAAATGGAGCAAACAAAAACCAGCTCGCTCCTCCGATCGCCCCACTCATTACCGTTGTAGTGAAAACAGCGCGAGACTGTAGCCCCACCAGTAGCACCAGACAAAGCATCACCATTGACAGGATGATGAGCCAAAGTCGTTGCCGAGTGCGAGGGGCTTGAAAGTCTTCTGGTTCTGATTGGCTTTGAGTCCACTGTAGAATTAAGTCTCCAGCGATCGTCCCTGGGATGACAATAAATAAATATTTAAGATAGTAAAACTGGAATAGCCATGGAATTGGCGATGATCCCCACAGAATTTTGACCCAACCGTCCGAGTTGGAAGAGAATTGCAGTGCCAAAAGTGCGCCTAGTAATCCTATGCGCAGAACAGGGTTGTAGCGAGTGCTAAGCCAAGCTAAGGTACCAAAGATTGCCATGTTCGCCAAAGCCATGAGGATGGGATCACTGCGATCGAGCTGAAACCCTTTTCCTCCATAGGAAAGCTGCGAAATGAGTAGGAGAGCACCAACCCCGCCGATCGCGCTTAAGGCTGCACTATATTTGCCCAGTTTCCACGCAGCAGGCAGCCGTCCAAACATCAGCGATAGAAGCACAAACCCTAACATTGCCAAGTACCAGGTGCTGCGGGTTGGTTCAGAATTAATGGTGAAAGGGCGAAGATGCTGAAGGATGATGGCGAATGCGCCTAATAGTAAGCCCCGCTTAAAGATATAGCCCAAGATTTGTGGGCGTGACCCACCTGCGTCAAGACGGCGAGAAAGGGCAAGGGGAATGGCGGCACCCAGAGCAAATAGGAATAGGGGAAAGACTAGATCGACCCACGTTAATCCGGCGATCGCCTTATTGAAATTA
>Ga0209490_10007010_pt1 | contig 10077 bp, 12 predicted proteins | sample MAT06_FD_187209 | JGI IMG/M metagenome (GOLD analysis project Ga0209490, IMG submission 187209) | Freshwater microbial communities from Lake Fryxell liftoff mats and glacier meltwater in Antarctica - MAT-06 (SPAdes) (version 2) | ecosystem: Environmental > Aquatic > Freshwater > Ice > Liftoff...
TGTAATAATAGCCTGTTTCATTTGTCAAAAAATTTATTTTTTTCTTTTTTAGGTGTAATGTACAGTTTCATTAAGCAATATGGCTTCTTGTATAATTTTAGTTAATTCGTTTTAATAACAACAGCTTCATTTAACTACTGAACCGCTAATTTCTTGTGGGTGCTGTTAACAGCTGGGCATCTTACTTCAGTCATTTTCAATCGCCTGGTTTAAAAAGTCCACCAATGGTTTTGTCGTCTTGAAATAAGAATTGATTTTATCAAATGTGTCTATGGATATTATTTCTTTGTCTGTTAGTTTTTCCTTTGTGTAAAAACCTTTCATTCTCAGAAATTCACTTGCTTTATTTGATTCGTCAAACTCTTTTGGTGTCCTGCTCAAAACACCTGAATTGTTGATACCGCTTGGAAATGTTTTCTTAAATGTTTTGTCATTAATTATTGCTGTCCACTCGTCAAAAGCATAATCTATTTCTTGTCTAATTTTTTTTAATTGGTCTGGTTGCGGATTGTAAACCCCACCGCCAACGAAACAATTGTCAGCTTCAATGTGCAGATAGTAGAATGCCGATGAACTATTTTTCCCGTTCTTGTTCAACACAATATAATAATCTGTCTTGTATGGGGTCTTGTCCTTTGCAAAACGTAAATCTCTATTCAGCCTTGTTATGCACTTTTTCGGGTCGAGATAAGCATTAGAAATAGTTTTGTCTAAGTCTGAAATAGAAGTTATCAATTCAGAAGTCAAAGTCAAAATGTCGTTCTTAGCATTTTCATACAATTTTCTATTGTCGTCAAGCCACTCTTTTGAGTTATTAGCTTTAAGGTCTTTTAAAAATTTAAGAGTATTTTTATTTATCATCGGTCAGGTTAAGATATAATTTCATTTGTGTAGTTGATTGCCTTGCTGCTAACAATAAGAAAAGTATCCACAAAGCACCCCGATAAAGCCCTGCATTAATTCTTATACAGGGCTTTGTGGTATACTTTTGTGTTGACTGACCTCGCCGCTAGTTTGCATTAGGGATAAGTATCAATCAGATCACTTCTTCTTGTTTGTTTTTTGTTGATTTTATTAATTTAATAACCACTTTTCAATACTTTTTTTACTTTTAGTTATTGGTGTTCTTTAAAAATACTGATTTATTTTGTTCTACTTACGTCATTTTCGCTTATTTTTTTTGTTAACTTGCATATGCCTTTTATATTTTCTAAGGAACAAAAATTTACTTTACTCTGTCAAAACCATAGTTATGTATTAAAACCATTTTACGCCATCTTTAGAAAATTCATCGATTTCAATCCATTGTCCTTTTTCGTTTAATGTGACATCTTTACGAATATAAAACTTTTTGTACCTCCCATATATACTACACTTGTTCCCACCCATTTGAAGTAATATTCAGTGTTAATAGTCATTACAATAGCAGTAGTCAAATTGTAAAGCAAAGTAGGAAGAAAAAAAGTGAGTATTCTTATGATCAATAACAGCTTTTACTTATTTGTGGTTTTTATTTTTTCGGTAAAAATATCAAAGCCATTGTGTGAATCTATTAGTTCTACTAGAGTCCTATCTCCTAATAAAAAGAAAAGAATTGAGGCGATTTTCCTAAATGATGTAGCAATTCTTCACTTACCGTAAGTGTGGATTCACTTTGCAGAATATAAATTGTCCAGCAAAGCACACATGTAATTAAAGCCGATGCTGCCTTGTTGAGTTTTAAAGGATGCTCAAATGCAATGGCAGTTAATCCTAAAACAAAACAATAATTAGCAGAGTGGTTATCATATCAATTTAAAATTGGCAGTAAAAGATTAAAGTTTGGTTCTTTGATAATATAATCTGCAACAGAATCAACCAAATTATTAGTAGAACAAAACGATACGCCTATACCAGCTTTACGAATACAGCAAATATCATTTTCACCGTCACCAACCACAAGAGTGTTTTTTAAATCCACATCATACTTATCGCAGATATTAATTAGAGCATTTAGTTTGCAATAATCATGTTTGCACTGGCTTTTATCATCTAATAAAAAGATGGATGGAATTTTTACTTCGCCAGTCGCAACACTTTTTGAAAATTCCAATTCATTAGAAATAGTAAAGTCAAAGCCAAATTTATTTTTCAAATGATTGGTTATGCAGTCATAACTATCGCTAATAATGCCTGTAATATAGCCTTGTTGTTTTAATTGCTTAATTACTTCCTCTAAATAGGGTGTCACTTCTATTTTATCTGCCACTGCCAGTAAATCACCAATACTTTTTCCTTTGAGTAAACGGGCAATCAGTTTAGTGCGGATAAAAGGATTGTTGTTATTGGTAACTATATCAACGAGTTCTTTTTTAAATCCAAATTCCGCAGCAGCAGTGCTAATAAAGCTTGTTCGCAAAATAGTATTATCCATGTCGAACATGGCAATCTTTTTTAAAGACATTAACCCTTCACGGATGGCAAATTCCATTTGTTCCCTTATCACTTGAATATTTTCGTATGTCTCCAGATTTTGGGAATCCATTTCTTTTGATTTCTTCATAATGGTTCTTGCTACCTCCCGGCTCATCTTGCCCAATTGTTCCAATGCCTGCATCCTGTTTTCTATATTGCCAATACTTACTTCGGTAATTCTTGCTCCTAAATTATGCATGTCCATCAATATACCAATATCAACGCCATATCCTTCTTCAAATTCGCATTTCGTAAACAAGCTTTTCCTTCCTGCAATCATGCCGCTTAACGGTTGCTGAAAACTAGGAAAGGTTGGGTTGAGGATAGACAATAGTGGCTTTGCAACTAATTCAGTAACCCTACCTGCCTGTCTATTGAAATATGATTTTACAAAATCAGCTTCTTTGTTTAATAGAGGCGTAGTAAGTAACTCTATAACATTTTCAGGATAAGTTATTATATCCGCATCCAAAAAAGCGATTACTTCATTTTTTGCTACCAGCACTCCGTCCTTCATAGATGCACCTTTACCTAATTTGGTACTGGTAATTATAGTTGCACCTTCTTTCCGAGCTTCTTCCACAGTATTGTCCATTGATTTGTCATCTACAACAATAACTTCTGTAACAAGCTGGGAATTATTTGCGAGATGCACAACTTGCCGGATAGTTTTTTCTTCGTTTAATGCAGGAATTATAACTGTAATCATTATTGAAAGATTAGATTAATATTTTGTTGATTTAATCTGATTTTTAGCCAGTTTTCTATTTTCGATTTTTTCTGTATAGGAAGTTTCGCTAGTAGAAATAGCAAAACTAAAAATGTTTGTTTAGAGCCTGCGCTGTCACTGAGCATGAAAGATGGTTGCAAAATAGCATTTTTTAAAGCAGAGTATTGAGCTTTTAATTCTGCATAAATCTGTTTACTGAGTTTTTGCTGATTGTTTATAATGTCTAATTTTAATTGAAGTAATTTTTCTTGTTTTTCTTTTGCTTCTAATGCTATTGTTAAGAGGGAGAACTGTTCATTTTCTAACTTGTTATTATTTTCTGATAAATAAGCAAACCCTTGTTTTATTTCTAACGATGCCGATTGCAAGTTATACTTTTTCAACTGGCTTTTAAGCAGTTCAATTTCTTCTTGTGTTATTTCTTTACCACCAAACACAAGAGTAATCTTTCTGCCTTTATCGTCAATCTTTTTATTCAATAAATAATCGTTGGTAAAATGGGCTTCATAAGCTATAAAGCTATTTGCATTTTTGGTAAATCTGTTTTGTTGTACCATGTCATAGCCAAAATAAAGACTTGGCAATAAAGTAAGCAGCACTACTACCCAAACAATTCGTTGTGCAATTTTTTCTGCCTTTTTATTTTGCAGATGCTTAAAGGGGAAATGTAAAAATCGAACAATAATAAAAGTGGCTAAGGCAATAAAAACGGTGTTAATGATAAACAAATAAAAGGCTCCGAAGAAAAAACCGAATTGAAGTGTTGCCAGCCCATAACCTGCTGTACAAAGTGGCGGCATTAATGCTGTGGCAATGGCCACACCGGGAATTACATTTCCTTTTTGTTTGCTTGAAGTAGCTATAATTCCAGCAAATCCGCCAAACAAAGCAATCAGCACATCATAAATTGTTGGAGAAGTTCTTGCTAGAATTTCGGAGTGGGCTTCATTTAAAGGGGAAAGCAAAAAGAAAATTGTTGATGTGGTTAAAGCCACACCTGTAGATACCAAGAAATTGTAAATTGCTTTACGAAGTAAAGGCACATCATTAATGCCTATGCCCAAACCAATGCCCATGATTGGACCCATCAATGGCGATATAAGCATAGCACCGATAATAACGGCTGTTGAGTTTACATTTAACCCCAATGAAGCCACGAAAATGGCAAAAATGAGTACCCACAAGTTGGTGCCACGAAAAACCACTCCGTTATCAATGTTTGTGATAACAGTTTGCAATTCTTCTTTTTCTGAATTCAGTTTAAACTTGTCAAAAAAGTTATTCAAAGCCGTATTTTTTCTTTATGTCATAATATGGATTTCTGCAAATGCAAGTTACTATACAACCTGCAGCCAACGTTGAGTATTTGCAAAGGCAGGGAGTTTATTACTTGTCTGCCCGGTACAAATGCCCAATTGAAAATATAAAGTTGAAGTTAACACCCAAAAACCAAATTGAAACTCGTTTGCCAGAACCGCTGCCGATGCCTGCACATATTTGATGTTACATTGTTCAGACCTGCTTGTAGCAATACCTTTGTTGGCAGAAATGCTTTTAGTAAGCTTGAATTAGGATGATAGCTTTTGTTGTTCTTTTCATTTCGTTTACACGTCGAATGTGTAAACCTATTTTAGGAAGAGACAGTTATTTTTTATTGATAGACTCAAACCCTGCCACCACATCAAAAAGTTCTTCATCTATCTTACCCTGGCGAAGACGGTGGTAATTGGATTTCAATTCGTCCATTATTTCTTCGATGTTTTTTTCGGCACGTTGCATGGCTTCTAGCCGGCTAGCATTTTCGCTAGCCAACGATTCAGAGCATGATTTGTATAACGAAACAAAGAGATATTCTTTAATTAGTGACATTAAAATAATTTCTAACTGACCTATTGCCTGTGGTATTTTGTTGGTTGGCCATTGCTGTTTTTCAATGTCTTTTTTCCATTGATTATCCAATGGAAGCAAGCGCTGACTCCAACAGGTATAGCCAACGCTAGTATTGGGTTTGTTGTGAAAAATATAAAATTCACTGAATCCTTGCGCTGTTTTTTCTTGTTCTAAATGGAAAAGAATCTGGGCTACTACTTCAGTGATAGCATTTACCGAACTGGGGATAGAAAAATGTTTGGACGTTTGCATATCTACATCTTGCAAGCGGTCAACCATGCGTTCGCCTACGACCCAAATATCTACTTTTTGTTGCTGCTCTTTAAAATTTTCCTTTACAAAACTGGCAAGTACATTGTTGAACTGTCCTACCAAACCTTGGTCAGAACCAAAGACAAGGGCAATTACTCTTCTTTGATTATTTTCAGGATTAAAAGCCTGTAGTTCAATATCTTTTGGAGCATTTTTCAAAAAAGCTAACAACCCCAATTGTATCGTTTTGAAATAATCTTTCAATGCCAGACTTGCCATCTCAAATTGATGAATTTTGGAAGCCGCCATTGTTTTCATCGTTTTTACGACCGACTCCAAATCGTTGGCGCTATTTATCTTTCGCTGAAGGTTTTCTAGCGTTTCCATTATGACTTTTTTTGATCAGTTTCAAAATCTGACAAAACCTTTTTGGCAATTTTAAGAATTGATTCTTGATTCTCGGCACTCATCTTTGAAGCGGACAGAATATTATTTTTGATGTCATCGGAAAGATTTACGGCCGCTTTGTACAAACTATTTTCTGCCTCGGTTATTTTCTCTATAGGAATAGCGTCAAACAATCCATTTTTCAAAGCAATTAAAACCAAAATTTGTTCTTCCACCGAAAGTGGATGCAGTTCTGGTTGTTTGAAACACTCGCGAATTCTCTTTCCATGTTCAATGGTGTTCGTTGTACTTTCTTCTAATCGAGTTCCAAAACGTGCAAAAGATTCTAATTCTTCAAATTGGGCATAAGACAATTTCAAGCTACCAGCTACCGAATGAAAAACAGGAAGTTGGGCTTTGCCTCCCACCCTGGATACTGACTTGCCAATGTCTATTGCTGGCAGAACACCTAAATCAAATAATTTTGGTGAAAGGTATATTTGTCCATCTGTAATAGAAATCAAGTTGGTAGGAATATAGGCCGACATGTTTTGTGCTTCGGTTTCTATGATGGGCAAAGCGGTGAGCGTGCCTCCACCTAATGCTTTATCCAGAGCTGTAGAACGCTCAAGCAAACGAGAATGGATGTAGAATATATCACCCGGAAAAGCTTCTCTTCCTGGGGGGCGCCTTAACAATAGCGAAAGCTCTCGGTATGCTCGTGCATGGTTTGTCAAATCATCGTAAACGATAAGTACATCTCTACCTTCTTCCATAAAAAATTCGGCCATAGAAGTAGCTGCATAAGGGGCTATATATTGCAAGCCAGGTGGATTATTTCCTTCTGTGACCACCACTACGGTATATTCCATTGCACCATATTCGGTAAGGCGCGCAATCACTTTGGAAACCGATGACGCTCGCTGACCAATGGCACAATAAATACACAATACATTGTGCCCTTTCTGATTGAGAATGGTGTCGATAGCAATGGCCGTTTTACCGGTTTGCCTATCTCCCAATATCAATTCTCTTTGCCCTCGCCCTATTGGGATAATCGCATCTATAACCTTGATGCCAGTCTGCAATGGAACTCTTACTGCCGTACGATCCATTATCTTAGTTGCTTCACGTTCGATGGGAAGCCTTTTCGAAAAATTTAGATTTGGCTTGCCATCCATGGGTTCGCCCAAAGGGTTTACCACACGACCAATGAGTGAATTTCCAACCGGTACATCCATCACTCGCCCAGTTCTTTCTACCGTGTCGCCAACTTGCAGTTTCGACTCTTCTCCTAATAAAACAACACCTATCTCGTCTTCGTCCACATTGAAAGCGATGCCGTACAACTCGTTGGGAAACTTCAATAGCTCTTCAAAACCAACATTGGGCAAACCAGAAACTTGCACTATCCCCGAAGATATTCGCATTACAAATCCTATCTCTTTTTTGTTCAAGACATTGTCATGTGCAAGTACACCGTCTCTAATTTGAGAAAAAGTATTTGAGACAATCGATCCAAGATTAGACGTTGACATGCTGTTCTGTTTTAGTTCCAGTTTTTACCAATTCTTCTATTTTTTTGGCCACCAAATCCAAATATTCAGTTATGCTCCAAGCCACTTTGTAGCCATTGGTCGTAATTTCAATCCCGCTTATCAAAGCTTGGTTTGTCTTGTATTCAAAACTGATATTTTTATCAATCAATTGCTTAAAAATAGCTACAATATTGGCTTTTTGCTTTTCAGACAAGTCATAGGTACTCCAAACCACTATTTTTTGGTCATTGGAATTGTCGAATGCCGTCAGCAATTCTGCTTTTTCATCGCCATCCAATTGTTTCAGCTTATTGGTAAAAGCCAGCACCATTTGGTCTTCTAGGCCGGTATCTGCTAGGTCTTTCAACGTTTTTCTTGCTATCGCAAAAACCTCTTCTTTGGTTTTTTGTGCGATGTCATTTTCTAACTCTGCATATTGTGACAGAATGGAAGACTCCATTTTTTTACGCATTTCTATACTTGATATTTGAGCTTCCTCGACCAATTTATCACTTTCGGCCTTAGCATCCTTTTTGGCTTCTTTAATCAAGTCGTTTCGTTCCGCATCAAATTCTATATTTTTGCGGTTGTATTCTTCTACTTTTTTTTCTGCATTAGCATCTTTCAACTCCGCATCGGCTATTTGTGCAGAAATACGTTTTTCACGTGCATCTATCGCATCCAAAATAGGCTTATACAAATATCGTTTAAGCAGCCAAACCAAAACTAGAAAGTTTAGTATCTGAGCTATGACTGTAAACCAATTTATTTCCATATTCTTTTTATTTAGCTATTTGCTCCATGAAATGATTCCAAAATGGATTGGCAAAAATAAGAATCATCGAAAGTACAAAACAGTAGATTGCGGTAGATTCAATCATGGCCAAACCAACGAACAGAGTTCGGGTAATTACATCTGAAGAATCTGGTTGTTGGGCTAAAGATGCGAGGGCCGATGCCACAGCTTTTCCCTGTGCAAGAGCAGGAAACATACACCCAATTCCAGTTGTAAATCCCGCCATGATGATTGAAATGAATCCGATAAAAGTTGAGCTATCCATAATAATTTAGTTTTTAAACATTGTTTACTTTAATTGTTTCTGATTTATTGGTATTGTTGATAGCCGCTGATATGTACACAGTGGCAAGTATGGTAAAAATATAGGCTTGTATAATGCCAGTAAGCATCCCCAACGCATTCATGATAATAGGAAAAATAAAGGGTGTAATACTCAACAAAATACTAATGATAACGCCACCACTCATAATATTGCCAAACAAACGAACAGCCAACGCCAAAGTACGCGATGCTTCACTGATGATGTTTAATGGTAGCATAAAAACGGTAGGTTTTAAATACGTTTTTAAATAAGACCCAAAGCCTGTCTGTTGTATACCAAAAAACGGAACAGCAATAAGCACCGACAACGCCAAAGCTGCGGTAGTGGAAAGCGAACCAGTTGGCGCTAAGTAAAAAGGTACTATGCTGAGAAGATTTGCAGTTGCAATAAAAAGAAACAGTGTACCAATAAAACCAATATATTTTTCTGGATGTTGCAAGCCTACTTCTTTGATTTGCTGATTGATGCTGGTAACTATCATTTCCAACACACATTGCCAGCGAGAAATCTTTAGGTCTGTTTTTAAATTACGAGTTACCAAAACTGAAACGCTTACAAGGAGAAGCATAACGACCCATGTCCATACCAATGTAGCATTGATTACCACAAAGTCATACTGCCAATAAATTGTTTCGTCTGGACTTAGTTTCATAATACTCTTGGTTTGTTTTTAAGTTTTTTGGTGATGGGGGTTAATATAAATTTTGCCAAAACAAAACCTGTCAAGCAATAAAACATTGATTTCCAATCTCCTTTTGCCACATAATAAAAACCCAATAGCACTACAGCCGTTCTAATAAAGAAACTGCCAATAAGTAATAAATAGGCGTATTTGGAATCAATTCCTTTTTTAATCGTGATCCACAATCCACCATAGAAAAAGAAGCCCAAAACAAGACCTGCCACCAGTGTCAATAATATATTTAAAATCTCACGTATCATTCTTCTGAATTCATTTTTTTATGCTCTTTAAATACACCTTCCCAGGCTATCCAACATCCTATAATTAAACCTACAAACAACAAGGAGAGTGTCCAAGAAAACGTTTGAGGATATTTTATATCAAGCCATTTGCCCAATGCTGTAAAAACCAGCAATGGAACTATAATAGCCCAACCAACCATACCAAACAAACCAAAACCATACAATGCACTACGCTTTTGTCCTTTTAGGGAACGAAGTTTTCTTCGCTCTTTACCGGCAATAGTGTTGGCAAATGATTTTTGATTTTTTTCGTTTTCCATTACTCTTTTCTAAATTTATCAAAAGAAAGCATAAAGCCAGACTCCAGTTTTGCCATGCTCGATCTCCCACTGCTTTCACTTTCGTTCATTATTTTAAATTCTTTTTCTACCGATTCTTTTAAATTTCCCAAACTAGTTCCTGCAATTGCGTTGCGTACTGAGACCAATACTTGATTTCCATTTTTTACCATTATTCCTTCATTCACAGCTATATATTCCACATTACTATCCGATGATTCGTACGTTAAAATACCCGGAACCACCACTGCCACACAATCTAGTCTGCGGGGCAAAATGCCGAGCGAACCTTGTGTGGTATCTATTTTCAATTGTGCTACATCTTTCAAATCGGCAAATACTTTGTTGGGTAGCAATATTTTCAATGATATTCCAGTCATCTTTCTTTATAATTTAGGTTAACTTTCAGTCTTTGTTTTGATTGCTTTGTGTTTTTCTATGGC
>Ga0209490_10007011_pt1 | contig 10076 bp, 6 predicted proteins | sample MAT06_FD_187209 | JGI IMG/M metagenome (GOLD analysis project Ga0209490, IMG submission 187209) | Freshwater microbial communities from Lake Fryxell liftoff mats and glacier meltwater in Antarctica - MAT-06 (SPAdes) (version 2) | ecosystem: Environmental > Aquatic > Freshwater > Ice > Liftoff...
CGCCATCACCACCGTGCCATTGGTCTCTTCCACCCAGAATGTAGGCTGGTTCCCCCTTCCACCCACAAAACTCCGGACAGTAGACCCAAGCAACGGATCATTGAGAGCAATCAGCTTTTTGCGTTCATCGCTAGCGGGGTGTTTAAAGAAAACTCGATTCGATCCAAGCGTCGCACTATAAAAAGCCGTCCCATCGTCGGCAATCCCGTAGTCGCCGTCAATCGAAATCAAACCAGTCCCCGGGAGTTCTGGCACCGTCTCCTTCGAGCTGATCAACAACTCCGTAATCCGGTTGTTAAAGCCTCGAAAGATCCCGGCATAAGTGATCGGCTCATTCTCGAATCGAAAGCTGGCCCGAATCAGCAACTGCCCATTGGTTGACATCGAATGCCGCGTCGCTGTCACTCCCGACGTAGCCTCCGTTCCTGCCACCAGCGGCGTGTTATTCGAGAAAAACGGCACCACCCCATCGCGGTTCCCCAGCGACAACTGCCGCCCATTGATATTGGTATCCTCATGCGACAGAATGCGCCCATTCCGGGTAATCGAATGGACAAAAAACTCATTGGCGAACGAACCCGAAGCAAACCGGGGCTGCCCCGCTGCCGACACCATCTTCAAATTGCCATCGCGATAATTCATCAACCCGCCAGCCATGCCATCCAGGCTCGCGTTAAAGAACAGATCGCCGTTATCAGTCGCCCATAACATCGACTGCCGTGCCCGAAGCTCATACTTGCTACGCTGCTGCAAGATGTTGTGATACAACCGCTTCAAGCTATAGGTCTTCGGCACCGTAGTGTCAATACGAGCCACCGAAATCCATTGCCGCTGTAAGCCCGTCTGCACATCGCCGTAATTGAAAGTAGCCCACACAAAGTTGCTACCCTCGGCAATCGCTGACATCAATCCTGCCGTCGTAATGCGTGCCGTCTGTGAACCCCCACTCCGAAGATTCGTAATCGACCACGTCCATCCCACCCCAGGAATCGGATTGTCGTCCGCGTCAAAAGCCGTAGCCGTAAACTGGGCCGTCGAAAGCACACTTACTTCCCCACCACCAGGCGACACCGCCACCCGGCTCGGAATCGCCTGTACAGCCGTCTCTGCCGTTATCGATCCTGCGCGCGCCGTGATCCGCACCACAGCCAGCCGGTTCGCCGTCACCAGCCCAGTATTGGACACCGAAGCATTCGTCACATTATTCGAAGCCCAGGTGATACCCGCGTTCTCGATCCGGTTTCCGCCCGCATCACGCACCACCGCGCGCATCTGCATCGTCCTGCCCACCAGCACTTGCGAGGAATCAGAAAGAATCTGCACTGTCGCAGGCGTCTGCCCGTACAGTGCAGCACTGGCAACGACAACAAGCAAAAAGCGCATCAACCGAAGACCTCTTCCACCGGCTGATAAGTGCCTTCCGGCGCACCAGGCACATAGTAGTAACGACGCTTTGAAGGCGTGTCGTCAATCGACTTAGTCCAGTCAACCCCAAGCGCCGAATAGATCGTAGCTGTAATGTCTTCGACGTAAATAGGACGTTGCTGCGACCAGCCAAAATCAGTGATCCTCGCTCCATTCGCATCGGAAGCGCCAATCGCTCGACCACCCTTAACACCACCACCCATCAGCGCCACACTCATCACATCCCGGTAATGGTCACGGCCCGCACGAGAATTTAAGACACCCGGCGTCCGTCCAAACTCACCCATCATCACAATCAGCGTCGAATCAAAATCACCAGAGGCCTTCAAGTCATCCACCAGATTCCCAACAGCCCGATCCAACTCGTTAGTCAGCGTATAGATATTAGGAGACTGCCCCATATCAAACTGCCCCACGTGCGTATCCCAGCCACCCTGCGTCACGTTGATAAACGTAGCGCCATTCTTGGCCCGAATCGCATTGCGAGCCACAATCAACGAGCGGCCCAAACTGTTATTCCCATACCGGTTCTGGTCATCGGTCGAGAACTTAAAAACGCTATCGACAGCCGCGTTGTACATCATCGCCTTCGCGCGATCGTAGTAAGCCCCGTAAGCCGCCATGGCTTCGTTTGCCGGCACCTCACGCAATGCCGAGTCGATTTCTTTGAGCAAACTAAACCGCCGCTCAAACCGATTCTGCGACTGCTCTGCATTGCCAAAGAAATTATGAGTCAGCGTCCCAATTCCGCCAGTTGATGCCGGAGGCATCATCGGCATAAACAACCCACCCAAAAACGTCGCGCCCTGCAGATTCGACTGATTAAAACTCAAGAACGGCGGAATCAACCCGTTTGCCCCACGCTCGCGCGCAATCACTGCGCCGATATGTGGAATCTCTGCCGCCAGCGCAGGGTTTTGCGAGTGCGCCGTCTGCATGTAGAATTGTCCACGCTCATGCGCCGCTTCCCACGAAGAGCAACTCCGCAACACCAGCAAATCATTGGTCAGCGTAGACAACTTCGGAAAATACCGCCGCGACATGCGCAGGTTCCCTGAGTAGTCGCGAACATCGGCGTCCCGCGGGTTCCATGCCGCGTCTTTGATATCGAAAGTATCCAGGTGGCTCGCCGCGCCATTCAGATTGATAAAGATGCAAGACTTCGCCGTGTTGCGAAGAGTCACCCCACGCGACACCGTAACGGCAGCATCGGCATGAGCGCTAAGTAGCCCAGCCGTCGCCGTGCCAAACAAGAAGTGGCGGCGAGTAAAAGGAAGGTGCCCGGAACAGGTTTTGCGTATGAAGTTCATGTTGGCTGCCTTAACGATTAAAAATGAAGTCCAGTTTGTTGACCAGTGCCCACTGCAAGTCGCTGAGCCACTGTGCCCTCACGCCATTGCGAAACTTAAGCGCAGTAGTCAATTCAGGGTCGGTCGGAAATCGCGACATCGTCGCCAGAAACAGCTTCCGGATCGCCTCTTCGTCTGTCGCACTTGTCGCATCCACTTCCAGAATCCGGCTTCGGCTCGAAACATTTGCGCTCGAATTCCCCAGAGTACGATTCACATTCTGCGTATCGTTCATCGAATAGAGCAAGCCCAGAATCGTAGGCTCAGAAGAACGGTCAATCGTGATCCAGTTCCCACGCCCCAGATTATTCATGAAGTCCACAATCCGAAAGTCCGTCGAAGGCTCGGTCGGGTCCGGCAACTGGTTCGCATACCAAAGCACTCGACCAATCCCCGGAATCTGCATCGGCTGTTCTGTTCGTGTCGCGGTAATCAACGAATCGTAAAGCTCCTCAGCTCTCAACCGGCGAGCCTCATGCCGCGCAAAGTACTTCACATAAGCCGGATCCCACTTACCCTGATAATTGCTCGACAACTGGTAAGCCTCAGAGTTCAGAATCTGCCGCAGCAACGGCTTGAATTGGTACTTGTTGGCAATAAAGAAATCAGCCAACTGGTCCAGCAACTCCGGGTGCGTATTCTGCAACGGCCAATCCCCAGGCGGCGGCTTATTCGGGTCGGTTCGTTCAAAGTCCCAGGCTTCCGGCGGATCGACAATCCCGTGGCTAAACAGATAAGCCCAAATATGATTTACGGTAGCCCGGGCAAACTGCTTGTCAGCGGTGAGAATGCGAGCATACTCCTGGCGCCAGTTCCCGCTCTGCGGCTTCTCACCCGTAGTCAGGTAAACCGGCTCGGTGATTGCATTGATCCGGATCGGGCGGTTGCCAGGATTGGTCGCCGAAACAGAACCCGTATACGAGCCATAGTTCCGGTCATTGATAATCACCCGCGGCCGAAACCCAATATTGTCGTCCGACCAGCGAACAAACTGCATCCGGCTCAACCACGAAGACATTTGCCAAAACTGATTCCGTGTCCGCTTGGTCAGAAAGAGATTGATCTTCTCCAGATGCGACCGTCCGTTATGACACGAGATGCACTCGGTCTTGTACCCCAGAAAAGTAGTAGTGATCTTGTCGGTGATGTCGTCCCAGGAATCCTGCACCGGCCCATTCACATCCATCCAGCGGGCAAAAAACTGCGTCCCCGGCACACTATCCACTTCCCCGGCCGCACTTATTAGCTCGCGAGCAAACGAATCATAAGGACGGTCATCGGCAATCGACTTCCTCAGCCACTCATAGAAAACATTCCGCCCAAAAGTCCCAATCGATTCATGAGATCGCGTCACCTTGAACTTGTTCGCCCAAAACGTAGTCAATTGGTCTGTGTACGCAGGGGAGGCAAGCAACTGCTCGATCAGCTTAGACCGTTTATCCAGCTCTGCCGATTCCAAAAAAGCTTGAGCCGCTTCGGGAGTAGGAATCCGACCGGTGATATCCACATAAGCCCGCCGCAAAAACTCGACATCATTCGATTTCGGCGCCGGAGAAACCTTATCGCCAGCCATCTTTGCAAAAAGTTTCTGGTCGATGAAATTGGAATAATCGGCAGCCTCAGATCGAGACCCCACCGAAGCCTTCCGCGCCCGAGAACCATACTCGTGGAAAGCCCGATCCAATTCCAAAATATCCATCTGCTCAGTCCGCATCGCCGAGGGATAACGCGGGCAACCAGGATCAGCAGATTGAACTGGCATTGAAGCCAGTAACACAGCAGCGAAAGCGGAACGAAATTTACCGGGCATAACTGATGCTGAAAGTCTATCCCATCCAGATCATGCACGGAATGGTACGGAAGTATTAAACTCTACTCAGCCCGCTGATTCAGTCCAGCACCTCGTCGTCCACAGAACCCATCCCCTATTGGAGCCGAATCTCCACTAACGGTTTTCTTCAGCAGCGAGCCGGGCAAGTCCCCGGCGCTTGATCTCGGAAGCAAGCGCAACCCTCTCTTCCTGGCTTGTAATCCTGCGCCCTTCGCCACGTGCAAATGAAGCCTCAGATTGGTCGAGCGCTGCCAGGATTTCTGCTCGGCGTCTTTCCTTGTTTTCCCACAACAACAACGCCTCTTTAATTGCCTCTTCCGCCCGTTCTAAGCGCCCATCCTCGATTGCCTGCCGAACGAATGCTGCTTGATCATCTGTAAGTTGAACTTCCATATCTCGAAACTCCTCGATTCCCGACTTCCGCTACTCCGCCTTCTTAACCGTAAACTCCGTAACCCAGTCAATAAAGCTCTTGTACCAAAGCAAGCTATTCGCCGGCTTCAAAATCCAGTGCCCCTCATCCGGAAACAGCACCATCTTCGAAGGCACCTTCTGCATCTGCAACCCGGTAAATAACTGCAACCCCTGTCCCACCGGAACCCGGTAATCCAACTCCCCGTGCAACACCAGCGTAGGCGTCTTGAAGTCCTTTGTAAAATAGCTAGGGCTCCACTTGGCGTAAGTCTCCGGCTGATCCCACGGCATCCCCTTAAACTCCCAATTCACAAACCATAACTCCTCTGTTTCCCCAGCCATAGACCGTAAATCATAAACCCCTGCATGACTCACAAACGCCTTAAACCGGTTCGTATGCCCCAGCATCCAGTTCACCATATACCCACCAAAACTCCCCCCAGCCGCAGCAAACCGCTCCTTGTCCGCCCACGGCTCACCCTCCACCTTATCCACCACCGCCATAATGTCGTCATACACCTTACCGCCCCAATCATCGCTCACCTCATCCGTGAATTTTTGCCCATAACCTGTTGACCCGCGAGGATTTGGCATCACAACCACAAACCCGGCATTAGCAAACACCTGCGGATTCCACCGGTAGCTCCAGCCATGTCCCCAGGCCCCCTGCGGCCCGCCATGAATCAGAAACAACACCGGATACTTCTTCTTGGCATCAAAGCCCGAAGGCTTCAAGACAAAGCTCGACACCTTGGCCTTGTCGGCCCCATCCACAACCATCTCCTCCGGCGCAGGAATCTCATACTGCGCCAGCAGCGCGTCGTTCAATCTCGTCAGCGGCTGCGGCTTTGCCCGCGATGTCGTCTTAAACAGCTCCATAGGCTGCGACGCCGAATGCTCCCCATAAACCATCACTTTCCCATCCGGCGAAAACTGCACATCATCAATATGCGAGGCCCCGCTAACGACAGTCTGCGATCCTCCACCGGTCACCGGAGTCATCTGCAACGTCTGCCGCCCACGATCCTCGATCGTATAGAAAATCCGCTTGGAATCGCCAGACCACGTCATCGACTGCACCGCCCGGTCCAGCCCCTCGGTCAATATCGTAGCCGTCCCCGTGGCCCGTTCCATCATCACCAGCCGCCACTTGTCGGCCTCAAAGCCAGCCTTGGCCTGCGCACGATAAGCCAAAAACTTCCCATCCGGCGAGTACACAGGCGACGCATCAGCCGCCGCATTCACCGTAATCTTCTTCGCCTCACCCCCACCCATAGGAACCACGTAAAGATCGCTATTGGTAGAAAGCGCCGGATTCTCATCCGTATTCACGACATAACAAAGCTCACCCCCATCCGGCGAAATCGCATAATCATCCGGGCCACCCAGCGAGAACGGCGGCACATCAAACGGCCCCGGGGTCAAATCCTTAACCTTGCCCCCATCCATCCCCACCACAAACAAATGGTTCCGCCGCTTCCCCTGATATTCAGTCCAATGCCGGTACAGCAACCCGGTATAAACACGAGCCTTCGACTTCGAAGCTGCCTCTTCCTCCAGCCGCTTCTTGTTGCAAGCCTCGTCGGCGCAATCCGGATACACGCTGCTCTGAAAAACGATATTCTTCCCGTCCGGGCTCACCAGAATCCCGCCCGCCTCGGTAGCAATCGTAGTAATCTGCTTCGCACCCGTGCCATCCGGGTTCATCCCCCAAACCTGCCCAGAACTCCCACGATTAGACACCCACACAATTCGCTTGGAATCCGGTGTCCAACGAGGCCGCTCATTCACCGTCCCCTCGGTCGTGATCTGCTTCGGCTCCCCACCCTCAAGCGCCACCGTATAGATATGCCGCGTCGACGAGTTCTTATCCAGATCAAACTTGCGAACCACAAACGCCACCGTCTTCCCGTCCGGAGAAAGCGCAGGCTCACCAATCCGCTGGATCTTCCAGATAGCCTCGGCGTCCAGCATCTTCTTCTGGGCAAACAAACACGGGCTCACCGCCAGCAACGACAAAGCAAGAATGAAACGCATTAAACCCATTCTAGCCCCCCTTCAGCCCATGCTAAAATCGATGATTACGCAATGATACGGGCATATCGCGGCATCGTGCCGAAGATCGCCTCGTCCTGCTACATCGACCCCAGCGCACAAGTCATCGGCAACGTGTGTATCGGCGAACGCTCAAGCGTTTGGCCGCTGGTCACGATTCGGGGCGATGTGCATCACATCACAATCGGAGAAGAATCAAACGTCCAGGACAACAGCGTCCTCCACGTCGAAGGTCCCGATTTCCCTCTCATCATCGGCAACCGCGTCACCGTCGGCCACCAGTGCTGCCTCCACGGCTGCACAATCGAAGACGACGCCCTCATCGGCATCGGTGCCATCGTCCTCAACGGAGCCAAAATCGGCAAAGGTGCCATCGTCGCCGCTGGCACTCTAGTTCCCGAAGGCATGGAAATCCCAGCAAACATGCTCGCCATGGGAGTTCCCGCTAAAGTCCGCCGCCCCGTCACACCAGAAGAATCAGAACGCTTCCGCGTCAACGCGCAGCACTACGTAAACGCCCGCGCCATCTACCGTGAGGAACCCGCATGATCAAAGCCGTCAAAGGCACCCGCGACATCCTCCCGCCGTCCATCTCGGTCTGGAACCACGTCGAACGTATCTCCCGCGAACTTTTTAACACCTACAACTACCAGGAGATCCGCACCCCCATTTTTGAAGAAACCGCTCTCTTCTCGCGAGGAGTCGGCGAAGAAACCGACATCGTCACCAAAGAGATGTACACCTTCAAAGACCGCGACGATTCCCTCCTCACCCTCCGCCCGGAGAACACCGCCAGCGTCATCCGCGCCTACATCGAACATCGTCTCGATCAAATCCCCGGCCTCCAGAAGCTCTTCTACATCGGCCCTATGTTCCGCCGCGAGCGTCCCCAAAAAGGCCGCTACCGCCAGTTCTCGCAAATCGGCGCCGAAGTCATCGGCAGTGAATCCCCGGCCGTCGACGCAGAAGTGATCGAGATGGTCTGCCACCTCCTCGACGCCTGCGGTGTCACCGGCTATAAGCTCATGCTCAACAGCGTCGGCACACCCCAGTCGCGTCCCGCCTTCGTCGAAGCCATCCGCCAGCAACTCACTCCGGTAGTCGATCAACTCAGCCCAGACTCGCAACGCCGCCTCGAAACCAACCCCCTGCGCATCCTCGATTCCAAGGCCCCCGAAGACCAGCCGTATATCGACGCATTGCCTTCCATTCACGACTACCTCGACGAAGACTCCAAGACCCACTTCGCCCGTGTCCGCGAGTACCTCGAAGATCGCGGCATTGCCTACACCATCAACCCCCGCATGGTCCGCGGCCTCGACTACTACACCCGCACCACCTTCGAGATTATTCACGAAGGTGCCCTCGGTTCTCAGAATTCTGTCCTCGGTGGTGGCCGCTACGATGGCCTCGCCGAAAGTTTGGGCAGCCGCGTTGCCGCACCCGGCATCGGCTTCTCCATCGGTGAAGACCGTCTCGTCATGACGGTCGAAGAAGCCCACCCCGGCAAATACACCCACACTCTCGATCTCTTCATCGCCCCCATGGATGAACCCAGCTTCCGCCACTCCAGTCTCATCGCGCGCGACCTCCGCAACGATGGACTCGTAGTCGAACTCGCCGCCGCCGGCAAGCTCAAGCGCTCCATGGAACTGGCAAGCAAACTCAACGCCCGCTACGCCCTCCTCGTTGGTGAACAAGAAGTCGCCAACCGTCAATACAGCCTGAAAAACATGGCCACCGGAGAACAAATCTCCGTTCCCAAGGAAGACCTGAAGAAACATATATGTCAGACCCTATAAAGCTCGATTTTCTCGGTGACCTCAAGCGCACCCACGATTGCGGCACTATCCGCCTTGCCAACGTAGGCGAGCGTGTCCTGCTCATGGGTTGGGTCCACCGCCGCCGCGATCTCGGCGCACTCATCTTCATCCACCTGCGCGACCGCGCCGGCGTCACCCAGTGCGTCTTCCGTGTCGAAGAGAATTCTGCCGTCCATGCCCGCGCCGAAGAGATCCGCCCCGAATACGTAGTAGCCGTGGAAGGCATCATCGAAAACCGCAGCGCCGACACCATCAACTCCAGCATTCCCACCGGCGAAGTGGAAGTAGTCGTTGATAAGGTCTGGATCCTCAACGAGTCCAAGCCCGCCCCCTTCCCGATGGAAGAAGAAGGCAATATCAGCGAAGAAGCCCGTCTCAAGTACCGCTTCGTCGATCTGCGTCGCCCCCGCATGCAGCACAACATCATGTTGCGCTCGAAGGTGGCCCTCGAAGCCCGCAAGGCCATGTACGACATGGGCTTCCTCGAAATCGAAACTCCCTTCATGACCAAGTCGACGCCCGAAGGCTCGCGCGACTTCCTCGTCCCCTCACGCATGACCCCCGGCAGCTTCTACGCTCTGCCCCAAAGCCCGCAGATCTTCAAGCAACTCCTCATGGTCTCCGGCTTCGACAAATACTTCCAGATCGTCCGTTGCTTCCGCGACGAAGATCTCCGCGCAGACCGTCAACCCGAGTTCACCCAGATTGACATCGAGATGAGCTTCCCCCAACAGGAAACCATTTTCGAAACAGTTGAGAAGCTGGTCATCGCCATCTTCGCCGCAGCCGACTACAAAATCACCGCGCCCTTCCTCCGCCTCACCCACAAGCAGGCCATCGAGCAATACGGCATCGACAAGCCAGACCTTCGCGTCCCTCCGCTCGTCAATGTAACTGACCTCTTCCTAGGCCAGGGCCTCGCCACAGAAGGCCTCCCAATGGTCGCCATCACTATTCCCAAGCTCACCCTCTCTCGCAAAGAACGCGACGACGCCAAAGCCTTCGGTGTAGAAAAAGGCCTCCGCGTTCTCGACGATTTAAAGCGTCTCGACCGCGACATGCCTGAAGCAATGGCTGAAGTCCGCAAGCGCACCGGTGCCACCGATGAAGACACCCTCATGATCGCCGCATGGCCTTCCGAGCCCACCGGCCACCTGCCAGAGCAAACGGTTTATCTAG
>Ga0209490_10007013_pt1 | contig 10074 bp, 9 predicted proteins | sample MAT06_FD_187209 | JGI IMG/M metagenome (GOLD analysis project Ga0209490, IMG submission 187209) | Freshwater microbial communities from Lake Fryxell liftoff mats and glacier meltwater in Antarctica - MAT-06 (SPAdes) (version 2) | ecosystem: Environmental > Aquatic > Freshwater > Ice > Liftoff...
CGCAAAAGTGCGGAATGAACCGGAGACTTTCTGTTTGACTTTCATCATGCGCAGCGCTTGCTCGGCAAGATTGTTGTCAAAAGGGACGCGAAAGTCGTGCATAAAGGCGAGCGTTTCGGCATAGACCTTATGCTTTTTGATGTTCTTTAGGTCGAGAAAACTGCACTTGGAGGTGCAACTTTCTTCGGGGATGAATGAGCACAGCGGATCAACACCCAAAACCCTTGACGGCTCACGATTCCGCCATCGTCAGTTCCGCCACGCGAGCGCGCACCAAATTGATCAGCGCCATCGTCGGCACGCGCAAATCGACCCCGCGCTGCCCGCCGCTGACGAGGATATGCTGATGCTCCGTGGCGGATTGATCGATAAAGACTTTCCAATTTTTTTGCGTCAAAGCCAGCGCGCTGATCCCACCGACCTTCAACCCAGTCAGATCTTCGGCATCTTTATGAGTCGCCATGCGCACTTTCTTTTCTCCAGCGATAGCAGCCAGTTTCTTCAGGTCAAGCTGTTTGTCGGCGGGCAAAATCACGAGGATCGGTTTGGCGTCGCTGTCGGGCTGCACCACCAGCGTCTTAAAGACCAAGAACGGCGGCACCCCCAACACCTCGGCGATCTCTTCAGCGTCGCGGAGTTCATCATCGAACGGCACGACTTCATACGGGATTTTTTGTTGTTCTAGCAACCGCATCGAATTGAGTTTAACGGTCATACGGACTCCAATCGCTCATCACAGGCAGGAATAGCGAACCCAAATTTCATGGTTAAATCGTAATTCGGCAATTCGGAAAATTCGCGGGTAAAGTGATACTATTACGATTTTACAGGCACACCACAAATAGGAAAACTCATGCAGATCAATATTCGTTCCGTCATTTTGAGCTTCTTCATCGCTATCTCGTTCACCAGCTTGACCGTCGTCGCCTTTGCGCAAGAAGGCGAAGTCCATTGGACGTATGAAGGGGAAGAAGGACCAGAACATTGGGGCGACATCAAATCCGCCTATGCCCTGTGTGGTACCGGCACCACCCAATCCCCTATCGACATCACCACCACTGTTTCTACCGACATTGGGGATATTGCTTTCAATTATGCCCCCTCTGCCCTCAATATTTTCAACAATGGTCACACCATCCAAGCCGCCTATGATGCCGGCAGTTCCATCACCTACAACGGCGTCCAATATGACTTGTTGCAATTCCACTTTCACCACCACAGTGAACACAGCATCAATGGCGTCATATCGCCACTAGAGATTCATTTCGTCCATCGCAGCGCCGAAGGGGCGCTCGCCGTCGTCGGCGTGATGTTGAATGAAGGCGATGCGGATGCCGAAGCCTATACTTCTGTGTTCGCGAGTCTGCCCCCCGAAGAAAGCGAAGTCGCCACCATTGAAGGGGCAACCATCAACGCTACCGACATGCTCCCCGCTGAAAAGACGTATTATACCTATAGCGGCTCGTTGACCACCCCCCCCTGCTCCGAGGGCGTGCGTTGGTTGCTGTTAGATACCCCGATCACGGTGTCGGCGGCACAAATCGAAGCCTTTAGTGCCATCTTTGAATTGAATGCCCGTCCGGTGCAGCAGCAAAATGCTCGCGATGTCATCAACGACACGGCTACTAGCGGGGCGAAAATTGGGACGAGTAGAGGTTAGGATTTAAGACAAACACAAACAACGCAGACATTGTCCCTATGGGAGCGAAATAGCAGGGACGATGCCTGCATTATCTGTAAACCCTCACAGCTCCAACTTTCATCTGCCCCACTACTCGGGCTACCGCTCATTGAATACGGTGTTGATTTGACGACGGTACTGCTCAAAGGCTTGACGTCCCAATGGGGTGAGGGAGCATGAGGTATGGGTCGTTTTGTCTTTGATGGTTTTCTCAATCGCGACGTAGTTCGCTTCTTCCAATGTACTCAGATGAGACGATAGATTCCCTTTGGTGAGCTGCGTCTGTTTCTGGATGTAAAGAAAATCGGCGTTGTCCACGACATACAACAGCATCATAATTGCTAACCGCGCCGGTTCATGGATCTTCTTGTCGAGACTGGCAATGGTTTCCAGATGATTTGACACTGCGTTACGCCTCTTGGGGATGGGCGTGCAAATACCTTTGCAGCGTGATAAAACCAGTCGCCAGCAGTATCAACCCGGTTCCGCCAATGGTGACGATCATGGCAATATCTGCCGAGACTGCCCCCATTCCCAAACTGATCACTAACGGCACCAATGCCAAGAGATAAAATCGGGCTAGCCGCACTGTCGCGCCGACATAGACAAGACTTGCGCTGATCGTGATCGCTTCAAAGAGCGCCGCCTGATTGATCCCATCTGGAAAAGTGATGCGCTTATACGCCACTGCCATCCCAATGATAGCAAGCGCGAGGACCAGTGCCACCACCGGAAATTGCCCCTCCGCGCGCGGTTGGACATAGCCCGTCCGAGGATACGTCACGCGCTGCTTCAATCTGTTGACTGTCTGAACGCCAAAGACCGTCACAATCATGATGAAAATCGACAATGCCACCTGCATAAATGTATCATAAGGCGTGGTCATCGCTGTTTGCATAGTCACCACCAGCGCCCCCACCAAAAACAAGACCCCCAATCCTTGCTCTGCCAGACCATCCTGAAACGAATACCGGGCTGTTTGGCGGCGGATAGCTTCAAGTTGTTTATCAATCGACATATCATATCCTTTTTATGCAAACCGGTTTGCAGTGCAAACCAATAAATAGAATTTTAACGGATAATCGATTGATGTCAAGTTTGACTCTGAAAACTCCCCCTAATGGGGTTTATACTGCGCCCCAGTAAAACGACCGATCAGTCCCGGCGTCAAAAAGCCGCCCCACGCCAGCAAGCGGTCAAACAGGCGCAGATACACCACTTTCGGACAACGCTCCACCGCCCGCACGATGCCCGCCGCGACAAATTCCGGCGTCATCACGGGGACAATACCGAGTGAGCGTTTTTTCTCGGCAGTCGATCCCCCCAAACGGCGCGCATTGAACGCCGTCGCCGTGCGCCCTACCCGGATATCAGTGACGCTAATATGATCGTTGGCAAGTTCCATGCGCAAGGATTTGGCGAAGCTGGCGACGAAGGCTTTGCTGGCAGTATATGAGGCATAATACGGCGAAATCAAGGTCGCCAACACCGACGAAATGATCACGATCTGCCCGCCGCCCGCCTGCCGCATATGGGGCACGGTAGCGCGGATGGTATGGTAGACGCCATCGATGTTGGTGCGCAGCATCGTGTCCAGATGCGCCCAATCCGCCTCTACAACCGTCCCTTGTTGCCCCACGCCCGCATTGGCGATAACGGCATGAAGCGCTCCAAAACGCGCAACGGTTTCGGCAGCGGCGGTCTGCATCGCCACCCTATCGGTGACATCCGCCGACAGCGTCAACACCACGCCCGGGTATTGCGCCGTCACCGTCGCAAGTTCAGTCAACGCCTCAGCATTGCGACCGACCGCCGCGACATTCCAGCCGCGCGCGGCGAACGCCAGCGCCGTCGCTCCCCCAATGCCGCTGGTCGCACCCGTGATCAAGATTGTCCGTGTCGTTTGCGTCAAAGTCTCTCCCTAACCCCTAATCCCTGCTTTTCATATCTGCACAGGCTCGTGATACACGCCAAACACTTCACGCATCACATCGATGATCTCGCCTAAGGTGCAATAAGCGCGGGCGCAATCCAGCAAATACGGCATGGTGTTGTCGGTGCCCGCACATGCCGTCCGCAATGCCGCGAGTGTAGCCGCCACCTGCCCATTGTCCCGTTCGGCGCGTAAGCGGTTGAGCCGTGCCACTTGGCGGGCATAGCCTTGTGGATCCATCTCCAAGATCGGGATACTGACCGCATCGGCATTGGTATATTTGTTCACACCAACAATAGCGCGTTGCTGGCGATCTACCTCGATCTGATGGCGATAGCTGGCATCGGCGATCTCTTGTTGGAAGAAGCCCTCTTCCAGTGCCGGAATCACGCCGCCAAAGTCCTCGATTCGCCGGAAATAGGCATAGACCTGCGCCTCAGTTTGATTCGTGAGCGCTTCGACAAAATAGCTCCCGCCCAACGGATCGACCGTATTGATCACGCCCGTCTCTTCGGCGATCACCTGCTGCGTGCGCAATGCCAGTGTGACGGCGTGTTCGCTAGGCAGCGCCAACGCTTCATCCATGCTGTTGGTGTGCAGCGAGTTCGCCCCGCCCATGACCGCCGCCAATGCTTGAATCGCAATGCGCACCAAGTTCACTTCCGGTTGCTGTGCTGTCAAGCTCACGCCCGCTGTTTGACAGTGAAACCGCATCAGCCACGAGCGGGGGTCTTGCGCGCCGAAGGTCTCGCGCATTTCCCGCGCCCAAATCCGACGTGCCGCCCGCAGCTTGGCGATCTCCTCAAAAAAGTCGTTGTGGGCATTAAAGAAAAAGCTGATGCGCGGCGCGAATTCATCGATCTGCAACCCGCGCGCCAGCGCCCAACGCACATATTCCAGCCCATCCGCCAGCGTGAAAGCGAGTTCCTGCACGGCGGTGCTGCCCGCCTCGCGGATATGATAGCCGCTCACGCTGATGGTGTTCCATTGGGGCATGTGGCGCGTGCCAAATTCGATGGTATCCGTCACCAAACGCATCGACGGCGCGGGCGGGAAGATAAATTCCTTTTGGGCGATGTATTCCTTCAGGATGTCATTTTGCAACGTACCGCGCAATGCCGAGAGCGGCACACCCTGTTTTTCGGCAGCGGCGATATAGAACGCCCACAAAATCGGCGCGGGACTGTTGATCGTCATACTGGTAGAAACTTCGCCCATGGGGATGCCGTCGAACAGAATCTCCATATCTTTGAGCGAGCTGATCGCCACGCCACACTTGCCGAATTCGCCGAGCGCTTCGGGCGCGTCGGTGTCATAGCCCATCAAGGTCGCCAAATCGAAGGCGACCGACAAGCCCATGTTGCCCTGTGACAATAGATACTTATAGCGGGCATTCGTCTCTTCGGCGGTGCCAAAGCCGGCAAACATGCGCATCGTCCATAATTTGCCGCGATGTCCGGTAGCATGAATCCCGCGCGTGAACGGGTATTCGCCGGGGAAGCCGATATCACGCAGATAGTCAGTGTCGGCGATATCGAGCGGGGTGTAGAGTCGTTCAATATCGACGCTGGATTGGGTCATGAAGTGATCGCGACTCTCTGGCATTTTATCGAGTACTTGCTTAAGGGTACTGGCTTCCCACCGGGCATGGGCGGCAGCGATATCTTGTAAAGTTTGGGCATCCTGTAGGGTCATTTTTTCAAACTCCAGCCAATCTAGTTTTCAAGAGCGCATCATCATCGGGTCACAAAGAATCGTGCCTAAAGCGTGGTATCGGGCGCGCCCTCGAACAACGCTTGAACAAGCGCGCTGATCCCCGGTAAACAGGCAAACGATAAAGGGTCAGCGGCGTTCAAGAGGCGCGGCGCGCCATACCCCACCCCATCGTGGGTATATAACCGTACCTGCCGCGCTGCCGGATCGACCAGCGCTAGTTCGGGCACGCCCGCCCGCGCATACGCATTCAGTTTGACCGCCTCATCATAATCGCGATTGCTCGGCGACAACACCTCAACGATCAAATCAGGGACGCCCCGTATTTTGCCCTCATGAATGATACCGACCTTGCTCGCCGTCACGAAAAGGAAATGCGGTTGCACGGGTGTCATCCCCGCCATGATCACCCCAATCGGTGCCATGAACGGAAACCCCAAGTTGGCAAACCGTCCCGGACGCCCAAAATGCTCGTAAAGGTTGAGGACGATCCATTGATGGAAATTGCTCGGCGCGGTCGTCATGTATAACACTCCGTCAAGGACCTCATAACGGTTGCCATCATCGGGCAACCCCTCCCAATCCGCAAATGTCCATGCCCGACCCAAATCGGGTACCGCTGGCGAAACAATCGGTTTCACGACCATTTAGATTCTGTGCCCGTTCACTACAGCGCGTGCGTCCGCGCCCATGCACGACTTGTGTTATGATTTTAACATCCATTGGCAGGAAACGAACAATATCCCCCATGACCGACCGAAAACGCATCACCACCGAAATTCTGCTGACCGCCATCGCCCCGGGCACCACCCGCGCGGATCGCTATGTGGTGCCGGTGTTGATCGGCATCGGAAGCGCCATCATCGGATATCGCCTCATTGTGGGCGACCTCGTAGGGTTGCTGATCGCGATCACGCAATTGCTGATAGCGTTGGTTTTCATCGTGGACAACCCGGTGCGCCGGCGTATCGCTGGGGATCAGTTTACGCGCGCGCACGCCTTACATATCCTGTTGGCATGGCTCTACATCGCCATCGCCATTTTTTTAACCCGCCTCATCATGCGCGCCCCGTTAGAGGGCAAAGCCAGCGAACAAACCTATCTCTTGCTCATGCTGCTGATCGCCGTGTCATGGATGGGTATCCGTTCATTTTTGATCCAAACGAGAGCCTTTCACCACCGCTTTAGCACTGGCGTCCCTTTGTGGGAACAGGTCTTGGTCGCCACCAACGAGATCATCGCAGCGGGATTGATGGCATCTGTCAGTGCCAATGTCTTGGTGCGCGTGTTTCAGCCGCGAGTGTTCACCTTGCAATGGGATATTGTCTACACGGGCGGATTGCTCGCCGTCACATGGCTCTATTACTTGGGTATTCAGATGATGTGGGAACAGCGCTGGAACGACTGGCTCAGTCGCAGCCGCGTCTGGGTACGCTTGGCGCGGGTGTTCACCCCATTGGGGTTGCTGGTGGTCACGCTGTTGATCTACCGCCGGTTTTTGGAACGGGGCGACGCGCGCACAGCGGGCTTGCTCGGCAATGCCGATCTCGACCTCGCGGCACTCGCCATTGCCCCGGTGATCTGGTTGCTCATGTTCGTGCTGCTGGTGATCGTCGCCATCAGCCATCGCGGTCTGCGCGAACGGTTCTTGCCCGCTTATCTGCTGGAACGCTTACCCGCCCGCCTCGAAAAACTACTCGGCACGATCTCCGACATGGATATTTTGCTCATCTTAGGGGTGCTTTCAACGTTCATCCCTGCCTACCTGCTGCTGTTGAGCGACTCCGGCGGCGTGATCGGGCTGCTACGCCAGCAAATTTTGCAGCGCGGGGGTGCGCTCATCGAAACCAGCGAGCAAGCGTTAGCGCTGTTATTCGCCTTGCCCTTTTATGCTGTAATCGTGGCGCTCTTGGCGTTATATGGTTTGGCGCTGAGCCGCAACACGTTGCCCGCCGATGAACGCGAGACGCTGGTTCAACAACTGCCCATCGGCTTTTTGATCGTCCTGATTATCACCCTCTATCTGTTCGCCATTCCCTTCAGCCAAGTGTTGACCGAAGGGCGCTTGCCAGAACTGCCCCAAGACTTAGGGCGTATCTTGGCGTTCAATATCGTCATCCCGCTGCTGCTGCTTTATGCCCATTATTATGTGCTGATCCGCAGTCCTTACGCGCGCGGGCAAAAACAATGGCGGGAACGACACAGCCTTGTCCTCTCCCAAGAGTTAGGCACGATCCAGCAAAATATCCGCTTACTCAGCCATCAAATCACGGCTATTGATGCGGTTTGGCAAGGCAACACGACGCAAGTCGATCCCCAACATATGGACACCCTCTTTCACTATGTGCAGCTGAACAGCCGCCGCGACGATCTCAATATGCAGCGCCTACGCTTGCTTGATGATCGCCAACAACTCACCGAGATCAGCGAGACGCCCGTGTCGGTCGTGGTGGCGCGCTTGCCCGTCCGCATCGTCAGCATCGGCATTCCGATTCTGTTGGCGATTCAGATTTATCAATGGGCGATCCTGAACGACGGGCTACGCCGCATCATTGATGATCCTAATTTAACGATCTTCGATTTTTTCCGCGCCATTTTACGACAAACCCAATTCTAGGTGTCCATCACAATTTGGCAAAACAAGAACCGCTACTTATCCCCCGCTTGTCGCAGGCAATATCATAAGGCACGTGTTTTCACATCGTTGTTTAGGGATGCCCTCAAGAATACAACCCATATTCATGATTTTTGCGTAAATTCCCATCACTTAACACCGCTCATTTTAACGATTACATCTTGGAGTTGCGTTTATCCATTTTTCATTTTTGAATTGTTAAATCTTTTGCAATTTCGCGATCATTGCGTTAAACTGATGTTATTGTTTATTCTGCGTAAGCATCCCCACGCCAAAAGGCGGGGGCTTTTAACCCCAGTGCTTACCAGACTCAGCCCGCAAGGGCTACGTTACGGCTGAATATATAGGCACTTCGGAATCCCTCACAAGTTCCGAACTCTGCGGGGAGTGATTAAAAAGGTGATTGGGAAAAGCCAGTGTCACTCACATTAAACCAGTTGCTAACTTTGTCGATGTGAACTTTACGTGACTACGCAGGTATAGAAACAGAATAAAATAAATAGGGAGGCATGAAGATATGAAGAAAAACAGGAAAATATCCCTCGAAACGTGGATGTAGGGGTGGATTAGGCGCTTGTCAATCGTTCGTTAACATGAAAGTTCATACGCCGAATATCCACCCATTTGCCGCCAACGGTCATCTCTTGCTTTATTACCGATCGTTTTTCAGACTGAGCAGTTACAACTTTACCCTGCGTAAGCGGGGCAGGTTTGACCCTTTTCCATAGGGTGCTTAAAAAACGGTCTCCCTTCGGGGATACACCCACCAGACGGCTACACCTATACGAAAGGGCACTGCGCTATCCCTCCCATGCCTGAAGGCGGGGGTATCTCGCGCCATTTCGATGAAAGTTATGCATTGATTACGGAGTTGGTTGTGGACGAACGAACGGATTTAATTGCCTATTTAACTGAATTGCGCCAAGACGCACAGTTGAATGATCTCATAGCAGAAGCAGGACGCAAAGTCCTGCTTAATGAGTTGATCCAGATGATCAAGCACGAGGCGGGCAGCCGTACTGGTGACGACATCGAAGATGTACACGATATGCGGGTGGCGATTCGCCGGATGCGCAGCACGCTCCGCCTTTTAGAACCCTACTTCAAGCCCAAGAGCATCGTGCCGCAGATGCAATCCCTACGCAAAGTCGCCACGTCGCTCGGCTCTGTGCGTGATCTTGACGTGCTGATGTCTGATTTACAAACGTACAGCGCGGCACAGCCCGAAGCGACACAAACCGCATTGGCGTCGGTGTTGGCATTGATGGAAAAGCGCCGTACCAGCGCGCGGGAACGCCTGAACAATACGTTTGACAAAGGCAGTTATCAGCGTTTCGTCAAAGATTTTGCGGGTTTCCTCACATCCCCCGGCAAAGGGGCGCGGGAAGTCGATTCGGATGACATCCACCCCGTGCAATTGCGCCATGTGCTGCCAGAGATGGTCTACCGTCATCTCGGTTCGGTACGCGCCTACGACAGCGTGATCGCCGATATGGACATCCCCACCCTGCACGCCTTGCGCATTGAATGCAAGCGCCTCCGGTACACGGTCTCGTTGTTCCGTGAGCTGTTGGGCACGGGCATCCTCGAATTCATCGAAGAGTTAAAGGTGATTCAGGACAGCCTCGGTCGCGTCAACGATCTGGCGGATGCGCGCGACCGGCTCGGCGACTTGCTAAAACAATTCGGGCCCAAGCTCAATGCCGATGCCCAAACCGCGCTCAGCGACTATCTGATCTATCTTGAGACGGAACAGACGACCGACCGCGCTGGTGTCATGGCATTGTGGGTACATTTCAACACCAAAAAGGTACAGCGCCTTTTGGCGAACGCCATCGCGGGGTTGTAAATCACTAGAACGACCGAGATCATCGAAACGGGCGGGGACATTACAGAAGTAGGGCTTTCGCCGGCGAAAGCTACGCCGCTTCAGCGGCTGTAGATGAAGCGCCTTACGGCTTTAGCCGCCGTCTGAGCGTCTCAGTGGGGTGCATTTCAAGTGAGTGTAAATTCTCTCGGAATTTCCGAGTTGAGTTCAAAACTCGAACATGATTGCACCAAAGTGAAATGCACCCGTCTTATGATGAACATCGACAAAAAACTTAAAAGACC
>Ga0209490_10007017_pt1 | contig 10071 bp, 4 predicted proteins | sample MAT06_FD_187209 | JGI IMG/M metagenome (GOLD analysis project Ga0209490, IMG submission 187209) | Freshwater microbial communities from Lake Fryxell liftoff mats and glacier meltwater in Antarctica - MAT-06 (SPAdes) (version 2) | ecosystem: Environmental > Aquatic > Freshwater > Ice > Liftoff...
ATCTGTCGAGTTCACTAATGCGACTCCCCCTAGCCCCCCGGCAGCCGTATCCGGGGGCAACCAATCTGTGGGACGAAGACGGCGCTGCATTCACCACGGTCAGCCGTCTCTACAAACCCAATACCATTGCCCATCTCTATAAAGTTGCCGATCCAACCAGCAGCCTGGGCGGTACCCAGCCCTTCTTCCGCAAGGACCGCTGGTATTCGGTGCAACTCATCCTCGCCGGAGATCGTCCCGGCGATGTATTGACCATCATCGATAATGTCGTCGGCCAAGATGTCAGCCGCAACCCTCCAACGTCCGTCGCAGCCATGGAGACGGGTGATCGCTTAACGTTGCCAGCGATGCCGCTGGCAACAGCCCTACCGCTTATAGCGCAGCCCCCGCCACTCGGAGGCGCGGAGTATATCGTCGCTGAAATCACGGTGTTGCCGGTGCTCGGGCTGACCGCGGAACAGTTCTATCCCCAGCGCGGAGTGATTCGCATCGACGACGAATATATTGCCTACGAAAGCGTGCAGGGGAATGTCTTTAAGAACTGCCAGCGTGGGCAGCGGCAGAATTCAAATACGAATGGTTTGCCAAACGAGCAATGGCCGCTGACCCAGGAGCATTTGGTGGGCGCTTCCGTCGTGCCGGGTGGGTATCGCATTCATCTCGGCCAAGGCACGCTATACCGCGGTGGCTGCGCCTTAGCGGCACCGTTGGGCAATGGCGATCCAGTTGTTGGCTCAAATCAATGGCTGATTTGGGGTCGTTTGGATGTCAATGGTCCGGGAATCAGCCCTCATCCTATCAATACATCCCAAAGCCGTTTGGAGGGAACAGCCCCAAGCATCACTCTCATCACCAGTGGCCAGGGAGTTCCCGTTGAATTCCCCAGCATTGGCATCATTCGCATTGAAGGCGGAGCTGACCCCCTGGTGCCCTTCCAGGTGCTTCTCTACACCAAGGCCAACCCCACCGACACCACACTGAATATCATTTCGGATCTGACCGTTTTCACCTCGGCTCCCGCCCAAGTCTTTCCAGCGCGAGCTGACTTTGATTTCACCACTCCTCTGACCGACGCCAATGCACCCAGAGTTATTCTTCTTGGCATTCCCGTGATTGGCGCCAACCCCCTGGAAGCGGGTCGCTACAATCAGGCCGCCGGTCCAGGCGACGATGCCTATTTACTCCAATTCCGGCATCCGAGTGGCCGCATCGAATGGGCAGGCTATACCAGCCTGATCAACGGGCCGTCTGCGGCCGGTGAAAGCGGATTCGTGTACAATAACAGTGGATGGGGCGCGCATAATCGTGGCCAACAGCGGACCGATTTCGTTGGCCATCCCACCCAGACCCATTTAACGGTCAGCCATTTCTTTCCAGCAGGCAGCCCAGTCCTGCCCGTCCAGACCGAAATCGGCGGCCCTGGGCATTGGGTGATGACTGGCGATAGCGTGACCCTGATTCCGAAATTCCCGGAAACGGGCCTGCGTCCGCAGCAGGCCATCGTTCGCTATGCGACGGTCGACGGATTAGACACCACTGGCGGCAGCCCGCCTCCTACCGATACCAAGAATGAATATTTCGCCTTCGACCACGAACTGGCGGCCGCCATCCCCGGTGCGGCGTATGACCTTGCAGTCTGGCCCGGTTGGAGCGGGGCAGATCTCACGCCCATGAGTCCAAGCGAAGCTGTTCGCGGCACACCCCTCCGTTTGGATCTGGCTGCGCCGGGCAGTGATCCCCGCGCCGGTTTCGATCTGGCCATTCTTAGCCGCAGTGCCGAACCGATCACCCCTGCCGAAGCAAATGCTCTGCCTTCCAATATTCCCATTCCTGTCGAGGCCACTATCGATGCCCTGGTTGGCGGCAATCTGGATGGCCCCTTTCAAAGTCCCGAAACCCAACGCGGTTTGGTTGGTGCCATTGATACCAGCGGCAATGCGATCACTGCCAATCTGGCTCAGGTCGGAATGATCGTTGAAGCCAGCCACAACCAATTCTTCCCCCGCTCCTTTGGCCTAGTGAATATCGCCGGAGAGGTTTTTGCCTATCGCCAATTGCGCGGCGCCGACAACGTCAGTGGCGTCAACCTCAGTGAAAATCGTCATGCGATGTTGATCGCACGTGGCCTCTTGGATTTAACTGATCCAACCCCGACCGTGGTCACGCTCCCGGTTGGACCGCTGCGCGGCGGCACCATGCTGCGCCCCTTGGTCCCTGCATTTCCCCTGCCCATTGGCCCGGTGGCGCAGCTGACCGGCACCATCGCCGATCACGCCTTTTTTAATGTCGACACCGGAGTCAATAATCGCGGCGGCTCGAACGAGTATGTGACGCGTGACCATGTCGACGCCCCCTATGCCTACATCTGCACCCCCGACGGCGATGCCGACACCGCCACGATCATGGGTTTTGCAGGCGGGGCACGACAACGTCGTGGAACCACCAATCCGGCAATCTGGGATACTGAACATGTCACCGCGCCGTGGCTGCGCGGCATGTATAATACCGAGCCAAACGGCGCCGGGGCCGCAGGTGATATTGTCATCGGCTGGTGGCCCCGCGTCGCTAGCGCCCGTCCGAGCAGGCCGAATGGCGTCGAAGCCCCCTACCATCGCAGCCGCCGTTTTGGCTGGGTGGGCTTTCCCATGGCGATGCATGGGGCGCGGTTTGATGTGGTAGCCACTCCGGCGTCCGTCGTCATCGATAATACCGTGAGCAGGACCGACGATCTCCTGGTTATTCAGGCCCGGGCCGCCTCCGAACGGGATCCAGATTGGACCCGCGCAGCTTTACCGGTTGCGAGCGGATATGGAACATTCCTTGCCTTGAATCCGATATTCGTGAGCACTGATTTCACTAATAGGGGCGTATCAGGCACTGAGCTGCGGGTGTCCTGGCGCTATGCTGATAATGTCCTTTCCAGTAGCCGCCTGGACGCCATCGCCGAGGCCGGATCGCGCGGTCCCTTCATCAGCTCTGCCTTTCTGCGCTGGCGTGCCCCCATGGCCGTCCTCGCCGTCGAGGAAGCGCGCTGATGGGCCGTCGCGCATTCACCCTCATTGAGATCTTGGTCAGTTTGATGATCCTCAGCATCGTCAGCGTCGCGATGCTGGGTATTTTATTGACGGCGACGGAATTATACCGGCGGGGGCAGGCTTCGCGGGCGGCGCATGATGAATTGGTAGCCGTGGCCGCGGCGCTGGATGATGACCTTTCGCGAATCATACCCGAACGTGATGGAGGTCGCCTACGAGCCAAGGTGAGTTTCAATCATGGGGGAATGGTGCTCAGCATGCTCACCACCGTCGCCGATCAGGCCGGGGTAGAGGTCAATTCTACCAGCAATGCGGTCACCGGTCGCCGCCGCGTAGTCATTTGGTGGGGCAATGACCGCGATGAATTGCGCAGAAATGAATACGATGAACCTTCAATTGATCTCATCAATTACCCGAATGACACCCGTGAAGCCGCATTCATACGTGCTTTACCTGATGCAACGGCCCTCAGCGATTCTCTCTATGGAAAGATCATGACCACCGGCTGCCTGCACTTTTCGGTGGTCGCGTCCATGGCCGATCAACCCCGTAAACACACCCTGGGCTGGGATCCTCAGCGAGATCCGGCTTTGCTGCCCGACATCAACACACTGCTTTACGACAGTTACGATTACACCGCGATGCCAGAGACGATCGCTATTCGTCTGATGTTGACGGGCGGCGGACGGTTTGCCCCGAAGGGTTTCATCGTAAGCGACGACACCGACACCATTCGTATCGCCGGTGTCCGATCGTATCCCACCATTCCGGGATCCCTGGCCCGCATCGGTACCGGTACGGACAGCGAATGGGTTAGCTATCGCAGCGCAGGCCCCGGCGTGCTCGATGTCAGCACGAGTCCAGACATGATCACCGGGCGTGCGAAACTGTATAGTGTTGCCTATCCATTCCCCGGGCCAAATGAGCCCAGAGCCCCCATCCAATTTGGTCAATTGGTAACCATGGTGCGCGGCATTCCTCGCTGACTGTGAAATTCTTTTTCCGCGTATGCTCGCGGTGAAGGCAAATGGAATGACCTTCAACACGCACCTGACCGACTGGTCGGTCGGGGATTGCGGCCTGCTGAGCGCTCTCTAGCGTTCGCCGACATGCGCAGGGTCGGAATCATCGGTGCGGCCCTCGCTTTGGGTGTCACCGTTGCCTGCCAACACCGCAGCCCTCCCCAGGCCGAACTGCCGCCCTTGCCAGAAACTTGGCAGGGGCAGGCGAACGCCGATGCGGTCACCCCAGGGTGGATTGCTCAATTCGCCGATCCGGAGTTGACCGCCCTCGTCCGCGAGGGCCTGGCTGCCAATCACGATCTAGCTGCCAGCGCAGCCCGAGTCGAGGCCGCCTGGGCGGAAGCCCGTATCAGTGGCGCTGATCGCTCTCCGCAGATCCAGGCGAGCGGCAGCGCCGTCCGCACGCGCACGCAGAACATCGGCTTTGTCGGTGGTCCGGTCGAGGTCGATTCCTTTCAAATAGGAGTATCGGCAAGTTGGGAATTGGACATCTGGGGTCGCCTGCGCGACCGCGCCCGCGGAGCGGGGCTTTCCGCCCAGGCAGCCGCGGCGGATCGCGATGCGGCAGAACGCTCTCTCGCCGGACAGGTGGCCAAGGCGTGGTACGCAGCACGCAGCGCGCAGGCGGAAGTGGCTCTGTCCACGCGCCTGGCCGCGATCCAGCAGCAATCGGTGACGTTAGCTGAACGGCGAGTCCAGGCGGGGCTGGTCGATATTGAACGGGTGCGGGAAATACGCTCGGCTTTGGCTACGGCAGAAAATCGCACCACCACGGCCCGGCTGACTTTGGCCAGCCGGGTTCGCCAACTCGAAATTTTGCTGGGCCGTTACCCGGCGGGAAATCTAGCCTGTCCTGCGTCTTTGCCGCCGTTACCCGATCCACCCGCCGCAGGAATTCCCGCCGCACTTGTCGCCAACCGCCCCGATGTGCACGCGCTGGAATTGCGATTGCGCGCCGCCCTGGCTCGCGCGGACGCGGCGCAGGCGGATCTCTACCCGCGCTTATCGCTGACCGCGAGCGCCGGGCGCTCGAGCGGCGAACTCAGCGATCTCCTCGACCATGATTTCACCGTGTGGTCGTTTGGCGGCAATATTCTCCAGCCCTTACTACAAGGCGGCCGCCTGCGGGCGAATCGTGATCGTATCCATGCCGAGGCTCAGGCCACCAGCGAACAATTCGCGCAAACGGTTCTAGTCGCCCTGGGTGAGGTCGAAACTGCTCTGATAACGGGCACCCTGCTCGCGGAACGTGACGCTGGGCAGCGCATCATCGTCGCGGAGGCAACTGCTCTCGCTGAACGGTCGTTGAACCGGCAAAAACAGGGCTTGGGCGATGCCTTGGCGGCACTGTCTGCCGAACGTGGTCGTCTTGAGGCCGAATTATCGGCGCTAAATCTGACTGTGCAGCAGCTCACCAATCGCATCGATCTGCATCTGGCGTTGGGCAGCCAACCCTTGCCGGTGGAAAGCACTCCATGATTATTCTCGCCCGGATTATTGCTGTTCTGGTGGTGCTGGGCGCCACCTCGGGAATTATTTTCGGATTATATAAGCTCAAAAGCACTCCGCCGGTGCAACCACCCGGTGACACCCGACCATTGGTCCGGGTCATGGTGCCCACCGTCGAAACCCTCACCTTGGACGTTGAGACCACCGGTACCGTGCAGGCCTTTGCGCGCATGACCCTGGCTGCCGAAGTGACTGGCCGGCTCGAAAACGTCAATGCTGCGCTGCAGCCCGGCGCGGTCGCTTCCACGGGGACTGTATTGTGGCGTACCGAAACGGTCGAGCTCGACGCTGCGGTCGCCCGCGTCCAGGCTGATCTGGCCACAGCGGAATTGGTGCTGGCGCAAGAAGAGGCCCTGGCCAACGAAGCGGTCCATGATCTTAGCTTGCTCGACGCCGCCGAGCCCAGTGCTCTGGCTCGCCGCGAGCCGCAGATCGCCAGCGCACGGGCGCGAGTCGCGTCGAGCAAGGCGGCACTCCAGCAGGCGCAACGGGATCGCGAACGCAGCACCATGCAGGCTCCGCGAGATCTGGTCATCGAAGCCCGGCTCGCCGAGAGCGGCCAATGGATCACCCGTGGCCAGGGCATTTTCCAGGTTCGCGCCGCCGACGCCGTCGAAGTCCAAGTACCGATCACGCTTACCGAATTGACCCGCCTCGGTTTGCCGCCGACCCCGGGCGATTTTGCTGGCGCGGCCCCGCAAGCGACCGTCATCACTGCGGATGGTCGCAGCGCGACAGGACCGGTAGTGCGCACTCTTGGTAATCTCGATCCTATGACTCGCCTGGCGATGGTGGTCATCCGACTGCCAGGCACGGCCAATTTGGTTCCTGGCGATCATGTCACCGTCCATTTCGCTGGCCCCCAACAAGCCACCGGGATCACCATTCCCCGCTATCTTTTGCGCCGAGACGGCAGTGTGCTTTTGGTGGACAGCGAATCCCGGCTGATCGAGCACCCGACGCAGATTCTTTTGCAACGCCGCGCCGAGGTGGTGATCGCTCCTGATCTGCCGCCCAACACCCGGGTCGTGTTGAATCGATTGGAAGCGTGGTCGGCGGGGAGCGCCGTGCGCATCGCCGAGGATGTCCCAGCCCAGGGTCAACCCGACGTAGCTCACCCACCTGAAGTCCACCAGCCATGAGCGACCAGGAACCGCACGATGATTCGGTGCCAGCAGCGGATCGCAGTGCCGAAACACCGAAACCTAGCCCCGCAGCGGGCGGTGGCGGAATTGTGGCGTGGTTCGCTGATAACCGGGTCGCCGCATTCTTGGTCTCGATCACGATTATTTTGGCCGGCATCTATTCGCTGATTCATGCCAAGGTCGAAGTTTTTCCGGAATTCGACAGCGAAACCATTACCATCAGCGTGCTGTATCCCGGTGCTTCGCCAGAAGAAGTCGAAGAGGGCATTGTCCGTCGCATCGAAGAAAAAGTATTCGATCTGACCGGTATTCGCAAACTGAGCGGCACCGCCACCGAAGGCGTCGGCGCCGTCGCGATCACCGTTGAGCCCGGCCACGACGTCAAAGCTCTGCTGGATCGGGTCAAGACCCGCGTCGACGGAATTTCTACGCTGCCGGTCGAAGCCGAGAGGCCGGTCGTCGAACAACTCGAGATCCGCCGCCAGGTGATCGACCTAGCCGTGCATGGCCCAGTCAGCGAGCGTATTCTCAAGCGCACGGCAGAGCGCATCCGGGATGACCTCATGACCCAGCCTGGGGTGACGTTGGCCGAAGTCTTCGGCAGTCGCAATGATGAGATCACCATCGAAGTCAGCGAAGCAACTTTGCGCCGCTATGCCTTGACCTTTACCCAGGTTGCCGATGCCGTGCGCTTGTCCTCCCTCGATCTGCCGGCCGGAAATTTACGCACCGAACATGGGGAAATTTTGGTGCGGACACGCGGCCAGGCCTATTCGGGGCAGGATTTCGCCACCATTCCGGTGGTGACCCGCCCTGACGGAAGTGTCTTGCGGGTCGGCGATCTCGCCACCATTCGTGATGCCTTCACCGATTCCGATGCCGCGGCTCGCTTCGATGGCGCCCCAGCAATGCTGGTCCGGGTCTATCGCGTCGGCAACCAAAGCGCCCTGACCGTGGCCGAGGTGACACGATCCTACGCCAAGCTGCACCTCGACACCCTGCCTGCCGGGGTGGAGATGACGGTGTGGAATGATACGTCGGTGATGCTGAAAGGACGCATTCGATTATTGCTCAATAATGGTTGGCAGGGGCTGATTCTGGTGGTGCTGACCTTGGCGCTCTTCCTTAAACCGCGGGTCGCGATCTGGGTCGCCTTAGGAATTCCGGTGTCCATGGCCGGCGGCTTGTGGCTGATGCCCTTGTTCGGGGTCAGCATCAATATGATCTCGCTATTCGCCTTCATTCTGGTCCTCGGAATTGTCGTCGACGACGCGATTGTGGTGGGAGAGAATATCACCCATGAGCGTGACCTGACGCCGGGCGAACCGCTCCAGGCAGCGCGACGCGGGGTCAGCGGGGTGGCGTTGGCGGTGACCCTATCGGTGCTGACCACGGTGGCGATGTTCACGCCCATGCTCAGCATTCCTGGCTTGATGGGTAAGATCTGGGCCGTTATTCCCGCCATCGCCATTCCCGTATTGCTGTTTTCGCTGCTCGAATCGCTTTTTGTCCTGCCGGCGCATCTTGGGCATAGCTCGACCAAGCCGCTACCCGGCGTCCTGCGCATTCTGGATCGCATTCCCGAGACGGTGAATCGCAAACTTGAAGGTTTCCTGGATCGGCGCTACGTGCCTTTCGTGCGCTTGGCCCTGCGCTGGCGTTATGTCTGCCTGTCCTGTTTCATCGGCTTGTTGGCGATCTGTGTCGCAATTATTACCACCGGCCTCCTGCCCTTTTCCTTTTTCCCTAAGGTCCCCGCTGATCAGGTCACCGCTGCGGTCACTCTGCCGCCAGGCTCATCAAGCGAACAAACGGCGCAGGTCATTGCCCGCCTGGAACAAGCCGCGTTGACCATCCAGAAAAAGTACGCCGACGAAGGGGCGCCGGACACCGTGCGCCATATCATGGCTACCATCGCCAGCCGCCCGGGATCCATGCGCGGACCGGGCGACAATAGCAGCAGTGGCAGTGATCCGACCATTGGTGAAGTGATCATCGCCTTGCAGCCGGGCGAAACGCGCAAGGTCGCGACCCAAGCAGTGGCCAAACGCTGGCGTGAACTGGTCGGTGCAGTCCCTGAAGCCCAGGATATCAGTTTCGGCTACTCCCTGGCCAGCGCCGGCAAGGCGGTCGAAGTGCAATTATCCGGACCAGACAGCGACGAACTCGCGGACGTTGCCGAGACGCTCAAAAAGCGACTCGCGACCTTTACCGGCGTCTATGGTATCGCCGACACCAATCGCACCGGAAAACGCGAATTGGTGCTGCAGCTGAAACCGGCCGCAGCCACCCTTGGCCTGCGCGAACGCGACATCGCTCGCCAGGTTCGGGCTGCCATTTATGGCGAGGAGGCGCAGCGGGTGCTGCGGGGCCGCGATGAAGTCAAAGTCATGGTCCGCCTGCCCGAGGCCGAACGCTCCCAGCGCGGCGACCTGGATCGGCTGCGCATCCGTACTGCCGATGGCCGCGAGGTCCCCCTGACCGACGTCGCGACAATGACCGAAGGCAGCGGATTCACCACTATTCGTCGGGCCGAACGGCAACGCATCATTACCGTGTCCGCAGATATCGAAGAAGGGGTGACGACCAGCAAGGAGGTAAACGACCGCCTCGTTGCCACGATTCTCCCGGAAGTCTTGGAAGGTCACCCCCACATCACCTGGAGTCAGGAAGGCGAGGCCCGTGAGCTGAAGGAATCCATGACCGGCCTGTTGATCGGCTTCGTGGTCGCCCTGTATATCGCTTTCTTCCTGATGGCGGTGCTGTTCAAGAGCGTGGTCCAGCCGTTGGTCATACTGTCGATTATTCCTTTTGGCCTTATCGGTGCCGTCGGTGGTCACCTGGTCATGGGTCTGGAATTATCGCTAATGTCGTTCATGGGTTTGGTCGCCTTGGCTGGCATCGAAATCAACGACAGCATCGTCCTGGTTGATTTCATCAATCGCGCCCGGGCTAAGGGCATGCCCCTCCATCAGGCTGTCGCCGATTCCGGCCGCCAGCGTTTTCGTGCCATCATGCTGACCACGCTGACCACTTTTTTCGGCCTGCTCCCAGTCATGATCGCCGGCCAGCTCGATCTCCAGGCACGCTTCCTGGTCCCCATGGCCGTCGCCCTCGGCTTTGGCGGCCTCTTTGTCACCGCCATCACCTTGGTTCTGGTGCCATCTCTTTATCTGGTGGCAGAAGATGTTCGTCGGGTGTTGGGGGTGGGATCACACTCGAAATCCGAGAGATAAATAGGGCTTGCCGATTAATTAGAAACGTCTGGTAAAACCAGTAAAATCGCAACAAATCGCCATGTAGAAATGCTTGGAATTGCCAGATTCTCCTGCAAAATGCGTGCATGCCGGGTGAACAAAC
>Ga0209490_10007018_pt1 | contig 10070 bp, 8 predicted proteins | sample MAT06_FD_187209 | JGI IMG/M metagenome (GOLD analysis project Ga0209490, IMG submission 187209) | Freshwater microbial communities from Lake Fryxell liftoff mats and glacier meltwater in Antarctica - MAT-06 (SPAdes) (version 2) | ecosystem: Environmental > Aquatic > Freshwater > Ice > Liftoff...
GCCGTCACGCTACGTGTGCGGTCTGACGTGTCGCCGCCAGAGGCAGTGCCTCTTCGGCCTGTCCAGGCCTGTGCCGACAGGCTTGGAGCCGCAGGCCTCAGCCCCTTGCAGGGGGCAACACTGGTGGCCCGGCAAAGCCGGTTCGACGGTGTTCTGAAAGGAAGCTGTGAGTAACAAGGAAGCTCTGGTTGTTTTTACCCCGTCCGGGCGCCGTGGGCGTTTTCCCATCGGCACGCCGGTGCTGCAGGCGGCGCGTTCGCTGGGCGTGGACATCGACTCGGTGTGCGGCGGGCGTGGCATCTGCGGGCGCTGCCAGGTGGTGGTGGCGGCGGGTGAGTTCGCCAAACATGGGGTCAAGTCGCGCGCAGAACACCTGACGCCGTTTGGCGCCGTTGAAGAAGAGTATTGCAAGACGCAGACGATGGAGGCGGGTCGGCGCCTGTCGTGCTCGGCCCAGGTGCTGGGCGACGTGGTGATCGATGTGCCGTCCGGCAGCCAGGTGCACCGCCAGGTGGTGCGCAAGGCGGCGGAGGCGCACGACATCGAACTCGACCCGGTTATCCGCCTGCACTTCGTCGAAGTGCAGCAACCGGACATGCACGACCCGTCGGGCGACCTGCGCCGGCTGGAGGATGCCCTGGAGTTCGAGTGGCGCCTGACCGATCTGTCGTGTGACGTGCGGGTGTTGCAGCAGTTGCAGCCCGCCCTGCGCGCAGGCGACTGGAAGGTCACCGTTGCCGTGCATGGCGAGAGCCAGATCATCGCGGTGTGGCCTGGATTCCGCGAACAGGCCTATGGCATTGCCATCGATATCGGCTCCACGACCATCGCCGCCCACCTGTGCAACCTGTCCACCGGGGATGTGGTGGCGGCCGCCGGCCTCATGAACCCGCAGATCCGCTTCGGTGAAGACCTGATGAGCCGCGTCTCTTATGTGATGATGAATCCCGGGGGCGAGAAGGAGATGACGGTGGCTGTGCGCGCGGCGATCAACGAACTGGCGGCCGACGTGGCGCGCCAGGTTGGAATCGCCGCCACCGATATTCTGGAGGCCACTTTTGTCGGCAACCCCATCATGCACCACCTGCTGTTGGGCATCAACCCGATCGAACTCGGCGGCGCCCCGTTTGCGCTCGCCACGGACCGCGCCATCACCCTGTGGGCGGTGGAGATCGACTTTGCCATTCACCGCAACGCGCGCATCTACGTGTTGCCGTGCATTGCCGGGCATGTGGGTGCCGACACCGCTGGCGTGATTCTGGCGGAGCGCCCGGACCTGACCGAAGAGGTGACCTTGCTGGTGGACGTGGGCACCAACGCGGAGATCGTGCTGGGCAACAACAAGCGGCTGCTGGCCTGTTCCAGCCCGACTGGCCCGGCTTTCGAGGGCGCGCAGATCAGCTGCGGCCAGCGCGCCGCCCCCGGTGCCATCGAGCGCGTGCGGGTGGACCCGCAGACGCTCGAGCCGCGTTTCAAGGTGATTGGTTGTGACCTCTGGTCCAACGACGAAGGGTTCACTGCCGCCACTGCCGCATCTGGTGTCACCGGGATTTGCGGCTCGGGCATCATCGAGATACTGGCCGAGTTGTACCTGGCTGGTGTCATCCGCCATGACGGCGTGATCAACGGCGAGCTGGCCGCGCGCAATCCGCGCATCCAGAGTGACGGACGGACTTTCTCCTACGAAATCTGCAAGGCCACCCACAGCGCTTCGTCGATCAAGGTGACCCAGAACGATGTGCGCGCCATCCAGCTCGGCAAGGCCGCCCTCTACGCCGGCGTGCGCCTGCTGATGGAACGCATGGGCGTCGAGAAGGTAGAGCGGATCCGGCTGGCCGGCGCCTTTGGCAGCCATATCGACGTCAAATACGCGATGGTGCTGGGGATGATTCCGGACTGCGCGCTGGACCATGTCAGTTCGGCCGGCAATGCGGCCGGTACCGGGGCCCGTATTGCCTTGCTCAACCAACGTTCACGGCGCGAGATCGAACAGCTGGTGCGGCGAGTGGAAAAGATCGAGACTGCGGTGGAGCCGCGTTTCCAGGAGTTCTTTGTCGAGGCGATGGCGATTCCACATTTGACCGCGCCTTTCGAGCGTCTGCGCGACGTGGTGACACTTCCACAACGCCTGGTCATCCACAACGAAGCCTCATCACGCGCCCGGCGTGCCGCGCGGATGGCGCAAAAAACCGAAACCGGAACGTAGAATTGTTGTCCCACTCCCTGGAGAAATCATGAGGCTGAAAACCACTGCTCTGCTCACTGCTACATTGTTCTGCGCGCTGCACGTCGGCGCCGCGGAAGACCCGAGTTGCAAGAAGGTGCGATTTGCCGATGTCGGCTGGAGCGACATCGCCGCCACCACCGGCCTCGCATCCGTCGTGCTCGAAGGCATGGGATACAAGCCGACGGTGACGATTGCATCGATACCGATTACCTTCGCCGGCATGAAGAACCGGCAGATCGATGTGTTTCTGGGTTACTGGAACCCGTCGATGACACCAGTGATCGAGCCGTTCGTAAAGGCTAACCAGATCAAGGTACTGGAGCAGCCCAATCTGGTCGGAGCCAAGTACACGCTGGCGGTGCCGGATTACCTGTACGACAAGGGGCTGAAGACTTTTGCCGATATCGCCAAGTTCGAGAAAGACTTGCAGGGAAAGATCCACGGCATCGAGCCCGGCAATGACGGCAACGCATTGATCGCCGGCATGATCAAGGACAACAAGTTCGGCCTGAAGGGCTTCAAGATGGTGGAGTCGTCCGAAGCCGGCATGCTGGTGGAGGCGCAACGCGCCATCCGCGCCAAGCGCGCGATCGTTTTCCTGGGTTGGGAGCCGCACCCGATGAACGTGCAGATGAAGATGCGTTACCTGGCCGGCGGTGACGATGTATTCGGCCCCAACCTCGGTGAAGCCAAGGTGTATACCGCCATCCCGCCGTCCTACGAGGCCCGTTGCCCGAACGTGACGGCATTCCTGAAAAATCTGCGTTTTACCACCGACATGGAAAACCAGGTGATGGGCCCGATCCTGAATAAGGTCAAGCCAAACCTTGCTGCGCGCAACTTTCTGCAAAAGAACCCGGCCGTACTGGAGCCCTGGCTCAAGGGCGTCAAGACCTTTGACGGCAAGGATGCCCTGACCGAAGTAAGCGCCGCCCTCAAGCGCTGAGGGGCGCGCTGCGCCGCGCGCGGCGCGCCTTCTTGCCCATCGGTATGCAGACAGATCTAACTTTCATGATGCCCATTCTGCACCCCGCATCATGAAAGTTGTTTCACGTTAACCGGGACCGTATCGATGAACGCAGCCACCATTGACAGCTTTGTGGACGGCCGCCCCTTCTCCGGTGGCGGCGCGGTTTTCGACAACCGCAATCCGGCCACGGGTGCGCTGCTCGGTGTGGCGCACGACTGTGATGCAGCCGATGTGGAGCTGGCAGTTGCTGCGGCGCAACGCGGCTTCGCGGTGTGGTCGGCCATGACGGCCACAGAGCGTGGCCGCATCCTGCAGCGTGCGGCGGCACTGCTGCGTGCGCGCAATGCCGAACTCGCCGCGCTGGAAGTCGCCGACTGCGGCAAACCGATCCAGGAGGCGCTGGTGGTGGACGTGCACAGTGGCGCCGACTGCATCGAGTACTTCGCCGGTGCGGCGGCAACCCTGGCCGGCGCGCAGTACCCGCTGAAAAATGCCTTCGCTTACACGCGGCGCGAAGCGCTGGGGGTGTGTGTCGGTATCGGCGCGTGGAACTATCCGCTGCAGATCGCCTGCTGGAAGTCGGCACCAGCGCTGGCGGCTGGCAACGCGATGATTTTCAAACCGTCCGAACTGACGCCCATGACCGCGTTCAAGCTGGCGGAAATCTACCTTGAGGCGGGCGTACCGCCGGGCGTGTTCAATGTGATGCAAGGCCGCGGGACGACCGGGGCGCTGCTGGCAGCCCACCCCGGAGTGGCCAAGGTGTCGGTGACCGGCTCGGTGCCCACCGGCAAGAAGGTCATGCAGACCGCTGCCGGCACCCTGAAGCGGGTGACGATGGAACTCGGCGGCAAATCGCCGCTGCTGGTATTTGACGATGCGGATCTGGAGCAGGCCGTGGCCGCCGCCATGATGGGCAACTTTTATACCCAGGGGGAGGTGTGTACCAACTGCACGCGGGTTTTTGTGCAGCGTGGCGTGGCAGAGCGTTTTCTGGCGCGGCTGGCGCAGCGCACGGCACTGCTGCGCGTGGGCGACCCGATGGATCCTCTGACCGAGGTCGGTGCCCTGATTTCACCGGCCCATGCCGACAAGGTGATGGATTACATCCAGAGCGGTGTGCAGGAGGGCGCGCGTCTGGTGGCCGGCGGGCATCGCGTCGAAGTGGCCGGGGCTGCTGGCGGAAACTTCGTTGCGCCCACGATCTTCGCCGACTGTGGCGACGGCATGCGTATCGTGCGCGAAGAGATTTTTGGCCCGGTGCTTGCGATGCTGGTTTTTGACAGCGAGGAGGAAGCGATCACGCGGGCCAACGCCAGCCGTTTCGGTTTGGCGGCCGGCGTCTTCACGCGCGATGTGGCGCGTGCACACCGCGTCGCGGCGCGGCTCAAGGCCGGGCTGTGCTGGATCAACAACTACAACGTGACGCCAATCGAGATGCCGTTTGGCGGCGCTGGTGAATCCGGTATCGGTCACGAGAACAGCATGGCGGCGCTGGACCACTACACGCAGCTCAAGACGGTCTACGTCGAACTGGGCGAAGTGGCCTGCGGCTACCGTTGAACGCGATGGACACGTCTGAATTCGACTACATCATCGTTGGCGCCGGTTCCGCCGGCAGCGTGCTGGCGAACCGCCTGAGCGAAGATGCGCAGGTGCGGGTGCTGCTGCTCGAAGCCGGCCGCATGGACTACAACCTGTTCATCCACATGCCATCGGGCTTTGCCTATCCGATGGCGAACCCGCGTTACAGCTGGATGTACGACTCCGAGCCGGAGCCGTTCATGAACGGTCGGCGCATCCATTGCCCGCGTGGCAAGGTGATTGGTGGCTCTTCGTCTATCAACGGCATGGTCTACATCCGCGGCCATGCGCTCGACTACGATGCCTGGGCACAACGCGTCGGCCTGGGCAACTGGAGCTACGCGCAGTGCCTGCCCTATTTCCGCAAGTCGGAGACACGCGCCAGGGGCGGCGACGCCTACCGCGGCGACAGTGGTCCTTTGCACGTGAGTACCGGCGCCTGCCGCAACCCGCTTTATGGTGCTTTCATCGAGGCTGGGCAACAGGCCGGTTATGCACGCACCGACGACATGAACGGGTATCGGCAGGAAGGCTTCGGGCCGATGGACATGACGGTGCACAAGGGCCGGCGCTGGAGTGCCGCCATGGCTTACCTGCGCCCGGCGCTGAAACGCCCGAACCTGGTGTTGCAGACCCGGTCCCTGAGCACGCGCCTGCTGTTCGAAGGCCCAGCGGACGCGCCGCGTGCGGTTGGTGTGGAGTTGCTGCATCGGGGGGTTTTACAGCAGGTGCGCGCCCGGCGCGAAGTCATCCTGTCGGGTGGCGCCATCAACTCGCCGCAACTGCTGCAACTGTCGGGCATTGGCGACCCGGCACTGCTCGAGCCACTGGGCATCAAAGTGGTCGCGCCGCGCAAGGGCGTGGGCGAGAACCTGCAGGACCACCTGGAAACCTATGTGCAATATGTCTGCACGGAGCCGATCACCTTGTACTCGGCGCTCAATCCGCTGGTGAAGGCCAGGATCGGCATTGAATGGCTGCTGTTCCGGACCGGCCTGGGCGCCACCAACCACTTCGAATCGGGCGGATTCATCCGCAGCGAAGCCGGTGTGCAGCACCCCGATCTGCAGTACCACTTTCTGCCGATGGCGGTACGTTACGACGGCAAGTCGGCCGCTGTCGGCCATGGTTTTCAGGCCCATGTGGGCCCGATGCGTCCGACCAGCCGTGGCCACGTACGTGTGCGCAGCGCCGACCCCAGCGCCGCACCCGAGATACTCTTCAATTACCTGGGTACCGAGCAGGATCGCAAGGAGATACGGGCCGCTGTCCGCCTTACGCGCGAGCTGTTTGCACAAAAGGCGTTCGACCGTTTCCGTGGCGTGGAGTTGTCGCCCGGGCCGGCCGTGCAGTCAGACGCCGAGATCGACGCGCACATTCGCGCCAATGCCGAAACCGCCTACCACCCATCGTGTACCTGCCGCATGGGTACGGATGAGATGGCCGTCACCGATGGCGCCGCCCGTGTGCATGGTGTGCAGAACCTGCGCGTGGTGGACGCCTCCATCATGCCCGCGATCGTCAGCGGCAACCTGAACGTGCCCACCATCATGATGGCAGAGAAAGTCGCCGATCTGATCCGGGGTCGCACGCCGTTACCGGCGTCGGATGCGCCGGTGTTCGTGCATCCGCAGTTCCAGACCCGACAGCGTTAAGTTGCGCAGAGCATCCTTCAGCGACCATGCCCATGCCTTCTCCTGCCAGCCCCGTATTGCAGCATTGGCCAGCGCACGCCGCAGAGCGGCTGTCTGCGCTGATCGCGGCGAATGCACACCAGGGTGCCTATGCGGTGTTCGACGCCGACAACACCACCTACCACCATGACCTGGTGGGTGCCCTGCTGCCTTTCATGGAAATGCGCGGCGTGTTGACGCGCGACAGCATGCACCCGGCGTTGCAGCTCATCCCCTTCAAGGATGTGGCAGGCCAGCGCGAGAGTCTGCACAGCTACTACTACCGGCTGGGCGACATGGATGACCAGATCGGTTACCCCTGGGCGGCGCAGATTTTTGCAGGCTTCACGCTGCGCGAGTTGAAGGGCCATCTGGACGATCTGCTGGCCTGGGGCCGGCCGATCCCGGCACAGGTCTACGTGGGCGATCGGATTGAAGAGATGGCGGTCGAAGCGCCACGCCTGCAGCGTGGTCAACAGGAGCTGTATGCGGCCCTGATGGCGCACGGCATCGAGGTGTTCGTGGTGAGTGCCGCCGCCGAGGAACTGGTACGCATGGTGCTGGCCGACCCGCAGTACGGTTATCACGTGAAACCCGAAAACGTGATTGGTGTGACGACGCTGTTACGCGACCGTGCCACCGGAGCGTTGACCACGGCGCGCAAACGCATCGCCGAGGGTTGTTATCTGCCGGGCGACCTGGTCGACCATGAACTGACGCACACCCTGTGGGCGCCACTGCCCTGGTACGAAGGCAAGCAGGCGGCGATCCACACCTACATCCATCCCTGGAAGAGACCGGTGCTGGTGGCAGGTGACACCCCGGCCAGCGACGGCCCCATGTTGCTGCGCGCCGTCGATGTGGAGAAGGGCGCGCTGCGCCTGTTCGTGTCGCGCAAGGACAGTTACCATGCCAACATCCATGCCCTGCAAAGGCACCACGCCGCAGCACAATTGGAGCATGGCATAGCCGTCACTGCCGATCGCAATTGGCTTGTCGTGACGCCCGATGAAATCCGCTGAGCAGCGCCCAGTTACTGCGCTTGTGCCGACTCTGAACCTCTGTGAAACCCATGACGAAACCCCTGGCCGCTTCTGACAACCGTTTCACGCGCCTGCTGGCCAATCGGCCCTGGCTGCTTGCCGATGGCGCCACCGGCAGCAATCTGTTCGACGCAGGGTTGATGTCGGGTGACGCGCCGGAGTTGTGGAACACCGATCAGCCGCACAAGATCAGCGCCCTGCACCAGAGTTTTGTGGACGCCGGCGCCGATATCCTGCTGACCAACAGTTTTGGCGGAACCCGGTACCGCCTCAAGCTGCACCACGCGCAGGAGCGGGTGGCCGAGCTCAACCAGAGCGCCGCCAGACTGGCACGGGCGGTGGCCGACGCCAGCGGGCGCACGGTGGCGGTGGCAGGCAGCATGGGGCCGACCGGTGAAATCATGGAGCCGATCGGACCGCTCAGCATCGCGCTGGCCACCGAAGCGTTTGCCGAGCAGGCGAAAAACCTCGCTGCCGGTGGTGCCGACGTGTTGTGGATCGAGACCATGTCATCGGTGGAGGAGGTGCAGGCCGCGGTTGCGGGCGCTGCTACTACCGGCCTGCCGATCGTCTGCACCCTGAGTTTCGACACCAACGGCCGCACCATGATGGGCATATCGCCGAGTGATTTCGCCACCCTCGAGAAGACGCTGGTGCCGCGCCTTGCGGCCTGTGGCACCAACTGCGGTGTGGGCGCCTCCGAAGTGGTGGCGTGTATCCACAATCTGGCCGCAGCGACCGGGCCGGACGTGGTGCTGGTGGCCAAAGGCAACTGCGGAATCCCGCAGTATGTGGACGGTGCCATCGTGTACAACGGCACACCGGAGCTGATGGCGATTTACGCCCGCATGGCACTCGACGCCGGTGCCCGCATCATTGGCGGCTGTTGCGGCACCTCGCCCAAACACCTGCGTGCCATGCGCGACGCATTGGAGGCACACACGCATGCTTCCAGCCCCGAACTCGACGACATCGTGCGTTTGCTGGGCGACGTCTCCACCGGCGCCCGTGCCCAGTGGGGCGGCGAACAAAGCCGCCTGGGCGGCGCGGCGGCAGGCGCGAACCTGAATCGTGGCCGCGGTCGGCGCAGCGGCGCTGGCACCGAATAGACGGCGCTCCCTGCCGTGCGCGTGCAGACCAAGGGCCTGCTGCTGGTGGCGGGCGCCACCTTCTTCTGGAGCCTGAGCGGCGCGTTCGTACGCTTCCTGCCCAGCACCGACCCGTGGACCTTCAATGCCTGGCGTGGCCTGGGCATGGGCCTGTCGCTGATCGTCTGGACGCTGTTGCACTATGGCCGGGGTGCGTTGCCGCTGTTTCGCCAGTCCGATCCGCGGGCGATCCTGATTACGGCGACTTTCTTTGCCGTGGGCTCTTCGGCCTATATCGCGGCCTTGAACCTGGCCAGTGTGGCGGCGGTGTCCTGCCTGGGCGCGACTTCGGGTCTGTTCGCTGCCGTGCTGGCCCGCATCTGGCTGGGTGAACGCACCCGGCTCGTGTTCTATCTGGCTACCGCCGTGGCGATCATGGGTGTGGCAGTGATTGCCTTCAGTGAACGCAACGCCTCCGTCAGCGGCCTGGCGGGCTCGCTGGTGGCGATGGTGATGGCGATCTGTTTTGCCGGGCAGAGTGTGGCGCTGCGCCGCTACAGCGCGCAGGGCATGGAGCCCGCGATGATCGTGGGCGGGCTGGGCGTTTTTGTGGCGATTGCAACGTTTGGCACGCTGGCGCCGGTGAGCGGCAACACCATCGGGTTGCTGTTCCTGATGGGCGCCGTGCAACTGGCGTTGCCGATGGTCTTGTACATGCGCGGGGCGCGCCATGTGCCGGTGACGCAGATGGTATTGATCACCATGTCCGACGCTTTTCTCAACCCGCTGTGGGTCTGGCTGGTTTTTGGCGAGTTGCCGGTGGCCGGCGTGTTCTGGGGCGGAGCGCTGATTCTGGGGGCGATTGCAGCAACTACCGTGCATGCCCGCGGCAAAGCGCCGTAGTGTCAATCCGCCGTAGACTGGCCGCGTTACCATCTTCCAATGCCCAACACACTGCAACGCTGGACGCCGTGGCAATGACACAGCCAAACCTGGACGAACAAGATCTGCCCATTCAAGGCCAGGTCACCTTTCTGTATTTCCGCGACATGGATGCGGCCGAAGGCTTTTATGCTGGCGTGCTTGGCCTGCGCAAAACCTTCGACAAAGGCTGGGTGCGCTTTTTTCAGGTCACGCCAGTGTCCTTTGTCGGCCTGGTAGACGAGAAATACGGCCACCACAGGGCGGGCGGCGAAAAAAGCGTCATGGTGAGTATCGAAACACCGGCGCTCGAAGCCTGGTACGCCAGGATGGTCCAGCGCGGCGCCGAGTTTCAAACGCACCTGGATCTGGAAAAGTCGGCGAGCCAGATGATCAGCGCGTTTTTGCTGCGCGATCCGGGCGGCTATTCGGTCGAGTTCTTCCGCTTCAACGACCCCAGCCAAAGCCCCACCGCGCAGGCTTGAGCGGGTTCGGGGCGGCCCGTCAAAGGTGGAGCCAGCAGCCCCGGTATGCGAACTTGGCAGCTGTCAGCGCAGCCGCCGT
>Ga0209490_10007020_pt1 | contig 10068 bp, 8 predicted proteins | sample MAT06_FD_187209 | JGI IMG/M metagenome (GOLD analysis project Ga0209490, IMG submission 187209) | Freshwater microbial communities from Lake Fryxell liftoff mats and glacier meltwater in Antarctica - MAT-06 (SPAdes) (version 2) | ecosystem: Environmental > Aquatic > Freshwater > Ice > Liftoff...
CACCAGCTCCGGAATGCGCTGCGCCGGATAGACGGTAGCGCCATTGATGGTGCGCCCGACCTTGGATTGGTCATCGTCTACAAACCCCAGCAGCACAAACTGCCGTGCGTTCGCGATTGCAGCCGCAGTCTGCACGCCCGCGTCGCCGGCGCCATAAATCAACAGCCGCCCCTTCGACGCGACCCGGCTGCTGGCGATACTGGCCAGCCAGAATCGCGCCAACGCGCGGCTGCCGCCAACCAGCAGCAGGAACACCAGGGGTTGCAGCACACCGATGCTGCGCGGAACGCCAAACCAGTACTTCCACAGCAGGATTGCGGACAAAACCACGCAATAAACCACTACTGCTTTGGCGATTGCGAGCAGGGCGTCCAGCCCGGTGTAGCGGAAGATCGCCCGGTACAAACCAAAGCGCAAGAAAATCGGTACGGCAAGAGTGGGTGCGAGCAGATACACCCACCACTGGTTGTCCGACGGCCAATGCAATGTGTCGAGGCGCAGGCTGAACGCCAGCCAGGTGGCAAAGAGTGCCAGCACCACGTCGAGCAGCATCACCGAGACCTGCTTGCCCAACCGCGGCCAAGCCATCAACCGGTCACGCATCGCCATCTGCTCCATGGCCAGCGACGCTCGCAGCCAGCAACCACAGAAGGGTCATGCCCAGTGCGGCATCCCGAAAAGGCGCGTTCAAAAGCGTGGTGGTGAACATCGCCATGCCCAGCAGCACAGTGATACCACCGGCCAGATTGCTTTGCCGCCAGCCCGGATGGACAAACCGCCACAGCAGCCAGAACAGAATCAACATGCCAGGGATACCCATCTCCATGCCGGCCAACAGAAAGTCATTGTGCGGGTTGTTGATGTCGGCAAACTGCAACTGCTGTTCCGGCGACATTTTCTGGTCCAAACCCATCCACACCGTCTTCCAATGGGGCAGCCAGCTGCCAAGCCCGTTGCCGAACACTGGTTCATCGCGCATGGCCGACAAAGCCTCCTGGTACATGCGCCAGCGTACACCGACGCTGGAGCCATAGTTCTTCTGGGCCGTGGCCGAGCGCAGGCTGTCGGCGATTTCAGTAAAGCGGGTTTGCGTGGTGGACGAAAATTGCCAGGCCGCGCCCACCAGCACCAGAGCGGCCAGCACACCCGCCACTGCGGCGCGCAGCGACCGAAACCGGTACACGACGGCGGTGATCACCAGCACCACGAGCAGCAATTGCGAATTGCGGGACGCTGCGTGCAGTACCACCGTCAACGCCAGCGCGCCCGCAGCGGCCAGCAAGCCGACACGCTCCGTCCATCCGATTTGCGAGCGGATGCCAAGAAGCAGGAGCAGACCGCCAACGATCGCCATGGAGATCATGTTGCCACTGCTGAAATTGTTGCGCGACTGCAGCAAGCTGCGCCACAGCGCCCACGGCGGCAGGGGCCACACATGGTGTACCGCAACCACCAGAGCGGCAACCAGTCCACCGATGATGAACCCGGTCAGGGCCAAACGCGATTCAGTTTGACTCAGTGCCAGGCCGAGAAAAATAAGCAATGCAACACGAAAGGTATGAAAAAGCCGGGATTCCGTATCCGGATACCAACTGCCGACCACGACTACCACCAGCGTCCACAGCACCATGAGGAGCACTGGATTGACCAACGCACTGCGTCGCACGCGCTGCCAGCGCACCCTCCAGTCGGGCGCCAGCAACAGCGCCGTCGCCATCAGCACCAGATTGAGGTACATCACGCCAACCGGCAGGAAGGCACAAAACCCCCACAGCGGCGCGAGCCATCCCACCAAGCTCCCCCGAGCGGTTACAGCCGTAGAGCGGGCCGCAATCGCGTTTGCCGATTCACTGCCCGATGACAAACTCTTCCTTCGACTTGCCCTGTGCCAACAGCGGGGCCAGCCAGCGTGGGGTCAGCCCGCGACCGGTCCAGGTTTCACCGTTTGGACCGCGGTACTTTGGCGCCACGCGTGCATCAGCGCCACCGCGAGCGCGTTTGCCAGGCGCCGACGCCACTCCCGCCTTGCCACGCGCCTTCTTGGGTGCGCCACGGCGCGCCATTGCCGTCTGCACATCCTTGACCGTAATACCGAACGCCCGCATTTTGGCGACTATCTCGGACACGGTTTTGTCATATTCCCGCGTCTTGATCTCGGTGGCCTGCTTTTGCAGTTTTTCGATCTGGCTTTGGATATCAATCAAATTACCCATGGCAATCTCCTTGAAAATGGATGCCTCCATTCTAATGGCTTATATTCTTGCGCCGAATGGCCTTGACCACGGTCAGCACCAATATCCGCAGATCTAATAACAACGACAATTTTTCAAGATACTCGACGTCGAACGCCAATTTGACCGGAATCAACAGTTCCTCGCGGCCGTACACCTGCACCCAGCCAGTCAAACCGGGGACCAACTTGGCGACACCAAAGAAGATGCGCTGCGCCACCAGGTCGTCCTGGTTGAATAAAGCCAGGCGAGGGCCGACAAATCTCATATCCCCTTTGATAATGCCCCACAACTGTGGCACCTCGTCCGGACCAGGCTGGCACAGATACGGCAGGGCCAACACCGAAGAACCTGCCCAATTTGCTGGCCAGAGTTGCGCCGATTTTTCGTTTCCCGGCCACAATCGCGGACAGGTTACTCTGGGGAACAATAGCCGCCAAGTCTTCTTGCTTCAGGCTTCGAGCCTCCATCAAGAACCGCAGTGCATCCCTGGGTTCTGCTGGCTCGATAGCGTGGTTATCTTGTTCGTACTTCCAAACCAGATCACCGACCAAATCAAGCAGGCCCGCCATCGCGTGGTCTTCGTCATCACCTATGGCAGCCAGCATGGCATTCATCAGGGACACCATGCGGGTGTAATCAGCTTTACTGTGAATGGGGCGCAGGTGAGCCATGGAGTCAAATGCCTGCCAAGCAGCCTGGATAGCCTTGATGTCGAACTGAGTATGCGATGCGTGCATGATGAAACGTTTGCCAGCCGCCGCCGCCTTGCCTAATGGCTTACATTCTTGCGCCGGACGACCTTGACCACCGTTAACGCCAATATGCGCAAGTCAAACAACAACGACATATTCTGAAGATATTCGACGTCGAACGCCACTTTGACCGGAATCGCTAATTCGTCGCGGCCATTGACTTGGGCCCAGCCGGTCAAACCGGGCACCAGGCCGTGGACACCCGCAGCCATGCGCTGGGCCACCAGGTCGTCCTGGTTGAACAAGGCCGGGCGCGGCCCGACAAAACTCATATCCCCTTTGATAATGCTCCACAACTGTGGTAGCTCATCCAAACTGCTCCGTCGCAAAAATCCGCCAATCGGCGTCAGATATGCCGATGGGTTATCCAGCAAATGGGTTGCCACGGCTGGGGTGCCGACTCGCATACTGCGGAACTTGGGCATCCGGAAAATACGGTTCCAGCGACCAACCCGATCTGACCAATATAGTGCCGGGCCAGGTGAGGTAAGGCGAACCAGAACAACCAACACCAGTATTGGTCCAATCAGGGCGGGCAACGCCACGGCGGCCAATACCAGATCAAAGAGTCGCTTGCGCACCGGCATGGACCTGACTGGCGTTACCGTCACTCACCTGAAACCTTGCACTGCATCGTGCAGCCCTGCCTCGACCGACACAGATGACGTCCAGCCGAGCAGGTTGCGTGCCTTCAACAGATCGACCTGCAGATTGCCACACAGGCGCTGCGCATCGTCGCGCTTGCCCACGATGGTCGCGCCCAACATCAGCCAGGCGGGCGGCAATGCAAACAGCCGCGCCGGCCGGCCCATGGCGCGCGCCACCTGTTGCAACAACTGGGTTGTCGACAGGTCCTGCCCGTCACTGACCACAAAGGTTTGCCCCGCAGCCAGTGGATGCCGGCAACATACAACAATGAAGTCGACCAGATTGTCAAGGCCGACCAGACTGCGCTGGTTGTGCAATGCGCCCAGCGGTAGCGGAATGCCGCTGCGCACGGCTCGCATTAAAGATCGGAAGTTGCCACCCACGCCCGGACCGTACACCAGGGGAGGGCGCACGACGACCAGCTCCATCGGCAAATGGCTATTGCCTGGCGGGACGCCTGCAACCAAGTCTGCCAACGCGCGCTCAGCTTCGAGCTTGCTGATGGCATAGGCACCTTGCGGCAAGGGGCGATCGTCCGCAGCGAACCGGGCGCCGGGCGCGGTGCCGTCGCCATTGACCTTGATCGAGCTGAGGTACACAAAGCGTCGCACGCCCGCACGGGCGGCCTGCTGTGCCAGGCGGACCGTCCCCTGCACATTGGTCCGGTTGTATAGCGGCATAACGTTCGCTGCCGACTCGTGCATGACATGTACCCGCGCCGCCAAGTGCACCACGGTATCGCAGCCCTCCAAAGCTCCAGCCCAATCCGTGTCGGGGCCAATATCGGCCACTACCACCCGCGACACGCCTGTGGGCATGTCGGCATCAGGCCTGCGTACGGCGGCACGCACCGCATTGGCTGGGTCCGCGGCCAGCCGCTCGACCAAGGCGGAGCCGACGAAGCCAGTGGCGCCAGTGACGAGCAACTTCATTGCCACCGGGGCGCCGCCATCCTGACCCGCTACTTGCCGCGGCAACATGCTTCAATCTGATCCATCGGGCCACCACCAGGAAGCGGATGATCAACATACAAATACGACTTGATTGCCATCTAACGTCCGGTGCAGGCGATCATCGAGGCATTGTTGAAGGCGGCTGTGACGCAGTCAATTCGAAGCCAAGTCCCATTGATGCTCGGACTGCGGTGGCCTGCTGCATCACATGAGCCGTGACCTCACACGTCTTGCGCACCTCTGCCGCGGTCAGTGTCGGGTGCACCAACCACATGATCGACGTCAATCCCAATTCGTGCGCCACTGGCAGCGGGCGTAAGGGGCGCCAACCCGTGTCATCAAAGGCCTTCTCGTTGTATACCTCGGCACAGATGCCCTGATAACAGGGCACGCCACGCGCCACGATCTCGGCCACGACGATGTCACGCGTCCAGCCACGCGCCAGGTTTTCCGGTCGAACATAGGCATAAAATTTATAGTAACCGTGCACACATGTCGGCCCTGCCTGGCAGGACTCAGCCGGTCCTTTCAAGCAACCGCTGCACCTGGCCACCGGAACACGCAGCACGCCACGTGGCCCACCAAATTGCGCCATTGCATTCGCCAAGGCCCTGGCATTCCGATTCCTCGCCTCAGTCCACCGTGGGAGCATGCGCAGTTGAATGCGCCCAACCACGGCCTGAACTTCGAGCATTCGGAAGTTGTTACCAAAACTCTCGTGCAAAAACCTATGGCCGGGTGGATGCTGACGTTCGTAGACTGCCTCGTAACTTTTGCCGTGGTCTTTGAGTGCCCACATCCGGCTCCAGAGCGACCGGTCACTGGTGGTAACCATGCCACCTTCTCCGGCCGTCGTCATGATTTTGTCCTGGCAAAACGACCAGGTGCCAATATCGCCTATCGCGCCGACACTGCGACCCCTGTAGCGCGCTCCATGCGCCTGCGCGCAGTCTTCGATCACCTTGAAGCCGCGTGACTTGGCCAACGCCATAATGCCATCCATGTCGCATGGCCATCCTGCCAAATGCACACAAATCACCGCCTTCGTTCGTTCGGTCAGAACACTTGCAATCGATTCGGGAGTCAGGTTGCCAGTGTCACGATCAACATCCGCGAAGACCGGGACAGCGCCAGCGTTTACCACGCAAGACACTGATGCAATAAAGCTGCGCGGCGTCACGACGACCTCATCGCCAGGTCCGATGTCCAAGGCCTTCAACGCGATGTCCAACGCGACTGTCCCGTTAGACACGGCAACCGCATAGTTGGTGCCACACCAGGCGGCGAACTCTTTCTCGAACTCGCGGCATTCGTTTCCAGTCCAATAGTTAACTTTGCCGGACATCAGAGTAGCCTGGACAGCATGCCCTTCTTCGGTCGTAAAACTGGGCCACGGGGAAAATGGTGTATCTAGCATGCGCTAATTCTTCGTCAGATTATCGTTATCGCCGGGCCATCAGCCGCGCTGGATTGCCAGCCACCGTCGAACCAGCCGCAATGCTCCGGGTCACGACTGCCCCCATACCAACAGTGGCTCCACAGCCAATGACAAGCGGCACGCTACTGCTACCCTGCCGAAGCATGGCGCCAGCACCCACATAGACATGGTCCTCGATTACAACGTTGCCGTTGCACATGACGCCCGGCGCGAAAGTCACGTAATCGCCTATCACACAGTCATGCTCAACGTAACTATACAAATTGGCGTGGAAGTGCTTGCCGATACGCACGTTCGATGTCAAGGTGACAAAGGGCGACAAAACCGCGCCGATCCCGACGACCACATCGTCCATCTGGACCATACTTGGGGCCCGCACGTCGAAAAAACCCACGCCATCGGCCTCGCACCGGTTCGCAAGGCTCTCCCGCTGGCGCCCATCGGCAACCGCGAGCACCATTCTTCGGCTTTTTGCAGGGTACGCCAGAAAGTCGTCATAGGTAATGCAATCCTGACCATTCACTACCGTCGAAACGGGCCGGTCATCAACAAACACCAGTTTGCAGGGTTGGGGGAAAGAGGGCAACATTGGGCGAACCAATGGCATGACCCCGCGACCACATCCACCAGCTCCGAAAACGCCGAAAAGATTCATGGCTCCTTACCGGTGAACTTCGGCATGGTGACCGCACCGTCAGCATTCACTCCATCACGTCGCAACACCTTGCCAAGCGTTATCCGCAGGATCCGTAAGTCCAACCAAAACCCTTGATTCTCTAGATACCAATTGTCAAGCTCAAACTTCTCGCGCCACGACAACGCGTTTCGACCGTTCACTTGAGCCCATCCTGTTATGCCAGGGCGCACATCATGGCGGCGCGCCTGTTGTGCCGAGTAAATGGGGAGGTACTCCATTAGCAGCGGCCGCGGCCCTACCAAACTCATGTCACCTCTGAGAACGTTCCACAACTCTGGCAATTCATCAATACTGCTCGCACGCAAAAACACCCCGAATGAGGAAAGGCGGGCCGCATCAGGCAGCTGGCGCCCATGCTGGTCCATTGCATCCCGCATGGACCGGAACTTGTATAACGTGAACGGCTTTGCGTATTTCCCAGGCCGCACTTGGGCAAACAAGACTGGGCGGCCGAGTCGCAGCCTCACCAAAATCGCAACAACAACCATCGGAAGACTCAGCAACAGCAGGAGTACTGCGGCAACAACAACATCAAATGCTCTTTTGCCATGCCCCGCCCCCCATCACACCCCCAACAAAGCAACGAGGAGCATGGTAACCGCGCCGCCATGTGACAACATCGTCGTGAGAAATTCCGAAGTCATGAAATTGACACAGCACACCGCAGTGAGACCGGCCGCCAACGGCAACAACCAGGTACTTAAGCGTCGCAACAGCAAGGACATAACTAGGTCCCAACCAGTAACAAGCCCGATCGCAAACAATAGACCCCACCAGCCCCAATACAAAGGATAGGCAACAACGAAACTCGTCGGCGAAGTGCTGCCTTTGGTCGCGTCGCCACCTGAATAAATGACTCCGTAGGCACCGTAAACCAATTCGGGCATATTCACGCTGGTACCAATGATGCGCTTGGCAAACGGAAAAGCGGCCCAGCCAGGTGCGCCCAATAGGTCGACGTACAAGGAGTGCCACGTAGCCAACTGAACAGGCAAGACAAATGCGCGATAGACGAGCGCAACGCCATACACCTTAATTCGCTCTGGCAACGCGTCCGTGCTGAGCGGTGTGCGCACCGCTGCCCTCCCGCCATAAAGCCGACCGGTATCAAACGAGTCGATATCGCCCGGTGTCTGGACATCGCGCGATGTCTGGTTTATGCAGGCGCGCTGCAAGCGAATAGCCAACTTGCGATTGTGGTCGGCCGACATGCCGAGTGACTCATCGCGGTCTGCCATTGAGTCAAGCAAGGCATTGGCGCTGCGACAAGAATTCGTTAAAACTACACACCTTGGAAAATCGTAGTGGGTGCCCGGTCGAGAAACAGGTCGCTCGCGCGCCAACTCAAAAACCAAGATGGCGCAACCAAGCATGACAGCGACCGAGCCGAAGGCCACAACTCGTCCGACGGGCCCTGTCGCCCAAAGTACCGCAGCTATTGTCATTACAACTGCCGTTGGCACCAGCGCGCCTTTTGCACCACTAAACAGTACAGACGCGATGGCCAAGATCGCTAACGGCAATACCACCGTCGCATATCTCCAACGGGTCCCACGTTCCGCCTGCACCAACACTATCGCGCACAACGCGACAAGTGCTGGCGCCACCGAATTCACAACGGCTCCGTACGCCATAGTGGCGAGCGACGAACCGAGCAATTTGACGCTTAACTCGCGCGCAAGCAGCACCAAATGCGGATCGACGATAAATGAGTACAGTGCCGTGCAGTTGAGCGGAATCCGCGTCAAGTACACAGCTACCGAAACGCCCCAAACCATCGCAATGAGAAACAGTCCGACAAGACGAGACGACTCATTTGACTGCTGCCGGGCATTCACCACCTGGGCTGTCGCGATGTCCAGCTTTCGCGTCGCGATGCCCCACGCAATCAGACTGGCGACTGAGCAATGTAAGGTCAATGCGAAGTGCCAATAATCAGGAAGGCTACTGGCAATGGCATTAGAGAAAAATGTCAATGGCCACTGAAAAAGCACCTGCAGAGAAGCGGCCATCATGAATACTGGCCGAAGTATTCTCCAAGGATGCCTACTCAACCAGCCAATCAAAACCGCCGACGAAACCAGGGTTAAACAAAGGTTAACCAACCCGAACGCGGACAGGCCCGGCCAGGAAAATGGTAGCGGTGCCAATATTGGTAGCGTGGTCAACGTGCTCACGGAGTCCTTGATCGATAGGCAGACAGCATCGCCCGATCAACATGCGCAATAGAAGCACCAACGTGCTCCACCTGCAACTGCAAACCGCAGCTACCTGCCAAAGGGCGAATTCGCCTAGAAAACAGCTGGCTCCCGTCACGGCCATCGAGCACAATTTCGCCAAGAAGAACGCGGTGTTGCGAGCGCGCAAAGTCACCGCGTAACGGGCCGGCAACACCGTACTGCAAGATCCAGATCCGCACCATGCCGTGTCCCCGCAAGCCCAAGTCCAACGCGTATTCGTGATGAGCGCCAGCAATGGGCAGGTACCGGGTGCAGCCGGATGCATCACCATTCGCCGGGGTGGCGGCTGACGTCGACAGAATGGTTGACCAGTCCCGGTGAAACACTGATGGCCCACGGTTTTTTCCTGCCACCTGTTCCGCCTGATGGTTTTCCACGGAAAACGGCACCCCAAGAAGTGCCTTGCGACCACCGATAAGTAGCCCGACACTTCGACTCCAGGCCATCTTGGCAGGAGAGATGTCAAGCGACTCAACGGCGGTTAATCCTGCATCCTTCAACGCATAGACCTGATTGCCATCTGCCGCGAAAACCAATGTCGTCAAATCTATCCGCCGCAGCAGCTTCTGCACAACACTGTTGTAAACAACGGGCAAAGCGTAGTCTGGCAATTGCACATGGGTGACACCTAACGCGGCCAAGCGCTGCGCAGCCTCAACCGGATCGGCGGTCCTGTAGATGGGAAGCATCACTGGATCCAAGTAACTCAGCATTTTGCGGCCAGAGTAATACATGTCTGACGGCTTGAAGGAGAGAATCTTGCTACCGGGTTGGACGACTTCCCGCAAGTAGGCAACCGTCCGGTACTCGGGACGGCCCGTCAACATGCGCTCGATCGGTTCATTGGGCTGGCGAGCGGGGAAGTAGTTGGCCGAGTAGCGGAACACCGTCATCGCGATGGCCTGCAACGACAGGACCATGACGAACGCGCCCCACGCAAAGCGACCAGCCCACGGCCGCCCCCGCCAGCCGCTGTCGAGCATTCGCGAACAGCCGAAGGCGGCGAGTATGGCCACTGGGGACATGATGACGAGCAGATAGCGCTCGTTCTTGATCATCAAGTCCAGCCCCAGCACAACCGAGGCCACAACACCCCCAAGATAGAC
>Ga0209490_10007021_pt1 | contig 10068 bp, 3 predicted proteins | sample MAT06_FD_187209 | JGI IMG/M metagenome (GOLD analysis project Ga0209490, IMG submission 187209) | Freshwater microbial communities from Lake Fryxell liftoff mats and glacier meltwater in Antarctica - MAT-06 (SPAdes) (version 2) | ecosystem: Environmental > Aquatic > Freshwater > Ice > Liftoff...
TATCCAGCCCGATCGCTCGCGGTTGATGGCGCTGAAGTTGGGCAATGGTCGCCGCGATCGTCTCGTCAGATAGCGGAAACCGCTTTTGTGCCTGAATATCTGCCTCAGTGATGCCCACCACCAGCAAACGCGGATCGGGTTCAGGCTCCGGTCTACCTCGCATCTTCCAGTCGTAGGCAGCGATTTCGATGGGTTGCAACCAACCCAAGCTTCTGGCTCCAGTCACAATCCCGATCGCAACTAGGCTAACCGTGCCAATCACCAGAGCGGCAACCCGGCGACGATGGCGGGGTTTTGACGGAACATCTGTGATTTCAGCAGGTCGCGCCCCCTCGTTTGCCAAGGTATCCATCTGAGTCAGTGGCAGCAGCGTTTCATCAGTGCCCAGCGTTGGCACATCGACTAATGCAGTCTGATCAAGCGCCTGCAACACCTCTGCCGCTGACTGAAAGCGTTGATTGAAGTGATAGCGCACCATTTGGTTGAGAATCCGCGCTAGCCACGGGGTCGCCACGGCGCGATCGCGCCAGATGACTTCCCCCGTCGTCGGATGAGTCGGCAATTGGGACGGGTGCAAGCCGGTAAGTGCTTGGATGGCAGTGATGCCCAAGGCGTAAATATCGCTGTTGTATCGGGGCTTGCCAGCCAGTTGCTCACTGGGACCGTAGCCTTGAGTGGCAATGCCCACGGTTAAATTCGTCTGTCCCGTTCCTTGCAGCAGTTGAGTTTGCATTTCCTTGACTGCACCAAAGTCGATCAACACGATGCGGCGATCGCGTTGCCGTCGCATGAGGTTGCTGGGTTTGATGTCGCGATGGACAATGTTGTGCTGGTGGACAAATTCCAAAATTTCCAGTACATCTCGCAGCAGGACAATAACTTCAGATTCCTCCAACTGTTTTAGGTCTGCCAGTTCGTCGCTCAGCGGTTGCCCTTCGACATATTCCTGCACCAGATAAAACTGATGGTCTTCTTCAAAATCTTGCAGCAGGGCAGGAATGCGATCGTGTCCGCCTAGTCTTCGCAGGATTTCCACCTCATTCACAAACAAACGACGGGCAACCTCTAGAAAAACCGGATCTTGGCTGACAGGCTGGAGTTGCTTGATGACGCATTTGGGGTTTCCCACTTGTTGAATATCTTCAGCCACGTAGGTGCGCCCAAAGCCGCCGCTTCCCAATACATGAAGCAATCGATAACGATGATTCAGCAGCGTTTCTGGCATCAATTTTGAGTTAATGGAAAATGAATCAAGCAGCACCCATAGTTCTGATCATGCCGTTGTCAGCGAAATCAGCATGATTAGTAGAGTATGCCTAAATTCTCCTAGATTTCTTACTTCTCCGGGAAAGACAAGAGGCGCGATCGCGCCTCCAATCAAGTTGTTTTACTCCCTTTTGGAAAACGCTCAATCTGAGCATAGCCACTAAAAATAAGCTGTTTACCCTTGGTTTCTAAGCGATTGATCCGCATCATCACGCCATCTAAATCGAATCGATCCAAATCCACCATGCCATTCAGGATTTCGGCAAATGCCTTGGTTAAAACCTCAGAAACACCCCGCATCTCTTCCGGCACTACTTCTGGCTCAAATTGAGGATTTTGGAACAGCAGCTTACGACGACGTTCCACATCCAATGTGGCGCTGAGGCTAATCGGCACAGTTCCATTCGGCAACGTAGCTTTGGCAAAAATCGCGAGCCGATTCTCTGGCAAAAGCTGCACATTTACGTCGGTAAACGAAACGGGTTCGCCGCCAGAAAGTTGCATCAACTCAGGATTGGTCAGATTTTCCTGGTGTTTTCTCACTAATTCTGCTGTAAAAGCATGGTTAATTCCGGCTTCGGTGAGTGTCACTTGGGCAACTGCCTGAGTAGGCTGACGCAGCCGAATATTGCCCGACAACACAGAACCAAAATCAATGGAAACAGCATCGGTTTCAAACGACATCTCCTCAACTTGAAAATCTCGCCGAATTACGACATTCCGCCCGTCCATACGGAAATTATCGATACTTCCCTGAAGCAGCTTGCTAGAAGGGTTGCAACGAATGACCACCTCCACTGATTCACTTTCAGTAAATAGGTGTCGAATCGATTGGCTGGCAACAGTGTTGAGCATTCGCTCTCCAAAGTCACCACCCGGTTTTGCAGTGAAGCCACCAAACATACCTGTCACTTTCTCAGATACAGTTCACTTCATTGTGTAACAAACCATGAAGAACTAGCAACGTTATCAGGATTAAATTCTTGATGTGAGGGATTGAGATTTTTTATTTGCCTCGATTTTTGAATTTTGATTTTTCACTAAAGCCTCGATTTGCTATCATAGGCAAGCAACACATGCGGATGTGGCGGAATTGGTAGACGCGCTAGATTTAGGTTCTAGTTTTTCACGAAGTGAAGGTTCAAGTCCTTTCATCCGCATTGATCAGGCTCGTGACCGCTACTGAATCAAAAGGCAGCATGGCAGTTGACTTACGACGGTTTTTTCAAACGACCAATCCAAGCCGAACCTTAGTTGCGGGAAATCCAGAGGATCAAAAACTTTACATTGATTTTTCCTCGGTTCGGGGCGGCAAGATTATTGAAGAACTCAAGGCGAACATCACACTTTTTTCGCCGGATGAACCAACCTGTGTGCTGTTTACAGGGCATATTGGCTGTGGTAAATCCACAGAACTGCTGAGATTAAAGGCAGAGCTAGAAGAAGAAGGGTTCCACGTTGTTTATTTTGAGTCAAGTGATGACTTGGAAATGGCAGATGTGGATATTGGGGATGTGTTGTTGGCGATCGCCAAACGGGTTAGCGAGAGCCTAGAGCAGGTCAAGGTAAATCCCCAAGCGCAGGGTTTTCGAGCATTGCTAAACAGCACCATGAAAGTGCTGACCACTGAAATTGATGTGAAAGCAAAAGCGAAACTGCCAGGATTGGAAGTTGGACTCAGCAGTAAGGGTGAAATGTCCCTATCAGCGGGCATCGCAGAACTGACGATAGTGGCAAAAAATGATCAGGGGTTACGGGAGCGCCTCAACCAATATTTAGGACCACAGAAAAATAAACTCCTGGATGCCATCAATAAAGAACTGTTGGAACCCGCGATCGCCCAACTCAAACAGCAAGGTAAAAAGGGGTTGGTGGTGATTGTTGATAATTTGGATCGCGTAGACAACCGGGCAAAGTCGTTTGGTCGTCCTCAGCAGGAGTATTTGTTTATTGACCAGAGCGAGTGCCTGACTCGGCTGAACTGCCACTTGGTGTACACCATGCCTCTGGCGCTGAAGTTTTCTAACGAGTATGGAATGCTGACCCAGCGGTATGAAGACCCCAAAGTGTTACCCATGGTGCCCGTGCAGCTTCAAGATGGCAGTCCTTGCGAAGCGGGCTTAGTGTTGTTGCGTCAAATGGTGCTGTCAAGAGCGCTTCCAGATTTAGACACGGCTCAGCAGTTTGAACAAATTGCCGAGGTATTTGACCGTCCTGAAACGCTAGATCGCTTGTGTCAGGCTAGCGGTGGGCATGTCCGAGATCTGTTGCGGATGCTGAATGATTGGATCAAAAAGGGAAGAGAACTGCCGCTGAAAGCAGCCATTTTGGAAGAGGTAATCCGAGCGCGGCGAAATGAAATGGTGATGCCCGTTTCGGATGAAGAATGGGAGCTATTACGCCAAGTGCGCCAACGCAAAAAGGTGAGTGGTGACCAAGGATATCAGACGCTGATTCGGAGTCGATTGGTGTTTGAGTATCGCGATCGCGGTGAATCTTGGTTTGATGTGAACCCAATTCTGGCAGATGCGCGAGAATTGCAGTAAACCTCTTGCAAATTATATAAAAGTGAATCGATTTGCGCTAAGAACTCTTGCACTCACCCTAAATCCCTCTCCCAAATTTGGGAGAGGGACTTTGAATCTGGAACTCCCCTTCTCCCAAATTTGGGAGAAGGGGCTGGGTGATGAGGGCGATTATGACTAACTCAATCGATCCCCTTGATCTGACGGTTCATAACCAGGATGCGCTGGAAGAATTGGCATGGGCGATCGCAGCCTCTCAGGGAGAATTCGCGTTACTTTTGGCACGCTGCAACTATGCCAATTTGCGATCGCAGTTGATTGAGCAGCTTCAAGCGCGATGCCAACCGTTGGAATTGCGCCTGATCTCGCTGCGGCAATCTAGCAAAACCCTTTATAGCTGCATTCGAGAAGAACTGGAGTCTGGCTTTCCCGATGCCTTGATGATCACGGGGTTTGAGTCAGTCGAAAATTTGGATGAAATGCTTGCTGCTGTGAACTCGGTGCGGGAAGAGTTTCGCAAAAACTACCCCTTTCCGATTGTTCTGTGGATCACCGAGGGCACCCATCGTCAGTGGCTCAAATTAGCTCCTGATTTTGAGAGTTGGGCAACGACGACCGATTTCCATATCCACTCCAAAGTGCTGATGCAAGCTTTGCATGAAGCGGGCGATCGCCTATTTGCCACTTTGCTAGCCCCCGATATTGATCGGTTCTATCACTTTCTCAAGCAAGAAAGTAACCTGGGATTTTTCAAGCAAGAAATTAACCTGGGATTTTTGCAGTCCTCCGAAGTCGATAGCGCCCTTAAAGAAGTACTCACTCAAGGACAAATCCTCGATCCTGAACTGCAAGCCTGCGTTGATTTTGGGCAGGGATTGAGCGCAACTGATGATGGTGAAGCGCTGGGGCATTATCAGCGCAGTCTAGAGTATTGGCAGACACAGCAACCACTTCGGGCGGCGTTGGTGCTGTTCTACATCGGGTATACCCGGTTTAAAGTGGCTGAAAAGACCCTAAACCCGGAGTGGGAGCAGGTGCGCCAGCCATTGCAGCAGTGCATTACGATGGTGCAACCAGAAGAGGCACCCGGTTTAATCGCACGATCAATCACCTGGTTGGAACGAACGCTGCAAAAGTTAGAGGACTGGAAGGCATTAGAAACCCTTGCCCAGCGCGGTCAAGTCATCCACCAACAATACGGCACCCCCATTTTATTGGTACAAGACTATGGGTTTCTTGCCAGGGCAGCGTTGGAGCAGCAGCAGTGGACGGTTGCCCGACAAACCACCCAGCAGGGGTTAGAAATCCTGGAGCAAATTCCCACCGATCGCCGTTGGTTAGAACAGCGACTCCTGATGTTTTTAGCCCAGGCAGAACGATCGCTGAATCAAACCGATCGCGCGATCGCCCATCTTCAACAGGCACAAGCGTTGGGCGATCAAGGCTATCCCAAGGCTCATATTCGCGCCCTACAGGAACTCCACGATCTTTATTTTGAGCAGCACCAGTATCTAGAAGCGTTTCAAACGAAACAAGAGCAACTCTCGATTGAGCAACAATATGGAATTCGGGCATTTGTCGGCGCAGGACGGCTACGCGCCAAGCGGGAAGAAGGTCAAGCCGAACTGTGGCAGATTTATACCCCCGTTCCCGTGCAAGGCAAGGTTGCAGCCGAAATTGAGGCAGCGGGACGACAGCACGATCTAGAGCGACTGCTCGAACGAATTGGACGGAATGATTCGCGCTTAATTGTGATCCATGGCAATTCTGGGGTGGGTAAAAGTTCCCTGGTGAATGCGGGATTGGTGCCTGCCCTGAGACGCAAACCGATTGGCATCCGGGCGAATATGCCCGTGGTGACGAGGGTTTACACCAATTGGGCAGAGGAACTGCACCACCAACTAGAGCGATCGCTGCAACAAGCGGGTCGAACCACCGAGCATCTCACCGCGATCGATCAGCCTTCCAGTGACTCACTGCTGACGGTATTCCGCCAACTGGATGCCCAAAATCTGCGCTTAGTGCTGATCTTTGACCAATTTGAAGAGTTTTTCTTTGTCTACCCGCAGCCAGAGCAACGGCGATCGTTCTTCCAGTTTCTCGCCGAATGCTTGCAAATTTTGTCGCTCAATGTCGTAGTGCTGCTGCGAGAAGATTACCTGCATTTGCTGCTGGAGTGCGATCGCCTGCCCGAAATGAGCAACACCGGCATCGACATCCTCAGCCAAAATGTCCGCTATCCCCTGGGCAATTTTTCCCCCACCGGTGCCACCGCCATTATCAATACCCTGATCGATCGCGCCCGGATCTACTTTGACCCAGAACCCGCCCTGATTGAGCAACTGGTTCAAGATCTGGCAGAGGAATTGGGAGCCGTGCGCCCGATCGAACTGCAAATTGTCGGTGCCCAATTGCAAGCAGACCAGATCACCCGACTGGCTCAGTATCAAGCCCTGGGCGCAGACCCCAAAAACGAACTGGTGGAGCGCTACCTGGCTGATGTGGTGAAAGACTGCGGCAAAGAGAACGATCTCGCGGCTCAACTGGTGCTTTACCTGCTGACCAACGAGAATGACACCCGACCCCTGAAAACGAAAGCCGAACTCGCCGAAAACATGGGCGACGAAGCCAGCAAACTGGATCTGGTGTTGGAGATTTTGTCGCGCTCTGGTCTGGTGATGTTGCTGCCAGAAGTGCCCGCAGACCGTTACCAACTGGTGCACGACTATCTGGTTCCCTACATCCGCCGCGAGCAAACCCGTGATTTGCTGAAAGATCTGGCAGAGGAACGGGAGCAACGCAAGCTGAGTGACGAGAAGCTCAAACACTTTTTGAAACGAGCACTGGCGGCTTCAATGGTTGCCGGGATGGGCTTTGCTGGGTTAGCCATTCTAGCGGTTGGGAGTGCTCAGCAAGCTGATGCCCAACGCAAACGAGCAGAAATTGGCGAATTTGAATCCCTCAACCAGTCTTCTGAGTTGCAGGTTGACTCTGGGCGAAATTTTGCGGCGTTGCTAGACAGCTTTCGAGCGGTTGAACGGCTGAAACAGACAGATTGGGCAACTCCGGATCGGCAGATGCAAACCACTGCCCTATTGCAACAGTCCATCTACCGAGTGCAGGAACGGAATACTCTAGATCGGCACACCGCACAGGTCTGGGGCGTGAGTTTTAGTCCCGATGGCAAGACGATTGCCAGTGCCAGTGCGGACAAGACGGTGAAGCTGTGGAATGCCGAGGGCAAGGAACTGAAGACGCTCAAAGGGCACACCGCAGAGGTCTATGGCGTGAGTTTTAGTCCCGTTGGCGCTAGCCTGTCGTCAGACATCGGCAAGACGATTGCCAGTGCCAGTTTGGACAAGACGGTGAAGCTGTGGAATGCCGCAGGCAAGGAACTGAAGACGCTCAGAGGGCACACCGCAGCGGTCTGGGGCGTGAGTTTTAGTCCCGATGGCAAGACGATTGCCAGTGCCAGTGCGGACAACACGGTGAAGCTGTGGAATGCCGAGGGCAAGGAACTGAAGACGCTCAAAGGGCACACCGCAGGGGTCTATGGCGTGAGTTTTAGCCCCGATAGCAAGACGATTGCCAGTGCCAGTTTGGACAAGACGGTGAAGCTGTGGAATGCCGAGGGCAAGGAACTGAAGACGCTCAGAGGGCACACCGCAGCGGTCTGGGGCGTGAGTTTTAGCCCCGATGGCAAGACGATTGCCACTGCCAGTTTGGACAAGACGGTGAAGCTGTGGAATGCCGAGGGCAAGGAACTCAAGACGCTCAAAGGGCACACCGCAGAGGTCTATGGCGTGAGTTTTAGCCCCGATGGCAAGACGATTGCCAGTGCCAGTTTGGACAACACGGTGAAGCTGTGGAATGCTGACGGCAAGGAACTCAAGACGCTCAAAGGGCACACCGCAGCGGTCTATGGCGTGAGTTTTAGCCCCGATGGCAAGACGATTGCCAGTGCCAGTTTGGACAACACGGTGAAGCTGTGGAATGCCGCAGGCAAGGAACTCAAGACGCTCAAAGGGCACACCGCAGCGGTCTATGGCGTGAGTTTTAGTCCCGATGGCAAGACGATTGCCAGTGCCAGTTTGGACAAGACGGTGAAGCTGTGGAATGCCGCAGGCAAGGAACTTAAAACGCTCAAAGGGCACACCGCAGAGGTCATTGACGTGAGTTTTAGTCCCGTTGGCGCTAGCCTGTCGTCAGACATCGGCAAGACGATTGCCAGTGCCAGTTTGGACAACACGGTGAAGCTGTGGAATGCTGACGGCAAGGAACTCAAGACGCTCAAAGGGCACACCGCAGCGGTCAATGGCGTGAGTTTTAGCCCTGATGGCAAGACGATTGCCAGTGCCAGTTTGGACAAGACGGTGAAGCTGTGGAATGCTGACGGCAAGGAACTGAAGACGCTCAAAGGGCACACCGCAGAGGTCATTGGCGTGAGTTTTAGCCCTGATGGCAAGACGATTGCCAGTGCCAGTTTGGACAAGACGGTGAAGCTGTGGAATGCCGCAGGCAAGGAACTGAAGACGCTCAAAGGGCACACGGCAGCGGTCATTGGCGTGAGTTTTAGCCCCGATGGCAAGACGATTGCCAGTGCCAGTTTGGACAACACGGTGAAGCTGTGGAATGCCGAGGGCAAGGAACTGAAGACGCTCAAAGGGCACACCGCAGAGGTCAATGGCGTGAGTTTTAGCCCCGATAGCAAGACGATTGTCTCTGCCAGTTGGGACAACACGGTGAAGCTGTGGAATGCTGACGGCAAGGAACTGAAGACGCTCAAAGGGCACACGGCAGCGGTCTATGGCGTGAGTTTTAGTCCCGATGGTAAGACGATTGCCAGTGCCAGTGAGGACAAGACGGTGAAGCTGTGGAATGCCGCAGGCAAGGAACTCAAGACGCTCAAAGGGCACACCGCAGCGGTCTATGGCGTGAGTTTTAGCCCTGATGGCAAGACGATTGCCAGTGCCAGTTTGGACAACACGGTGAAGCTGTGGAACTTGAATTTTGGGGATCTCGTGGCGCAGGGCTGTGATTGGCTGAAGGACTACCTGACCACTCATCCCGATGCCCTGGAGGAATTGAGCGGTTGCCAAACCCCAGCCCTATGGGTTGCTGCGGCACCTACCTGGGTGATGAACGGCGATGATCTGGCACGCGCCGGAAAGCAACCGGAAGCCATTACCCTGTACCGCAAAGCCCAGTCCCGAAATCCTGGCTTGAAATTTGATCCGGCGACAAAAGCCCAGCAACTCACTAGCCAGGGAGCAGCAGAGCGGTTGATCGACGAGAGTACCAGTCATGCTAAAAGGGGGGAGGTGAAGGATGCATTGAGTGCGGTCAGCCAAGCCCAAGCCTTATACCCCCAGGTGAAAATTACCGTGGATGACTGGGACAATCTTTGCTGGTATGGCAGTTTGCACGGTTCGCCCAGGAATGTGCTGTTTGCCTGTGAAAAATCGGTGGCAATGGCTCCCCAGGATGAACTGGGCTACTATCGAGATGCACGGGGAGTTGCCAGAGCCATGACCGGAAACACCGCTGGAGCCGTTGCCGATTTTCAGGCATACACTCGTTGGATTACTGAAAGTAAACGCAAAGCCAAACGACAACGCTGGATTAAAGATCTCCAGGCAGGTCGCAATCCCTTTACCCCAGCAGAAATCAAGAAATTATTGGAATAAGGGCGATCGCGGGGTCGGGTAGGGGCGAAGCATTCGGGCAACAATCCCTGTAAACCAGACAATTTCCGACCGAATGCTTCGCCCTTACGGGGATTATGATGGGCGATCGAGGGTTGGGCGATCGCGGCAATGAATTGGAACTTTTAGGGAGGTTGCGATCATGGTTTTCGAGAGAGTAACCATAGCCAAAAAAAGTGGCGATCGCCCTCTCTGCGACTATATCCCCAAGCAGTCAAAGGTCTGAGCCGGGATGTCAGGGGAAATAGCGGACGATGGAGGAGACCTGCGGCTTCTAAATCAGAACTGGGTTGATGTTCCCAGACTCGGCGCTGATGCTTTGATCGTCACCGTTCAAGCTTAAAGAGTCGGCGGTGACGATCAGAGAGTTGACCCTGAATGCTAGACATTCGTTGTTGAATGTTGAAGGTGCGGCGGCGATCGCCAGAGGTTCACCCAGGAATACCAGGAATTCAGCGGTGAATATCAAAGAGTCGCCGATGAATATCAAAGAGTCATCGGTGAATGGTCAAGCTTCGGCGCTGAAGGTCAGAGAGTCAGCGGTGAATGTAGGGATTATGATCGGCGATCGC
>Ga0209490_10007028_pt1 | contig 10064 bp, 9 predicted proteins | sample MAT06_FD_187209 | JGI IMG/M metagenome (GOLD analysis project Ga0209490, IMG submission 187209) | Freshwater microbial communities from Lake Fryxell liftoff mats and glacier meltwater in Antarctica - MAT-06 (SPAdes) (version 2) | ecosystem: Environmental > Aquatic > Freshwater > Ice > Liftoff...
GCACCCGGCGAGCAAAAAGAAAAGGGCGATAGAGCGAATCATGGTGGTCCTTTGCAGTGTCCCCATACGCGGTTCGATGCGGTGATAGTGGCCAGGTCGCAGTCATCACAAGAGACACTGCCTACGGCACTATCAGCAGTACTCTCAGCAGTACTACCAGCACCATTGCGAGGGGAATTATCGCTGGGATCCAGGAATTGTCGAAAGTCTGTGGGTGGCACGCAAGGGTGGCCCGCAGCAGACGGCGGTCAAGTTGTCGCTATTTCACGGTCGCTCCACCTCGCGTCCATTGCGCGTGCGCGCGAGGTGCCCCATGAGTGCTGCTGGTCCTGAATGGGCTGAATGCAAAGTGGTGATTATCCATGACAGCCGAGGAGTCTGTCGGCGATGGCGAAGTCTGCGGCGGCGGCCTGCAGCCGTTCGCTGACCCAGGCCTGACGCTGCTCGGTGCGGTCGCTGGACCGAACGCTCGGCGCACACCGTGCGACATGCGTGGGGGTAGCACCCGTGTTGGTCTGCACCAATACGATGTTTGCGAGCGCAGTGGCCGCCAATGAGAGAGCCTGAGCGGACACCTGTCTGCGGAGAGGTCTGAGCACCCAATCGGGGTTTTCTGAAATATTCAGAGGGCGCTGCCAACCAATCGCCAGGTCTCTCGCCATGCATTATGCACCGCTGCTAGGGGAGCGGATACATCGCTTTGCAGTATTTCGCGAATCAGGAGTTGATGATCCATAAATCATATAAATCAGATAAACTGGTCTTGATATGGTGAATATAGACGATATGAATGTATGAGCCTCCCAAATACACGGAGTTGGCGACCTCGTGTCGGGCTTGTCGAGGTGACCGATGCGCTGGCATGCATGATGCTCATGGTCCTAGCTCTTTGCCACTCACTTGGACGACACTTGGACGACCTATGACCACGCCGCTGAATACAATGTCCGCGACACCTGCCATGGAACCGGTCATGATCGCAAAGAATGCGATCGTTTCCGTTTACGATACCCACGAAGCGGCAGAAGAGGCCGTTCGTGCTCTGCAAAAATCGGGGGTCGATATGCGGACTCTCTCGATCGTCGGCAAGGATTACCAAACGGAACAAGACGTGGTCGGCTATTATACCACAGGAGACCGCATGAAATCGTGGGGTAAAACCGGAGCCTTCTGGGGCGGGCTGTGGGGGATGCTGTTTGGGTCGGCGTTTTTCCTCGTTCCGGGTTTCGGGCCCTTGCTGGTCGCGGGTCCACTGGTGGGCTGGATCGTGGGAGCCCTTGAAGGTGCGGCAGTGGTGGGTGGCTTGAGTGCCCTTGGCGCTGGTTTGTACAGCATCGGCATCCCAAAAGACAGCATTCTCGAATACGAAACACACATAAAAGCGGGCAAGTTTGTGGTTATTGCGCACGGATCGCCAGAAGAGTCCAGCAAGGCCAATGCGGCATTGGCTACGACACAACATAAAGGGACTCGCTCGCACTCCTGCTGCAGCTAACTGGTCCTCAACGGTTATCAGCTATCAGCGCCAAGCAGCCTTCGTGATGGCTGATTATGGCAGGGCCTTCTCTCACCGATTTCCGTATACCCCACTTGGGTGTTCAGGACGGTGATTTCTCACCACGGGATCACTGGGTGGTTCCGGATGTGGTACATGCTGACGACGTCGGAGCCCCCATGGTGATTATTCGCACACTGATGATGTTCGGCATTCTGGGCATGCTCACGGGTGCTGAAGAATTGACGCCCACGCCGCTGACCTTGCCTGAGGCCATAGCCATCAGCGTGGCTGAACATCCTGATGCTGCGGTCGCCCAAGCTCGCATCGCGGCGGCCCAGGCGCGATTGCGTCAGGCCAATGCTGCGTTGTCGCCTCGGGTCTCGATTGGATCGAGCTACACCATCACCGATCAGCCTGCCATGGCCTTCATGGGGCTCATTAATCACGGTGCGTATTCGCCGGCCATCAACGCCAACGAACCACCGATTGTCGACAACTTAAACCTGGGCGCCACTATTCAGGTGCCACTCTACTCGCCCGGAACGTGGTCAGGACGCGCTGCTGCCACGCATGGCGCGGCTGCGGCCCACGCCGCGCAAGAGGTGGCGCGCGAGGCGCTGACCATGACGACCGTCCAAGCGTTTATCGGCGTGCACCGGGCTTTGGCCCATGTCAGCGCCGCGCAATCCACTTTGGCCGCGACAGAGGCCAATCTCGCCACGGCGCGCACCCGTCATGATGCGGGCACCCTGTCGAAAGCGGATCTGCTGGGCCAGCAGGCGCAGCTGGCTGGCGCTCGTAGCCACATTGCTGCAACAAAGGGTGGGCTGGAATTGGCTGGCCAGGCTTTGGCGTCCGCGCTGGGCCGCAGCGGCAGTATTATCTTGGTGGCCGCACTACCCGATCTGGTCGTGCCCACGGAGGTGCCCTCAGGAGACAAGCCGGAACAAACCGCTGCTCGCGAGCAAGTCGCCGCCAGCGATGCTGGTCTTGAGCAAGCCCGCGCCATGCATCTGCCCTCGCTGGGCGCGTTCGGCGGCTACGACTACGACCGAGGCTTCAGGCAGGCGAGCGATGGACAGAGCTGGCATGTCGGCATCGGCGTCGAGTGGACTCTTTTCGCCGGCGGAGGAATTCAGGGCGGCATTGAAGAAGCTACTGCCAAACGTGCTGCCGCTCGTGCTGAGCTGTTGCGCATCGCGTTGCAGATTGAACAGGGGCGCGCCGCTGCTCGCACTCGTTTCAGTACCATCACCGAACAATTGGCTGCGGCTCAGGCGCAGGTATTTGCCGCCGAAGAAGCAGAACGACTTCAGGCCGAACGTTTTGCGGCAGAGGCAGCGACTGCAACCGACCTCGTTGGCGCTGAGGCAACGCTCGCGCAGGCCCGCGCGACGGTGGCCGATGCCCAAGCGGGGTTGGCCATGACCATCGCCGATATGCGCTGGCAATATGGTCTGCCTATTATTTCAAATAGTCTTTCAAAATAGCCTTTAAAAATACCCTTCCAAATAGTTTATCTAGCTAGCCTTTCCAAATAGATTGTGAGATCACCCATGTCGCGCCTGAACTCCATTGCCGCGTGTGCTGCGGTCATCGGCCTCGCCATTTTGACTGGTTGCGGTGCTGACCCGCAGGTCACGGCAGACAAACCGGGACCAGCGATTGCCGTGACCACGGCGATCGCCTCGCTCGTCGAGCGTGGGGCTTTTGAACAGCTGCCAGGCACCGTACGCGCCGAGCGGCACGTCACCTTGCAGGCCCGCGTGCCGGGCGTGATTTCGCACGTCACTGCGACTCCCGGAGCAGTGGTCGCCGCTGGTGCGGTGTTGGTCGAACTTGAAGCCCTGGAAATCGCCGCCCAGCGCGACCAAGCCACGGCCGTCGCCGTTCAGGCAGCCGCCGACTTTGAGCGCGCCCAAATATTGTTCAAAAAGCAGGTCCTGACCAAGGCCGAGTTTGATGCCACCCAAGCCCGGGCCGCGGGCTCGGCAGCGGCAGCGGCAGCGGCCGAAATCATGGTCGGCTATACGCAGATGACCGCTCCCTTCGCCGGCGTCGTTGTCCGCAAATATGTTGAGATCGGCGATCTCCTCGCCCCAGGTCGGCCGGTCATTGACTTGGAAGATCCGTCGTCACTTCGTCTGGAAGTGGAAGTTCCCGAATCTCTGGCCGGAACGGTGGCCATGGGCTCCACGTTGCGCGTGCAGATTGACGCTGCGGGACTCGATATTGAAGCTCCAGTAGTCGAAGTGTCACCGGCCGCTGACCCGGTGAGTCGAAGCGTCTTGGTGAAATTGACCTTGCCGAGCGCTACGCCCGGATTGCGCTCCGGTCAGTTTGGCCGCGCGTCCATCGCCACCGCTGGTGGACAGATGCTGGCAGTGCCGACCGCCGCATTAATCCAGCGTGGTCAACTCGATGCGGTCTATGTCGTTCAGGATGGCATCGCGCGTTTGCGCCTGGTTCGCCTTGGCGGTAGCCAAGGTGAATTTACCACGCTGCGGGCTGGTGTGGTTGCCGGCGAGACCGTCGTGACCAGCGAGGTTGACATCGTGATCGACGGCCAGCCCGTCACTGTCCGCTGATTCACTGAATCCACGTTTACACAAAGTACGCCATGCATTTGGGTCTCAGCGGCGGTATCGCCAAATCATTCGTCAATTCCAAACTGACGCCGTTATTAGTCATCGCCAGCATCCTGCTCGGGGGGATGGCAATCCTGCTGTTCCCACGCGAAGAAGAGCCGCAAATAAAAGTACCGATGGTCGATGTCATGGTTGGCATGCCCGGCGCCACGGCCCAGGAGGTCGAAGCGCGCGTGGTCCGACCGATGGAGCAACTGCTGTGGGAAATTCAGGGCGTTGAATATGTGTATTCCACGGCGATGTCCGGTCGGGCGATGACCATCGTCCGCTTTAAAGTCGGCGAAGATGTCGAGACCAGCTTGGTGCGGCTCAACCAAAAACTACAGGCGAATTTCGATCGCATTCCGGCTGGCGTGACGCAGCCGTTGATCAAGCCGCGTTCGATTGATGACGTCCCAATCCTAGCTCTGACCTTACACTCAGGGCGCTATGATCACCTGACTTTACGCCGGGTGGCCACTGAGATCGAGACGGTGGTGAAACGCGTGCCGCAGGTGGCCGAGACCCGGCTCATCGGTGGCGCACATCGCCAGATCCGCGTCCAGCTTGATCCGCAACGGTTGGCAGCGCGCAACTTGGGCGCCCAAGATATTGTCGGTGCGCTGAGTGCCGCCAACAGTGCCGACCAGGCTGGTCGACTCATCGATGCCAACAGCGCGGTACTGGTCGAGACGGGTGATTTCCTGCGTGACGAGCGCGATGTCGCCAGCGTCGTGGTGGGTGCGCAAGGTGGTAAGCCGATTTATGTGCGCGATGTCGCAGCGGTGACGGACAGTACCGCGGATCCGACCACCTATACTTTTTTTGGTACGCAGGCTGGCGAAGAACCGTCAGTCACGGTGTCGATCGCTAAGCGCCCAGGTGCAAACGCCATCGATGTCAGTCAAGCTGTCTTGAAGGAAGTTGAGGCCCTCAAGGGTACGATTATTCCAGCCGACCTGACCGTGACGGTGACCCGTGACTACGGCCAGACGGCTGCTGATAAATCAAACGAACTGTTGCTGCATATGGGTATCGCGGTGGTGTCAGTGTCGCTGTTAATTATGGTCTTATTGGGCTGGCGTGCGGCGCTGGTCGTCGCCATCGCCATCCCGGCGACCTTAGCGCTGACCTTGCTCGTGTTGTATTTGTTGGGCTATACCCTCAACCGCATTACCTTGTTTGCGCTGATTTTTTCGATCGGTATTCTGGTGGACGACGCGATCGTGGTGGTCGAAAATATCTATCGCCGAGTAAGGCTCAAAGACTCCAAGGATAAGTCCTTGACGGATATCGCGGTTGAGGCGGTGGCCGAGGTCGGCAATCCGACCATCCTTGCCACCATCGCGGTGATCGCGGCCATTTTGCCGATGGCGATGGTTGGCGGACTGATGGGTCCCTACATGCGGCCGATTCCGGTTGGTGCCAGTGCGGCGATGATTTTTTCGCTGTTGGTTGCCTTCATCGTCACGCCGTGGGCCGCAGTGCGCATTCTCAAACCGCAGGCACACCTCGAACATGCCCGCGAGGGCAGGTTGACCCGCGGTTACCGTTGGTTTATGCACCGGTTGCTGGTCTCTGGCTGGTGGCGGTGGGGCATGATCGGTGGCGTGGTGATCGCGCTGTTGGTTGCCCTGGCGCTGGTTCCGACCGGTTTGGTGAAAGTGAAAATGCTGCCTTTCGACAATAAATCAGAATTCCAAGTCATCTTGAATATGCCAGAAGGCACCGCGCTGGAGCACACCGCTGCCGTGGCGCGCGACCTGGCCTTCGCACTCAAGGACGAACCCGAAGTCGCCAACTATCAAGTCTACGTCGGCACTGCTTCGCCCTTTAATTTCAATGGCTTGGTGCGGCATTATTTTAATCGCAGTGGCGACCACGTCGCTGATCTTCAGGTCAACCTGCTGCCTAAAGAGGAACGAGCCGCGCAATCGCATGACATTGCCAAGCGCGTTCGCCCACGCCTGGCTGAAATAGCGGCACGGGCAGGGGGTCGAATAACCGTCGCCGAAGTGCCGCCCGGCCCACCGGTTCTGCAAACGCTGGTCGCTGAAGTGTATGCGCCCAGCGCAGAGGACCGCCTGCGTCTCGCCGATGCGGTAAAGCGGATATTTCGCAAAACCGCCGGTGTGGTCGATATCGATTGGTATGTCGAAGCCGCCCAGCCACGCATTCGCTTCGTCGTTGATAAAGAAAAAGCCGCCTTGTCGGGGATTTCCACCGCCGCGATCACCGACACCGTTCGCCTGGCCATGGTTGGAATGCCAGTCGGACTCGCGCACCTGGCGCGAGAAAAGGAAGACCTGCCGATCGTTGTCGGTCTGCCGGGCGAAACCATCCATCAGGCGGAAGACCTGCTGAGTCTGCGCGTGCGCGGCCCAGGAGGTTTGGTGCCGCTGCGTGAACTCGGCCGTATCGAGCGGAGTGCTTTGGAGCCCAGTATTCACCACAAGAATCTGTTACCGGTCACCTACGTGGTTGCCGACGTTGCGGGTGCGGTGGAGAGCCCGGCCTACGCAATTTTCGAAATGAATGCAGCCCTCGCCAAACTGGACGCTACCCGTTTTGGCGGTGGCAGCGCCACGCTGACCGTGCTCAATTCGACTCTGCCGACGAATGACCTTGCGCCGGCCATAAAATGGGATGGCGAGTGGCACATCACCATCGAAGTCTTCCGCGACATGGGGTTGGCCTTCGCTGGTTGTATTGTGCTGATATATCTGCTGATGGTCGGCTGGTTTCATTCCTTCATTACGCCGTTGGTGGTGATGATTGTTATTCCTTTTTCGCTCCTTGGGGTCCTCCCAGCGCACGCTGTTTGGGGTGCATTCTTTACCGCGACGTCCATGATCGGTTTCATGGCCGGAGCTGGCATTGTGGTACGCAACTCGGTGATCCTGGTGGAATTTATTGAGGCAGAAATGGCGAATGGCATGACCTTGGAAGAAGCCGCCATCGAGTCCGGCATCGTGCGTTTCCGTCCCATGCTGCTCACCGCACTCGCCGTGGTAGTTGGCGCCGGCATTATTCTGGCTGACCCGATATTTCAGGGTCTGGCCTTGGCCCTGATGGCAGGATCCTTGGCCAGTCTGCTCACCGCCCCGGTGTTGGTGCCGCTCCTCTATGTGCTGCAGCGCAAGTGGTTGCCATGAACGCTGTCTATCTGGCCGCAATGACCAGTACAATCCAGAATATTCCACACAACACGCGAGGTGATTCATGTATTATATAGTCGAAACCAACAAACCATTTGAACAGGCGTCGAAAGATCTTGAATCAGCCGTTACACAGCACGGTTTCGGAGTGCTGCATGTCCACGATTTGGGCACAACGCTCCGCAATAAAGGTCTTCCTTTCGGTGAGCAATGTAAGGTATTTGAAGTCTGCAATCCGGTACAGGCGGCAAAAGTATTGTCAGTCGATATGCGCCTGAATATGGCACTGCCATGCCGTATCTCTGTGTTTACAGAGAAGGGGATAACAAAAATTGGTCTCATTAAGCCGGCCCAAATGCTTTCCGCACTTTCTCAAGACCCGACGTTAGTTCAGATCGCTCACGAGGTCGAGGAAAAAACCATACGAATGATTGACGACGCGAAATGAGCATGGGCACCTTGGCTGCCTTGGTCGAAATAGGCCATAAAAGAAGAAAGGTTGTATGCTATCTATTTTCGGAACACTAGGCGATTGGCTTGCTTACGTGGTGTTCGGTTTAGCGCCAGGATCAAAACTTGGATGGTCGTTCCGCTTCTTTATGGAAGACACCACCAAGATATTTGCCCTCCTGGTCTTAAAAGTTACTCGCTATCATTTTCGGTTCCTTACTCATCTCATTCACCCTTGTCGGGTGGATAATAAACATCATCTATATCCTATAAGGAGGTATCATGAAACAATTCGAAGTGCGTGGCAGTGGGTGTGCACAATGCGTTTTGACCGCTGGGCTTATCCCAAAAGTTGCCGATGAGTGCGGCATTCCTGTCCACGTCGTCAAGCAAACCAATCCCGAAGTCATGCTCAAGCATGGGGTCATGCGTACATCGGCGGTGGTTGTCGATAGCCACCTGGTGCATTCGGGGTCGGTGCCCGATCGGAAAAAGGAGAAGCGTGGCTGAAGTAGCTCCGCGAAACGCCGCACAGCCCCGATGTACAGGGATCCCCATATCCCTGCTCAGCAGAGTCCGTGATCGCGAGCGGGAAAAATAGAAATTCCTGGCAGTGCAGCGTACCAGGTTAGGCTGTTCACGGTGGTGCGCGTGGCCATACGCGTCAGTTATTTTGCTCTCGATATCTGGACCGCATTCTTTTAAACACTTCTAACACGAAGGAATCTCATGCAACCATTACCACACTCCTATCAAGCCACCGCCACTGGAGAGCCAAAGGGGGAGGTTAGCGTATCGTCCGCGAATGTGGAAACCATTATCACCGCGCCGCCGGCTGAATTTGGCGGACCGGGTAATCGATGGTCGCCAGAAAGCTTGTTAGTCGCGGCGATTGCCGACTGTTACATCCTGACCTTTCGCTCCATTGCCGCGGCAGCAAAATTAGAATGGTTAACCGTTTCATGCGACGTCACTGGCAAGCTTGAACGCAAAGATGGCGTGACAAAATTTACTGAATATACCATCCATGCGCAGGTTAAGATTTCAGAGCAAGCGAACGAGGCCGTGGCCATTGCTGCGCTCGAAAAAACAGAGGCCGTTTGTTTGATCGTAAAATCGTTAACTGGCACCGTGCACCTAGATCCACAGGTCACCAGGGCCTCTTAGCTCAATGGGCACATCTGATAATTCATGCCGATGCAGCCACGCTTATATTCCCCAGGGATCCCTGGTGCGATATCCACGAAGCCTCACAAATGTGAGAATCCACACTTGTGAGGCACAAAAGGCTAGGAGGCTTCATGGCCGCTTTCGAGCTGCGACCGTGGAGCTTGCACCGGCATCTTGCAATCCTGTAGGCGCTGGTGAGTTGGCTCGTGATGGCAGGAGTGAACGTGCTCGGCAAGAGTGCGATCGAGTGCTGCGGTCGGACGTTGTTCGGTCACGGCGATTCGGGTCTCTGTACGTCAACCAATGAAACGATGATAAACCAATGAAGAAAAAATTACTCTGGATCACGGCATCTGTACTGGTGCTCACCTTGTTGTCAGGGCTGTTCGTCCCGAGAAGCAATCCCCCCATTGAAAATACGGCGGCATGGGACTCGCCGGCAACTCAGGCACAATTCAGGACGTCATGCGTTGATTGTCATAGCCATGAAACCAAATGGCCTTGGTATTCCTATATTGGTCCATCGGCTTTTCTGATGTGGAACAACGTTACGGAGGGCCGCGAACACTTTAACATATCGATGGCCAATATGGGTGATGCCGATGAAGCCGGGGAAGAAGTGACCAAGGGTAACATGCCTCCGAGTGACTACCTATTGTTGCACGGCGATGCCGCAATGACTACTGCTCAAAGGGATGCGTTTGCAAAGGGATTGGTCGCGACATTTGGGCAGGAGGGCCAGGGTGATCAGGATTAGGCTGGCTCAAGATCTGGTAAGGCATTCTTTTGCAAGCAGTGGCGATGTTGTCGCGGCATCGATCCCGGATCGGGAATTATATTCGGTGACGACGAAACGCCTTGACGACTTCGAACCAGGCGATGCAGACTAAGCCAGCCGCGACCGCAAGGACAACGTCCGGTCCATGGAGTGGCGCAAAATGGCACAGCCGCTGCGCTGCAGGGAGGAGCAGCAATAATGCAAGGAATCCGGCAGCGCCAGCGATCACCCACCACTGTGCCGGGTTAGGGATGCGAAGGATCTGGAAGATGGAGCTCCTCCGCGAGCGATTGGTGACGATGATCGCCAAGATTGCGCACACCAGGGCGGTAAAGGTCAGGGCCCGGGCAGCGTCAGGGCCGTGATCGACGCGAGCAAGCAGG
>Ga0209490_10007030_pt1 | contig 10059 bp, 9 predicted proteins | sample MAT06_FD_187209 | JGI IMG/M metagenome (GOLD analysis project Ga0209490, IMG submission 187209) | Freshwater microbial communities from Lake Fryxell liftoff mats and glacier meltwater in Antarctica - MAT-06 (SPAdes) (version 2) | ecosystem: Environmental > Aquatic > Freshwater > Ice > Liftoff...
GATAGTGGTGCAGCGCTTGCTCCAACACAGCCTGAGCCTGAGTGAACTCGCCTTGGATGAACAGGTTACGCTGCATGGCAAAGAGCGCCCTGGCCGCGACCACCGGCAACGCTAACTCCTGCGCCCAGCGCGCAACCTCGCTCAATTTGGCAATGGCCTTGTCATGCTTTTCCAGCAACGACAGCCCGAGTCCCCATTCCAGATGGGCCTGCACGCAAATCGGGCGCTGGGGTGGGGTGGGTGCAGGCCATACGGCCAACACTGTCTGGGCAAGATCAATCGCCTGCTCGCAGCGATGCAGTAGATTCAAGAAAAAGGCCTGGGCCACCACCATTGCCTGGGGTAGAGCGCTGTCAAGCAGTGGCGGCTGGTGGCTAGGGAGCGCGCTGGCGGCTAGGCGGAAGACCTCTTCTCCTTCTTGGTAGTGGCTGCGCACATGATAGTAGCTACGTAACCCCAGCCAGGCCGCGGCCAACAGGTCGCTATCGCCGTTGGTCACGGCCCAACGCCAGGCGGTGCGGATATTGTCGATCTTGGTCTGCAGCTCGGCCAGACTGCTTTTTGTTTCGAGGCCATACAATTGTTGACCGTGCGTTGCCACCATCTGCAAGTAATATTGGCTGTGACGGCGCTGCGCCAGCCGTTGCGCGCCAGGTGCGGTCAGGTCGAGGGTGGCTAATTTGCTGACGGCAAACTGGCGCAACACTTCGTGCATACTATAGAAGGTGCGCCCGGCATTGTTGCGCGTCTGGCGCAACAATGAACTGTTGACCAACCCCACCAACGCCGGGAGTGTGGCGTCGGTTACGGCCAAGAAAGCCTCACGCGTAAATGCCCCCCGAAAAACCGAACTCTGCGCCAGCGCCTCCTGCTGGCTGCGCGCCAAAAGCTGCCAGGAAGTTTCAAAAACGGCCGTCATCGCCCGATGCCGCAGGGGCACATCTTGTTGGTCGGTCTCTAACAGGGCCAAGTTTTGCTCCTGCAAGAGGCCGATCATCTCACTGAGGCTATAGTGTTGCATCCAGTGGGCGGCCAACTCGATGGCGAGCGGGTTGCTGTTGATCAACTGGCACAATTGTACAACCTCTGGCACGCCGCTGGCGTCGAGGACAAAATCGGGCATTTGCTGGCGGGTGCGCTCGCTGAAAAGTTGGATGCCAGGGGCCTGTGCGTCATTCGTCGGGAGGATTGACAAGCCATGCAGCCAGAACAACTGCTCGGCCTGGCAATTAAGCGGTGTGCGTGCGGTGGTCAGGACGCTGATCTGCTCCGCCTGCTGCAAAAGCTCAACGACAAAGGGCGCACCCGCCACCAGATGTTCAAAGTTATCCAAAATGAGCAGCAGTGTTTTGCTGTGCAGATAGTGGATCAGTTGGGTGGCTGGCTCCAGCGTGGCGCTGGGGAACGAAAAGGCGAGCGCTTTAGCAATCGCCGTGGCCAGTGAGTTGGCGAGATTGGCGTTTGTCCCTCCTTCTAATCCGGCCAAGGACACAAACCAGACACCGTCTGGGAAATTTACGATTTTTGATTTTTGATTGACGAGATCTCTTGTCTGCCCTCTCACTTCGTCAATCGTCAATCGTAAATCGTAAATCCGTGTTCCCACGGCCAATGCCAGGCGAGTTTTGCCGATACCCCCTTCACCGACAATGGTCAGCAACCGATTGGCTGGGGTCAGCAAGCTCTCGGTCAGCAGGGCAATTTCTGCCTCCCGCCCCACAAAAGAGGTCAGCACCACCGGCAAGTTGTGGCGCGGTGAGACGCTTTCCTGAAGCGGGCGTTCGCTGCTTGGCGTAACCGCCGAAAAAGGCGCGGCTGACAAGAAGTGGTCGGCCAACTCTGCCGAGGCGATTGGGTAACCAGCCTGGGCGGCCCATTGCTGCGCCGTTGCCAACGTCAAGTGTTTGGCAAAGATGTCGATCAGGTGGAGTACATAGGTGCGGGTCGGTTTCCACTGGCGGCCGGCCTGGGTGCGGGCATGTTCCCAGCGCGAGATCAGCGTACCGTCAACCGCCCGGTAGTCCTCGGCATGGCCAAGGTGCGCCCGTTGATCCAGGGCTTCCACCAGACCTTCCTGGCTCCACCCTGCCTGTTTGCGCAGGGTTTGCAACTGTTTCCCAAATTGTTGGAGATCCACGGGGCGCCTCTTGGGAACTTGTACAACTGTCCTAGAAATTGTCCCAGCTTTGTCCCTGAACAACGAGACGCGGACCTGATAGACTGAATTCGCCAGATAAGTGTATTATATAAGTTTTCCAACGAGGGCGCAAGGTCACCACCTTGCGCCTCTACCAACAAAGAAAGGATTCACTTATGTCGCTGACCATCCAACAAGCCCAAACATTGATTACCCGCTGTGCTCCTGTCGTAAAACTATTTCCCTACACCCAGTATTCATCGCCACCTTACATGCCCTGCTCTGTGGATTGGTATCTGAATCAGGTCGTCTTGCATGATCTAAAAAATGGGACTACCTACCAAGCACCGGCAGGCAGCACTTTTGACCAAACAAAATTGCCAACGAAGGGACCCGATGACGAAAAACCAGGCAAGAAGAAACCGCTTTCCTATCTGCAAATTCCTGACCCGAATGCGACTTCCCCCGTACGGAATGGCAATTTATCCTCCGCTGTGCCTTATGTCAACATTTACGCGGTGCCTGGAGTACCCGACGTCTATGATTTACAGTACTGGCTTTTTTATGCCATCCGTGGTCTATCCACACTGCGCATTCGAGGATTGTCCGACACCCAATGTGACCTTACCGCCTATAGTGGTAGCCCCTATCAAGGAATTGGCGAACATCAAGGCGATTGGAAACATGTAACCGTTCGTGTCAATTTACAGGGCCAGATTTTTGGAGTTTATTATGCCCAACATAACGGAGGGTTCTGGGCTTCACCCGGTCAATTTACGACGAATAGTAAGGGGCAGCCAATTGTTTACTCGGCTAGAAATACCCACTCTTGTTTCCCAACGGCTGGCAGGTTTGACCAGATGGGGACAGTCTATCGCTTGAAGGTGGCAACGTTTTCGCTGCTGGAATGGACGGCAGACGGTGGCGCGGAATGGGATTGCTCTCAGAATCCGCAGATTATTGGCACAAATATCTCAGATCTTAAGATCAACCGGCCAATCTGGATTACCTACTGGGGGCAATGGGGTGTCACCCAAACTCAATACAAAAGTATCAGCACGTTTGTAAAAATTATCGTCAGTGCACTAAAAGCTGCACCCTGGCTCGGCGCACTGTTGTTTCTGTGGTATTGGTTTCCTGCTCAGTTTGCAGCATTTCTCGCCATGTTTCTTCCCAAGACGCAAGATGGACCGAATACACCAGCAATGCAAAATTCTTGGAACATCGGAGATGACGGTGTCCGGCAAAAGAGACAGGGTCAAGACTTTGGCGACTTAGCCGACGGTCGTCCAATCTGGACTGACAATTTCTCTGGTACTGGTTGCGCTGAGGTGCTCTTCTATTACCCAGGGGATGGCAATTGGTGGCTCGGCTCGTATAGTGGCACTCAATTTACCTGGGCGCTGGTAGGCAATACGAACAACTTTGGTCAGGTGGACGATGGTCGCCCAATCTGGACCGGTGACTTTAACGGAGACGGACAGGCTGAAGTGTTGTTTTATTACCCTGGCGATGGCAACTGGTGGCTAGGGAGTTATCAGGCTACGAGCGGACAACTGGTTTGGTCTTTGGCCGGCAACACCGCTGGCTTTGGCAACGTAGCCGACGGTCGCCCGATCTGGATCAGTAACTTCTCTAATACGGCTCAGGCTCAGGTGTTCTTTTATTCCCCAGGGGATGGCAATTGGTGGCTCGGCTCGTATGATGGTACTCAGTTGGTCTGGAGTCTGGTCGGCAATACGAACAACTTTGGCAACGTAGCCGACGGTCGCCCGATCTGGACCGGTGACTTCAACGGAGATGGACAGGCTGAAGTATTGTTTTACTACCCTAGCGATGGCAATTGGTGGCTGGGGAGTTATCAGGGTACGAACGGACAACTGGCTTGGTCTTTGGCTGGCAACACCAATGGCTTTGGCAACTTAGCTCAGGGTGGCCCGATCTGGATCGGCAACTTCTCTTGTGCTGATCGCGCTGAGGTGCTCTTTTATTCCCCCGGGGATGGCAACTGGCGGCTCGGCTCGTATGATGGCACTCAGTTGGTCTGGACTCTGGCCGGCAATACGAACAGCTTTGGTCAGTTAGACGATGGTCGCCCGATCTGGACCGGCGACTTTAACGGAGATGGGCAGGCTGAGGTGCTGTTTTACTACCCCGACGATGGTAACTGGTGGCTGGGGAGTTATCAGGCTACGAGCGGACAACTGGCTTGGAGTCTGGCTGGCAATACGAACAACTTGGGTCAAGTGTGGGATGGTCGCCCGATCTGGATCGGTGACTTCTCTCAAGCGAATCGGGCTGAGGTGCTCTTCTATTACCCCAGTGATGGCAATTGGTGGCTTGGCTCGTATAACGGCACTCAGTTGGCCTGGTCTCTGGCCGGTAACACAGGAGGTTCTTGATAAACCTTAGTGGTCGCACAAGCCATTCGATGAGCTAGTCCGGTACAGCCCGGACTAGCGTACTTATCAAAACAGTTGCTCGACCGATAAATTCTATGTTTTTGGCAAATGAAAAAGTCAACGGATGGCGATTGAAAAAGTCAACACTTTGGTTAGTGTAAAAAATAACGATCATTGAAAAAGTCAGCAGTTGGCCATCGAAAAAGTCAACACCTGGTCAGCGAGTTTAGGCGTCGCGCTTTTTCTTTTCAAGCGCTGTGTCCTCGCTGTGCCGCGCTTTGTACAATAAGGACTGAGCCACCTGGTCCAACCGTGCAGCCGACAAAGTGTGGGTGCGCCCGGCATAAGCGTTGTGTAACTTCGAGTCTATTTTCAAATAGGCGTACCAGTACCAGTTGCAGCGGCGTTTTTCTTGGCGCATGGTTAGGGCATAAAAGGTGGGTGCGCCGAGCGGATAACTGAAGCTGGTGGCCGTTTGCAGCCAATAAAACCAGGCCGCACCCAGAGGGTACCCGTCAATGTGGATCTCGGTGGCGACATTGGCTACCCAGAGCCATTGGCGGCGGACGACCGGTGTATCGGTATACGCCATTCAAGCCTCCTTGGCCTGGCGGCTCGACGTGAGCTCGCCGACACGTTGACGCTGTTGCCGAAAACGATACGATTCCCCGGTAAACTCGATGATATGAGCCTTGTGGGTCAAGCGGTCCAGCAACGCCAAGGTGAGGCGCTCATCGCCAAAGATTTGGGTCCAATCAGCAAACTTGAGATTGGTCGTAATGATGAGGGCCACCCGTTCATACAAGGCGGAGCAGAACTGGAACATCAGTTGGGCACCAGTCAGAGTTAAAGGGATGAAACCTAATTCATCCAGGACAATCAACTCGTGCTGTTGGGCGGTCGCCAAGACTTTGGCTAAACGGTGGTCTTGTTGGGCGGCGAGCAGTTCGTTGACCAATGCCGCGGTGTTATAAAAGCGCACACGGTGTAGTTGGTGACAAGCGGCCACGGCGAGCCCCGTTGCGACGTGGGTTTTGCCCAAGCCAGGGTTGCCGACCAAAATCACGGGCTCCCGGTTGCCGATATATTCGCCCTGGGCGAGTTGCACCAACCTCTGTTGGTTGAGTAACGGCATAGCCGTGAAATCAAAGTCGTTTAAGGTTTTGACCAGCGGCAGTTTGGCTTCTTTAAGCCGTCGCTGGCGACTGTTGGCGGCGCGCTGAGCCAGTTCTTGTTCCGCTAAGGCCAATAGATAGCGACTATAGCTGTGCTGACTTTGGGCCGCATCGACGGCAAAGGCGCTGTGGTTGTGCAGAAAAGTCGTTAAACCCAAGCGTTTGAGATAACTTTCGAGCAGTTGCGTTTCGACATTCATGCAGCCCTCCCCAACAACACATCGTATTGGGCCAGATTGACCGGTTGTTCACCAATCCCCACCAACTGCGGTTGCGTCTGCAGATCAAGTGGCACCGGTGGTGCGACCGGGTACAACAGTTGGTTGAGGCACAAGCGGACCCCATCCGCATGCGCACACTGATGGGCGACGGCTTGGGTAATCGCCGCTTCGACCAAGGCCGCGGGATGGTGCTGGTGCAGTTGGAGAATTGTGATGAATTCGCGCACCCCACGACCCTCTGGCCATTGTTGCCGTAGTTGCGTGAGCAGGGTTTCATAGACGGGTGGCCACTGTGCTCGCCATTGGCGCAGCGGTTTGGCATACTCAAACGCCCCGGGCCGCTGCTGCAACAACGGCAGATAATGCAGTGGGTCAAAAATGTCTTGGTCGCGGTCATAACACCGTTCATGCACCACCAGTGGGACCGGCTGCGCAGGGTCATAAATCGCCACCTGAAACGGATAGAGCTTCACGGTCAGGTGGCGACGCACCTGGGCCACCGGCACGGCGGGTGCCCTGTGGGCGCGATTCGTTTCCACAATCACTTGGCTATAGGGGGTCAGGGTTGCTTCCACACAGCGGCAGCAGTCATAGTCGTGGGTGGGCAGGGGGCGCAAGATGGGTCTTTCGTGCTGCCACAGTTCCCCGATCGGTGCTGATTGGCCCTTCACTTGCCGTTTGTCATCGGTCACACAGCACTGCTGCAAATAGGCGTTGAGGTCGGTAAAGGAGGCCACTTCGGGTAAGGGCACCAGATATTGTCGTCGCACATAGCCAACCCCATGTTCGACCCCACCTTTCTCATGCCCTTCACCAGGGGTGCAAAAATAACTTTCAAACAGATATTGTCCCCGAAACGTCAAAAACGCCGTTTGTTCCTGGCGTGCGTGCCCTTGCAGAATCTTGCGCACCGCTGTTGTCAAGTTATCATAGGTTAAGCGCCACGGCACACCGCCAAAATGATGGAACGCCGCGACGTGCCCTTGAAAAAAGGCTTCCTGCTTCTGACTGGGAAACGCCATCACAAACGTCCGCCGTGAGTAGTTTAAGCGTATCACGAACAACTGCACAGTTGTGCGTGCTCCTTGCATCACGACTTCGGCTCGGGTACCCGCTGGGTGCCAGTCGACCTGCGCATCCCGGCCAGGCTCAAAGCTCAGCGGTAGGTAGACCGCAGGCCGCCGCACCTTTTTGCGCATCTGACTCACATAATGCCGCACCGTCGACTCCGCACCTGCAAAGCCCGCTTCGCGTATCCGTTGATAGATCCGCGAAGCGGTATACTGTTGTTTGCGCGGCAAGTTCGTATTGGCTTCGAGCATGGTGTCGATCTGCGCTTGGTAGGCGCCTAACACAGGTGCCCGCCGTCCCGCTTTCAGCACATACCGCCCTGGTTCGTTGCCCTCAATGATGCGCCGCACCGTCCGAAACGAATGCCCTGTCTCGCGCATCAGCGTCCGCATACTCTTCCCCTCATTATAATAACCCCGTCGAATGCTTTCCCATTTTTCCACGTTGATCATCCTTTCCTCCACTATGATCCCAAGTCCCATTTTTTACTTGTTATCATAGCGGATTTTCGTGTTGGGTGTTGACTTTTTCGACGGCCAATTCTTTCCGCACTGTTGACTTTTTAGTTTATCAAAAACATGCGTTTGTACCTGGCCGAAGCGGATGCCCGCTTTGGGCGGCTGACAACCGAACAAGAGGCGGTGAGCGAAACCGATAACGATATGGACCTGGCCCGCAGTTTGCCGGCGGTGCAGACCTTGACCGACGGTTACCGGCGCGCTTCGCTAATGCCGGGTAAGCCGCCTTCAAGCACGGTTAGCAGCGTCGTCAAGCCCCCTTCAGTGAGAGCCGTTAGCGCTGCGATTTCTTCATTTTCGGCTGCGGCAGCCGCTAAATCGCCTGGATTTTCGCCCAATGCGGCGTGCAGCTGTATGCGCTGAGATCAGTGATTGCTTGGCGTGCATGAATCCTCTTTTATCGAGCCTGTCTGGTCGATCGTGATGCTACTCCCGCCGCATCCTACCGCCACTGCGCTCATGTGGCATACCTCGAAAGAGGTATGCCGGGTAGTACTGTCGCCAGTAGACATCGGCAGTGTCTAGAGTTTGCTCAAAGCGGTCGCCGGAGCCGTTGCCCAGGCAGGCAGTGAAAAAGGCCCGCAGCGAGCGGTCAACGATGTGTAGCCCGGCGAGAGGAGCTGGCTGAAGGTAAACGAAAGATGGCAGCTGATGGGCACTTCGAGCCAGTACGCATCGGTGCCGGCATGTGCGATCAGGTCGCTCCATGCTGCGGCGGCATACTGATACTGGTTGCTGTCGATCAGGCTCATGAGCAGGAACGGGCGCACTGCGGGCAGGGCTCCTGTAACATCATAGAGCCCGCCGTCCAGGTTCACCGCAGCAACGACCTCAGGCGAGCCCGAGCACGAGCCCGAGGAGCAGGAACAAGAAGTATACACTCTGTCCTGAGTGGATGATGATCGCGATCCAGACGCTCCGGAAGCGCCTGGCCGGGTAGGCTTCCAGGAAGGTGGCGCTGACGATATTTCCGGGTATGCCCCACGGCTGGTGAAGATGGTACAGACCGAAGAGCACCCCATTCGCCAACCAGTCCCACTTGCCGAATACGCCCCGCATCTTGGGCAGCAGCACACCCCGCAGCAGGAGCTCTTCGCCCAGGAAGGTGTTGAACAGCGCGGAGACGGCGAACAGCGCCAGAAACCCCCAGGCGCCCACCAGTTGGTCACGCGCTTCTTGTGACTCGAACAGCTCGCGACCGCTGAAACCGGCTGGTTCGGCGAACAATGGGAACAGGTTCACCCAGAGCTGGTCGAGCGGCGCGTACAGGGCGAGTTCCCAGCCAGCGATCAGCACGATGAGCGGCACAAGCCACAGCCAGAGCTTGCCGCGGGGCTGGCCCGAGGTCGGGTCCTTCGGGGTGTTCAGCCACAGGCGTCGCCGGATCGTCGCCCAGCGCAGGTCGCCTGCTTCACGGTAGACGATAAGCATCGCCAGGACAAATTGCCAGACCAGACCGACCGTTAACACCATCACCCTTATCGTGAACGCCTCTCGGCTGGTCGCCGCCCCGGAGACCAGTGCGGGGGCGACAACCCAGCCGAGGATGCCCATTGGCAGCGCCGCCGCAGCCCAGATCCCGAGGATCTGCGGGAGGGTATACTGCGCGGTCATGCCGGTGTTGCCCGTGGGATCAGCAGTCGTCCCGAAGGAGCTGACGGCCTCTGGCGCTTCCTGTTGAATCGTGACTTTATGCGTTGTGCGATGCGTGGACATGGCCTGCTCTCCTCGTGTGAAATACGCCTATAAGACCGTGCCGGCTTCATGCGCCGTAAGGCTCCTTTGCTTGTTCGCAGCGAGGTCTACACCTTCACGCGCCGACCGAAACCTGGCTCGCCCTGCGTGCTCCCGCCGAGCTCAGCCGCAAGCGCTGAGCTTTTGAAGCCCCGCACAATGAGCCAGAGTGGGAGGAGCAGCTCGAAGATGCCGCCCGGCAGATTGTGGAGCAGACGCAGATCCAGGCCGTACAGCTCCAGGTCGCGTTCGCGACGACCACCTGCGCCGATCAAGGATCGGCGCAGGTGGGGTCTGCCGCCCGGCAGATCAGCGACCGCCGACGCGATGGGTTCACCACCCGACGACGAGGGCTGGGCTGACACCCGTCCCATAAGCGATCCTCGACCGACAGCGCCATCAGGCCCTCCTTCGCTGCGCCGGCCAGCTCGCCGAGAACCCCCTCGATGCGGTCGGGCAGCTCGCCTCGCCGGTGCTGCTCAGCCATGGCGACCTGCTCGGGCGTTACGTTCCTCATGGCGGTTCCTCCTGTCCTCGTTGCTGGACTTCGACACCCCGCACGCTCTCAGCGAGAGCGGACGAGGCGGGAGGACCGCCGTCTCAAGTTCTACGGGCTACGGGGCATGCTCGGCTGCCATTACTCCAGCTCCCATTGCAACCTCCTTTCTTTCACTTCAACGAGCGCCACCATAGAGCGACGTCAGCCCTGTCCACGGATGAGCCGTAGGCCGGTGACAACGAGCCAGACGAGCCACGCAGCCAAGCCCAGAACCCCGACGTACAGCAGTGGCGATCCACCCG
>Ga0209490_10007032_pt1 | contig 10058 bp, 7 predicted proteins | sample MAT06_FD_187209 | JGI IMG/M metagenome (GOLD analysis project Ga0209490, IMG submission 187209) | Freshwater microbial communities from Lake Fryxell liftoff mats and glacier meltwater in Antarctica - MAT-06 (SPAdes) (version 2) | ecosystem: Environmental > Aquatic > Freshwater > Ice > Liftoff...
ATGGCAATTGAAGATTTCACTTCAATATTTGTTTGAGGTGTTAATACAGATGAACTTACTAATGCTTCTAACTCAATTTCTTGTTGCCAATCGGGAAAATCTTCACCTGTTACTCTACCGTATATTTTGACACTCTTAAAAGATTGGATGCCTAAACTAATTAATCCATCACAAATAACCGATACTACTAACTGTTGTACTGGAAGTTCAATTGATTCCAGCATTATTTGTAGACAATTTTGTTTGAAACTAATTTTTGGCGTAATTCTGGGTAAGTTTAACCACTGACTTACCAGAGTGTTAATAGCGTTTGTATCGCCCTGCTTGGCAAGTTCTAGAATGTTTAGCTGTATCATACTTAGTACTGGTGAGAATTTTACCGATAACCTAATTTAATTATTCCCACTCCAATTCCAAAACTAACATCTAATACATTAACCTTATAGCCATCAGCGATCCTACGCTTACCCATCAACACTCATTACACCAAAAGCGATCGCACCCACTGCCGAAATTGTCGCCGCGCTCCACTAGCTCCCTGTGTCTCGCTCAATTTCAAAAACTGCAAAATTCCCTCAATCACAGGCAAATCCCCAAATGTCGGGCTAGTTTCTACCTGCAAATACTCTCCTTGATGCAGCACGAAGACTTGCAACTTACTATTTCCATAACACCAAAGTTCTGGAACACCCAGCGCCAGATATGCTGAAATCTGAGTCTTTGAAGTTACATCTATTTCAATAGCTAAATCTGGGGGTGGATCGACTGATAAATCAAGTCTTCGCTTGCCGATCATCCGGCGTGCATTCTGAATATAAAAGCAAGTATCTGGTTCAATACCTGCTCTCATTTCCTGACGCTTAAATGTTGTTGAACCATAAGGCTCCCAATCTAGTTCCAACTCATCAAGCAGCAACTTAACCATATCGCCGATCAGTTCTTTGTTTACTTCATGTTCTGATAACGGCATCCGAATTTCCAAAACCTCCTGAAAGTAAGCAACTCGTGCTGCACGATGCTCACCAATTTCGTCTAAAATTGCTTCAAACTCTGCCCAACTAATCTCGCGCAATGTCAAATATTGCCCTGGTTGAACGTCAATCTGGCGCAGTTGTAGTGTAACGACCATTTCACCCTCCGTACCGTTCGTAGTTCAGAGTTCTGCACTAAACTAGATTTAATGCTAGCAAATCTAAACAGTAACATCTGACACATTGAACTTTTAACCATCAGCGATCTTATACCTACGCATCAGCACAATTAATCTGGGGATCGCTTGCTCTATTCTTGACAATTTGTTACAAAAGTATAAAGAACTTCTAGAGACCCAAAACCACATGTTCGGCGGACTTACTGGTTTAACAGAAAATAAAGGCACAGATTGGGGGGAGCGGATGCTCAACACGGTCGCTAGCCAAACGATTCGCCACCTGTTTACCCAAAGCGAGTCAGTAGAAGTCTTTGTGCGCTGCTACCCCTCCAGCAAACTGTTGCAAGGCAGCATTGACAGCTTTAAAATGAGCGGGCGTGGCTTGGTGATTCGGAAAGATTTCGCGGTAGAGGAGATGTCTTTTGAAACCGATGCGGTTGCTATTGACTTCGGCTCGGTTTTAAGTGGCAAACTCAGTCTCAAGCAACCCACTCAAGCGATCGCTCAAGTAATCTTATCAGAAGCAGGCATCAACCAAGCCTTTAGTGCGGAACTGGTGAAAAAGCGCCTGCTTAACCTCACCGTACCATCCCTGACAGAATTATCTGGCGGAGAACCAGTCTCCTTTACGGAAGTTCAGGTACAGCTATTACCTGAAAATCGCTTACAGCTTGTAGCAAAAGCAGATTTAAACAATGGCGAACTTGTACCCCTGAGCATGATTTTAACTATAGGCATTGAAAGGCGGCGGCGAGTTTCTTTTAAAGATCCGAAAATTCAACTTGACCAAGTGCCAGAAGCGCAAAGGGAAATTTCGCAAACCTTGAGCGTAGCGCTGGTAGAAATTTTAGATAATATGGTCGATTTGGATCGTTTTGACCTCGATGGAGTGAAAATGCGGCTCAACCGATTAGAAACTGAAGGTCAAAAACTTATTTTCAGTGGATATGCTGAAGTTGAGCGTATTCCACATAGCGCTTGATATGATGCTTTTACGTAAAAACGCTAAGTAAAGTGAAGCTTTAAACAAATTAAATACCGCCTAGAATCATCTAGGCGGTAGTTTAAATGTTTAGGTTTTGAAGGGAGTTAAACCTCATCTAAGTTGAGAACCGTAGTTTTCGCCCTCACCCTAAATCCCTCTCCCATATATGGGAGAGGGAGTTTGAAATTCTGGCTCCCCTTCTCCCAGATTTGGGAGAAGGGGTTGGGGGATGAGGGCAAATCCTTTTCATGAGTGAAGAACTACAGGTTTCAAGATAGACGTGGTTTATATCATGTCCGCTTGATTACTTATTAAACCCGAAGAACCCCACCCCGCCAAAGCATAGCTTTGTCTCCCCTCCCCGCCTGCGGGGAGGGGTTGGGGGTGGGGTTCTTTTATTATGAATAATTTGGCGGACATGATATTAGGAGTTATTGATTATGGCTTGTAATTAATTTTTATTTATCACTCCTAACTCCTGTACAGACGCGATTAATCGCGTCTCTCCTGTACGATTAATCGCGTCTCTCCTCTATCTTCCCACCCCTACATATTGGAATCCAGCCCGGATCATTGCTTCGGGGTCGAGGAAGTTACGACCATCGATGATAACGGGGTGAGCCATCAATTTTGCCATCTTCACATAGTCAAGAGTGCTGAACTGCTGCCATTCGGTGACGAGTACTAATGCATCGCAGCCGTCAGCAAGTCTTTCGGCATCGGTTTCTACTAGCACACCAGAAAGCCCATGACGCATACCTGTTTGGGAAATAATCGGGTCGTAAGCTTTAACTTTGGCTCCTAGTCGGTTTAGCTGCTCAATTAGGATGAGGGCTGGAGCATCGCGCAAGTCGTCGGTATCTGGCTTGAAGGTCAGTCCGAGTAGTCCAACTGTTTTGCCTTTGAGAATTTTCAGAACTTTTTGGAGTTTTTCTAAAGCAATCAATCGCTGGCGTTCGTTGACACTGACAGCAGCTTTGAGTAATTGGGCTTCATAGCCATAATCATCAGCAGTGTGAATCAGAGCCGAGACATCTTTGGGAAAACAAGAACCACCCCAACCAATACCAGCTTGTAAAAATTTGTTACCAATGCGGGAGTCTAGACCGATACCTTTAGCTACTTGGGTAACATCAGCACCGACGCGATCGCAAATATTAGCAACTTCGTTAATAAAACTAATCTTAGTGGCTAAAAAGGCATTAGCGGCGTATTTAATCATCTCCGCCGAACTCAGGTCTGTTGCCAGAATTGGCACAGGGGGTAAAGATTGATCAAGAGCGTACTTGCGTTCCACAATTGGGGCGTAGAGTTTTCGCATTAAGGCTACTGCTCTTTGACTATTGCCCCCTAGTACAATGCGATCGGGGTTGAAGGTGTCGTGAACTGCCGAACCTTCGCGCAAAAACTCTGGATTGCTGATTACATCAAACTCGGCTGCAAACTCAGGTAATTTTTCATTAGTCGGAACCCCACCTGCGGGTACTAATGTTTTCTGCCGTTCAGCAACACCATCTAGAACAAGCATCCGCACCCAGTCACCTGAGCCAATGGGTACTGTAGATTTATTCACTATGACTTTATAACCACCGTTGAGATTTTCCCCAATCCCACGGGCTACAGCTTCAACATAACGAGTATCACTTTCACCAGTGGGTAAAGGTGGCGTTCCCACAGCAATAAACAGAATTTCGCCGTGGGAAACTCCAGCAGCGAGATCGCTAGTAAAATGAATTTTCTCTGTTTGAATGGCAGACTGGATAATTTCTGAGAGTCCCGGCTCAAAAATTGGAGACTGTCCAGACTTCATTAACTTAACTTTTTCTTCGTTGTTGTCTACACAAATTACATCATGCCCAATATGAGCCAAGCAAGCACCTGTAACTAAACCAACGTAACCAGTACCAATCACGCAAACACGCATTTTTTAACTCCTCACTTTTTTGGGGTTAGTTTTCTAAAAGAAGTATCAATATGACACTTAGACACTGGCAGTCAACTCAGCCACTAAACATACTAGCTACCGATAGGGTGAGCCTGCATGAAAATTTACAGCAACGCTAGGTGCTGCTTAGGTGGTTGAATTATTTTCATCGCTTTGAATGCGATCGCGAAAATCTTCTATTGTTAGTTTTAACCCCTCTTGCAGAGCAATAGTCGGTTCCCAATTTAACCAAGTTTTTGCCTTTGTGATATCAGGTTGGCGACGCCGGGGATCGTCCGAAGGTAGTGGCTCGAATTTAATCTGCGCGTCTGGATTAATCATATTTTGCACAGCTTGTGCCAATTGCAAAATCGTATATTCACCAGGATTACCCAGATTCATTGGGCCTATGTAGTCGCTATTCATCAGGCGAATGAATCCTTCGACTAAATCGGAAACATAGCAGAAACTACGAGTTTGCGAACCATCACCGTAAACGGTTAAAGGATTACCCCGCAACGCTTGAACTATAAAGTTGCTCACCACCCGGCCATCGTTTTCTAACATTCTCGGCCCGTAGGTGTTAAATATCCGAACAACTCGAATATCAACTTTATTTTGTCTATAGTAATCAAATGCTAGAGTCTCAGCAATTCTTTTACCTTCGTCGTAGCATGAACGTATGCCAATGGGATTGACGCTACCCCGATACTCTTCAGGTTGGGGATGAACTTCTGGATCGCCGTATACTTCACTGGTTGAAGCCAAGAAAAACCTAGCTTTCACACGTTTAGCCAGCCCCAACATATTGAGTGTTCCCATCACGTTAGTTTTAACGGTTTTAACTGGGTTGTACTGGTAATGTACTGGTGAAGCAGGACAAGCTAAATGATAAATTTGATCCACTTCTAACCGAATTGGTTCGGTAATATCGTGGCGGATCAGTTCAAAGTACGGATGACCCAACCATTTAAGGATGTTCCGTTTGTGACCAGTGTAAAAATTATCCAAGCATATTAATTCATGCCCATCATTCATTAATCGGTCGATGAGATGGGAACCAATAAACCCAGCACCACCCGTCACCAAAATTCTCATAGTTTCCCAGTTACTTACAAATATTTTCAGTAGCTATTGCACTTACTTTTAGATTACCCACCTTGGGGACAAAAATACAAAACGAAAAAAAGAACAATGTTCAAGCAAAAAATGTTGTTGAATTTACGTATTTTTCTCCGGTTATAGTTTTATTATTTTTTACTTACTTCCTTAATAATTTAACTAGTAAAATAACAAAATTTGTCAGTCTTTCACCTAAAGTTCATCAAATCTTCAACAATATAAAGTCTTTTTAGGATTACTACTGTTTTCAGTTGAATCTAGGAATAGGTTGGCATTTTCCCCAGTTCAAGGTCTTACGATTACCCATATTTGTGCAATAGTCAAGTTGTCGGACTTACCAACATTCTGCCCTCTATTTAAGTACAGAGACTTATATCATTTCAAGATATTCCTACTATCAATAAATACATAGGTTTGTAGAGGCGTGCATTTGTATGCCCCTACAGATGATTCATTTATTGCAAAGTTTGTTGTTAACGCAACGCCTCCAACGGATTATACCAACACAGCCTAAGTCTACATGAGTAGACTTAACTCTGCCTCATATCATACAGCAGAGGTAATGCTAGTAACCGTTTTAGACATAACTAAATTTGTGGTTTGAGTGCGTTGCGGTTCTCCAAGCATGACAATGGAGCAGGTGAGTTGTCTGGCTAACTGAGTTGTGACATCACTAATAGCTAACCCTCCAGGGCTGGTACGATTACGTATAAAAGGTAAAACTACTAAATCATATAATCGTGCTGCCTGCAAAATTGCTTGAGCAACATTTTCATGAGCGATAATTTGAATTTCTGGGGTATTAGTCAAAGGCAATTTAGATACCAGTAGGGAGAGATGCGATCGCCTCCAAGCAATTTTACTAGAACTAGTGCGGCGATCGCACACATTTAGTACAGTAATATGGCTCTGATTTGCCTCTGCCAGCATCTGGGCAAATTGTACAGGCTGTAATGTAGGTGCTGTTAAGTTTTCTACTGGTACTAAGATGCGCTGAATTTTTTTCGGTGATTCTACTAGACGTGTAACAGCTACTGGACAATGGGATGCCCAAAGCACACCATCAATCACATTCCCAAATAAACGCGCTCGCAACCCAGTGCGTTTACCCCAACCCATAACGATTAAATTAGCCTTTTGTTCACGAGCCGCTCTGCTAATTCCTTGAGCAAAGGCATCATCAATCCGCAGCATTGGTTCTGCGGCCACGCCCAATACTCGACTGTGTACCGTGGCTTTTGTTAATAATTGCTCACTCCGTTGTAGAGACGCTTCTAACTGCGGTGCATCCATTTGAGCAGTAGCATTAGCGATCGCAAGTGGGATAATTTTCCCCTTAGACTGACGCGCTAATAACGCTGCCATTTCAATCAAATACTGCTCGGTGTGAGGATTATAGACAGGTACGACTATAGTAAAAGCACTGTCTGTTTTTGGTGCGTTTTGGTCAGGTTGGGGTGGTGCTGGATCTTCATCGGGTGAGGAATTCAAACCAACAGCTATTCTACTAGTGAGCAACGGCCCCAAGGTTGATGTGACAACCATTAAGACAATGACGCTGTGTAATACTTCTAGTGGCAGCAACCCAGCCCGGTATCCCACTAACGTTGCTGCTAACGTTGTACCAACCTGGGGAAGTGATAGCGACCAGATGGTTAGCATTTCTTGCCAGTTATACCGATAAAGCAGTTTTGTAAAAAAAGCTGCAATCAATTTACTGACAATCAAACCGACTATCATCAACAGCGTTAACTTGAGCGTGTCTAGGTTGTTCACAAAGGCGGGTAAATTGATCGTTAAGCCAAGGTCAACAAAGAAAATGGGAATAAATAGCACACTGCCAATAAATACCATTTTTTGTTTGACTGGCCCTTCCCCTACAGCTTCATTTACCGCCAAACCCGCTAAAAACGCACCAACAATTTTCTCTATCCCAATCAATTGAGCGCCCACAGCCGCCAGAAACACAGAAAGCAACACAAACAAAAACTTGTTTCCTTCGTCGTCTCCAGACCGTTTGAAAAATTCTTTGCCTGCCCAATCTAAGCCTGTCACAACGGCAACAGAGTAAATAATTAACCAACCTGACAAGCTGAGTAATTTAGCAAAGCTCAATGCTCCAGCATCAGCGACGGCTACACAAAGGGCTAAGATAAGTATTGCGCCAATATCTGTAAAAATCTTAGCTCCAATGGTGACGGTAACAGCTTCGTTGTTGATTACTCCCAAACGGCTGATTATGGGATATGCCAAAAGGGTATAGGAAGCAAATAAAGAGCCAATTAATATTGAAGTATTCCAGCCATAGCTTAGAATCAGCCCTACTAAGGTTCCCATCACCAGGGGGACAGTGAAAGTTAAGCTAGCAAACCCGAAGGCACGACTTTTTTGCCGACGAAACTGTTCTAGATCAACTTCTAGCCCTGCGACAAACAGCAAGTAAATTAACCCAATGTCTGATAGCAGGTTAATCATCGGCGAGTTTGACTGAAATAGATTCCAGCCTGAGGGGCCGAGTACTAGCCCTGAGAAAACCAAACCCACTAATCCTGGTAATCTTAGCCGCTCAAACATGATCGGTATAACTAAGATGACCACCAGCAAAATAGCAAAGGGAACAATTGGTTCCTTGCCAAGAACTTGGGAAGTTGGCTCCAGAGCAAGAACTTGTGATATGAGTTCCATAGGTAGGAATGAAGGGGCTATGGTAAATAGGACTTACGCAAAACTACACGGTGTAAGGGCAATTCATGAATTGCCCCTACCTGACAATCAGGGTTTTGGTTATTATTTGCGTAAGTCCTGGTAAAATTGCGATGATCTTGGGGCCGATCGCTTGATTGATAAATACAGAAGCCACCTGACGAACAATTAAAATTCTTAACTTACACTAACTAGGCAATTGTCTCAGAACTAACTACCTACGGATGGATTTGACTTAAAATGAACCGCAAGCGATCGTAGTCGTCTTTAAGTAGCACACTTAAGCTACGTCCAGCTTTAATTAGCCATTCTCGGTCAGCTTTGCGTAACTGGTATATATCTCGAATGGCAGCTGCGGCCAAAGACTCTACTGGCGCACCGTTAATACAAAGAAGTGTCCGCAAAAAATCTAGTTCTTCAGTAAATTTAATGATTGCTTCTGCTTCACACCGATAAACAGCTTGATGAATTTGCGGGGGACGGGGTGGTAGATACTGATATATTCTTTGGTTATAACCTCGATTCTGGGAAGATTGCTCAAATCCCACGATCGCAGATCGAAATTCTGTTCTGAGCATGGCAAATATCTGAGGTTGTTCTTCGCGTAAGTCTTGCAATGACAACCCCAAAGCTCTAGCCCGGTGTACGGAATCTATGGGCATAGTAGTGGCATAATATACTACTGCATAAACTTGGTTGCCCGATTCTTCGTCTACAGAACAGACCCAACTACCAAAAGGTGGCATGGAGGGAAAGCTCAAATCTGGTGGTTCCAAACACTGAGCTAAGAACTCGGTACTAGTAGTCTCAATCACCTCCGCAATGTGGTTGGGATGGCGATCGCCAGTAGCAAACTGTGGTAGTGGGAGGCGCATAGTAATTTAGTCATTAGTCATTGGTCATTAGTCATTTGTTTTTGCCAAATGACTAATGACTAATCTTATTTGGCTTTTTTACGTCCGGCGATGGTTTCTACGAGTTCCAATTCGCTCAGGCGAAAGGTAACTAATTTATCCCAGTTACCACCTTCAAATAATACGGCTACTTTGCCATCGGTCAGTCGTTGTACGAGTCCTTCGTAGCGATAATAGGTATCTGCGGGATTCTTGACGCGAACAGTTGCTCCAGGCAGAATCATGTTTTTAGCCTCGCTTGTTTCCTTTTAATAGCTTAATACTTGTTAATAGTCATTTGTCATTAGTCATTGGTCATTAGCAAAGGACAAATGACTAATGACGAATCAATAATACTTCTGCCTTTGGCGAAAATTTGCTACTGATTCTACTATTCCCAAGGAAATGAAGTTAGTCAGCATCGCAGAACGCCCGTAACTCATCCAAGGTAGGGGAATGCCTGCCACAGGCGCTAAACCAACTGTCATGCCAACGTTGACAATCAGCTGAAACACAATCATGGACAAAACGCCAATAGCCAACAAGGAACCAAAGTTATCTTTGGCGGTTTGGGCAACATGCAGTAGACGGAAGCAAATTAAGCAGAAGACAAACAGCACTACCAAACAACCAACAAAACCGAATTCTTCCCCCACTGCGGAGAAAATAAAGTCTGTATGCTGTTCAGGTACGAAATTAAGTTGCGTCATTGGCCCCTTAAACAGACCCCATCCCCAAATTTCACCAGCACCAATAGCAATGCGAGATTGGATTAAGTGATATCCAGCACCGAGTGGATCGTGATCAGGGTTCATGAATACAGTTAGGCGGTCTTTTTGATACTCTTTCAAAATATGGTTCCAGGCGAAGACTCCTAATTCGCCACCCAGTATATTGAAAGTCCACGCACCGATAGCACCTAAACCAAATCGACGCCAGGGAAGAGTTTGCCAGCCCACAATAGCCATCGCAAATGACCAAACTATTCCTAATGGGCCAAAAGATAGTTCTTTGAATAAAACTATCGGCTCTGATAAAGGCCAAGATATACTAAACAAAATGGCAGCAACCACAGGAGAAATCATCAGAATTAACCAGCCTGGGTTAGCATTTGCCCAGTAAAGCATTCCTAAGACGATCGCCCCAAATACTAGTGATGTTGCTAAATCTGGCTGCAAAAATACTAACCCCCAAGGTATAGCAGTGATTGCCAAAACGCGGAAAACACTTTCGAGGCTTGAAGCAGTCCGCCTATGTAACAAAGCTGCTAAGGTGATGATC
>Ga0209490_10007034_pt1 | contig 10058 bp, 8 predicted proteins | sample MAT06_FD_187209 | JGI IMG/M metagenome (GOLD analysis project Ga0209490, IMG submission 187209) | Freshwater microbial communities from Lake Fryxell liftoff mats and glacier meltwater in Antarctica - MAT-06 (SPAdes) (version 2) | ecosystem: Environmental > Aquatic > Freshwater > Ice > Liftoff...
CCTCGCCCACCCCGCCCTCCCCGCCCTCCCCGCCCACCCCGCCCTCCCCGCCTTTCAGCCCCTACTCGACCGTGCCCTACTCGATCGTGATCTGCGTCCCCACACCAGCATCCGTATAAATCTCAAGCAGCAGCGAGTGCGTGATGCGCCCGTCAATGATATGGGCCTTGTTCACCCCACCCGCCAGCGCGAGCAGGCACGCCTCAACCTTCGGCAACATCCCCTCACCAATCACGCCCTTCCGCACCAGCTCATCAATCTCTGCCCGCGTCAACGTGCTCGCATAGCTCTCCGCATCATCCGGGTTGATCCGAATCCCGTTCGTGTCCGACAGCACCACAAGTTTGTCCGCCTTCAACGCCGCCGCCACTCGTCCCGCGGCCGTGTCCGCATTCACGTTGAACTTCCACGCCGCACCCGCACCATCACGCGCACCATCGTTCGCGGCACTCAGCGCCGCCTCGCTCGCCATCGCGACGGGCGCAATCACGGGAATAAACCCATCTTCGGTCAGAGCTTCGAGCAGCACCGTATTCACATCCGTCACATCGCCGACAAAGCCGAGATCGACCTTCTCACCCCCAGGCCCGTTGAGAAACATGCGCTGCGCAAAGAGCACGCACGAGCCGAGCGAGTGCAGCCCTAGCGCATGCGAACCCGCGGCGTTGAGGCGATCCACAATCCCCTTGTTCACCTCGTGAACCAGCACACGCTCGGCGATCTCCAGCGTCTCACGATCCGTATACCGCCGCCCTTGAATGAACCGAGCCTGCAAGCCCGCATCAGTCATCGCCCGCGTGATCGACTTGCCACCGCCGTGAACAATCACCGGCCGCATACCCACCGCCGACATGAACGAGACATCGGTGAGCAACGCCTTCATCCGCTCATCGTCATCCTGGATCGAACCTCCAACCTTCACCACCACAACCTTGTCGCGGAACGACCGTATGTAGCGGTGAGCTTCGATCAGGGCCTGAGCTTTTTCGATCGCAAAGTGCATGGCCAGAGTGTAGAAGCGATCGGCTTCTCCGACGATACCCGCGCCGCATCACTCCGACCCGCCCCGATGACGCGCGCCAAGTTCTTCCAACTCCCAGCCCGCTACAGATTCTCGCGGGCCAAAAGGGCCGCGCCCACAATCCCGGCGTTCTCTTTGAGCGCGGTCCCCACGACCTCGACTCTGCGAAGTTCGGGCGGAAAGACGCGGTTGCGCACGGCTATCCGCACCATCCGCACCCACGGCTCGCCCAGCGCTTCGGTCAGCCCCCCGCCGAGCACCACATGCGCCAGCGAAAGAAGCGTCACCACACCCGCGATGGCGATTCCCAGCAAGTCCGCAGTCTCCTGAATCACACGCACCGTCAGATCATCCTTCTTCATGAACGCCTCGGCAATGTGGCGCGAACGGATCAGCTTCGACGCGTCAAAGTCGCCCTTGTCCTTGGCGCGCTTGCGCTCCTCTTCAATCGACTTCTTCAGCATCGAAGCGTTGCCCGAGCCGACCAGATACACCAGCCGCTCAGCCACCGCCGTGCGCGAGCAGTTCTGCTCGACACTCCGCCGACCCAGCGGCGCACCCGGCAGCAGCGTCATGTGCCCGATCTCCCCCGCCGTCAACATGCCGCCCGCATACAGCTTGCCACCCAGTATCAGCCCGCCACCCACACCGGTGCCCAGCCAGACGGCCAGCATATCCGTCGCGCCCACCGCCGCGCCCAGCTTCCACTCGCCATACGCAGCCGCGTTCACATCGTTCTCAAGATAGACCTTCAACCCCAGCTTCTTGCTGAGCCTCTCGGCCAGGGCAATGTTCACAAACCCCAGGTTCGGAGCCTTCAACACCACCCCGGTGTTCGGGTCGAGCGCGCCGGGCGCGCCGATCCCCACGCTCCCCATCTGCTTCAGCGTGAAGCCCGCGCTCTCGCACGATTCGCGCACCGCATCGGCAATCCGATCGATCACCGTCGCCACACCCAGGATCGCCTGAGTCTTCTTGTTCACACGCGATATCGGCAGCACATGGTCGGCCGCGCCCGCAAACGGCACAATCCCGACGTTGATGTTGGTCCCTCCGAGGTCAATCCCGATGATCGGCTTGCTCGAGCGGACGGCACGTCGTTTGGTGGGTGTAGGCATGATGTATCGTTTGATCGGCTATTACGGTTGGTCGATTGAACCCGAATCCAACGGGAGGGTGATCCAGCCGCCATCCTACACCACTTCCACACTCAACATCGTCATGCCGTTCGCATCGAGCATCAGCCTGCCCATCGCGTCCGCATCCGCGTCATTCCCGACAACAAACAGTGTGCTCCCACTCCCCGACATGTGCAGCTTCGATCGGGCAAGCCCCGACTTCTCCAACACCCGCCCAACAAACGCCACCATGAGCGGCTGCCCTGCCGCCGCCGCGGGCATCAGATCGTTGAACAACACCCCGCAGTCAATCTTCCTCCGCTCCACCGACAGCGCGTGCGCCCTGCGCACATCATCCGACCGGAGCCCTCCATCCCCGCCACCTTCCATCGCCAGCTTCGCACCCCCATCAAACGCCCGATACACATCCGCCGTCGGACATCCAAACGGCGGAATAATCAGCACCGCTCTCGCACGCACACCCTCCACCCGCTCCACCCTTTCCCCATACCCCGACACGATCGCCGCTCGCGGCGGCACCATCGCCGCCGCAACATCGCCCACGTTCACATCATCAATAAAGAACGCCACATCCGACCCAAGCCTCTCGCCCATCGCGACCAACTCACCACGACCAAGCCCAAGCGCAAACAGCAGGTTCAACCCGCGCAGCGCCGCCGCCGCGTCAGACGAGCCCCCGCCCAACCCACCACCAACCGGCGTTCGCTTGCGGATATGAATCCGCACCGGCAGCGATCGACCAACGCGCTCCTCCATCAACCGGTGCGCGCGCCCCGCCAGATCATGCCGCGAATCCCAGTCGATCTCCGTCCGCTTCGGCGCATCCTCCGCCCACTCGACCTTGTACACCGATTCGGTGCCCGTTGGCAACGTCGTCAGCGTAAGGTCATCGCACAAGCTGATCGGCACAAACCACGAGCAGATCGGATGAAAGTTCCGTGGCGGTTCAGCCGCCCCCACCGCGAGCGCAAGGTTCAACTTCGCGTACGCCGGAATACACACCGACGCCCCTCGACGATCAGGCGGCAATGGTTGGGCCTCGGTCATATCCTCGATGATAGTAGATGATGGTAAGTGAATGTTGTCCCTACCCAACACCCCAATCACCTGTTCGCACTCGGCGCGGTCAACAATCACCCATGACCATCCAGCACCTCATCGAAACGATGGAGCGAATCGCCCCCACCCGACTCGCCGAACCCTGGGACAACATCGGCCTTCTCGTCGGCCAGCCCGACGAGACGCTCCGCGGCCCCGTCCTCCTCACCATCGACCTCACCGAGGCCGTCCTCGACGAAGCGGAACGCGCGAGCGCCGGGGCCATCATCGCCTACCACCCGCCGATCTTCCAGCCCATCAAACGCATCATCGGCGGCGAGCGCGCCGCCTCTGGTGAGCGCGTCATCTATCGTGCCGCCCGCGCCGGCCTCGCCGTCTATTCACCACACACCGCGCTCGATGCCTGCGAGGGCGGCCTCACCGACTGGCTCGCCGAAGGTTGCTTCCCACGCACGCATCCGACCCCGACCGATCGCCCCGCGCCCGGCGGAGATGTTCGCGCCCTTCGCCCCGCCCTCTCCGCTCGCGGCCAGGATTTCAAGATCGTCACCTTCATCCCCAACCAGCACGTCGAGCCCGTCCGCTCGGCACTCGCCAGCGCGGGTGCAGGCATCATCGGCGACTACGAGCTCTGCTCGCACAACTCGCCCGGCAACGGCACTTTCCGCGGCAAGCCCGGCACCAATCCCGCCATCGGCAAGGCCGGTGTCTTCGAGCAGGCCCTCGAACAACGCCTTGAGATGGTCTGTTCTCGACGCGCCCTCGCCCTCGCCCTCACCACCCTGCGCGGCTTCCATCCTTATCAGGAACCCGCGATCGATGTCTACGAACTCTCGCCACTCCCCGAGCGCGCTGTCGGAGCCGGTCGGCGCATCACCCTCGACCACCCATGCTCGCTCAAAGAGCTCGCCAGCCGAATCAAACACCACATCGGTGTCGCGGCCGTGCAGGTCGCGGGCGATCTCGACCAGATGATCCACCGCATCGGCGTGGTTCCCGGCGCAGGTGCCGCGCTCGCCGACGAGGCCGCCGCCAACGAGTGCCAGGTCTTCCTTACCGGTGAGATGAAGCACCACGAGGTCAACGCCCTCCTCGCACGCGGCATCTCGGTCGTCCTCGGTGGTCACACGCCCACCGAGCGCGGCTACCTCCCACGACTCGCCGCCAGACTCACCACCGAATGCACCGAACCCGGGCTCACCTGCCTCGTCAGCGCGGCCGATCGTGATCCGCTCACGATCATCTCTTCATGAAAACTTCAGCATCGCGCCATCACGCTCAACACCCCGGATCAAATCCCGAAATCAATCTCGCCCGCACCGCTGAACGTCGATGTCGGCACACTCACGCCCGAGTCGAACAGAATCTCCGCGATCTGCCCCGGCGCGACATACGTCAGCCGACCCTCAATGCGAAACGGCACCTTCCCCGCGCTGGCCAACCCCGCCGCGAGCCAGGGATGATCCGCCAACCTCACCACCGCCGGCAGCACGATCTGCTGCGTGCCCAGCCGGCGCAGCGTCGCCTCGGGCGAGCGCGTCCCCGCGAAGACCGGCCGACCATCCAGCATCACCGTGTACTCAATCGTCCGCAGCGGCAGCGCACTCTCGTTGGGGTTCTCCGCATCAACCATGAACGCCAACGCCACACCTTCATCCGACCTCCCCATCGGCGCCGCACTCGTCACCGTGAGCTTGGGCGACGATACCGACGAGCACCCTGCAAGCACCATCATGGGGAGTATCGCGTAGAGTTTCATCGTTCCCGTTTCAAACTCGAAGGGTTTGCCTCGAAGCTCCGCGCGGCCAATCCGCACGAACGCCCACCATCCTTGCAGTGTACCGCTTCCTCCTCACCCTCGCCGATCAACCAATCTGCACCGCTCCCGCATCCTCCGCTCTCTCCGCCTCGTACAGCCTTCCGACCGAAAGCATCCGCAACCCCGAGATGCCCATGACCATCGCACCACCTTCGCTGCCCCCGCCCATCAGGTCGCTCACACGACCCCCGGTCACCCGACCCAAGCCGCACGAAACCGTCCGTGCCGATGTTCATTGTGCCGCCTGCTGGTACAGCCTCATGGGCCTCCCCTACCTCGGTCGCTGCCCCGAGTGTGGCACTCGCTACAACGCCAAGCGCAACATCCACCGCGATGACCGCGCCGCCTCCACCAAGGCCCGCCGCAAACGTTACCTCCGCCCCATCACCCACGTCTCCATCATCGCCCCCATCGATGCGCTCCGCGCCCTCAGCCTCACCCTCTTGCTCCTCACAACCACCGGCGCAGCCGCCTTTGTCATCTGGTTCATCTCCTAACTCTGCCGCCGATGATCCTCGACATCACTCTTCAGCCCGAAGATCCGCACATTCAGTAGCCGGGTCTGGAGCGCGCTCGGCGACAACAGCCCCGGCTGACCGTTCATTCCAGATGGTGCGAAACTCCGACACGCACCAAACGCCTCGCCTTATCGGACTCCTCCCCGATCACCCTGACCCGCGATTCCCGCGATTCCTTCCAGAACCAAGCTCGTTACTGGTTCGGCATCACGATCGAGCCTATAGTTGGGTTCATCCCATGGACGAATGGCCATTGGATTCCTGCCAACACGAAGATCTCAGTTGAAACCCGCAAGGTTCTCGCTGAACAGTCTCGACCGAACCATCGGCCGAAACGCCCTTCGAACGATGGCTGTGAGGATGCTGCTTCCCGTGCGGGAACCATCCACAACCGTTCGGGGATGACTGCCGGTCCGCCCACATACATACTTTGGCCGGCGTTTCGAGACATTTGATCATATGAAGTTTACCGACCTCGGGCTCTGCGAGCCCATCCTGCGCGCCATCACCAGCGCGGGCTACGACGTTCCCACACCCATCCAGTTCAAATCCATTCCCCACATTCTCGCGGGCAAAGATATGCTCGGCTGTGCGCAGACCGGCACCGGCAAAACCGCCGCCTTCTGCCTCCCCATGGCCCAGCGTCTTATGACGCCCCCCACGCCCCCATCGCCCGATGCGCCGGTCGATCACTCCTTTGACAAGCCCGGTGAATCGCGCCGCCCACGCAACGATGATCAGCGAAACTCCGGCCACAGCGCACGCTCTTCGCACCGCGCTCCCGCCGGTCGCGACAACGGCCCGCGCCGCAACATCCGCGCCCTCATCCTCAGCCCCACGCGCGAACTCACCCTCCAGATCGCCGAAAACCTCAGCATCTACGCCAAAAACTCCCACCTCCGCCACGTCGTGATCTTCGGCGGTGTCAGCCAGAGCGCGCAGGTCCGCGCCCTCCGCGATGGTGTCGATATCGTCGTCGCAACCCCCGGCCGTCTCGAAGACCTCATGGAGCAGGGCTACGTCGATCTTCGCCACGTCGAGATCTTCGTCCTTGATGAGGCCGACCGCATGCTCGACATGGGCTTCATCGAGCCTATCCGCCGCATCGCCGCCGCCGTGCCCAAGAAGCGCCAGACCCTTCTCTTCTCCGCCACCATGGCCAAAGAGATCCGCCGCCTTGCCGACACCCTCCTCACCGACCCCGTCGCTGTCGATGTCGCCCCGGCCTCTTCCCTCCCCACCCTCATCGCCCACTCGGTCTTCCACGTCCATCGCGCCGACAAGGCCGCCCTCCTCACGACCGTCCTCAAGACCACCGCCGTGAGCCGCGCCCTCGTCTTCACCCGCACCAAGCACGGGGCCGACAAGGTCGTCGAGCGACTCCTCCGCGATGGAATCACCGCCGAGGCCATCCACGGCAATAAGCGGCAGAACGTGCGCCAGCGCACTCTCGCCAACTTCAAGTCCGGGCGCACGCCCGTCCTCATCGCCACCGATATCGCCGCACGCGGCATCGATGTCGATGATGTCTCCCACGTCATCAACTACGAACTCCCCAACGAGCCCGAGACCTACGTTCACCGCATCGGCCGCACCGGTCGCGCGGGCATGACCGGCATCGCCATGTCCTTCTGCGACCACGATGAACGCTCCTTCCTCCGCGCCATCGAGCGCCTGGTCAAGCGTCCCATCGAGGTCGTCGTCACGCCCGCCATCAAGCGCGATCCTCCACCCGCCCCCGGCGCGGCACGCGAAAATGGCCGCGGTTCCGGTGACCGTGCCTACTCCGATCGCCCTGCACGGCGTGAGTACGACAACCGCGCCCCACGCGCCGGCGGGGGCGGCAACTACGGCCCCCGCTCCGGTTCAGACCGCAATGGTTCAGACAGAAGCAGTTCAGACCGGAACAGTTCTGGCCGTTCCAGTTACAACCGCGACGATTCAAGCAACAGTCGCGGCTCTTCCAGTTACGGTTCTTCCAGTTACGCCTCTTCGGGCTCTGGCTCTTCCGGCTCTGGCTCTTCGGGCGGACAGCGCTCGTCCGGTCGCCCCTTCAGCGACTCACGCGATGCACGCCCCGAACGCACCAACACCGACCGCCCCTACGAGCCACGCGCCAACGGCTCGCGCCCCGCACAGGCCGCACCGCACGCAGCCAAGCCCGCCTACGAAAAGTCTTCCATTGACAAGCCCGCACACGCCAAGCCCGCCTACGAAAAGCCTTCAGGCGAGAAGCCCTCACACGCCAAGCCTGCTCATGCCAAGACGGCTCATGCCAAGACGGCTCATGCGAAGCCTGCTCATCCTAAGGCAGAACATGCCGCGCCGCGCCCCTCATCTCACCGCAAGGGGCCTTCCCCAGCCGGTAAGGGTGGCGACAAGGGAGGCCCCCGCGCTGCACGAGCCGCCGCCGCCACTTCACCCGCCGATCGCGCCCAGTCACGCCGCGAACAACCCGGCACAGGTTTCCGCGGCAAGCCCCGCGCCGACCGCTAAGAACCCTTCACCATCTCAACTTCAAAAACCCGCCGTCCAAGGCGGGTTTTTTCGTGGAATCGGCTTTCCAGCCGATTTGCCTTCCGCCTTCTCCGACAAACACCGCGCTCAACCCTTCGGCAACGAGCGATCATTCCCGCCCGAAAGCACCGCCAAAACAACGATGATGATCACAAGCACCCCCAACCCACCACTCGGATACCACCCCAGCCCCCAGTTGGTCGAGTATGGCCACATCGGCAACATGCCGATGATGAGAAGCACAAGAAAGATCACAAGGATGAGGCGTGCAAGCGAGTTCATGGTCGTGCCCCTGAAGTGTCACCCCTCGCCCAATATGGGCACACCGAATGAAGCCAGCGTGAAATGTCACTCCGTGCGCAATGAAACGTGCGTAACAACCCCAACATCAAGATCCTGTCAATCCCACACAATCTTCCCGCGTCTCACCCGCGCGCCCTTTCCGCTCTGGTAATCTGAACGGTCAGGGTGCTCGGTGATGGCTTGCGGAGTCCGCTTCCGCGTGGGAGGATCTTTCATGCCCGTTGATTTCTGCGAAGGCTACAGCGCCTCACCCTTCCGCGAGCTTGTCCGCAACTATCCCGGCGAATCGGTCTACCCGCGCGCCAAGTTCCGCTCAGAGTGGGGGCCGATCTTTCATCGCGGCCGGCTCGATGGCTCGGCCCGCGTGCTCATCATCGGGCAAGACCCCGCCCAGCACGAGGGCATCACGCGCCGCATCCTGGTCGGCGCGGCCGGACAACGCGTGCAGGGCTTCCTGGCCAAGCTCGGCATTGCGCGAAGCTATGTGATGGTCAACACCTACCTCTTCAGCGTTGCGCCCGGCAACCCCGGCAGTTCTTCGATCAACGATCCCGCGATCACCGCCTACCGCAACCAATGGTTTGATGCCATCTTCGATGTCTCGGGCACACCCCGAAAGCTCGAAGCCGTCGTTGCCTTCGGCGGTCTTGCCAAGAAGGCCTGGGAGAAGTGGGCCAACGCGCAGCCCGCAGCGCGAACCGCGGGCCTCGCCGTCGCCTTCCTCACGCACCCCACCGCCTCCGCGCACTTCGGCGATGAAGACACCCCCGCCGCCGCGGCCAAAATCAAGCAGATGCTCGACCAGTGGGATGATGGGCTCGATCTGCTTCGCCCCGAGATCACGCACCCCGACATCTCGCCCAAGCCGACCTCGCGCTACTCAACCAAGTTCCGCGCTTCTGACTACTCGGTCATTCCCGCGATCGATCTGCCCGCCGGGCTACCGCGTTGGATGCGTGAATCGACCGAGCCTTGGGCTGTTCGCCAGACCCGCCCCAAGATCCTCGTCACGATCCCGCCCGGATCGATGGCCGGGCCATTCGGTGTGCCTGCCGAGTTACAAGCCGAGGATCGAGTCGAGCCGCAAGCGGTGGCGCACGCCGGCGCGTTCACGATCGAAGCGATGGGTATCAGCGCGCAGGCCGCGCGGCCCGCGGCCCGGCGCGCCGGGCTGAGCGCGATCCGCGGCACCGTGGTCACCATGAAGCCGGGCGCGCAGCCGCTCACCAACCACACGATCTACATCCGCGATGGGCTGATCGCCGCGATTCAGCCAACACCGCAGCCAGCACCCGCGGGCTTCGCGGGCGTCTCCGCACGCGCGGCCGAGGGGTTCATCTTCCCCGGTTTCATGGAGCTGCACAACCACCTGCCCTACAACGTGCTGCCAATATGGAATGTGCCGCAAACATTTAAGCATCGCGGCCAATGGCGCGATCATAAGGATTATCGTCAGCTTATTACCGGCCCGATGAAGACCATCGCTTCGACCGAGCCGCTGGTGGCCGCGGTCTGCCGCTACGTCGAGTGCAAGGCCCTCTTCGGCGGCACCACCACCAGCCAGGGTGTCACGCTCTCATCAGCAGGCACAGCGCGCCGCCACCTCAAGGGGCTGCTGCGCAACTGCGAATCGACCGACGATCCCGACCTCAACCCCGCCGGTCACACCATCGCCGACTTCA
>Ga0209490_10007036_pt1 | contig 10057 bp, 6 predicted proteins | sample MAT06_FD_187209 | JGI IMG/M metagenome (GOLD analysis project Ga0209490, IMG submission 187209) | Freshwater microbial communities from Lake Fryxell liftoff mats and glacier meltwater in Antarctica - MAT-06 (SPAdes) (version 2) | ecosystem: Environmental > Aquatic > Freshwater > Ice > Liftoff...
ACTTCCTCAGGGTGCACCCGGGTAACGTGGCAGCAACGCAGACCTCCGTACCGCTGACTTTAGTCGGCTGCGAGGCAAGGGTGCGCGCGTTCATCCCCTTGGCTGCTTGAACGCCGCGTGTGAAGGCAGACGGAAATGTCCGTTAGGCCGGGGCGCCGATGAGCGGCTGAGCGTCGGTCAGATGCAGACGACGGCGTTGGATCAGGAAATACAAGGCGGGGAAAACCAACAATTCCATCGCGAAACTGGTGAACAAACCACCGATCATCGGGGCGGCGAGGCGGCGCATGGTGTCGGCGCCGGCGCCTTCGCCCCACATCAGGGGCAATAAACCAACCAGGGTGGTGAGCACGGTCATGGTCTTGGGGCGGATGCGCTGCACAGCGCCGGCATAGATGGCGCTCCATAATTCGTCGGTGTTGCGCAGACGATTCTGTTGGCGTGCCTCCGCGAGACTGGTGTTCTGATAATGCAGCATGACCAGGCTGGTTTCGGCATCGAGACCGAGCAACGCGATCACCCCCACCGTCACCGCCACCGACCATTGATAATCGAGCAGGAATACCAACCACACCGCACCGACCACGCTGAAAGATAGGGCAACAACGACGATAGTCGTCTGCAACCAGGACCGGGTCGCGGCATAGAGCAGAATAAGAATAGCGACCAGGGTCAAAGGGATCGCCACACTCAGACGCTCGTTGGAAGCGACAATCTGCTCGAAACTGCCCGACCAAGCGATGGCATAGCCGGGAGGCAAAGTGACCGCCTGCGCAACCGCCACTTGCGCGGCGGCGACATAGCCGACCACATCCGAATCACTCGGGGTGACGAAAATCCACGCTGAGGGCCGCGCGTTTTCGGAACGGATCATCGCCATACCCTGGCGTTGGCTGATCTGCGCCAATTCCGCCAAGGGAACATGCGCCCCCGCCGGAGTCGGTACCAGGATCTCGCCGACCAGATCCGGACGATCGCGTAATTCCGCCGCATAGCGTAAATTGACGCCGTACCGTTCGCGACCTTCGACGGTCCAGGTCAACGTTTCCCCGCCCAGCGCCGTGGCGATCACCATCTGCACGGCATCGAGATCCAGAGCGTGACGAGCGATGGCCTCGCGATCGATGCGAATATCGAGGTATGATCCACCGGTCAGGCGCTCGGTGTTGGCGCTTTTGGTACGACCACTTAACGCTGGCGCGGTCTGCAATACGCTGACTACTTCCCCAGCCAACGCATCCAAGGTCGTCGTATCGGGCCCGAGAATTTTCACCCCGACCGGGGTGCGGATCCCCGTGGCTAGCATATCAATACGGGTGCGAATCGGCATCGCCCCACGCGTCAAGGCGCCGGTTAAGCCGGGAATGCGCAGCGCGTCATTAATCCCCGGCACGCGTTTACCGCCGGGCAGATTATAGCCATCCGTCAATTCGCTCAAGGTGATCGGCCGCGTATCGGCGACTAGCCCAAACCAGCGCGTGGTCGGTACCCGGCGCCAATACTTCATATCCCGATGCAAGGCGATCGTGGTTTCAATCATCGTCATCGGCGCCGGATCGGTCGCCGTATCCGAGCGCCCGATTTTGCCCATCACCGAGGCCACCTCCGGAAACTGGGCAATAATGCGATCGGTTTGCCGGAGAATTTCCCCTGCTTTGGCGGCAGAAATACCGGGGTCCGTATTCGGCATATACAAAAAGTCGCCTTCTTCCAAAGGCGGCATGAATTCTTCGCCGATGTGCATCCACGGCAGGATGGTCAGCAACACGGTCGCCAATGCCGTTCCGACGGTGAGCCACGGATAGCGCAGCGCGATGGCAAAAGCCGGACGATAGCCGCTGATCAGCAGGCGCGACAAGGGATGCCGATCTTCGTGGTGAAAACCCTGCGGCAGCAACAGGATCGCCGCCAGCACCACCCAACCCGCCGCCAGATAGCCACGCCAAGCGGCCCACGTTCCCAGCCAACCTTCGGGCAGCGCCATAAGCACCACGGCCGGAAGGAGCACGGCGAGACCAGTCACCAGCCAGCGCAGACGCCGCGACCACGCCGGGGGCAAGGTATGCTGTTGCACCAATACCGTCATCAGGACGGGAATCACCGTGATCGACAACACTGCGGCGACGCCCATGGCAAAGGTCTTGGTCGCCGCCAGGGGCGTGAATAAACGTCCGGACTGTCCGACCAGGACGAATACCGGCAGAAAACTGATGGTGATGATGATCAGGCTGAAAAATAAAGTCGGTCCGACTTCGGCGGCGGCGTCGCCCACCACACGCAATAATGGTGTTGGAGCGGCGCCGCCAGCTTGGCGCTCGCGGTCGCGCTCGAGATGCTTATGCGCATTTTCGACCAAGATGATCGACGAATCGACCATCACGCCGATGGCAACGGCGATACCGCCCAGCGACATGATATTCGCATTAATGTTAAATATGCGCATCAGCAGCAGACTGCCGAGCACGCCCAGTGGCAGCACCAGCACCGCGACCAGGGCCGACCGCGCATGCAGCAGGAAAATCAACACCACCGCCGAAACCGCGAGGATTTCCTGGGTCAAGGTGTTGGTGAGGGTCGCGACGGCGCGGTCGATCAGATCGCTGCGATCATAGGCCGTGACGATATCGACCCCAGGCGGCAGCGTCACGCGCAAGGCATCCATGCGGATACGCAGGGCAGCGATGGTGTCACGGGCATTGCCGCCCTGCCGCATCACCACGATGCTGCCAACCGCATCGCCTTCGCCATTCCAGTCGGCGATGCCGGTGCGTAATTCCGGTCCGGTCCCGATGGTGGCGACATCACGCAGCTGCACGGGGCTGCCAGTGGCCGTGCGCCCGACGGCGATGGCGCCGAGATCGGCAAGGACCTGCGCCTGGCGCGCGCGCATCACCGTAATGACATCGGCACCCTGCAAGTCGCGGGAGGTCTGCTCGGGAAGATCGCCGAGATACCCTCGGCCACGGATCAGCAGTTCCGTTTCGCCCTGCTCGATGACCCGCCCACCCGCGTCACTGTTGGCAGCGGTGATCGCCGCAGCCATCGCGGTCAGCGACAGGTCGTAGGCCTGCAAGCGCACGGGATCAACGGTAACCTGATACTGTTTTTGGAAGCCCCCGACGGCGGCGACTTCGCTGACACCATCGACCGCAGTCAATTCGTAGCGCAAATACCAATCTTGCAGCGCCCGTAATTCGGCCAGATCGACATCACTGGCAACCAATGGGGTTCCGGTCAGCGGATCTGTATCCAAGGCGCGTTCGTGCGCCACTTCGACCAGATAGTCACGCAGTCCGGCGGGCGCCAGTTCTGGTCGTTCCCACGAACGCTGCGTCGTCGGGTCGAACCAGCGGCTGCTCGCAGCACGGAAAGTCCGGTGCAGGTCGACCACGGCTCCTGCCGGCGCTGCGTCTTGGGTGGCATACCATTTTCCGTCCAAGCGGTCCTGCCACAGACCCTGGGGATGATCGGGGGAATAGAGTCCGGTCACCAGCATGTATTGATAGATCCAACCCACCCCGGTCGCGTCGGGACCCAGACGTGGCGTCACGCTCGCGGGCAGCCGTCCCGACAGCGTCGATAATTGTTCGAGCACACGCGAACGCGCCCAATAGGGATCGGTGCCGTCGGCGAAAATAATGTAGACAAAACTGTCGCCAAACATCGAGAAGCCACGCACCGTCACCGCCTGCGGCACCGCGAGCATGGCCGTGGTCAGCGGGAAAGTGACTTGATCTTCAACGATTTCCGGGGCTTGGCCCGCGTATTCGGCGCGGATGATGACTTGCACATCCGAGAGATCGGGAATGGCATCGATGGCAATCGTGCGCGCCGACCACCAGCCCGCGCCGGCTAAAGTGCCGGCGAGCAGCAGGACCAGGACGCGGTTGGCGAGACACCAGCGGATCAATGCGGCGATCATACCACGGTCTCCGCCATGCACTGGGCGACAACCGCTCTCACGGGAAGCACTCCATGCACACGATCAGGAGAATCATTCACCACGGCTGCACCGAGCCACAGGTGCGCATGTCTTCTTCGTACGGATTGAGCACCGCATCATCGGTTTGGATCCACCAGCCGTCTTCGGCGACATCCGCCATACCGCATTGGAACAAATAGAGCGACCGTCCGCTGGGGAGCCCGGTTGCGCGCAGGAGATCGCGCATAGCCACGCCAATGACGCCTGTCAGTTGCCGTTGCGCTTCGTGGTCAGCTGTTTCCACGTGGGTCGCCTGGACCAGCGCTGCCAACGGCACCAGTCGGGTCGGCGCTTCCGGATCAGCTTGCAGCCAAGCATGGATGGCCGTCTGCAATTTTTCTCGCTGAGCGGCAAACGCACTAGCGTCGCTGCGTAAAAGGGCGCCGTTGAGGCCCAGGACGGCGGAAATAAGGGTGCGCACGTGGGCTTGGTCCGCGCTGTCCGGCGCATTCGTTTCACCCGGGGGAATATCTGCGGACGCATCGGAGGGAGCGGGTTTTGCGACCTCGACGCCGATCATGCGCGCGATGGCGTCCTTGACCCGCGCTTCGCTGTCCAGCAGGAATTGACCAGAGACCACTACGGCTTCGCCAGCCTGAAGGCCGCTGCGAATTTCGACCCGACCCTGGTTATCAATCGCGCCCATGGTCACTTCACGAGGCTCAAAGCGGCCCGCGCCTTGGGCGACAAAAATCAGCGCGCGTTCACCCGTGGTGCGCACGGCTCCACGCGGAATGAGTACCACCGGCGCGCCGCCCTCTTGGCGCACGCGCACGGTCGCGTAACGCCCTGCCCGCAGCCGTAGATCGGGATTGGCAACAATCAGTCGCGCGCGCGTGGCGCGGGTGACGGGATCAATATCCGGTTCGACGTACGCAACTTCGGCAGCAATGGGCTCGCCCTCACCGATATCGATGCTGGCCGCAGCCCCGGGGACCACGGTGGATAATTGATGCGGATACACCGTGGCGACGACCCAGACCGGATCCGGATTGACCAGCCGCAGGGCCGGCATCCCGGGACCAATGCGATCCCCCGGGTCCGCCATTTTCTCGGCGACTAGGCCGGATATGGGCGACACCAGGGTGACTTCTTCGGCAATCGTGCCGTGGTCGCGCAATGCTTCCCACGCTGCATCGGGCAGGCCCACCGCGCGGAGTTTTGCCGTGCTGGCCGCGACCGCTTGTTCCCCCAGCGCGCGCGTCGCTAACCATTCCCGCTGGGCCGCGATAAGATCCGGGCTGTACATGGTCAACACCGGCTCGCCCTGGGTGACCCGATCACCCGCAGCGGCCACCGCGATAGTGCGCACCCAGCCCATGGCCAGGGGTTCAATCACCCGGCTTTTGGCGGGATCCCATTCGACAATGCCGACGGTGCGCACTTCGTTGACCAACGGGGCGGCAACCGCTGGCGTCGTGCGCACGCCGATATTTTGAATAGTGGCGGGGTCGATGCTTAATTCAGCAGCAAAACGCTTGGGATCGATCGGGGTCAAATCCATGCCACAAATCGGACACTGACCCGGTTCCGGTTGAATAATCCACGGATGCATTTGCGAAATATACCATTGTTTTTCGCCGGCAGGCACAGCGGTGTCCCCGGTTTTATGCGGTGCCGCGGCAGTCGTATCCGGCAGCAGACGCTGCCAACCTGCGCGCAGCCACGGACCGGCCCAGATGCCGAGGGCAAGCATAAGAATGAAAGCAATGACCGCGGCCAGCAACCAACGCCCCGCAGGAAGTGGCGGCGGCTGAGGTTGAGGCGATGGCTGGGGCGATGGCTGGGGCGATGGCTGCAGGGCATCGGTCATGGGGCAGTCGATTCCGGGGATGCTCCCCTTGCTGGTGCAACCAAGGCCATGCCGATACAGCATTCCAGTTCACCCAACCAATGGAAAAATTCATGCTCTGCAATCAGCAATTCCCGCTTCGCCGAAAATTGCAGACGACGAGCCAATATGCCCGCCGCCAAGCTGCCCTGACCATTGGCCTGAGCTGACTCGGCCAAGGCCACAGCGGCTTCACGCGCGGGAATTTCCTGGTCACGCAAAATGTGGATATGGGCAGCGTATTCGCGCAGACGCGCTTCGGCATCAAGGACCGCGCGATCAGCTTCAGCACGGGCGAGATCACGTTCGGCCTGGGCGGCCTGGACCAGATACTGGGCGGTCGAGCGTTCGGCGGCGCGAGCCCGATCCGGAACGGGAATGGCGACGCCAACGCCTAGGGTGAAGCGCATCGCCCGGTCATCTTCCATGGTATTCCAGCCAGCTTCGACATCCCAGTCGGGCAGGCGATTCGTCGACGCCTGAGCCAGGGTCGCCTGCGCCGCCTGCAGGCGCGCCGTTGCCGCCATGACCTCGGGCCGCCCACGGGCCAGTTCCAGCAGATCCTGACGGGCAGGAATAATGTCGACCTGGGCAGGCGGCAATTCGGCCACCGGCGGAGGAATGGTCGCATCGCCGGGCAGGCCCAGCATGGCCACCATCATCGCGATGCCATTGGTATATAAGGTCCGCGAAACCGTCGCGTGTTCCCGGTGCAGCATGGCGAGTTCAGCCCGCGCCATGGCAAGATCCTGCCCTGGTCCGCCCCCGGCGACCATCGCTTCGGCAGCGCCGATCTGCGCTTCGGCCCAGATGGATTCGGCGCGAATGACCGACAACAGTTGCGTATACAACCAATATTCAGCGTAGGCTGCCCGCGCCTGGACGAGGTGATGCCGGCCGCGCACCTGCAGATCGGCAACCCCGGCCTGGGCTTCTGCCACTGCTTGGGCGCGTTCGGCGCGCAGGCGCTGCGGCCACGCCATGGGTTGGCTCAGGCGCAGGCCATAGCCGAGTTCACCGTCACTATTGATAGTGCGCGGGGCAACTTCCGCCGCTAGACGTGGATCGCCCCACGAGCCCGCTGAGTCAATTTGTGACACGGCCGCACGCGCACGTTCACGCGCAGCACGGAGATCCGGCGCATGCTGGCGTACGTGGTCATAAAAATCATCCCAGGTCAGGACCGACAATGCTGTCCAGCGCTCTGCTGGCACCGACGAACGATCACCGCGCACCGGTTGCTCGGTGGCGGTGATGATCGTCGTCAACGGTGCACTCGGCGGTCGCGCCGGCGCACACGCACTGAGCATACCCGCGATCAGGCCCGCGGCTGACCAGATACGCGGCATGACTCAGTGCTTAGGTTCGGCGGGGGCGGCAGCGGGGCTTTCAACGGGTTCGGCCGCGGGCTTGGCCGCTTCCTCATTCATTTTCGCCACGTAGCCAGCCGGATCCTTGTTGAATTTCTTGGTGCAGCCCTTGCAGCACAGTTTGACCTCTTGGCCATCGTGGACCATCAAGACGGGTTTTCCCATCGAACCGAGGACCTCGCCACTGACGATGCAGGTGGTGAGCGGGTAGGGCTTGGCGGCAGCGGCGCCGTCGGCAGGCGCGGCATCGGCGGCGATCAGACCGGACAGGGTGCAGCTGGCGGCAAACAGGGCGGACAGGATCTTCATGGGTGTACTCCTGCCTGGAAAGGTCGCCACGCATTCGGGTGTTCCACACTTTCTCCTTGCAGCCCATTCCATTCACTACGGTCATGACGGAGGACCACTCGGCGACGGACCTGGCGGGAGAGATTCCGGCGTATAAGCGCGGCGATCTTGACCCCGTGCGTTTTGCCGCCGTGGATGCGTGGCTGGCGCAGCTCCCGATCGCCGAACAAGAACGTTTGCTCGCTGCCGGAAGCGAGCCCGCCCCGAGCTACGCCGGTGTGACCGAGGAGCGTCCCGCGTTTGCCGCCCAGGGCGGAGGCTCCCGCTATCGCATTGAGGGCGAATTGGGTCGCGGCGGCATGGGCCTGGTCTACGCGGGGACGGATGTGCATTTGGGGCGGCCAATAGCGATCAAAGTCCTGCGCCCGCGCGATCCCACGGAAAGCCTCGCCACCTATACTTTGCGCGAGCAGTGGTTCAGCCGCGAAGCGCTTCTGCTCGCCGGGTTGGATCATCCCGGCATCGTCTCTATTCACGATGTTGGTCGCGGCCCGCACGGTGAGCCCGCCTATATCATGCGTCGGCTCGATGGGGCGCCGGTACGCACCTTGGTGAGCGCGGCCGCCGCTGGTCGCGGCCCCAATCCCGCCCAGGCCGCTGGCATCATTTTGCGCGCCGCCGAGGCCGTCGGCGCGGCGCATGCGCGCGGTATTATTCATCGCGATCTCAAGCCCGATAATATCTGGGCTGCACCGCACGGCGAAGTGGTGGTGATCGATTGGGGCCTGGCGGTGCGACGCGGCGAAGTGGTGCCGGGCGAAACCCACGCCGGCACCGCGACCTGGAGCGCGCCCGAACAGCAATACGGGGCCAGCGGCGATCCGCGCGCTGACGTGTACGCGCTGGGCTGCGTGCTGAATGCATTATTGACCGGTACTCCCGACGGAGCAAAGCCCCGCGCGATTCCCCGTGGACTGGCTGCCGTTATCCGGCGCTGCCTAGCGCAAGATCCGCAGCAGCGCTATGCCGATGGCGATGCCCTGGCTGCTGATTTGGCGCGCTGGTTTGCGGCGGGAATTACCCACGCCGAGCAACCCGCGTGGCCGCGGCGGGCCTGGGCCTGGATACGCCTGCATCCGGGGCGCAGCGTCAGCGCGAGCATGCTCGTGGTGGGCCTGCTCGGCATGGGCGCGGTCTTTTTAGTACAACGCGCTCATCGCGAACGCATTCTGGCCGGCGAATTGACGCGCCTCTTCGCGGAAACTGACTTGGAACAAGACGGAGCGCTGGTGAACGCGCGGCGACAATTAGATGCCTGGACCGAGGATTACGGCCCCACCCCAGATCTGCGTGCAGCGACAGAGCGGCTGGCGATTGCCGAATCCCTGCGTGAAGCGCAACGCGCCAGCGATATGCAGCAGCGGCGCCTGACCGAACTCGCGCGGCGCTATGACCGCACCGGCCCCTGGCCGGGTGAAGCCGCCGCCCTGCGTGCTGGCCTTGCCGACGCAGGAATTATTCCCGGACACCCCGATGCGGCCGAACGCCTGCGCCGCCACCCGGCGGCATTGCACCTCCGCATCGCTTTGACCCACCTAGCCCGGGCGCTGATCCTGGAGCAAGCCCCGGAGGCCGAACGCAGAGCGGTGACCGTATTGATCAGCAGCGGTGGCAGTCCGGCGTGGCAGGCGATGGGTAATCTGCTCGCGATCACCGAAACGCGCGCGCATGATCTGGTTTTCTGCAATTGCGAGGACAGTGAGATCGTGCTCAGCGACCCGGTCACCACTGCTTTATTGCTGGCCCTGTTCGGCCCTGCGCCGCGCCTGGTCGCCAGCGCCCACGCGCTGCTGGCACAAAACCCCGGCGCCTTGTGGCCGCGAATTATTCTCGCTCGCGTCGCCTTGACGGATCACGATCCCGCCACCGCCACTCGCCATGCCTGGATCGCCCTCGGCGCCGAGCCGCAGTCGTTGTGGCCGGCCCTGGCCTTAGCGTATGCCGCCGTGCTCACCCATGATCGCGAGCAACTTGTCGAAGCCGTGGCCCTGGCCAGCCGGGCGAATGCCCAGCACGCCGAAGTGATTCTCTTGCAAGCCGTCGCCGCAGCCAGGAATGGCGATATCGCCGCGGCGCAGTTATTGGCCGAACAGGTTGGCGGCGCCCATATCCGCTATCATCTCGACCACCCGGTCGGCCATCCCATGGAATGGTCCGCCCAGGCTTTAGTCGCAGCGCAGGTACCATTATCAGCGGCTGCGCCGGTGTTGGGGCCGCTCGTGCCGCATCATTAGAACTCATGCACGGGTCGCTTTGCTTATGCTAGATGTCTTATTGTGTGATCTGTAGCCGATATGAGGCGTCCTAGGTCCTAGGTCCTAGGTCTCTCGGCATTGTATCGCGCGATCATATTGGGTCGATCTAGGCAGAAGGAGCGCGCCGATTTCACCTGCACTCTCTGACGAAATTCTTTCGGGACTTAGGACTGTTAGGACTTAGGACGGCTAGGACTTAGGACGGCTAGGACTTAGGACGGCTAGGACTTAGGACAGAAAGGACTTAGGACGGCTAGGACTTAGGACAGAA
>Ga0209490_10007037_pt1 | contig 10057 bp, 11 predicted proteins | sample MAT06_FD_187209 | JGI IMG/M metagenome (GOLD analysis project Ga0209490, IMG submission 187209) | Freshwater microbial communities from Lake Fryxell liftoff mats and glacier meltwater in Antarctica - MAT-06 (SPAdes) (version 2) | ecosystem: Environmental > Aquatic > Freshwater > Ice > Liftoff...
CTGGGACTTTGGCAGCTTGTCAAAGTTGGTTGGCATTCGACCGGCGAGCGCTTCCTGAAAGCGTTCCGGCGAACCGGGCGTTGGCATGAGCATGTGCGGAATCGCTGCCCGCGCCACGCTCTCCGCCAGCTTGTACGCGGTCGATTTGCGGTAGAAGGTCGTTCCGGCGACCAGCATCATGTACAGATTCGGGTAAATCCGCACGCCCCATGGTGACTCGCCATACAATCTGCGTCCGACGGCTGTCGCCAGTAGCCATAATCCCGCCGCCTCGTGAAAAACCAGCGGCGTTTGATTGCCAGTCGTCCCTGACCAATGGACATAGCGTGCCAACCAGTCGGGAAGTTTTGCTGCACCCTTGCCGCTTACCGTCGGTGGCTCGTCGGGCGGCTGGCGTTCGTCGCGCCGTGCTTTGCGCGTGGGTTGAATTAGCGGCGGTTCGGGCTTTTCAACCAATCCACCGAGCAACCCTGGATCGATGTTTAGTCGGACACAAATGTCTTTCGCCAGCATCGTTCCACACACATAGCAGTGACCGTAGCCGCTGGCGGTGTTGAACCCAAACGACGGGTTGCGGTCGCCGTGTTTGTGACCCTGCGGGTTGATGCACCGTCCATGCAGCCAGTCGCCGTGCGGCTTGAAACCCTGTCCGGCTAACGTGCGGGCGATATCATCGACAACACGACGATTCAAAGGTGCTTCACCCATCGGTGCGGTGACCTTCGGTAGCTTCCACGTCTCGACCGCCTGGCGCGACTTGAAGGCTTCGATCCACGCGGCAAGGTCGTCCAGGTTCGACACGCGCAGAATGTCGAGCGCCTTCTCCACCCGGTACAGGTTCCCGGTAACCGGATGGATGCTCGGCGGCGCGACCACCTGCCGCCCATCCCCACACACCTCCAAGTGACCGACGGGCGTGTTCATCGCCTTCACGCTCGGCGGCAGATGATCGGTGTAGAAATAGACGTGCCGCCCAATGCCACCGCCACTGGCAACGGTGTATGTTTCTGCAAATACCGGAAATTGTGCCGCAAACGCCGCGTACCCTGCCGCACCGTCCAGATCAAGCACGACCAGGTTGCTCGACACGCGCCCGCACACGATGCCGACGTTGCCGAATATCCATGAGCGGATCGTTTGTTGATCTGCCCTTTCCTGCTGATATTGTGTCCAGCTTTTCAGCGCCGGACGTTTGCCGTCCAGCGGGATCACACTCATGCCAAGCGAGGCATATGCCAGCGCTGCGGCTCGGATAGTTTCACTTTGTGCCGCCCGAACGATAGGCGGGATAGTCGAGGATGACATCATGTTTCCTTTAAATAGGTACACATCGGATGTAAAACGTGCCGTTGGACAACCGGGTGAACCTGATGTATCCTCAAGTTGCCTAGACAAGAGAAATATCAGTTTCACCCACGCCGCCAGCCGTCATGCTGGCGGTTTGGTTTTCTTCTGAGCAGTGACACTCTCGATCAACTCGCTCACCGTATCGTGGAGATCGACTCCCTCCCAGATCGCGTCTGCTAGCAGTTCGCCCGCTTCAAGCTGCTCCTTGTGCAGGCGCTCATACAGCAGGTGCAGTGTTTGCAGGTTCAGCCACAGCGTCACCGCCAGCAGCCGCTCGACATGATCAACCCGCCGCCCAAAGGCTTTGGTGAAGTGCTTGCGGCTGCCAATTACATCTTCCTGCTCGTCAAGGAAGGCACGCAGTGCAGCGCGAACTACCTCGGCTTTCGGCTCGTCGCGCCCACGCGCAACCTGTTCCAAACGGTCGTCCATTGCATCGGTGATCTGTACCGATAGGCGCTGCGGATACTCTTTGCCTCTATTAGCCATGTTCCCTCATTTGCACTGCACATCGGACGAAAACTGCATTTGTGGTTCGTTTCTGGTGGCGCTGGACGCTGAGAAGCGTGCTGCGCCATGCCTTTCAGCGTCGGGGGGCTGCGGCAACCCCGACGCTGGCGGCGCGCCCCCGAGCGCGGCGCATCAAGCCTCCCCGGCGTGTGAGGGGCAAGGTGATTAAACTTGCTACCCCTACTTCGTAGAGGGTAGGGTGTCCCGCCCGCCAACACGCACGCCGCAAGGCGCTGTCGGAATGGCGGGACACCCACGAGCGGCGCGAAGCCGCTCGTATGCTTTTGCCCTGCAACGCACAGGACAGTGATGTAAGACAAGTTCATAGGTCGATCTCCATGCCACGTCCAAAACCGTCGTCGATTTTCATCTCGACCTCAGGCGCAGGCGGATCGACTTCACGGAGCAGTCGCCAATCCTGTCCAATCGTCCGATCCAGCAGCGTCTCGAACTCGTGCCGCGCAATGTGATGTAGGTTATCTTCGCGATTCAATCCACCTCGATCCGTACACACCTGCTGGCGATCCACCCGATGTGACTCGCGCTCGCCGAGGCTGTTCTCGATGGTTCCAGCGACAAAGACATGCGTGTGCAGCATTTGCATACCGTAGTTGTCATCGGTATCGCGGTCGTGCAACACATATGAAAATTCGGGGACGTTCAGCCCGCGCGCCTCGTGCCATGCCTCAATCGTCCGTTCTGTGACTTCGCGCACGAGATCATGTTTGAGTTGGTACGGCACGAGCGCCATCAGATCAGGCGCTGGCGCGATCACGAGGTGATGTGCCAGCACATACGGTCCCGCCAGCTTGCCCGCGTTTTCGTAGACCGCCCGCCAGCCCATGCCCAACCCGCAGTCTGTCCAGCGTTCATCGATCTCAACCGGGCGGTGATCGGGACTCTCGCGGTTCGACACGTACTTGAGCAGTTTCTTCAGCCCCTTGTAGCCGCCTTTCGACGGCTTCTGATACTTCCAGTTCGGGATGATCGTTGGCTTACTCATGACTGCTTGAAGCCCTCTCCAACCACACGTTTGACACTAAACCTCGGTCACTTGCCTTCAACAGCGCCCACTTCCGCTCTTGTTTGCAGCGATTGCCACAATACATACGAGGGCGTCCGCCGAGTAGCGATGGCGCTGGTAGGGGTTCACCACAGACCAGACAAAATCTCGTCTTCACTCTTCTTGTCGATGTGAAAGTACGCCGTTCCCGTTCACGCTGAGAGCTAAAGGGCGGGCAGCCTCCACTACACTCCCTTCCTCTGGAACGGCAACCACCATCGACGGGGCGGGTGCTTCTGGCGTTTCGTACCAGTTGTCGGCTTGCAATTCGCGGTAGACCAGCGCCCGCCAGTCCCCATTGGTCAATGCCTCCACTGCCTCACGACGGCGGCTGTTCCCTTTTTGCAGCGCGTCCCGGATCGCATTGGCGTAGAACTGCATCCAGCGAGGATGGGCTTCCGGGTTAATCGCGGAACGCTGCCACTCGTTGATCGCTTCTTGGTATGCACGTTCGTTGGCATGGCGCATCTCGATAGATTCGAGCATCTGTTCTTTGAGGACGTAGGCGGTAGACAACACCAGCAGCGGCGGGGCAATCGCTTCTAACCATGCAAACGGGCTTTCAATGTGACCGGGGAGAGCGACCTGTACGTTACCGACGAGTGCGATAGCTGTAGCAATGCCCATACTGCTATAGAGCAGCCGGCGCGCACCTTTCGATGTACCGAGCGTTGCCAGTGCAAGCGAGAACACGACTTGCCCAATTTCCGCCGTGAGAACTGTCGCAATCCCAACCGCGACCATTGCCAGCTCGAACGAGACTACCGCGCCGAATGTTTCCGAACCGATGACATAGAGCCGAATTGCAGATGGGGTAAAGGCTGCCAAAAGCAGAACAATGCACAGCGCGTTGATCAGCTTGGTCACACCCGGCGGATAACGGCGGGCGGCGTGGTGATTGAAGTAGTCACGATTCGGGCGGTCGCCAATCTCACGCTGCACCGCTTCTTGGGCGGCGCTACGGGCAAGCTGGCGTTCTTCCTGAGTTAAAGGCTTGATCTGGGCGAGCATACTCACTTCCTTTTTTCCTGTTCGGAATCAAAAGAAGCCGTGTCCCCAGCATTGGGGGCGGCTTCAGGACGAACATCAGATGATTTTGTCGTGGCTACGTTATGGCTTCGGGGATTGATGATTTCGCGGCGAGTATCGGTTTCCCACGCATGATGAACGCTCATGCGCTTGGAAGCGAACGAGTACTCTATGGAAAAATGCACATTGTGATTAGGAATACGACCATTCTCCGCATCTCCAGCGCGGGTCACAATGACCTGATGCTGATCGGGATGCAGGCATATTTCAACGCGATCGCAGCGTTTATTCGATGAAACAACGCGCCGCTCGTCTGTGAATTCCAGTGTAACTTGAAACGGAATACAATGTAACTTGAGAAAAAGTCCGCTTTTCCAGCGTAACTTGAGAAAAATGGTGCTGTCGCCTCCACGACAGCACCACCTTTGCCTATCTCAGAACGGAATGTCCGCAGTGTCTTCGCTGTGACCAGTGTTGCCGTTCTCGGCGCGGTCAAGCAGGACGAGGCGGTTCGCGTCCATGTCGAGGCTCGGTTGGGGTGTACCGCTCTGGTCAACCCACGCCGACGGGCGCAGCCACTCGCTGGACACCTGAATCAGGCTGCCCTTCTTCACGTACTGCGCCGCCACCTCGGACAGCTTATTCCAACAGTTGACGCGCACCCAGAGGGTCTGCTTCTCGCCCGCGCGGTTCTTGCGGCTGACCGCCACCGAGAATGACGCGACGCTCTGTTCCCCGACTTGACGCACCTGCGGATCGCTGCCAACGAACCCGGTCACCTGCATGTGAAGTGAAGTGTCCATCATCGACTGACGAACCAATCCGTGCTTTTGCCCCCGGCGATGTAGCCGACGCATTCACTCGCTGCCAACCCCAAACCTATGTTCGTCCTGAAGCCGACCCCAATGCTGGGGATACGGCTTCTTCTGATTCCGAACAGGAGAAAAGGAAGTGAGTATGCTCGCCCAGATCAAGCCGTTAACTCCGGAAGAACGCCAGCTTGCCCGCAGCGCCGCTCAGGAAGCAGTGCAGCGTGAGATTGGCGACCGTCCCAACCGGGAGTATTTCAATCATCATGCTACTCGACGGTATCCGCCCGGTGTGACGAAGCTGATCAATGTACTATGCATCGTCCTGCTGTTGGCAGCATTTACCCCCTCTGCGATTCGACTCTACGTCATCGGGTCGGAGACGTTTGGCGCAGCCGTGCCATATGAATTAGCAATGGTGGCGGTTGGGATTGCGACGGTTCTCACGGCGGAAATTGGGCAAGTTGTGTTCTCGCTGGCACTGGCAACACTCGGTACGTCGAAAGGCGCGCGTCGGCTGCTCTATAGCAGTATGGGGATTGCTACCGCTATCGCACTCGTCGGTAACGTACAGGTCGCGCTGCCCGGTCATATCGAAAGCCCCTTCGCGTGGTTAGAAGCAATTGCCCCGCCGCTGCTGGTGCTGTCTACCGCCTACGTCCTCAAAGAACAGATGCTTGAATCCATCGAGATGCGCCATGCCAACGAACGTGCGTATCAGGAAGCGGTCAACGAGTGGCAGCGTTCAGCAATTAATCCGGAAGCCCATCCTCGCTGGATGCAGTTCTACGCCAATGAGATCCGTGACGCGCTGCGAAAAGGGAACAGCCGCCGACGTGAGGCAGTGGAGGCATTGACCAATGGGGACTGGCGGTCACTGGTCTACCGCGAATTGCAAGCCGACAACTGGTACGAAACGCCAGAAGCACCGGCTGCACCAGTGTTGGCGGAAAGCCCAAACGAAGGGAGCGTTGTGGAGATGGTGCCCCCTTTAGCCGTCAGCGTCAATGGGAATGGCAGCCATCCAGAGGTGAACGAGTGAGGTATTGCACCATGTGTGGAGAGATACTGCCCCGGTCGGATTACTATGCCGGACGACCGCGTTTGTATTGCAGCAATCGCTGTCGGCAGGCAGCCAAGCTGCAACGGAGGAACGCGGTTGTCTCTCATTTTGTGTCATCGGAAGGGATTTAGCGCGAATGGCAAAGCCAACGATCATCCCGAACTGGAAGTACCAAAAGCCGTCGAAAGGTGGCTATCGCGGGCTGAAGAAACTGCTCAAGTACGTGTCGCACCGGGAAGATGCCGATCACCGTGCGCTGGAGATTGATGAGCGCTGGACGGACTGCGGACTCGGTAAGGGCTGGCGCGCTGTCTACGAGAACGCAGGCAACCTGGCGGGTCCGTATGTGCTGGCGCATCACCTCGTCATCGCGCCCGCGCCTGATCTGATGGCATTGGTGCCGGACGAGCTGAAGCATGATCTCGTGCGCGAAATCGCCGAGCGGACGATTGAGGCGTGGCATGAGGCACGCGGGTTGAATACGCCAGAATTTTCATACGTCCTCCACGACCGCGATACGGACGACGACTTCGGAATGCAAATGCTGCACACGCACGTTTTTGTCGCGGGAACGATTGAGAACAGTATTGGTGAGCGTGAGTCGCATCGCGTGGATCGGCAGCAGGTATGCACCGACCGGGGCGGCTTGAACCGGGACGATAACCTGCATCACATTGCCCGGCACGAGTTCGAGACGCTGCTGGATCGGACGATTGGACGGAAGTGGCGGTTACTGCGTGAACAGGAACTGGAACAGGAGCAGGATATTTCATTGGATATCGAAAACAGCAGCGGTCGCAGGGCTGTGAACAGCATGGAGATCGATTTATGAGTCTGTCCTACGCATGGCTGTCGCGCCGCACTGCGCAAAAGCATACGAGCGGCTTTGCGCCGCTCGTGGGTGTCCCGCCATTCCGACAGCGCCTTGCGGCGTGCGTGTTGGCGGGCGGGACACCCGACCCACTACGAAGTAGGGGTAGCAAGTTTAATCAACTTGCCCCTCACATGCCGGGGAGGCTTGATGCGCCGCGCTCGGGGGCGCGCCGCCAGCGTCGGGGCTGCCGCAGCCCCCCGACGCTGAAAGACATGGCGCAGCACGCTTCTCAGCGTCCAGCGCCACCCCAAACGAACCGCAACCCCATTTTTCGTTCGACGTGCAGTGCAAATGAGGGAACATGACTGACAGAGGTAAAGAATATCCCAAGCGTCTCACGGCGCAGATCACCGATGCGATGGACGACCGTCTGGAACAGGTCGCGCGTGGGCGCGACGAAGCTAAAGCCGAGGTGGTACGTGCCGCACTACGCGCCTTCCTCGACGAACAGGAAGACGTAATCGGCAGCCGCAAGCACTTCACTAAAGCTTTCGGGCGGCGCATCGATCATGTGGAAACACTGCTCATGATGCTGATCTCGCTCGATCTGGACATCAAGCACATGCTGGTCGAACGACTGAAAAAGGAAGCGGTTGATCTGGGAGAGCTGCTTGAAGATGCTGTTCGTACAGCGTTAAACACGGGCGACACAATCAACCAGATGGTCGAAGTGATTGCCGCCCAGAAAACCAAACCGCCAGCATGATGGCTGGCGGCGTGGGTGAATCTGATATGTCTTCTTGCCTGAACAACTTGAGGATACATCAGGTTCACCCGGTTGTGCAACCAAACGTTTTACATCCGGTTTGAGCTATATAAAAGGAAGTACGATGAAATCCTCAACTATGCCGCCGATCGTCTCGGCGGCACAGAGCGAAACAACGACAGCCGTAGCGCTGGCATACGCCGCGCTTGAATTGAGTGTGATCCCGCTGGACGGTAAGCGTCCGGCGCTGAACTCGTGGACACGCTATCAGCAGGAAAGGGCGGACGAACAAACGATCCGGGGCTGGACGTTCGGCAACATCGGCATCGTGTGCGGTCGAGTATCGGGCAACCTGGTCGTCCTCGACCTAGACGGCGCGGCGGGCTACGCCGCGTTCGCCGCGACGTTCCCGACGCTGGCGCAGACCTATACGGTTGCTAGCGGTGGGGGTGTTGGGCGACACGTCTACTTTTACGCTGATCATCTGCCACCGAGCGTGAAAGCGATGAATACGCCCATCGGTCACTTGGAGGTATGTGGGGATGGTCGTCAGGTGGTCGCGCCGCCGAGCATTCATCCAATAACAAGGCAGCCGTACTGGGTCGAGCAACCGCTCGACATCTTGCGTGTGCCGAATCTTGATGATTTGGTCGCGTGGGTAGAAGCCTTCAAACCTCGGCAGGAGGTACGAACATGGCAGCCGCCGAAGATCAGCGCGCCCACCGGCGATGCGCCCCTCAACCGACGGGTGATCGAGGAAGTCAGCCGAGTGCTGATCGGGCAGGGCTTCAAATCGCACGGCGACTGGCTGCATGGACGGTGCATCAACCCGCAGGTTCACAAACACGGCGACCGCAATCCGTCGTTCGGGTTCAATACGACGAGCGGATACGGTCACTGTTATGTATGCGGAACGATGCTGGCGAAAGACATTTGCGCCCGACTAAACATCGATCCGGGGTTGCTCGGCGGATTGGTTGAAAAGCCCGTACCACCGCTGATCCAGCCCACGCGCAAAGCACGGCGCGACGAACGCCATCCGCCCGACGAGCCACCGACGGTAAGCGGCAAGGGTACAGCAAAACTCCCCGACTGGTTGGCACGTTATGTCGATTGGTCAGGCGCAACGGGCAATCAGACCCCGCTGATCTTTCACCAAGCCGCCGGGTTGTGGCTGCTGGCAACTGCCGTCGGGCGCAGGTTGTACGGTGAATCACCGTGGGGAGTGCGGATTTACCCGAATCTGTACCTGATGCTGGTGGCGGGAACGACCTTCTATCGCAAATCGACCGCGTATAAGCTGGCGGAGAGCGTCGCCCGCGCCGCCATTCCACACATGCTCATGCCCACCCCCGGGTCACCGGAGCGGTTTCAGGAGGCGCTGGCGGGGCGCTTGCCCACTAACTTCGATAAGCTGCCGAAGACGCAGCAGGATCGCTTGACTAAGGGGCAGCCGTTCGCCGCGCAGCGTGGACTGCTCAAAGACGAGGTGTCGGGCTTGTTTGGGGCGATCAACAAGCGGGATTACATGGTTGGGATGAAAGACCTGCTGATGGAGCTGTATGACTGCCCGGATTACTTTGACAAGGACACGCAGACCGGGCTAAACGTGGTCGAGAACGCCGCGCTCTCGATCCTCGGCGTGACCACGCCCGCCAGCTTGGGCAGCGCCATCAGCGCCGGGGATTGGGACAACGGCTTGCTTGTCCGCTTTGCGCTGCTCATGCCGGAGCCGGACTACGCCGAACGTCCCGCTTCATTGGTGTATCAGCCCGCACCGACTGACCTGATCGATGATCTGCGCCAACTGCATGAACGCCTGCCCGCGCCGGAGATGACTGAGATGGGCTGGAGCGCGCCAGGGGCGCTGCGCCTGACCGTCGAGTGTTGGGCGGAGTGTCAGCGTTACGGCGATGAGCTGCGCCGACTGTGTGATCCACGCCGTGAGGTCGAACTCGATGAGCGATTGAAAGGCGTGTACGGGCGTATGCATGTGCAGGCGTTCAAGCTGGCATCGTTATTTGCGGCACTCGATTGGCACAAGACGAACGACGACGCGCCTACCGTCACTGTGGAACATTGGAACGCGGCACAGGCGATCTGCGACGGCTGGCGCATGAGCGCGCACCGCCTGCTGGAGCAACTCGACAAAAGCGGGGAAGCGGTGATCGAGCGGCGGTTGCAGGATCGCATCCTAATCGTCATTCAGGAAGCGGGTGGGGCGGGGATCGCCATGCGCGACCTATACCGCAAGCTCAACCTATCGGCGAAACAGGCACGCACGCTTGCACAGGACCTGATACGTGCAGGTTTGATTGAGGAGCGGCGCATCGACCGAGCAGAAGCCTACATCGCGGTCGAGAATCCGATAGGCTAATGTACTGACAAAACCGACAGAACTGACACATGACAATATGACATTTTGTCGTCTGTGTCAGTCTGTCATGTTCACTGACACGTTCTTAACATTTGAGGGGATTACACCATGAACCACACACAACGAGTCGCGCATGTCGCGCGGCAGCGGCGGTCACTGACCAAAGCACTTGTCCGTGAGTCGATCGAGCGGTATCTGGAAGCGCTGGCAGAGGAGATCGCCAAAGGGGAATGGGTCGATATTCCGTATATCGGCAAGGTGCAGGTGCAACGGGAGGAA
>Ga0209490_10007038_pt1 | contig 10056 bp, 9 predicted proteins | sample MAT06_FD_187209 | JGI IMG/M metagenome (GOLD analysis project Ga0209490, IMG submission 187209) | Freshwater microbial communities from Lake Fryxell liftoff mats and glacier meltwater in Antarctica - MAT-06 (SPAdes) (version 2) | ecosystem: Environmental > Aquatic > Freshwater > Ice > Liftoff...
ACTACCTGTGAGCCGCACTGATCGCCCGTATTTACGAGGTGTTCCCGCTGCGCTGCCCGATTTGCGGGGGCCAGATGCGCATCATCGCCTTAGCTGCGGCATAACTTGCGTACAAGTTAGTCTTCGCTGAAACTTCGTTTTCATCACCTTCAGTGCCGACATCCACAAGATTTTGGATCACATCGGCGTCGACCCCGAAGCCCCGCGCATCGCCCCGGCACGCGGGCCACTCTTGTGGGATGACGGTGGTGCGCAGGAGACGGGCGAGGTTGTGGACGGTGTGGAGGCTGAGCCGGACTGGGATCTTGCAGCCCAGCCAGCACCAGACTACCCCGACGATCAGCGCACTACCTGGTGAATTTGCAGGAATGGGCAATGGGTCGCGACGACTGCGCCGGGGTAGCGCTGTGTCTGCGGGCAGCCTGTGCTGTTCATTGTGGCGACGTCGGCACAAATTCCTAGAAAATCAGAACGGCGACTGTGGATGCGCTGTTTTGTGAGGCCTGTTTTGGGTGCGATGCTCGGGCTCATGCGGTTGAATTTCCTACCCGTTGGTTGGTCGTGTCGATCAGACCCCCGAGTTTGATCAGGCTACGCGGGCTTATCGTCGCCGCCGTGGGCATCGGCGCATCGGCCCGCAGCATCGCCTGTGCGGCGCTGAAGGTGTTGGCGTAGCTGGCGAGGGCCGCGCCGTTTGCGCCGTTGGTCACGGTCTGAATGCCAAAAGTGTTGCGCACGCCGCGCGGCTCCGGTGCGCTACCGGTGCCGAGCAGCCCCACCCGGTCGAGCTCACGCGCGAATCTCTGGGCGATGGCGACTTGCAGCGCCTCCTCCATGTTCGCCGCATCGGCCAGAAATTCGCGGCTGACCTTGAACTGAAAGGCGAGGCTGCGAGGCGTGGCGGTGACGGCCCGGAAAGTCGGGTCACTGCTCGCGAGCGTGCCTGCCTCCGCGCGCCATGCGGCGGTTGGGATCGCGTTGACGGCGCTAGCTGTGAACGACTTCGCGCCGTCGTTGATCGGGACGATGCCTGCGCCCGCTCGCAGCAGACTCGAAACCGGCGTGAGGGCCGCGAGAATGGTCGGCATCAAACGGCTCGGCACTGCGAAGCCGCCCGCAGTGTCAGTCCCAACGCTCAAGGCATTGCGAACGTCTGGAGTGGTCGCCATGCCAGCAATGCCGCGAAGGAACTCAACCACGCCGACTTCGCCGCTGCTGTTGCCGCGCGCGGTGTAGTGCTGAGCGAAGTAATCCGCCGTGCGCATGACGTTCATCGCCGACTTGGACGGCTTGGCGCTGTCTCTGGCTAAGTCGAGCATGAGGTCGATCTTTGCCACCAGCGAGCCTGCGTGTTGCAAGCCGTTGAACGTCACCGTGTCCTCATCCCCGGGCGGCGTCGATGCGGCGATTGTGTTGATGGCGCGGCGCAGGGTCTTGCGCTGGTCGTGGAGTTCGTTGACGGTGACGCCGACCGATTGGTAGACCGTGGAGCCGAACTGGATATCCGCTGCATCCAATAAGTCGTTGAGCACAGTTGTACGCCCGACAGGGCAAATGATTTGCGTCCGCGACACATTGCCGAGGGCGTGCTCACCATGAGCGCATAGGGTTAAGCCGCCAGGCGCGACAACTGCGTTACCCACTGTCAGTTGTGCTGACGGTCCACGCGCAATCGACCGTTACCAGTTTGGCATCGTTGTCGCGCTACGTTCACAACTGCGGTTGCAATCCACAGGATATTGAAGCAGAATCAGCCCAATTCAATTTCCCACTGGCTGGGTCAGACCGGTTGATACCCGTTACCGCATCCCCCATGCCCGCTCACGCGGGCGCCATCACCGGCCTCATCTCCTGAAACCCGGCAGCCGAAAGGCGTGGAGATAAACGTCAGGCATCGGGCACATACGATGCCCGCCCTGCCTCAACCGGCATCTCTGCCGCGCTGGATGGCCGAAAGCGCCTTCGAGTCGGCATGCCGGGCTGACGCGGCGACAGCCGCTGCAAAGCTGCTGCAATCTCGCCAACGCCCTGCCCCTGCAAAGCCCTGCACCAACCGCGTCGTCACTACGCGGCGCCAGCCAGTAGTGACGACGCGCGAAATGCCCCAGCGCACAAGGGCTTACACCGGGCTGGCGCAAGTGACGGCCCCAAGTGACGGGCTCACCGCGCGTCAGAACCGCAGACCGTGCACCGCGATCTGCCCCGCCTGCTACCCGCGAGCTATGTCAGCCGAGGCGCCACCTGGTGCACGCAGAGCCTTGGGGAAATGGCCCAACCCGATGGACCGACTTGTAACAGCAAGCGCCATCGGCGCCAAGCCGCGTGTTGCGGAGGCAAAAGGATGACTTCGGCATAAATCGGGAGTGGTGTCCCGGGTCCCTTGTAGTTCCCGAAACGCTCAGGCGTTCGGGACGGACAGAAACCCTTACCTGACTTCTACACACCAACGACAACGAGCGGATACCCGGGGGCAAATGACAGCCAGGAGGACGAGATGCAGAAAGACGACGAATGTGAAACCTTGACTTTGAGCTGAAGCAGCTGTGCCAGCGCAACCGCGACGGCAGCTACCATCAGCGCGCGCAGGCGGGCGGGCGCCAGCACCCCTGGAACCGAATGCGATGCAGCCCAGGCCGCGGCACCAGCGCCGCCTGCCGCTGCATGAACTCCAGCGACGACATCACGACGTGGGTGGTGCCGTCGCGCCAGGCGGTCTTAAGCCGAATGGCACTTACTTAACGGCCCGGCCATTGCTCAGGGCGGAAAAGCGTAGCGCCTTCCGCCGTGGTCGAAACGCCCCCCGGGCGCGGGACTACCCTGTGTGCAGCCCTCGCGACGCCCGACGATGGCGGAAGGCGCCTTCAGCTTTTCCGCCCTACGCCGCAGAGTAACCCGTCTGATTTTCGCTAAGTAAGTGCCATTCGCGTTGCACGCCCGATTCCAGTGCAGCGTCTCCTGGCTCAATTCAGCGGCGTGTCGCCGTCGTCGCAACACCATTCCACCCAAGCCCGGTCGTGTGGACTATGCTTTGGCGCCCAGCAATCGTGATGTGGTTTGTGGCCGTGGCGATCACATTGTGTGATGGGAATGGGGTGACCCCCACCGCGAGGAACTTGATTGAAAGTCTCGTTCACTGCGGGCGAACCGCTCGACTATCCGGAATGATTTGCGCGACGGGTGATAGAGCGTTAAGGCGTTGAGGCGTCGCCGCCTTGACGCCCAATCGGCAGTGTCAGTGTCGTTCGCGGACCGATGCCGCGACGGTCCGCGTGCCCACTTCGGCCGAAAGCGAACCGATCCGGTACCTGGAGTGCCCGGGATAGCGGGATGCGCGGGCGATTTGCGGTCTCCCCATGGTTATTTGCAGCGCTGGCTTTCGAGCACGTAAGTCGCTGCATTCGTCTGTTGCAATGGGTGTCCGCGAATGGCCATGTCCTTGCGCAATGCCACCTCGGCGGCTTGAACGGCGGCCGCCGAAATTCCTTCGACCAGGATGATCCAGCGCGGGACCAGCGTGTTCTGGTTGCGCAAGTGTTTCTCGGCCGTCTCGATCCGGCTGCCCTGTTCGTCCGCGCGGCACAGGTGGACGCCCACGATGCCACTCCGGTCGACCAGAGGCGGCAGAATGTGCTGGCACAGCAGTTCGGCGATCGTGTGCGCGGCTGCGTCGGCCACGTCAAAGCGCAGTGTCAGCATGCATCCGCCCTGCCCCACGCCAGCGCTGTACAAAACGCAGCAGATCGCGCGCGCCACGTTGCGGAAAGACACGACCAGTTCGCGTGTCCAGGGTGTGGGAGAGTTGAGCCGGGTGAGGTAGTCCTGTCCTGCCAATACCTCCGGGCTGTCGGCCTCATACAGGTTGAAATATTCGGGCGCGCCTTGCACCGCGATGTAGCGCCGGCCGCGCCGGAAGCCCGGGATGCCGACCCGCTCGGGCATGTGTTCGTGGTTGTGCCACTGGTAGAACGCGTCCTTGGCCTCGGGCAACAGGTCATGCCAGATCGTCACCGCGCCGGTTCCGCTCAGGCCCATGCTTCGCCCCTTCCGTGCAATCGATGCGCAACGGTGCCGTCCGGCCTGGCACCGTTGCAGGCAGGCGTACGGAGTCCATTCATGTTGCGGCCAGTGGCAGGCTGTCGTGCGGCCACACCAGCGCCAGCGTGCCGGCGGCCTGTTGCAGCAGCGTGTGGAACTCTGCGTCGCGCCCGGACCCCATGCGCACCAGCGGGCCGGCAATGCTCATCGTGCCCAGCACGCGCTGGTCGTCCTGCGCGCGCACGACGACAGCGATCGCCTTGACGCCGGGCTCTGCCTCCTCGACCGCCAGGCCGTAGCCGCGGCTACGGGTTTGCTCCATATCCCGCAACAGGGCCTGCGCATCGCGCAAGGCACGTGGCCCCATCAGCAGCCCGGGTCGGGCGGGCTGACCCAGCCCGCCGAGAGATGCGATACGGATTGCCGTCCTGTCGTCAAGCGTGGACAACCAGGCCTTTCCGTTGGCTGTTGTGTGCAGCGTCAATCGGCCATTGAGTGAGGGCTGGTACATCAATCCGGTAGGCGCACCCTGGGACGCAGCCAGCCAGTGCAAGCCGTCATCCTGCAACACGGTCAAGCGGACCAATTCGCGGCAGCGCTTGGCGACTTCATCCAGGATGGGCTGGGCGATGCCGGGCAAGCCGGTCGCCCGCAGGTATTGCTGACCGAGCAGCGCCAGCTTTAGCGTGAGGCGATAGCGCTCAGTGTCGCGATCCTGCTCGATCCAGCCGAGCGACACAAGCTCTGCCAGCAGACGGTGCACCGGCCCCTTGGGCAACTCGAGCGCGGCCGCGACATCGGACAGGCGTCGCCATCGCGAGTCGACCGCCAGCAGCTCGAGTACCTCCAGGCAACGATTGAGCACGCCCTTGACTAGTCTCATACGGGTTTTTGGCGGATCCGTTGGTTGTGGGGCATGGCTGGGTCCAGATCGACCCAGTCCCGGCAAGAGAAGATTATAGTGGAACATTGTTCCATCAATGTGATAACATGATTCGAAGTAACGCTACCAAGCCATGTCGTCCGAACCGATGCCGAACTACCAGGGCCCGCTGCCGCTTGAGGCGGCGCGCTCGCTGTTCGGACTGGTCGAGCTGTCCGAGGCGGCCTTCACCCGCGACGGTCCACGCGCGGACGTTGAATACCGCGACATCGGGCTTGCCGCCAGTACCCAGGGGCGCATCGGTGCACGCCATATCCGGGCCATTGCGCCATTCGACAAGGAAACCGGTTGGCATTGGCACGACATGACGGGGCATTTCAACTACGTTCTGCGCGGCTGGATCCGGTTTCGTTACCGCGGCATCGAGGGCGACGTGACCGTGCAGGCCGGCGCCTGCCTGTCCCAGCCCGGCGGGGTTGCGCACAACGTAGTGGGCCGATCCGACGACCTGGAACTCATCGAAATCAACATGCCGGCTGTGTTCGGCACCCAGGACCTGGCTACGCCAGCGACGGGCCAGGCATGATGCAGCCCGGCGATTCCGCACGCCTCCATACGCCGTCCGCATCTGGCCTGTTGCGCTGGCTGCGTCGCCGGATGGGGGCCTTGCTGTTTGCCGTCGGCCTGCTGCTGCTGTGGGAGCTCGCCGTCCGGGTACTGGGCATCAAGGAATACCTGCTGCCACCGCCGACGCGAATCTGGATCGAGTTCACCAAACGTATACCGGTCGTCATGGACGGCGCCTGGGTCACGACCCAGATCATCCTGGGTGGCTACCTGATGGCGGTACTGGTCAGCATCCCATTCGCGCTGGCCGTGACCTATTCGCGCTTCATGGAGAACGCGGTTTATCCGGTCGTGGTTTTCCTGCAGATCGTGCCCAAGATCGCGATCGCGCCACTGTTCATCATCTGGTTCGGTTTCGGCTACACGCCCAAGCTGCTGATTGTGTTCCTGTTGTCGTTCTTCCCGATCGTCGTCGCCAGCATTGCGGGCTTCAAGGCGGTAGATCCCGAGATCGCCGACTTTGCGCGGACCACCGGCGCGAGCGGCTGGAAGCTGTTCGCGAAAATCCGTTTGCCGCAGGCCCTTCCGGACATCTTCACCGGCATGAAGATCGGCGCGGCCTTGGCCGCCACTGCCGCCATCGTCGCCGAGTTCGTGGCGTCGGATCGCGGACTTGGCTACCTGCTGCTGCAATACAACGGCAACCTGGACACGCCCATGGTGTTTGCTGTAATCTTCATACTCAGCTTCATCGGCCTGGCCATCTACTACACGGTCGAGTTGCTGGAGCGCATCACGATACCGTGGCATACGTCGCAGACGCAATCCAGCCATTTGCCACTCTGAGTTTCATCGGACCAACCAAAAGGAGACTGTCATGGTCATGCAAAAACTTCTCTTCGGAATGCTGCTGGCTTTGTGCGCAACGCTAGCCAGCGCGCAGGACGCGGTGTCGCTGCGCTTGAACTGGTACCTGGGCGGGCTGCACGTACCGTTCTACTACGGCAAGGACCTCGGCCTTTTCAAGCAGGAGGGCATCGACCTGACGATCAACGAGGGTCGCGGCTCCGGCAACACCGTGCAGGTGGTGGCGGCCGGGTCGGACACCTTCGGCATGGCGGATTCGTCGAGCCTGATCACCACGGCGTCCAAGGGCGCGGATGTCAAGTCGGTGATGTCGCTGCTCAATTCGACCGGCTTCGCTGTGATCTCGCTCGCTTCGGCTGGCATCAAGACGCCCAAGGATCTCGAGGGCAAGTCGCTGGCCGTGTCGCCCGGCGATCCGCTGGGGCAACTCTTTCGCGCGCTCGCGGCGCACAACAAGCTCGACATGAGCACCATCAAGTTCGTCCAGGTCGACCCGGCGGCCAAGGTAGTGGCGGTGCTGGAGAAAAAAGTCGATGCCCTGTTGGGCGGTGCCGACGACCAGTATTTCCTGATCAAGTACAGGGGCCAGCAGCCCGCTGCGCTGCGTTATGCCGACCATGGGGCCAACATCGTAGGCATGACCATTCTGACCACCGGCAACCTGATCAAGACCAAACCGGATCTGGTGCGGCGTTTCGTCAAGGCCTCGGTCGCGTCCTGGGAGGCGGCAAAGAAAAACCCGAACGCTGCAGTTGACTCCGCGCTGAAGGTCAAGCCCGACCTGAACCGCCAATCGATGATGGACCAGCTGATGGTTGACTTCGAACTGCTCGATTCACCAAACTCCAAGGGCAAGGTCGGCTTGGGCGCCAAGGCCGACTGGGACCAGACCATCGCCTTGCTCAAGCAATACCGTGACCTTTCGACCAGTGAGCCGTGGACGACTTTCCACACGAATGAATTCCTGCCCAAGTGAGGGGCTTGCAAGAGCAGGGCGCTGCGGGACGGGCGGTCAGCGTGGGCGCCTCGGCACATATCGAGATCGCGGGGCTGCGCCATACCTTCGAGCGCGACGGCATGGTCACGAATGCGCTCGACGGTCTCGACCTGGCGGTGGCGTCGGGAGAATTGGTCGTGGTGGTCGGCCCATCGGGCTGCGGCAAGAGCACGATGCTGCGCATTGTTGCGGGCCTGTTGCCGTTCACATCGGGCACGGTGCGGATTGGCGGCATTCACGTGGCGGGTCCGCAAACCAACCTGGGCATCGTGTTCCAGAGTCCGGTTCTGCTCGACTGGCGCAATGTGCTGGACAACGTGCTCATTCAGCTCGAATTGCGCGGGCTGGATGTCAACCAGTATCGTAAAAAGGCCAGCCAGTTGCTGGCCGATGTCGGCCTGGGAGAGTTCCAGGACCGCAGGCCGCGCGAGTTGTCGGGTGGCATGCGCCAGCGCGTGGCGATCGTCAGGGCCTTGATCCACGACCCGAGCCTGCTCATGATGGATGAGCCCTTTGGGGCGCTGGACGCACTCACACGCGAGCAAATGCGGATCGACCTCGAGAAACTCTGGCTGCGCCAGCGCCAGACCCTGATCTTCGTCACCCATGGCATTTCCGAGGCGGTTGCGCTGGCCGACCGGGTCGTCGTGATGACGCCGCGACCGGGGCGGATCGAGAAGATCATCCAGGTCAACCTGCCGCGCCCGCGCGACAAGGCCGTGGTGACCAGTGTCCGATTCACCCAATATTGCGACGAGATAACTGAATGCTTCATGCGCAACGGCGTCATCCGGTACTGATGCGCGCAGCGATTGGGGGGCGCTTGGGCCCATAGACTTGCAGGGAGGTACGAACATGCTCAAGAGACCGTTCACCGGCGTGATTGCAGCGCCGATGCTGCCGATGCACGAGGGCGGGGCGATCGACTGGCCGACCCTGGAGACCTACATCGACTGGATCGCCGCGCAGGGTCCGGCGGCCATCGTCATGAACGTCGATGCCTCCGAAGTGATCGCGCTCGACGAAGACGAACAGATCCGCATCGTCACCGACTGCAAACGGGTAGTTGCCGGCCGCATGCCCCTGCTGTCGGGCATCGTGGCCGGATCGACGCAAGCCGCTGAACGCAAGGCGGTGCGTCTGCGCGAAGCCGGGGCTGAGGGGCTGACGGTGTTTCCGCCCTTTCCCACCTTCAGCGGCGCGCCGGTGCCCAGCGAAATGGTCGTGCGCTACCACCGCGCAATTGCGCAGGCGGCCGGGTTGCCCATCATCTGCTTCCAGTTTCCCAAGGGCTGGGGCCCGGACTACACACCGGACATGCTGCGCGCGATGGCCGAGATTCCCCAACTTGTCGCGATGAAAGAGGCCAGCTTCGATGTCAGTCAGACCTTGCAGACCATCGACGTGGTCCGCGGCATGGATCGGCCCATCGGTGTCCTGACTGGCAGCGACACCTTCATCTTCGAGGCCATGGTCATGGGTTGCGATGGTGCGCTGATCGGGTTCGCCGGCACCGCGACGGCGCAGCTCGTTGCCATGCATCGCGCTGTGCAATCTGGTGATCTGGCAGTGGGCCGCGGTATCTGGAGCAGGCTCGGGCCGATTGCCCGCTATTGCTGGCGGGCGCCGATCCGGGATTTTCGACCGCGCATGAAGGAAGTGCTGCGGCTGCAGGGCCTGTTTCCCTCTGCAGCCTGCAGGGAGCCGCAACTCGGTGTCGACGCGCTGGAGCAGGCCGAGATTGCGCGCCTGTGCCGGGAGCATGGACTGGTCGGATAGCGACTCTTCGAGTGGCCGGTCCAGGGCCGCGCAGGTCGTTGGGTACCGGATTGCCAATCTCGTAACCGCATCGACCTGTGCTGCGTGAATTGCAGCGCGGATCCTCCGTGTACGCATCGAGCTCGAACCTCGACCATTTCTGGTGCGACCTGCAGGGATTGCGACGCTGGACTTGCCGTACCGGCCGCTAACGGTGCCGAGCCGGTCAGCACCAATTTCTGGGGCAACCCTGCGATCAGAGGCAGTGCCGCTGTTTCCTGTTACGCGGACCAGGCAAGAGCGTCCCACCGGGTTGCCGCCAACGAAAAGAGGTTCAAGGTAAAGCATCGCGGCGCAAACTGGCGCTTTGCCTCAAAGGAAAGCGCGGCGAAATTTGCCGCGAATCCGGCCACCTGTCTGCCGCAATACAACGGCCATTGCGCCAACTGTGACCGCCGACCCGAAACTGCACGGTTTTGGCCGGTATGAAAGTGCACGAGCGAATTGGGATTTCCGGATTTTCTTCTTCTTCCGTAGGAATCAATCAAATTGTCTTGTTCTGGCCTCCCGCAGTCTTCTACGCTTGGGCAGAACGGCCACTGACGACTCACATGCCCCAGGGTTGCTCGCCCGCTCCGCAGACACTTATCGAATTCTGAAACGACATTTTCAAACCGGCGATTTTCATGCATGTTCGCGCCGTCGGCCACACCAAACCATCATTAGCCGAAAAATCCGATGAAAAACACCATTGAAATCGGTTGCCCACCTGAAATATTGATCGGTTTGCATCTGGACGCCAAACAATTTGGCGACCTTATCAAATTGCAGTCCGCAACGGCCCTGTTTAAAGAGGGCAAGTTGTCTTCTGGAATGGCAGCGCCGTGGTGCGGCATGCCACGGGTTCCTTTCTTGCTGCACGCCATGCGGTCTGCGGGCGCGACCTTGT
>Ga0209490_10007039_pt1 | contig 10055 bp, 8 predicted proteins | sample MAT06_FD_187209 | JGI IMG/M metagenome (GOLD analysis project Ga0209490, IMG submission 187209) | Freshwater microbial communities from Lake Fryxell liftoff mats and glacier meltwater in Antarctica - MAT-06 (SPAdes) (version 2) | ecosystem: Environmental > Aquatic > Freshwater > Ice > Liftoff...
CCATTGCATTTATCACAATTGGGACGATTAATCCGAAAAATGCTACTCAATGTAGAGTTGCACAAATCTTTGACGGAAGCTTTTGTTGCGTTATATTCTAAGAATAAGACCAGTGTCCTGAACATTCTTACAAGTTGGAGAGAAGATGCATTAAAAGTTTCGCCGTCTAGCAATAATAAGCTCCGTGACAAGTCGCTTGCATTTGTGATTAGAACTTTTATTGCCATCTGGCACATCGAAGAAGTAGAACATTCTAATAGAACAATTGCGCTGAATGAGCTTTATTATATTTTTCAAAACGAAAATACCAATACCATTTTAGTAGGAATAAGCATTGTGGACACAATCATGGCGTACACAATTCAGGACTCAAGTAGGTTTACTGAGATTGAAGACTTTCTGTGCTCAGTTATTGTGGAAATGAACGAACAAGAGTTGATTGATCTCGCTCAAGTTCTATCGAACCATTACCTTCAAGAACGCATTAATCTTAAGGGCGGAGACGATGTTTTCGCAAATAAGAGTGAAAAAACGGCGTATGACACATGGATTGAGACGACCAGGCCCTCAACTACTTCGGAGGCCATTTACTATACTTGGCTCACTACAGATTACCCTAAACAAGTACAGATACTAGCTCTTTATACATCAATCGCCATTGCCCAAAGATTTGAGTTAGCCGAAGAAATGTATCGAGAGCAGGCTCTTAAAGAAAGGTTAGAACGGAGACGACGACAGCCGCGAATCAGCTTCGCAACCAATCCGTCCTACACTGCTTCTCAATGGGTTCGTGCATTAATTGACGGGTGGTTTGACACTCTTATGTACTGGTTAGCAACCGCCTTCTTAGCGTATTACAGAACATTTATCCGTAGGGTTTTACCCGAAATGAACCGACAATATCAGAATAAACCGCGAGCGGTTATCCATCTCTTGAATAAGGGAATCAGCAATACTCAAACATCCCAAGATGTGGTAGGCTACGGGCGTACCTGATGAAGGAGGATCGCCATGCACCTGACCGACGACCTGAAGACGGTCTTCATCGAAACGGCCACGACCTTGAAGGGATTCGCACGCCGCCGCTTTCAAGCCCAAACGGTCAAAGCGTTGGGGTCGGGCGGCCAACGGTTGGCCGAGCGGGAGCTCGGCTGGAACCGGCAGACGCTTCGCAAAGCCATGCATGAACTCGCACACGGGCTCCAATGCTTCGACGCCATCGGCACACGGCGGCGCAAGCGGGCCGAAGAGCGGTTACCGCAGCTGTTGGATGACATCAAAGCGCTGGTCGATAGCCAAAGCCAAACCGATCCCCAGTTTCGGTCCCAGCGCCTGTACACCCGGATCACCGCAGCAGAAGTGCGCCGACAATTGGTCGCGCAGAAGGGCTATGCCGATGCGGCCTTGCCGACCGAGCGCACCATCCTGACGAAACTGAACGCCTTGGGCTATCATCCGACCACCGTGGCGAAAGCCAAACCCAAAAAAAGATTCCCGAAACCGACGCCATCTTCGACCGGATAGCGGACGTCAATACCACCGCCGATACGGACGCACAGACCCTGCGGATCTCCATCGATGCGAAAGCGACCGTGAACCTTGGGCCATTTGCGCGGGGTGGCAAAAGCCGTGTGCCGACCGAGGCCGTTGACCACGATTTTCAGCCCGAGGCAAAGGTGACCCCGGTTGGCATCCTGATGCCGGCGACCGACGAATTGTTTGTCTATGGCGTCACGTCGAAGGTGACCAGTGATTGCCTGGTTGATCGGGTGCAGGAATGGTGGGAGGAGGTGCGCGGACGCATGCTGCATGTCACAACCCTGGTGATTAATCTCGATAATGGCCCCGAAAACCACAGTCGACGCACGCAATTCATCCAGCGACTCGTGTCGTTTGCGGACGCAACCGGGCTTACCGTACAGTTGGCCTACTATCCGCCGTATCATAGCAAGTATAACCCCATTGAACGCTGTTGGGGGATTTTGGAACGGCATTGGAATGGCAGTCTCTTGGATGGCCTGCAAGTCGCCCTCGACTTTATCGAAACCATGACCTGGCGTGGGGTGCATCCGATCGTCACGGCCGTCACCCAGTGCTACCGCACCGGGGTGACCCTCAGCCAGGAGGCGATGGCGGCCCTCGAACGGCGCCTTATCCGCGAACCCCGCCTGGGGAAGTGGTTCCTCACCATCGCGCCGGAGCCGCTCTTGGGATGATTAAGCATTTCTGATTCCCTAAGCAACTTTCTTCCCCAGTACTCCGCATTTAGTGATATAGTGTTCAATCCCGTGAAGTCCTTTAGCTGTCAGGCAAGAGCAGCGGCTATGTATGTGGCCTTAGCCAAGGCTGATAAACTAGGGACCGGAATAGGTAAACCAGACAAATTTCGTGCTCTTTATGTGACAGAGACTGGCATATCACAAGACGGACGGGCATACGAACAAAGTTCTCTACTCTAGTGGGATAGCCCCCGAACCGCGCTGTGCAGCTGACACCGCTGGCGCGGTTGGTGGGCTGGGCGCGATTCACCCGGCAAAACGCTTCGGCCTGCTGGCAGCACGACACCCCGCAACCTTCAGACGCTTCTGGTGACTAAGACTCGCGGCGCTGTACGGGTCAGCCACACGCAGTGTGCCTGGCAGCTGTCTCTTCTCGGCGTCCTCCACGCTCCACGCGCCTGCCAGCGGCGCAGCAAACGCCTGCCTGTTGGGCGGCTTTCTCATGTGCGCTCCGGTGTTCCTTTTAGTAATCACGGACGTGTATGCTGATAGCGAGCGACCTTCGCTAATCACGCTTGATATCGTGGGACATCTATGCGATTACTGCTGCTGCGCGTGCTGCGCAAGACCTTGCAAATGCTCACGCTTGGCATCGTCGGTGGCTATCTTATCGCCTGCCTGTTTCTCTATCTGCGTCAAGAGCAGATGCTGTTTCATCCCACCGTGCTGGCCCATGATTTCGTGTATCCCTTCACTCATCACTTTACCGAAGGGTTCTTGCCGGTCGACGGCGCGACACTGGCGCTTGTTCATTTCACGCAGACCAACCCGAAGGGCGTCGTCCTGTATCTCCATGGCAATGGCGGTACCCTTCAAGAGGCCGATGTCCTTGCTGAACGCTTTATCCATCGCAGGTACGATGTCGTCCTGCTCGATTACCGTGGCTATGGCAAAAGCACTGGCAGCATTACCAGTGAGGATGCACTCCATCAGGATGTCCAGGCGGTATATGACTACGTACGACAGCGCTATCGGGAGGATCAGATTATCATCTATGGTCACTCGCTCGGCACCGGGCTAGCTGTTCAGCTTGCTGCGAACGCAAGCCCTCGTATACTCATCTTGGAGTCCGCCTACCTGAGCATGCAGGATGTGGTCGCACAGAAGATGCCCTATGCCCCGCTATTTCTCTTGAAGTATCCCTTGCGGAGTGATCAATGGATCAGCAAGGTGCGCTGTCCAATCTACTTGTTTCACGGTACCAAGGATGATGTTATACCGTACGATTCGAGTGAGCGATTACGTGCATATAGTGCAGCGCCAACGCAACTCATTCTAATTATTGGCGGTGGACACGCTAATCTGGAAACCTTTGGTATCTATCAAACGACGCTGGATCACATCCTCCAGTAGACGTGGCCCAACCCGCCATGCATCGCATAAGCGAACAATGTTCCGTGCCATACAGCAGCTCTTTTGAAGCATAAGAAAGCCGTGCTGCCACGATTCAGCCGCCCAACACGGCATTGCAGTTGACCGCTTCGCGCGCGAGATCGTGCCTTTTTTGAACTCGTTCTGTGCAGCGCGCTCGCGGCAACTGAATGCCAACCCGTTCGGCGGCTTTCATACCGAATGTGGTTCTTCAACAAAACATTTGTACTTGCACGCATGCCTACAATTTGCTATGATAGAAGCGTAGTGTACCGAACAACGAACGGGAGCGACACGGAGGATATATGACTGCACAACCAAAGACGTTCATTTCCGAAGATTCATACCTTGAGCGTGAGTGCCAAAGTATAACAAAACATGAATATTATGCCGGAGAAGTCTATGCAATGGCAGGAGCAAGCGAGCAACATAATTTAATTGCCATGAATATCGCCGCCCAGCTTCATGCACAACTCCGTGGAGGCACATGTCGTACATACCCAAGTGATATGCGCGTGAAAGTAGCACAAACTGGCCTCAACACCTACCCAGATTTTACGATTGTTTGTGGTCAATCACTCTTTACGAATATAAGCAAACGCGACACGCTGATTAATCCGACCGTTCTTATCGAGATTTTGTCGCCCTCAACCGAACGATATGATCGTGGGATGAAATTTCAGCACTATCGAACCATTGCGACCCTCCAAGAGTATTTACTTATTGCGCAGGATAAACATCATATTGAGCGATTTATTCGTCAACCATCACAAGAGTGGGTATTTTCAGAGGCGATAGGACGAGACTCGTCCATGCCTATCGCTTCTATCCACGGCATGCTTGAACTGCGCGATGTGTATGAGCGCGTAACATTTATTCCCGAGGTCGTTGCTCGGATTACCCGTGAGCTCCCAGCAGATGAAGACGATAGCCGTGGATAATACACGAAAAAGACATACAATACAATGGCTATTCTTTCTGTCTGTACAACATAAAATCAGCCAGGTTGTAAAAAATTAATCCCGAAGCCACCTAACCACGCTGTGCAGCTGACGCCGCTGGCGCGTCCTTAGGCTGGGCGCGATTCACCCGCCACACTGCTACGGCTTACTGACAAATCGACAACCCGCAACCTCCACAGGTCAGGGGCAGCTCATCGCCCCTGGCGCTGCATGGGTCAGCCGCACGCCGTGTGCCTGGCAGCTGCCTCTTCTCGGCGTCCTCCACTCTGCACACACCTGCCAGCGGCGCAGCTGACCGCTGTCCGTTAGCCGGACATTGCGGCTCTGATACCCTGACAGTCCCCAAATAACGTCGGCTCAGAGCAGAGGCAGGCCGTGCGGGCGCGCAGCGGGCAGCGCGGCTGCTCGCTGCGCACAGTGTCGTTGAAGGCGCTCCCGTTGAGCTGTGGGCACCAGGCCCGCGTGCCGAGTGGCAGGGGATCATGCACCAGGCCCGCGCCCAACTCGACGAGACAACCTGGGCGGCGGCATGGGCAGAAGGCCGTGCGATGACGCTGGAGCAGGCGATTACGTATGCACTCGACGAAGCCGCCCCGCCAGGTAGTTTGCGCGCGCTTGCTCTGCGAGTTTAAGCAGCCCAGCTTGCGAGCTGGTAAAGGCAGTCGCCCAGCGCTGCTCTGATTCAAGCGCTTCACGCGCATCTCCCGACTCAGAGCTATGTAATACGACGTGATAGCCATCCGTGTCAAGCGGATTAGGCAGTTCGAATGCTGTTACCTGGTATCCGAACCAACCATCCGCCTGAGGATATTTCTCGTGCACAGCTTGCCACCCTTCTGCCTCGGCGGCCGCTTGCGATGTCTGCACGGTGAGTGCCGTACTGGCGCCAGCCGCACCTGTAAGCTGCGTTCCATCGGTATCAGCCCGTAAGGCTAACAGGGTTAGAGCGAAGACTCGCGCTGCGTTCAAAGGATCCTCACTTTGCTACATGCGCTCACGCGACTATTTTAGCATACAGGACAAAGCGAGCGGGTCGCCCCCTGTGAAGGATTCGACCCGCCCGGTGGATGCTGCTCACCCCTGTGTGCGTCACTGTGCGGCTAGTACACCTCGGCGTACATAGCTTTACGGTTTGAAGCGGGCTTTAGCCCGCCACAATGCGGCGGTCGCTGTAGGCGAACGTACGCTTTAGCATACTAGCGACCGTGCGCTCGCAGGTAGTCGAGCACCGCCTGCGCCGCCGGTTCCAGCGGCGCCACACGCTGCGGCTCTGCGACGCTGTGCGCCTCCACGTAGCGCATCACGCTCTGCTGGGCTGGGTCAAGGGTTGTGTTCACGAGCCCGACTGTCGCAAGACCGCTGTGGACGCGCAGATAGGCGAGGACGCTCTGCTGGGCGGGATCGACGAGCGTGGCCTGGCGGCTGCTCGTGAGCGCTGCGGGGGTCGGCGCCATGCTGGTGAAGCGATACGCGCTCATCGCGCTCACCGCGAGTACCAGGCTGAAGGCGATGGCGAACCCGTACCGGCTGATGCTCTGGCGTCGGCTGGTCTGTGTCGGAGGCGTGCTGTGCGTGCGCATGGGGTTGCTCCTTCATAGAATGTTTACCTTTAGGCGCGGAAACCCACTAGGCGCGGAAACCCACGCGCTTCAGCCGTGGGAGGAGCGCCCCGCTTGAGCGGCTTTAGCCCAGCGTTGCACCGGCGTGCGATCTGTGGTATAATCCTCATATTATGAGGCTCACGATACAACTGAAACTGCTGCCGACTGCCGACCAAGCGGATGCGTTGCGGCGCACGCTGGTACAGGCGAATGAAGCCTGTGACTCCATCAGCCGCGTGGCGTGGGAGGCGAAGACGTTTCGCCAGTTCGCCATCCATCGGCTGACCTACCATGCGGTGCGCGAGACGTTCGGGTTGTCGGCGCAATTGACCGTGCGCTGCATCTCGAAGGTTGCGGATGCGTACAAGCTGGATACGAAGCGCCAGCGCACGTTTGCCCCGCTCGGAGCGGTTGCCTACGATGAACGCATCCTGTACTACCGGAGCACCTCGGTCTCGATCTGGACGCTGGACGGGCGACAAGCCATCCCGTTTGTCTGCGGAGAACGCCAGCAGGCGTTGCTTGCCTTTCGCACCGGCGAAAGCGATCTGGCGTTCGTGCGGGGAAACTGGTATCTGTTTGCGACTGCCGACGTTGAAACACCCGATCCGATTGACGTTGAGGGCGTCTTGGGTATCGACTTGGGGGTGAGCAACATCGCCGTCGATAGCGATGGGGAGATCCATGCGGGCACGGCGATCAAGCACGTGCGCTACCGGCATCGTCGGCTGCGCAACAAGCTTCAGCGGAAAGGCACGAAGCGGAGCCGCTATCGTCTGAAGATCCTGGCAGGGCAGGAGGCCCACTTTGCCAAAGACGTGAACCATGTCCTCTCCAAACGGATTGTTGCGAAGGCCGAACGCACGAAGCGGGCGATAGCCGTCGAAGATTTGACGCACATTCGCACGCGGATCAGGGCTCGACGGTCGCAGCGCGCAACACTCCATAGCTGGTCGTTTGCGCAGTTGCAGGCGTATATTGCCTATAAGGCGCTGCGCGCTGGGGTTCCTGTCCATCGGGTAGACCCTCGCAATACGAGTCGAACGTGTCCCCAATGCGGTTGTATCGACAAGGCCAACCGCAAGACTCAAGCGTCGTTTGTCTGCACATCCTGCGGGTTCGCTGGCCTTGCGGATGTGATCGCTGCGGGGAATATTTCTCGCAGGGCGCTTGTCAGTGCGCCATACGTCTCGGATGCCAGCCGCTCCTCGACTGGTAGCGCCAGGGACAAGCCCACGCCCTTTAGGCTTGGGTAACTGACTCCACTTGGCTGATTGTGTGCGTTCTCTGCTGGCAGAACGTGTGCGTACATAACACCACATCTGGCTCGCCAAGCGGTCTGGATGTGCCGTACAATAATCAGTACAAAAAGCGGACAGATTCACGCAGGAGCACCCGATGGAGCAGACGCACTCGTTTGGCTACTGGCTACGCCGACGGCGCAAGGCGCTCGACCTGACGCAGGCCGCGCTGGCGGAGCGGGTGAGCTGCTCGCTCGACCTGATCCAGAAGATCGAGACCGATATGCGGCGCCCCTCGCGCCAGATCGCCGAGAAGCTGGCCGAGAGCCTTGGCCTCGACGCCGCCGAGCGCGTGGCCTTTGTGCAGGCCGCCCGCGCCGAGCGCAGCGTGGACCATCTGACGCTGCCCAGCCAGCCGCTTGAGTCGCCACCGTGTGTGATGCGCAGCACGCTGCCGGTGCAGCTCACGTCGCTGATCGGGCGTGAGCAGGCGGTTGCCGCCATTAGCATGCTGCTGCGCCGCGCCGATGTACGCCTGCTCACGCTGACCGGGCCGGGCGGCGTGGGCAAGACTCGCCTTGGCCTCCAGGTCGCGACGGAGCTGACTGACGCCTTCCCCGACGGCGTCTACTTTATCGATCTAGCGCCTATTCGTGATGCCGGCCTTGTGAGTGGCGCGATCGCGCAGGCGTTGGGGGTGCGCGATCGCGGCAGTCAGCCGCCGCTGGAGCGCCTGAAGGACGAGCTGCGCGATCAGCGCGTGCTGCTGCTGCTCGACAACTTCGAGCAGTTGCTCGACGCGGCCCCCCAGCTTGCGGAGCTGCTGGTGGCCACGACGCACCTGAAGCTGCTCGTGACCAGCCGCGAGCACCTGCATCTACGGGGCGAGCACGAGGTGGCGGTGCCGCCGCTGGCCCTGCCCGATCCCGCCACCTTGCCCGCCCTCGCTCAGCTGACGCACTATGCGGCGGTGGCGCTGTTCATCCAGCGCGCCCAGGCGGCCCAGCCCGCCTTCCAGGTGACGCAGGCCACGGCGCCGACGGTGGCCGCGATCTGCGTGAAGCTTGATGGGCTGCCGCTTGCCATCGAGCTGGCGGCGGCGCGCATCAAGCTGTTCGCACCGGAGGCGCTCCTGGCGCGCTTAGATAATCGGCTGGCCCTGCTCACCGGCGGGCAGCGCGACCTGCCAGCGCGCCAGCAGACCGTCCGACAGACGATCACCTGGAGCTATGACCTGCTCACGGACGCCGAGCAGACCCTGTTTCGGCGGCTGGGCGTGTTTGTCGGCGGCTGCACGCTGGAGGCGGCCGAAGCGATTACCACGTTGAACGTTCAAACAGCTAGCCCTGAGGCGCCCCTGAGCGCAGTCGAAGGGCCTGTCGAAGGGTTCGCACGTTCCAACGTTCTCGACGGGCTGGCGGCGCTGGTGGACAAGAGCCTGCTGCGGCAGGTCGCAGCGCCCGACGAGCCGCGCTTTACGATGTTGGAGACGATCCGTGAGTATGCGCTGGAGCAGCTGGAAGCGAGCGGTGAAGCCGAGCGCGTGCGGCAGCGGCACGCAGTCTACTGTCTCACGTTAAGCCCAGTAGAGTGGAAAAATCCATTGGTGCGCCGTTTGGGTCCCGAATACGATAACTTGTGCTCGGCGTTGGCCTGGAGCCAGACGACAGCTGGCGATCCCGAGGTGGCGTTACGGATCGCCTTCAGCCTGGTTGGGCTCTGGCATCACCGCGGCATTCCACGCGAGGCGATCGCTGCGCTGGAGCGCACGCTCGATCATCCGCGCGGCGTGGGACGCACAGCCGCTCACGCCGCCGCACGTGCGGAGCTGGCCCAGTTTCTTGGTGCTACCGGAAACTATGCAGCAGCGCAGGCCCAGTATGAGCAGGCCCTGTCGCTTGCGCGCGAGCTGGGCGACAGTGGGCGGTATGCCTGGGTGCTGGACCGGCTGGGCGTGCTGGCGCGCGAGCAGGGCGATAGCGCCACGGCCTGGGCGCGGATGACCGAGAGCCTGGAGATCTCTCGCGAGCATGGCGACGTGCAGGCGGCCGCGTGGACACTGGTAACGATGGCCGAGATCGCGATTGTGGATGAAGACCCGGCGCGGGCCGAGGCGCTGTTGGCCGAGAGTCGCGCGCTGGGGCAACCATTGGAGTTTGGTTGGAGGCTGAACCATCTTGGGCACGCCGCGCAGCTGCGCGGCGACTTTCAGCGCGCAGCGCGGCTCCACCAGGAAAGTCTGGACCGCTTCCAATCGGTCGGCCATCAGCCGTATGGGGTTGCTGCGGCCTATCAGAGCCTGGGCGAGACCGCATTGGGGCTGGGACGCCTGGACGAGGCCGCACGCTGGCTGGCGCAGGGCCTGGCACTGAGTCAGACATTGTACGTCCCGGCCTATATCGCCTGGTGCCTCGCTGGCCTGGGCAGCGCGGCGGCGCTGGACGAGGAGCCGAAGCGAGCGGCGCGGCTGTGGGGCGCCGCTGAAGGGCTGCGCCAGTCACTTGGCTGCCGCCCCGCGCCCGCCGCCCGCGCCACCTACGAGCGCGCCATGGCAGCGGCGCGCGCCCAGCTTGGCGACGAAGCCTTTGCCGCCGCGTGGGC
>Ga0209490_10007041_pt1 | contig 10054 bp, 11 predicted proteins | sample MAT06_FD_187209 | JGI IMG/M metagenome (GOLD analysis project Ga0209490, IMG submission 187209) | Freshwater microbial communities from Lake Fryxell liftoff mats and glacier meltwater in Antarctica - MAT-06 (SPAdes) (version 2) | ecosystem: Environmental > Aquatic > Freshwater > Ice > Liftoff...
CATTTTGCCGGTAAGCTCGCGGAGGATGCGGTGGCATTCGCGCAATTCTTCTTCGATCAGGCGGACGAGCTCGTTGTTGAGCTGGATGGTTTCGAGCGGTTCGACGAAGCTGGTTTGGCCGGAGCCGCTGGTGCCGTGGACGACGCCCTGGACGCGGCCTTTGAAGTTGGTCGCGACAGGGACGACGAAGCGATCGCCGCGCAGGGTGACGTATTCGTCCTGCATGACGCCGTCGTCGCGGTGAGCGCGCATGAAGCGTTCGAGGGAGTTCTGGATGGATTCCTTCTGGCGGCCGAGTTCTTGACGGAGGCGTTTGAGGGCAACGCTGGCATCATCTTCGAGGCCACCATCGGGGCGGATTTTGCCATCAAGGGCACGGAGGAGCTGGCGGAAGTCGCCGATCTTTTCGGCCTTCTCCCAGAGGAGCGGGAAGCGATAGGGCGATTCGCTGAGGCCCTGGCGGAATTCTGTAGCTCGGGTGAGCCAGGCACGGACGGCGAGGATTTCGAGACCATCAAGGACAGCGCCTTCGATGCGGACGCGGGCCACGGCTTCGTTTACATCTTCGAGATCGGTGAAGCGGAGGCGGGGGAGACCGGAGTCTTCGCTGTCGCCTTCGGTGAGGAATGTGAGTGCTTCGCTGAGTTCGGCGAGGCTATCGATAAGGGCTTCGCGGTCTGTCGAGGGTTGCATCGCATCGAGCTGGCGGTGGCCGGCGGCGGATGAGACGTAGCGCCCAAGCAAGGCGCGGAGGGATTCGTACTCTAAGAGGTCTTGGCTCCAGTTCGGCATCGTTCGATTACTTCGAGTGTGCCCGAGGTAACGGGCACTCCTTTCAATTCTTCGGGGGAGAACCAGCGGACGTCGGCAGAGTCGCTACCGGCGGCGGGTTCGCCACTTGTGATCTCACAGACATAGTCGAGCAGGACGTAGTGATACTCGATTTCGCCGGCTGTGTCGGGCATGATGCGTTCGAAGATTTCGCCGAAACGGACGATTTTGACTTCGAGGCTGGTTTCTTCCATTACCTCGCGGAGGAGGGCTTCTTCGAGGGTTTCGCCGGATTCAACGGCACCACCAGGTAGGCTCCAAAAGCCCTTGAGGGGCTCTGTGCCGCGCTGCACAAGCAGGATGCGGTTGCCATCAAAGATCAGCGCGCCGACACCCAAAATGGGTTTTGCTGGATAGCGCCGAATGTCGAGTTTTACAGCTATTCGGTGGTAACTCCCTTAACCTTCATCCTCGCACGATAGACACCGGTCTTTGCGGTGATGTAGAGAGTCATGCGGTCTTCGTCGCCAAAGGCCATGTTGGAAGGCTTGTCGCCCATGTGGATAGTGTGGAGCGGTTTGGCTTGCGGCGAGACGATGTAGATGTGATTAGCGGCAATGTAGAGGTTGCCTTTTTCGTCAACGTGGAGGCCGTCGGGCGGGCCGTCGATGTTGTCGAGGAAGACGCGTTCGTTGGTGGCCAACCCTTTGCCGTCGAGGTCGTAAGCGTAGACTTTGCGCTCGTCGGAATTGGCCACGTAGAGGATGCGGCCGTTGGGCGAAAGGGTGAGGCCATTGGGGCGGCCTTTAGGCTTGGCGATGACGGTGAGCTCGCCTTTGGGGTTGAGGTGGTAGACGCCGTAGAAGTTGAGCTCGCGGGTATCGGCCTGGTTGCCGAAGGCTGGGTCTGTGAAGTAGAGTTGGCCGTCTTTGCGGATGACGAGGTCGTTGGGGGCGTTGAGGCGTTTACCTTCGAAACGGTCGGCGAGGATGTCGAATTTCTTTTCGTCACCGGGGTAGAGACGGATGATGCGACGGGCTTTGGTTTGGGCAACGACGAGGTGGTTTTCTTTGTCGTAGGCGATGGCGCTGGGGCCGGCCATCTCTTCGCGGTACTTGGCAGTGCCTTTGCCGGGGAGAAAGGCGAGGATCTGGTTGTTTGGCACATCACAGAAGAGCAAAGCTGTGGCGGCTTTGGACCAGAGCGGGGCTTGGGCGAAGCGGAGGCCACTTGAAGCTTTCTCGATTTGGATGCTGGAGAAGTCCTGTCCGAAGGCGAGACAGGTGATTCCCAAAATGGCGAATCGCATGGGGTTGATTCTACATCGTAACGGTGAGAGAGTATAAAGATACCAATGTCGATCAAATATATGGTGATTGTTTTTATGGCGATAGGAATGAGTGGAGCAGGGCCTGACCCGGCACATGAGAAGTCGGTTCAGGAATATCGGACCAAGATGGAAGCGACGCTGAAGTCGGATGCGGGCTGGCTGACGGTAGCGGGTCTGCATTGGCTAAAGCCGGGTGAGACTAGTTTTGGAAGTGACCCGAAGAGTGGCTTCGTTTTGCCGGCTGGAAAAGCGGCGGCCAAGGGGGGCGTTTTCAAATTTGACGGCAAGAAGGTTGTGCTGAAGGTGGAGCCTGCGGCCAAGATTTTGGTGAACGGCAAGGCATTTACGGAAGGTGCTCTTATCGACGACGGAGCGGAAAAGACGCCGGATCTGGTGACGACGGGTGACCTGTCGATGATCGTGATCGAGCGGGGCGGGAAGTTTGGGATTCGGCTGCGCGATAAGTCGAGCAAGTATCGTAAAGAATTTACGCACCGGAGCTGGTACCCCGTGAAGGCGGATTACAACGTGAAAGGCAAGTTTTTGCCTTACGCTGTGGCGAAGAAGCTGCGCGTGCCGACTGTGATTGAAGGTGTGATTGAGGAGCATGAGAGCCCCGGGGAGATTGAGTTTCAACTGGCTGGCGCGACACATCGGGCACAGGTGTTGAAGGCCGGGGAGGGCCAGTTGTGGCTGATTTTCAGGGACCGTTCGAGTGGTAAGGCGACTTATCCAGCGGGCCGCTTTTTGTATGGGGATCTGGCCAAGGATGGCACCGTGAGTTTTGACTTTAACAAGGCTTATAACCCGCCCTGCGCTTATACGCCGTTTGCTACCTGCCCCCTGCCGCCGCGACAGAATTCGCTGAAGGTGGCTGTAGAGGCTGGCGAGCTGACTTATCACCTTGAGCCATAAGGAGGGGGTCATTTGTCATCCTTTGGCGGTGTTTGGTTCTCAATGATGTCTTTGACTTCCTGGAGGAAACTCAGCGCGTAAACGGCCAGGATGCCAGGGCTGGTTTGGGAGAGGTTGGACTTAAGAAGTTCGGTTGTGGGGAAGCTGGCCGGGATGTCGACTTTTTTTCCGAGGCAGTAGAGTTCGCCGTGAACACGCATGGAAGTGATGCGGTCTGCCTGGAGTCTGCGGAGTTCGTTGAGAGCTTTGTCGGCGCGCCGTTCGAGGAGAGCGGTGAGTTTGACGAAGCGTTCCATTTGATTGAAGAAGTTGGGGTTTTCGGGATTGTCGAGCCAACGGTCTTGTGTCTGGACTTCGAAGGCTTGGGCGCGCTGGGCCTGGAAGGTGGAGAAGGCGAAGCGGAGGAAGGCTTGCTCTTCGAGTTGGGAGCCGGGGAGGCATTCTGCGCGGAGCCTGGCCTTGAGGGTTTCGTAGTTGAGCTGGTCTTCCGGGTTGAGGAAGAGTTCAGAAGTGGCGGTGAGGCCATGGCTGACGCTGTTGGTTGCGGATTTGGCGCGACCGGAGGCGGTCTTGGGGCCAGTTGATTTCTGCGCGTTGGAGCGGTTTGCCGCCAGAGCGGCATCGGTCATCGTTTTCTTCGATGATGTGTCAGGTGCGGGCGACGGCGCGCTCGCTGTTGCGTTTGCGGATGGGGTTGCCATGTGGGTAAGCTAACAAGGCACGTTTACTGGATTGGCGGTGTATGAGGGTGGGGTGGCTTGTTTTGTTGGGGATAGGAGTTGAGAACTTGTTGAAAATACTTGTGAACGATAAAGTTCACATCGGATCAATCACATCCGAGGTTACTCGTCGGAGATGCGATTCGAGCCTTCCTGATGTAATGATGGTTGTCGTCTACGACGCGTCACCGTTCAACTATCTCGTATTAATTGGCCAGATTGATTTGCTGCCTCGCTTGTTTGGTGACGTCAATTCGATAAACGATTGAGCTTTCGAGTTTTCACTCAGTTTTCTCTCCGAGGTGCTCCTTCAAGCTAATCAGGGATGTGGCTTTCACTCTTTCAGTGGGTATTGCCGCTCTGGACACCGACTCTGACTTTAGGTTGCTGTAATCCGTTGATTTGCTATTCAGAAGACTTTTAAATTCTTGCCGATGTGAAGTCTGTGATGCAGCTTGAATTGTTTGAATGGCCAGAATGCTCAATTGGCAGCGATGGCGTTGTTGGGATTGGACAGCTCTCACCGATGGTCGAGCCACCATCAGGTAAGATTGACCTGAAGATGCCTAATTTCTACGAGTTTTTTGCGGGAGGAGGAATGGCGCGGGCTGGCCTTGGTGATTCTTGGTCCTGCGTTTTTGCGAATGACTTCGATGAGAAGAAGGGGGCAAGCTATAAGGCAAATTGGGGTGATGCGGATTTACGGATTCAAGACATTGGCACCTTGACCGGCAATGATCTGCCTGGCCGCGCGGATCTTGCCTGGGGATCCTTTCCTTGCCAGGATCTTTCGCTTGCTGGCGACTATCGGGGCCTAGCTGGGGAGCGGTCTGGTACGTTTTGGCAGTTCTGGCGGCTGATGGAGGAATTGAAACTAGAGGGCCGGGGACCCAAAGTGATTGTGCTTGAAAACGTTTGTGGAGCAATCACTTCTCATGAAGGGAAAGACTTTGCGGCAATTGGGTTGGCCCTGGCAAGTGCTGGCTATCGTTTTGGTGCTCTGGTAATGGATGCAGTGCACTTCGTTCCGCAATCCAGACCCAGACTGTTCATTGTTGCCGTTGCGAAAGATGCCGAGATTGCGGTTGATTTGTCGACCAGGCTACCGAATCCGGAGTGGCATCCAGCCAATCTCATCGCAGCAGAGGCGAAGATGCCTGAGGAAGCCCGTGCGTCATGGGTGTGGTGGCGCCTGCCGCCACCTCCTCGAAGAGAGTCACGATTCCTGGATCTGATTGAGCCTGAATCCGAAGGAGTCGCTTGGCATACCGCAGCAGAGACGCGAAGGCTACTGGCAATGATGAGCGACTTAAATCGTAAAAAGGTTGAAGCCGCCAAGAGGGTGGGTGGGCGTGTCGTCGGCGGGTTGTACAAGCGCACTCGCGTAAATGAATTGGGAGTTCGTACGCAAAGGGCGGAGGTTCGATTTGACGATATAGCTGGCTGTTTACGGACTCCGGTTGGAGGCTCCAGCAGACAGTCGATTCTTGTGGTGGAAGGCAAAGACGTTCGTTCGCGGCTGCTTTCTCCTCGTGAGGCGGCACGATTGATGGGCTTACCGGATGAATATCAATTGCCCAAGAACTATAACGAGGCTTATCACCTGGTGGGTGATGGGTTGGCAGTACCTGTAGTTCGCTTTCTCGCTGCTCACTTGCTTGAAGCTTTGGTGCGGCCAATGCTAAAACGGCGCAGGGCCGCCGCCTAGGTATGGCGAGGCCTCATCAGGCCGAGCTCGATGCATTTCTGAGCGAACATCGATTTCGTGGCAAGGGTGAATTGTCGGTTGCTTTGGTCGTGACGCAACATGCGAAAACGGATGGATTGCCGCTTGATTCTGAAAAGCTTCTGACAGATGGAGGCGGACAAGTCTATGGCTTGGGGAAAGCTGCAGTTCAATCGGTTCTAAAGCGCCACGGGATTGATCGAGTGCTCGCAGCAGAAGGTGGCCGAACCTCCAGGGGTAGCATTCGCAATATGCAGCTTTACGTTGCCTTTTTGAATGGGCTTAAGCAGCAGGGCGACGTGAGTCTAGAATCGATAGAGGGTTTCTGGATCGACCGGGTACATGAATTCTTCGCGGGCAAGCCATTTAAGATCAAGCTGGACGCATCGAAAAGTTTAAGGGCTGTCATCCGAGACGTGATTGAGCAGGCGCAAGAACGGCAGAAATCGACTCCTGGAATGCAATGCGCGGGAGCTGTATTGCAACACCTGGTTGGAGCAAAGCTTGAGTGCATACTTGGCTTGGGGAGCGTCAAGCATCATAGTTTTTCGACAGCAGATGCACCAGGGGGAAGGGCTGGCGATTTTCTAATTGGAGATGTAGCTCTACACGTGACAACATCGCCGGGGGAAGCGGTAATCAGCAAATGTGCCGATAATTTGAATGATGGGCTTCGACCAGTTCTGGTGACTCTTTCGCGAGGGCTTTCTGTTGCAGATGGATTGGCTGCAAACGTTGGGTTGGCGGAGCGGATCGATATCTTCGAGATTGAGCAATTTGTCGCGTTGAATTTGTATGAACTGGGAAGGTTTGCTGCGGCCGGGCGGCGAGTTGCGGTAACGGATCTGGTGGAGCGCTATAACGCAATTGTTGATGAGATTGAGACTGATCCGAGTTTGAGGATTCAGTTGAATCCGTGATCAGGGTTGGAGAATGATTTCGAGGATCTTTGTTCCGTGATCAGCGTCGAAAGGTTTATAAACTAAGCTTGGCGGGTTTTGGGGTGCGCCGATTCTCCATGGAGGTTGACGCCTTTCCAACATTTCTCCAAATTCCCTAGAAATCACGAGAAATTTGCGATGATTGCCCTGGCCAACGTTTGCGTTTCCGAACACGTCTAACCTTTCTAGGTCCTTCCGCTCTTTATCGTTGCCGTACCCGCTGCCCGAAACATCTGAGACTTCAAAGCGAGCCGTAGCGCCTTCGCATCGTGGGCCGGGAACAAGCACTAGGTCGTTGTCTGGCTCTCCCATGCGACGCGCTTGGCCATCTGAACTGGCGGCCGGATGGCAAATATGGACCAAGTACTTGGAGAACTTTGATTTTGCAGCCCATTGAAGAGCATCGAGTAATCTTTCGACTGTGGCGCACATGTTTATGCACTCTACGAGATTGTGCTCAGACTTCTTATTACATACGAGTATCAGATTGTTTTCTGGAAATTTAACGACTACCCTTTTTAGCAATGTTCCCAATTGGTTCAAGTGATTTCCTCTCGACACCAAATTTTGCAAAGCCGAACGAACATTCTTCGCTATGAAATCACGCGCTGCCTTGAGGTGTTTGTAAGAGTTTTGGATTGTCCACCGGACCTTCGACTTGTCCTTCTTCTGGCGGCTTAGCCCGAACGCGTGAATCATATGTGGCATGAGCAGGTATCGTCCATTCACTCAAAAATCTTAAGGTGTTCTCTGGCTTGAATAGGATGTAGGTGCAGGATTCAATCCGATTGGTTGGTGTTTGACATGATCAAGAATCATGCAAAAATACGGAATGGTTGGCGGCGAAGCTCAGAAGCATCAGACTGGCAGCACTGGTCCAATCCGTGGACTTTGCCCAGGCTAGGATGGAAGTTGTTGGCGATATGCGAGTGAAAATTCAAACAAAGGCAAAAAGTCGTCGAAAAGATCTTCATGTTCATGGATCTGCGAAATTGAGATCAGTCGAACTTTTTACCGGCGCTGGTGGACTGGCTCTTGGCACCGAAGCTGCCGGCTTTTGCCACGACACCGTCGTTGAACGCAATCGCTACTGCTGCGATACCATCCGGGAGAACCAGCAGCGGGGATTTGCGGCTCTTCAAGGGTGGCGACTTTTCCCTGGGGATGTTCGGGAATTCGACTATTCTTCGATCTCGAAGCAGGTAGATTTGCTGGCAGGAGGGCCGCCTTGTCAGCCATTCTCCATTGGCGGCAAACACAAGGCTTTCGATGATGATCGCGATATGTTTCCGCAGGTGGTTCGCGCTGTTCGTGAACTGAAGCCACGGGCCATTCTGGTTGAGAACGTCAAGGGGTTGACTCGTAAGTCTTTCGCCAATTATTTCAACTACATCCTTATGCAGTTGAGCCACCCCGATGTTTACAAACGCGGCAATGAAAGCTGGACTGAACACCGGGATCGCCTGGAGAAGTATCACACTAAGGGTAGTTGGTCTGGACTGGAGTATCACGTGGTTCCAAGGCTACTCAATGCGGCCAACTTCGGTGTGGCGCAGAAACGGGAGCGGGTGTTTTTTGTGGGGTTTCGCACCGATCTTGGGATTGCGTGGAGTTTCCCAGAAGAAACGCATGATCTCGATTCCTTGCTGGTGGACCAGTGGATCAGCGGCGCATATTGGGAGCGCCATGAGGTTGCCAAGAAGAATCGCCCTGCTATGCCGGAGCGGTTTGGTGCCAGAGTGCAGGCGTTGCGGCAGGAACGGAACGGAAGTTTGTTCACTGCTGCTATGCAGCCCTGGCGGACGGTGAGGGATGCGATTCGGGATTTGCCAGATCCTGAGAGCAAGGAAGGTGCCAAGGTCTTGAACCACAAGTTCACGCCTGGTGCGCGTGCCTATACCGGCCACACCGGCAGCCCGCTGGATGAACCCGCAAAGACGCTGAAGGCTGGCGACCATGGTGTGCCGGGCGGAGAAAATTGTGTTGTGTTGCCGAGTGGAGAATTGCGCTATTTCACGGTGCGGGAAGCAGCACGTTTGCAGAGCTTTCCCGATGACTATTTCTTCCATGGGGCCTGGAGCGAAGCGATGCGGCAGTTGGGAAATGCCGTCCCTGTTTTGCTTGGACAGCGCGTTGCCATGGGTGTGCGGACTAGCCTTGATTTGAATTCCCGTCGAGCGTAAGACATATGTTAACGTGAGCCATTGGCTTACTTCGATTCATTCGAGATCGATATCATTTCGGCACTGTCGACTCAGTTGCTGGACAAGCTCACGCAGTTGAGCCCTGCTCCGCTAGATCCGGAGTCTCTGAGCGCTCTCTCATCTGAGCAAGGAATTTACCAGCTTTTTCATCGAGAGAAGCTCGTCTATGTGGGGAAGGCCGATAACATCAAGAAGCGGCTGAATGAACACCGGTTCAAGATTGTTGGCCGTAAAAATATCGATGTCGACGACATGGCATTCGTTTGTCTTTACGTGCACCCGAACTGGACTGCGCTCGCGCCTGAAGATGCGTTGATCAAGCATTACAAGAGTGAATCGAAGACGGAATGCGCCTGGAATGGGAATGGATTTGGGCCGCATGATCCGGGGCGGGATCGTGAGACTACGAATAAGCCCCCAGAGGGATTTGATGCCAAGTATCCGATTCGGGAGGATTGGGTTTGCGGCTGGGTTTCCGCCGGCACCTATGATGCGTCTGAGTTGTTGAAGATGCTGAAGAGTAATCTGCCTTATCTGCTTCGATTCGAGATGTTGGAGAAGAAATCGAGGACGCCGCATCCATCGCTTTCTGGTGTTGTTGTAGAGGTGCCGCGTGACGGAATGCGGGCGGATGAATTGTTGAGACTTGCCGCGAAGAAGTTGCCCGGTTGGCAAGCGACGGTGTTTCCGAGCCACATGATTCTCTATCGAGAGAATCGGCTTTACGGGCACGGGAAGCGCCTTTGGCCAAAATAAGCGGATGTGTGCCGAATGCTTAAGCTAAACTCTTTTTGTCATGAATCGACGTAAGGCAATTGGCATAGCAGGCAGTGTGGTGGCAGCGCAGGCGGCACCGAAAATTCGGGATCAGTTTGTTGGTGTTTACAAGCTCATCAGTTGTGAACGCAAGTTTAAGGATAGCCGTATTGAGTATCCGTATGGGCAGAAGCCCGTTGGACGGATCACTTACGATAAGGCGGGTAGGATGTCGGCGCAACTCATGCAGCCGGGCCGTCGCTCGACCGTTGCCCCCGGGATTACTTTTAGCGCGGGCACCACTGGTTGTGATGAGCTTCGGGTGGCGGCAGAAAGCTTCATTGCTTATTACGGGCGTTTCGACATTGATGAAGCGACCACGACAGTGACCCATCATGTTGAGGCATGTCTCGTGCCGAGTTGGGTGGGGACCGACCTCAAACGGAAGTACCGCTTTACGGCCAGGCAACTGGTGCTGTCAGTAGAAACTACCAATTTGCTGGAGCTGGTTTGGGAGCGCGAGGCGGATTAGCTATTGCAGTGGGTTACGCTGCCAGAGCTCGTAGCCCGCTATGTTGAGGGGCTGTTTGAGGGGCTGGTAGTTTTGCTCCAGCCAGGCTTCCAGCGTTCTGAAGTGAGGGTCGATACCGACGGCCGAGGGGAAGACGTGGAGGAAGCCCGCTTCTGTGAGC
>Ga0209490_10007051_pt1 | contig 10044 bp, 6 predicted proteins | sample MAT06_FD_187209 | JGI IMG/M metagenome (GOLD analysis project Ga0209490, IMG submission 187209) | Freshwater microbial communities from Lake Fryxell liftoff mats and glacier meltwater in Antarctica - MAT-06 (SPAdes) (version 2) | ecosystem: Environmental > Aquatic > Freshwater > Ice > Liftoff...
GCGCGCCTTCCACCCGGCGGGCATCCTGCTCGACGTGAAACTACCTGACCACTCGGGTCTCACGGTGCTGGATCGCTTGAAGCGCAACCCGGTCACGCGCCACGTGCCGGTCCACATGATCTCGGTCGACGACCACGTCCAGCAGGCGCTTGAACTTGGCGCATTGGGCTACTCGCTCAAGCCCGTCAAGCGCGAGGAGCTGTTGCGCGCGCTCGAACGCATGGAACGCAAGCTAGACCAGAAAATCGGACGCGTGCTGGTAGTTGAAGACAACGATCGCCAACGTCAAGCTATCGAAGCATTGCTCGGCGGCGATAACGTGACGATCACGGCGGTCGCGACGGCGACGGCCGCGCTGGAGGCTCTGCATACCTCGACGTACGACTGCATGGTGCTGGATCTCACGCTGCCTGATCTCAGCGGCTACCAGCTCCTTGAGCGGATGGCCGATGACGAGCGCTACTCGAACCCGCCTGTCATCGTCTACACCGGGCGCGCCCTAGACCGCGACGAGGAGCAGCGTCTAAGCCAGTACTCGCGCTCGATCATCATCAAGGGCGCGCGCTCGCCCGAGCGGCTGCTTGACGAGGTCACGCTGTTTCTGCACCACGTGGAGTCGGAGCTGCCAGCTGAAAGGCAGCGCATGCTGCGCGAGGCGCGCAATCGCGATGCCGCGTTCGAAGGTCGGCGCATCCTGCTGGCTGAGGACGATGTGCGCAACGTGTTCGCGCTGTCCCACGTGCTCGAGCCGCGCGGTGCCAAAATGGAGATCGCGCGCAACGGCAAGGAAGCACTCGCGGTGCTCGAAAAACTTGGCAGCGCAGAGCAGCGCGAGGGCGGCATCGATATCGTACTGATGGACATAATGATGCCGGAGATGGACGGCATCGCGGCGATTCAGGCGATTCGCGCGCGGGGAGAGTGGCAAAAGCTGCCCATCATCGCGCTTACCGCCAAGGCGATGAAGGACGATCAGCAGAAGTGTTTTGAGGCCGGGGCATCCGATTACATGGCCAAGCCGATCGACGTCGAGAAGCTGCTGTCATTACTGCGCGTGTGGATGTTCAAGCAATGAGCGCGAGAGGAGTAGGAGACGGCGGGATCGACGGCGGACAGGTCTTCGATAGCACTTTCGACATTGAGCTTAAGCTGCTGCTCGAAGCTATCTTCCAACGCTATCACTGCGACTTTCGCGGCTACGCGATGTCGTCGCTGCGGCGGCGGCTGGGGCAGGCGATGGATCGCTTTGGTGCAACCTCGCTGTCAGTGCTGCAGGGTCGCGTGCTGCACGATGCTACCGCGATGTCCATCCTGCTTGACTACCTCACCGTACAGGTGAGCGATATGTTTCGTGACCCCACGCACTTTTTGGCGCTGCGCCGCGACGTTTTGCCAATCCTGGCGACCTATCCCTCGCTCAAGATCTGGATCGCCGGCTGCAGCTCCGGCGAGGAAATCTACTCGATCGCCATCCTCCTCGAGGAAGAGGGACTGCTTGATCGCGCGATCATTTACGCCACCGACGTCAATGATGAAGCGCTACGCAAAGCTGAAGCCGGCGTGTATGCGCTTGATCGCGTGGCGGGCTTTTCGGAAAACTACCTCAAGGCCGGCGGCAAAGGCTCGCTGTCGGACTGGTATACGGCCGCTTATGACGGCGTCGTATTTGATCGCCGCTTACGCAGAAACGTCGTGTTCTCCGATCACTCGCTCTCGACCGACGCCGACTTCACTGAGACGCACCTGGTGCTGTGCAGAAACGTCCTGATTTATTTCGAGCGCGCGCTGCAAGATCGCGTGATCGCACTGTTCGAGCAATCGCTGGTGCCTCGCGGTTTTCTTGCACTTGGTTCCAAAGAAAACCTGGGCGTGTCGTCGCGCGCATCCGCCTTCCAAGTCTTCGAACTGCGCGAACGCATTTACCGAAAGCGATGAAGCTACCATGACCAATAACACAGCAGAACCGAGCCGCGCGCTGGCTGCAACGAGCAGTACGCAAGTAGGTATTTCTCATGTCTGATGACATCACTTTACTCTTGGTGGACGATCTCGAAGAGAATCTGGTTGCCATGACGGCACTGTTGCGTCGCCCCGGGCTGCGCTTGTTGAAGGCCGCTTGCGGCGAGGAAGCGCTTGAACTCCTCCTCGTGAATGAAGTCGCGCTCGCGCTGGTGGACGTGCAGATGCCCGGCATGGATGGCTTCGAGCTCGCGGAGCTAATGCGCGGCAGTGAGCGTACCAAGCACGTGCCGATCGTGTTCGTGACCGCTGGCGCTCACGATCGGAAGCGACTGTTTCAGGGCTACGATTCGGGCGCCGTCGACTTCCTCTACAAGCCGATCGAACCACATATCTTGACCAATAAGGTCGCGGTGTTTGTCGAGTTGTTTCGGCAGAAGCAGGCGATCGCGCGCGGGTCCGCGCTGCAGAATGCGATTTTCAATAACGCCAACTTTTCCAGTATCGCCACGGATGCAAAGGGCGTGATTCAGATATTCAATGTCGGTGCCGAGCGCATGCTGGGCTACAGCGCGGCAGACGTGGTGGACAAGATTACCCCGGCCGATATTTCTGATCCGCAGGAAGTGATCGCACGCGCCAAGACGTTAAGCCTTGAGCTGGCAACCCCGATTGCACCGGGATTCGAGGCGCTGGTGTTCAAGGCTTCGCGCGGCATTGAAGACATTTATGAATTGACTTATATCCGCAAGGACGGCACCAGCTTTCCGGCGGTGGTATCGGTCACTGCTCTGCGCGACGCGCAGGACGCCATCATCGGCTATCTGTTGATCGGTACTGATAACACGGCGCGCAAACAGGTCGAAGATGCGCTGAAAGAAAATTACGTCGAACTGGAAAATGCAAAGGCCGCTGCGGAAAAGGCCACAGCGGCGGCTGAACAAGCCAATCTGGCGAAATCAGAATTTTTGTCCAGCATGAGTCATGAATTGCGCACACCGCTCAATGCCGTGCTTGGATTTGCGCAGCTGTTGGCATCTGAGACACCGCCGCCGTCAATCACGCAAAAGCAGTCGATCCAGCAGATTACGCAAGCCGGCTGGTATCTGCTGCGTCTGATCAATGAAATTCTCGATTTGGCCATGATCGAGTCGGGCAAAGTGACGATGTCGCAAGAAACGATTTCACTGACCGAAGTGCTGCGAGATTGTCAGGCCATGATCGAGCCACAGGCGCAGAAACGCGGGATCCAGATGAGCTTCCCCAATCTCGACCGCTGCTTTTACGTTCATGCCGATCAGACTAGGGTTAAGCAAGTGATGATCAACCTGCTATCGAATGCGATTAAATATAATCGGATCGGCGGCACGGTTATTGTTCAATGCGCGCTAAGCGGCGAAAATCGGGTGCGCGTGAGCGTACAAGATACCGGCAGCGGCTTGACAGCAGAACAGTTGCAGCAGCTATTCCAGCCATTCAATCGACTGGGACGAGAGACCAGCGCTGAAGAAGGCACCGGCATCGGTTTGACCGTCACCAAACAGCTGGTCGAGTGTATGGGCGGCGCCATCGGCGTGACCAGCATTGTCTGTGTCGGCAGCGTGTTTTGGGTCGAATTTGTCGCGTCGAGCTCACCGTCGCTAGCGTCCAGCAGCATCGGCGAAAGCAGTCCATATGAATGGGATCCTGAGGCATTGGACGGAGGGTCGCCAAAACGCACTGTGCTCTATATTGAGGACAACCCGGCCAATCTGGCCTTAGTTGAGAAATTGATCGCAAGGCGCGACGATTTAAATATATTAACGGCGATCAACGGTCATCTGGGCATCGAGTTGGCGCGTATTCATCAGCCGGACGTGATTTTTATGGATATCAATTTGCCCGGCATCAGTGGCTTTGGGGCCTTGAAGATTTTGCGCGAAGATCCGGCAACAGCCCACATCCCGATCATGGCGCTGTCGGCCAACGCGATCCCGCGCGACGTCGAGAAAGGGTTGGCGGCCGGGTTCTTCCGCTACTTGACAAAGCCAATCAAAGTCAACGAGTTTATGGAAGCGCTTGATTTTGCATTGAAATATGCGGCAAAAAAAAATGCTTTGGTACGCAAAGAGACGATCGTGTAAAAACCGTTCATCACTGATTTTTCCGGCATGCCCGATTCGCTATCCGGCGTATCCGACAACCAGGGGACGTAATGCTTTCAGCGAGCACTCTCGGTGGAGTCAGCAAGACCTCTCGCTTCCAATGAAACAGCCGCAGTGCACATCCCACCAGATGTTTTGGAAAGAGTTTCCGAACCTGCATTGACTAGTCGTTGAGGGCAGTCGACCGTGCGTTAAGAGCATATCGACATTGCTGATGCTCCTTTTACGCAACCGGCCAGAGGTTGGAGCATGCCATCTCCCCCAAAGGAGTTAGGCCATGCCCCCGCAGCCGGCTACTCGACCCGCGCTATCGCTTGATGCGCAGATTTTTCAGCAACATCAGCAACAACAGCAGCAGCTGGCTCCAGAACTATTGGACAGTGCTCGTCGCCAGCTGCTTGATCAACTGGTGGTTGGGCTTGATGCGTCTGCTTTGCAGTGGTTGTCGGGCTATATGGCCGGCGTCGCCAGTGGCCGCGTCAGCAGCGTGGCTGTGCCGGTCAGTAAATCCGCGGGCATTCGGCTGACTGTTTTGTATGGATCGCAAACCGGCAACGCGCGTCGCGTGGCCGAACGCATTGGTCGGCGCGCCACGGATGCCGGTTTGAGTGTGCGCGTGGTTGCGACTGGCGACTATGCACGACAGGAATTGGCCGCCGAGCGTCTGCTGCTGGTGGTCATCAGCACCCAGGGCGACGGCGATCCACCGGAAGACGCGCAGGGCTTTGTCGAGTTCATCAGCAGCCGCCGCGCGCCCGCTCTGCCCGTCCTGAAATACTCGGTCTTGGCGCTAGGTGACTCGAGCTACGCGCAATTTTGCGTGGTTGGCCGCAAGCTCGACGAGCGCTTTGCTGAACTGGGCGCGCAGCGCTTTGCCGATCGCGCTGAGGCCGATGTGGAGATCGACCTGATTGCCGCGCCCTGGATCGATGGGGCACTGGCGCGCATCAAGGAAATCGCCGAGCCGGTGCCAGCGATCAGCGCCACGGTCACCGCCTTGCGTCCTGCGGGTTCTGGCTGGAGTCGTGAACGCCCGTTTGCGGCCGAACTGTTGGAAAACCAGCGTATCACCGCGCGTGACGCCAGTAAGGATGTGCGGCATCTGGAAATCTCGCTGGCCGGCGCGGGCTTGAGCTACCAGCCAGGCGACGCGCTGGGCGTATGGCCGCGCAATCCCGCGAGGTTGGTCAGCGAAATTTTGCAGATCACGGCGCTCAATGGCGAGCAAGCGGTCGAAGTCGGCGGTCGCAGTTTGCCGTTGTCAACGTGGCTGACTGAGGAGCGTGAATTGACTCGGCTGAGCCGGCCACTGCTGCTCGCGCATGCACAACGAAGCACTGACGGCGATCTGCGCCAGGCGATCGAGAATGATGCCGCTCGGCTGCTGCGCGACTACCAGCCTATCGATCTTTTGCGCCGACATGCAGCGGCCTGGTCGGCGCTTGAGTTGGTCGCGGCGCTGCGCCCGATCTCGCCGCGTTTGTATTCCATCGCGTCCAGCCCGTCGGTTGTCGGCGAAGAAGCCCATCTGACCCTAGCCCGCGTGAGCTACGACTTCGCTGGCTTCAGCCATCTGGGCGCTGCGTCCTGCCACCTTGCGGACGCCAGCGAAGGTGAGCGCCTGCGCGTGTTCATCGAGCCGAATACGCGTTTTCGCCTGCCCAGTGACAGCAGTCGCGACATCATCATGATTGGTGCTGGCACCGGCGTTGCGCCGTATAGAGGATTCTTGCAGGAGCGCATCAACGGCGGGGCGAGTGGCCGCAACTGGCTGATTTTTGGCGAGCGCCAGGCGCGCAATAGTTTTTTGTATCAGCTCGAATGGCAGGACGCGCTCAAGCGCGGCGGCTTGCGGCGCATTGATCTCGCCTTTTCGCGAGATCAAGCCGCCAAGCGTTACGTGCAACATGCCATTGCCGATGCCGGCCGCGATCTGTGGGCGTGGATCGATGCGGGCGCCACCGTCTATGTCTGCGGCGACGCCACAGAGATGGCGCCGGCCGTCCACGCCGCGCTGATGGCTGTGCTCGCAACCCACGCTGGCAAATCAACTGAGGCAGCTAGCGCGCATCTCAGCGAGATGACTGAGCAGCGCCGTTATTTGCGCGACGTTTATTGAGTCCAATGCCATGACCCACTCTGTTAGCCCGCAATTGACCGAAGTTGAGCGCATCAAGTCCGCCAGTCGCTATTTGCGCGGCACCCTGTTGGAAAGTCTGGCCGACCCGGTCAGCGGTGGCCTGTTTGAGGACGATACCCAACTGATCAAACTACACGGCAGCTACCAGCAGGACGATCGCGACATTCGCGACGAACGCCGTCGGCAAAAACTCGAGCCCGCCTACAGCTTCATGATCCGTACCCGATTGCCGGGCGGTGTGTGCACGCCCGCACAGTGGTTGGCGATGGACGATCTGGCCGGCCGCTACGCCAACGGCACTTTGCGCTTGACGACACGCCAGGCGTTTCAGCTACACGGCGTGATCAAGCGCGATTTGAAGCCCACGATCGCTGCGATGAATGCCGCCCTGATTGACACCATTGCCGCCTGCGGTGACGTCAATCGCAACGTCATGTGCGCCAGCAATCCGGTCGAGACGCGTGCCCATCAGCTGGTGCAGGAATGGGCGATCAAGCTGTCTGAGCATCTGTTGCCGCACAGCCGGGCATATCACGAGATTTGGCTGGACGGCGAGAAAGTAGAAGGCGGCGAATCGGAGCCAATTTACGGCGCAACTTATTTGCCGCGCAAGTTCAAGGCGGCCATCGCGGTGCCGCCGATCAACGACGTCGATCTGTATTCGAACGATCTCGGCTTCATTGCCATCATTGAGAACGGCGAGCTGCTCGGCTTTAACCTGGCCGTGGGCGGCGGCCTCGGCAGCACGCACGGCGACGCCAGCACTTATCCGCGTTTGGCCGACGTGGTTGGCTTCCATGCGCCCGAGCATTTGCTGGTATTTGCCGAAGCCGTGGTCACCACCCAGCGCGATTTTGGTGATCGGACCAATCGAAAACAGGCGCGCTTGAAGTACACCATTGATCGCATGGGCCTGGAGGTGTTCGTAGAAGAGATCCAGCGCCGCGCGGGCGTGTCGCTACAACCCGCTCGCGCCATTGTTTTCGAGCACAGCGGCGACCGTCCCGGTTGGGTGCAAGGCTTTGATGGCCGTTGGCATCTGACCTTGCACTTGGACAGCGGACGGATTTCCGATGGTCTGGGCGCGAGCCAACGCAGCGGTTTGCGCGCCATCGCCGAGATCCACGACGGCGAGTTTCGCATCACGCCGAATCAGAATCTGATCATCGCCAACGTCAGCGAAGGCGCGCGGGCGGGCATCAATGCGCTGGTTGCGCGGCACGGTCTGGATGGTCATCTTCGGCACAGCGGTTCGCGGCTTGCCGCGCTCGCCTGCGTGGCCCTGCCGACTTGTCCCCTGGCGATGGCCGAAGCCGAGCGCTATTTGCCAGCCTTTCTGGATCGCTTTGATGCAGCGCTGGCCGAACATGGTTTGGCGCAAGACACCATCCGCGTGCGCATCACCGGCTGCCCCAATGGCTGCGCTCGACCGTGGTTGGCCGAGGTGGGTTTGATCGGCAAGGCACCCGGCCGCTACAACCTGTACCTGGGCGCCGATGTCGCCGGGCGCCGCCTGAACGCGCTGTATCGAGAAAATCTCGACGAAGACGCGATCTTTGCCGCACTGGCTCCGCTGTTCGCTCGCTATGCCGCAGAGCGTTTGCACGGCGAGCCGTTCGGCGATTTTATTTGCCGCGCGGGCCTGCTTGAAATCCTAAAAATCCACGTCATCTCCGGAGCCGCTTTATGAGTTGCCTAGCATTGGTTAAACCGGGCATCGATCTAGCGACCGAACTCGCCACCGATCTGCAGGCTCTGCGTGCCCGCAGCACGCAATTGGAAGGCGTGAGCGCCGAGGCGCGGGTGGAATGGGCGCTGCAACATCTGCCCGTCACCCACGCGCTGTCGTCTTCATTCGGCGCGCAATCTGCGGTCGCTTTGCACCTGCTCGCCAGTCGCGCGCCAAAAACGCCGGTCGTGCTGGTCGATACGGGTTATCTGTTTCCTGAGACCTACCAGTTCATCGATCAACTGCGTGATCGTTTCGATCTGAATCTGCATATCTATCGCAGCCCTTTAAGCGCGGCATGGCAGGAAGCGCGCTTTGGCAAGCTCTGGGAACAAGGGCTCGAAGGCATCGAGCATTACAACGCCTTGAACAAAGTCGAGCCGATGCAGCGTGCACTCGCCGAGTTGCGCGCCGGCACCTGGTTTGCTGGCCTGCGTCGCAGTCAATCCAGCACGCGCCGCAAGATCGACGTGCTGGAGCATCGCGACGGGCGCTTTAAGGTGCATCCCTTGGCTGACTGGAGTGACCGCGACGTCGGTCGCTATCTGAGCCGCCACCAGCTGCCTTATCACCCACTGTGGAGCGCCGGTTACATCTCCATCGGCGATGTCCACACCACGCGCCCCTGGGTCGAGGGCATGAATGACGGCGACACCCGCTTTTTTGGACTGAAGCGCGAGTGCGGGATTCACGGGCTGGAGGGTTGAGGTCGAAGCTTTGGCACTTCAAACCTGCCGAGCAAACTCGGCGCTTGCGCAACACGAACGGATCAAATCAGGCTTTCGGCGCCGCCCAATCTGCACTGGTCTCCCACGCCGACGGCGGCCAATGCGGAATGCTGCCCGGGACGATGACGGCGCTCTTATCTCCCGCCAACCAATGCCGCAATGCGACGCGATCAATATGCGGAGCGAGCGCACTCAGCACGGCAATGATGGGTCGGCTCAGACGGCGATCCGGGCGCAACAACAGCCATGTCGTGCACGGCCCAAACAGTGGCTGCAGCGACAAAGTCTTCAGGTCAGCGGCGTCCTCGGGGCGGATCGCCATTTGCGCGAGGATGCCAACGCCCAAGCCAGCGCGCACATAGCCCTTGATCAGGTCGGCATCTGGCGCGGTCAGCCCGACTTGTGGCTTCAAGCCATCAGCGGCAAAACGCTTTTGCAGGCTCGAGCCGGGCAATAGGGTGGAGTCGTAGCTGACCAAGGGATGCTGGGCAAGCTGGGTTAAGGTCGGTGCGCCGCCATCGGCCAAGGAATGTTTGGTTGGCACTACCGCAACCAAGTCCCAGCGATACACCGGCAGCGCCAAACCTTCGGGAGCTTCGTCGTTGGAGGTGCTGATAAGGCCAATATCAGCGGTCCCGCGGGTCAATCGGTCCATCACGTCCTCGCGCTCGGCCGGATGAATGCGCAGCATTAGCTCAGGCAACTCGCGACGTACGCGTCCCAAGGCCTGCGGAAGCACGAAGCGCGCCTGGGTGTGGGTGCAGGCAATCATCAAACTGCCACGCGTATCGGTGCGCAGCGACTCAGCGAGGATGCGGATATTGGCCGCTTCGTTGAGCATGTTGCGCGCGCTCTCGACCACTTCAGCGCCTTCCGGCGTCAGCGAATCCAGGCGTTTGCCGCGCCTCACAAACAGGGCGAAACCCAGCTCGTCTTCCAGCTGTTTGAGCTGTTTGCTCAACCCCGGTTGCGTCGCATGCACGCGTTCGGCGGCCAAGGTAATGTTGAGACCGGCGTCGACAATGGCGACGAGATAGCGGAGCTGGATAAGCGTCATAACAATGATCCTGGCTGCTGCGGCGCAGCAATCGCCAATTTAAGCAGGTACCTAGCTCGAGTAAAGTGTTCTTCCATAACCATCAGTTATATCAGTCGGCGGTTGAATCATTTTCTTCCGGTCTCCCGGGCGTCTAGCGTGCGTCGAATCTGCTTGTCTGGCTTCATCCATGCGCTATTACCCGGTATTTCTTGATTTACGCGATCGCCCCGTGCTGTTGGTGGGTGGCGGTTCGGTTGCCTTGCGTAAGTCGGAGTTGCTGCTGCGCTCAGGTGCGGCGCTTAAAG
>Ga0209490_10007053_pt1 | contig 10043 bp, 13 predicted proteins | sample MAT06_FD_187209 | JGI IMG/M metagenome (GOLD analysis project Ga0209490, IMG submission 187209) | Freshwater microbial communities from Lake Fryxell liftoff mats and glacier meltwater in Antarctica - MAT-06 (SPAdes) (version 2) | ecosystem: Environmental > Aquatic > Freshwater > Ice > Liftoff...
GTCGTACTCCCACTCAAAAATTCAATCAGTCGTGGAACGTCGAAAATCATGTCGCTGGTGTTGGAGTCCTGAACCACTTGCCCATTTAACGTGGTGGTCAATCTGAGAACATTGGGATCGGGGATTTCATCCGCAGTGACCAGCCAGGGGCCCAAGGGACAAAAAGTGTCGAACGTCTTGGCCCGGCACCATTGGCTGCCTCCCCTGATTTTCTGCCAATCCCGCGCGCTCACATCGTTGGCGCAGGTATATCCAAAAACATAATCAAGGGCCCGATCGCGGCTGACATTTTTACACCGTTTTCCGATCACCACGGCCAGTTCACATTCGAAATCCACCTGATCACTTGCCAAATGCGTGGGTATCTCAATGGCGCCCCCCGGATGTTGCAAGGCGGTGGGCGATTTCATGAAAAGGACGGGAAAGTCCGGAATCTTCGCTTTGGTTTCTTCCGCATGAAGACGGTAATTCAGTCCGACACAAAGAATGGATGACGGAACCAAAGGCGCCAAAAGCTTGAAAACACTGTCCCGCTTCTCTGTCACCCGATAATCGGAAAACAAATCTCCTTCAATGCGGAGCGCTTTCCCTTCCGCAATCCAGGAACCCCAATGGATTTCACCTTCCGACGTCCTATAGCGCATCACTTTCATGAATGCCCAAGTATTCAGCAGAGCCATGCTGAGAACACGAAGAATCGTTGCAGAAAAAACGAAAACAAGACTGACCCTGTCCCGATCAGACCGGCTCTTTTTGCGAAACTATGCCTTGGGCAACCTCCTGAAGTCGAATCCGATCCATCTTCTCCAGCGGTAAGCTGAGGAAAAGTTCGATGCGGCGATAGATTTCCATTCCAACTCTCCGGAAAACAACCCTCTTCTGCTCGTCGTCTCCTGCCGCATGGGCCGGGTCCTGGGAACCCCAGTGGGCAACGATTGGCTGGCCCAGCCACACCGGACAGGCTTCGCGGGCATTGTCACAAACCGTAATCACAAAATCGAAGTGCTGCTCTTTGAATTCATCCCAGGCCTTGCTGCGGGCACCCTCTGTATCGATCTTGATGTTTTTGAGGAAATCCAATGTCCATGGATTAACCGATCCGGCAGGATGGGATCCGGCACTGAATGACTCAAAGCGGCCCTTGCCCAGAACCTTCATGATATACTCCGCCATGATGCTGCGTGCGGAATTCCCTGTGCAAAGAAACAAGATTTTGAACTTATTATTTTGATCCATTCTCCATTTCTAAAAAAGTTCTGTTACAAAAAGACGACAATTGTCTGAAATCTGGCCTTCAATACCTCATCCTGCATCCGATACCCCCTGCATCAGGCTCGCACGTGCTTCGGTTATGGCCAGTTCATGCCGCTTACGCTCCAGAAAATAACTGATCGTTGTAAATCCGGCCTGCTCAAGCAGGTCATAGGCCTTCGAAAAATCATCCCCCACCCGTTGGGGAATATGGGCATCCGCACCAACCACCACAGGAATCCCCCGCTCACACATGGCGGCCAACATCCTTGACCCTGGATTCATTTCAGGTAGTGTTTTGTTAATCCCTGACGTATTCAGCTCCATGGCCACCCCGGCTTTGGCTATTCGGTCCAGAGCCCGCAGGATATCCGTCCACAAGACATCCACGTTCCAGTCTTCGTGGCCAATATTTTTCACTATATCCGGGTGGGCCATGGTATCGAAAAGCCCCGTTTCCGCCGCATCCGCCAGGCTCTGAAAGTACTGACGATGAAAAGCCTGCCAATCACCCTGATAATAACGAAGCCGGTATTCTTTAATGTGCGGGTGCACTGAACCCAGCACATGATGAAAATCCATGCGCTTGTGCAATTTTTCAATGTAGCCCTCCGTCCCTGGAAAATAATCGCTTTCCATCCCGGCCCGGACATCCACCCTGCCTGCCCAGGCCTCCCTCGCCCGCTGGATCATATCCAGATAAAGAGGCAGCTGTTCCTCATCCATGCGCACCGAGGAGGATATTCCATCAGGCAAGGGGGAGTGGCAAGTTACCACAATCCCCTTCAACCCCTTGTCCCATGCCACCCGGGCATACTCCTCCGGCTCTCCCTCAGCGTGTTTGCACAAGGGGGTGTGCATGTGGGTTTCGTAAACGAGTCGGCTCATTTCAGAAAATCATCGGGTCACCAGATTCACCCACGCATCGGCAATCAACCCATGACCCGCTGCACTAGGATGAACGCCGTCCGGCAGCCAAAAATCCATCGGGCGACGCGTCGCCGCCTGGGCAAACAAACCATCCAGAGGAAGATACAAGGCACCAAACTCCACCGCCAACGCCCTGATTGCCTGGATGCGGGGATCCAAATCCTCCCGCCATTTCACACGATCCTCCGGCACAGGCAAAAGAAAAGGCTCACAGACGACAAAACGTGTTCTCAATTCTTTTTTTAACGTGAACAGAATCCGGCGAAAACTATCAGCAAATTCGGGAATAGCCGAGACCTGATGACCGTCGTAACGCCTCCAGGTGTCATTGATTCCGATCAAAAAAGAAATCACCGTAGGCTTCAAGACCAGAACATCTTCCGAAAGCCTTTTTTCCAGATCATAAATCCGGTTGCCGCTGACCCCTTTATTCGAAACCGTGAGCTTGAGATCCGGAAAGCGTGCCTGTAGCAGGCTGTGGCACAGATTGACATAACCTCCGCCCAGACGGTCATCGCCTGTGCTTTCCCGGTTTCTTCCACAGTCCGTTATACTGTCGCCATAAAACAGGACGTGATCGTTTTCTTTGAGAAACATAGGAAAATAAAAATGACAGAGCACTCCCCCACGTCGAGAACGAAAAGCCCACATGTAAGCTTTCGAACTTGGGAAGACTCAACAATGGGGTGTTTACCTGAGCAAACACAGTCTTGCCTTGCGCGGCACATGGACTAGGTTAAACCTTCTTACCAACAACCAATTAAAACTTATGGCATATACACTACCTGAACTCGGTTACGCGAAAAACGCCCTCGAACCCCACATCGATACCCTCACGATGGAAATCCACCATGACAAACATCATGCGGCCTACGTCAACAATCTGAACAAAGCCCTCGAAGCCGCTCCCGAGCTGGCTTCCCAATCCATCGACGAACTCATCAGCAACCTGAACAAAGTCCCCGAAGCCATCCGTCCCGCAGTCCGCAACAACGGTGGCGGTCATGCCAACCACACCCTTTTCTGGGAAACCCTCGCCCCTGGCGGAGCCACCGCCCCTACCGGCAAACTGGCCGATGACATCAAAGCCAGCTTCGGCAGCTACGATGCCCTTAAAGAAGCCATGGAAAAAGCCGGCACTACACGTTTCGGTTCAGGCTGGTCCTGGCTCATCGTCGATGGCGGCGGCAAACTCGCGGTGACCTCCACCCCAAATCAGGACAGCCCTTTGACCGACGGCCACAAGCCCATCCTCGGAATCGACGTCTGGGAACATGCTTATTACCTCAAATACCAGAACAAACGCCCGGACTATTTGAAAGCCGTCTGGAACGTCGTCAACTGGGACGTGGTCGGCAAGAAATACGCTGCCGCCAAATAAGTCCAAATCAAGCTGACCAGGCCTACGGGCAGGGTGATCTTGGTTCTTAAAAGGAGCGTAGGCGTCTTGAAAAGTCGCCCTAGGAAACCCGCCGCCTGGGTCGGGCTTCTTGTGTTGCTTCAAAAAAAAGGCACGGATCAGTCCGTGCCTTTTTGTTTGCTGAAATGCCAACCCAACAGCATAAAAGCCACCGAAGCCTAACTCAGGGTGAAGGCCGGTGCCTGCCAAAAACCAAAACTGTTCTGCACTCCCCCCGGCGTCAGGGTATAGGCATGAATTAATCCAACGGAAGACAACAGCGCCGCCACCATCAGCCGGGCTGCGGCATGTAGCAATTTCCGTTCAATGACAAAAACCAGAATCGCGGATAACAACATCGATGTAATCAAGAATCCCTGGCTCAATGAAATAAGCACCTCCAGATAAAGTTGTGTTCCGGATTTCGGTAACGATTCCAACAGATTGCTTCCCGCCACCCGCAAGGTGGTTTCAATCAAAAGCAACGCCCAGGCCGCCTACAAAGGCACCAATTCGATAGCCACAGCAAGGGCATGGTTCTTGGGCGCTCTCTGAAAGCATTGCGCCATGATAATCAGCCCTATCCACAACAGGATTCCAAAAGTCACCTCATCAGCCCTATCCACAACAGGATTCCAAAAGTCACCTCAATCGCAATCACCTTCATTACCAGCGTCAGCCCCCCGCAACGACAGGGCAGCAGGATAACCACACCGTTGATCGTGGAATAGGCGCTGCGTGTCCCCATGGCTTTCCAGCCCGGATGCCCGGTATAAATCGTGGTGGCAAAAAGGCACTCCCAAAACAGGCCGCCATCAGCGAACCCAGACCATTGGCCAACAAAGAGGGACGGGTCCAATAGTCGTCCCCGGCCGCCGCCGCGCTCTCCAGACACTGCAAGGAACCAATCACATTGAAGAGTCCCATCGGCACAATGATGGAAAGATATTTCCAGCCTGAACCCTCAATCAGAAAACTCCACAAATCCCCCACAGCAAGCTGGGGAGGGTGAAAACCTAATCTGACCGGCGTTGCATCCGGTATAAAACTTCCGACACCAAGGGCACCCAGACCCTATGCCAGGCCCACCCCCACCAGAACCGCCACCTTCCCCGCCGGAATACCCATGGGCAGCTTGGTTCCGGCGGCATAGAAAATCAAAATCAACAACATGGGAATCAGTGCGGTCGCCGGCGAAGCAACCATCTGGAAAACAAAACCCATCAAAAAAAGGTAATGGCAATTCCAGCCAGGGTGGAAAGCATCGCCGCCCTCGGGGTCCAACGGCGCAACGAGTCCCCGACAAAAGCGCCGCACGACTCCAACATTGCGCTCAGGACACAGGCAAAAAGTCCTGCCGACCAGAATGAAAGCAGACAAATAGACAGGACTGAGTCCAATAAGGCCGTAACTGTTCTGAACTACTATTCAGTTACAACACTCAGTCCAAGCACATTTTCCAATAATCAGGATGACGACTCACGTGCATGACCGCAATGACTCGTATCCGCTCTGGCTGATCAACGTATATCACTGCATAAGGGAACACGTTGGAAAAGTGCCTGCAAAAAGATAAACTCTACACAGAAAAACTGTTCAGGATTATTTCTGATATCCCTGATCAGCCGATCCCTCTCATCGTAAAAACGACCGCCTAACTCCGGATCAATCTCAGTATAATAAATCGCCGCATCTGCGTATTGTTTCTCCGCCTCCGGTTTAAAAAAAGGGAGCTTCATCGCCCGATGATCTGCCTGACTCGCCTGGACACTTCCTCTCCCGGTATTCCCTGCACCTGACCGCTTTCCAATTCAGCAAGTCGGCGCTGGTATTCCCGTTCCCAGGCCTTGTCTACAACCGGGTCCATGGCGTGATGCAACCTGAGAGTCAGGCGATCCAGCAGTTCAACCTGCTTCGCTGGAGGCAATTGACTGACTTCTTCGGCCGACTAATCCAAGGTCATCATGGTTCTCAATATAACAAGTTTGCCTCTTGATTCAATTTGGGATTTCACAACAGGCCGGGTTCTGGCTGGTCTGCCGAACACTCACGTTGATGACGTCCCGGACACTCTATGGAAAACGTGGAAGCAAGAACCCCGTGCCATCAAGCCAGATTTCGGGCGAAGACACATGACGGAATTCAACTTCGGGAAGTTTCCTATTCAAGGTTTTTTGAATTTTTCAGAGAAAACGGAAACCAACTCATCCACCGGTCTGGCAATATCCAACACAATGGCATTCACCGGCTCTTCCAGAGCTGCAAACTGGCTTTCCAGAAGTTTGACCGGCATGAAATGATCTTTCCTCGCCGCCATCCGATCCCTGATCAGCTCAAAAGATCCCTTCAAATACACAAAACGCAATCCCTCCTGACCTTCGGAAAGGTAGTCGCGGTATTTCTGCTTGAGGGCGGAACAGGCCAGAAAGAACGGTTTCCCGGAAGCCGCTCCCGTAGCCAGTTCCCCTCTCAAAATATCCAGCCAAGGCCAACGATCCTCGTCGGTCAGTGGAATTCCCTGCGCCATCTTTGCCTTGTTGGAAGCAGGATGAAAATCATCCGCGTCAAGATAGAGACCGCCATGCGCTTGGGCCAGTGCTCTCGCAATAGAACTTTTTCCGCAGCCCGACACACCCATAACAATGAAAAGATTTTTAACCACGGATTTCACGGATAATACCACGTCAAGATGCCTGAGCATCCTGGCAAATTGATTTTGGTTCGAAGGAGCGCAGGCGTCTTGAAAAGTCGCCTCAGGAGACCCGCCTGTTGGGTTGGGCATCTTGACAAACCCTTCCCTTTGCCGGGGCGCTTACTCAGATAAAAATGATATAACATGAATTTAAACTGCGATTCTTTTTTCACTGAAGTTTCTCATCAAGCCCCGGCTCGGGGTGGTATCTCAACGAACGACGCGGGCACTCCCTCCAGACATCAACTTCTCCACCTCAGCCAGCGTCGCCATGGATGTATCTCCCGGCGTTGTCATCGCCAGCGCTCCATGGGCCGCCCCGTAATTCACCGCCTTTTCCGCATCGCCCGTCGTCAGAAAGCCAAAAGCCAATCCTGAGGCAAAGCTGTCCCCTCCCCCCACCCGATCCAGAATCTCAATATCCGGACGGTAAATGGATTCGTAGAATTTTCCGTCATGCCAGCAGATCGCTCCCCAGGAATTGATCGAGGCGCTCCTCACCGTGCGCAGCGTCGTTGCCGTCACTTGAAAATTCGGGAACTCCTTCACTGCCTTTTCAATCATCTTCTTGAATTTGTCGATCTCGATGGTGGAAATGTGCTCATCCATGCCTTCCACTTCCAGACCCAGGCAGGCAGTAAAATCTTCTTCATTCCCGATCATGACATCCACAAACTTCGCGATTTCCCGGTTCACTTCCTGGGCCCGCTTTTGTCCGCCGATCGATTTCCAGAGCGAAGGACGATAGTTCAAATCGTAGGAAACAATGGTGCCGTATTTCTTGGCCGCTTTGACGGCTTCAATGACAACTTCCGGTGTGGAGTCGGAAAGAGCCGCATAGATCCCGCCGGTATGAAACCAGCGGACTCCGAGCTTCCCGAAGATTTCATCCCAGTTGATATCCCCGGGTTTGATCTGGGAGGCGGCCGAGTTACCACGGTCCGAAACCCCGATCGCTCCGCGCAAACCGTAACCGCGCTCGGTGAAGTTCAACCCGTTGCGCACCGTGCGCCCGATCCCGTCATCCTTGGCCCATTTGATAAACCGCGTATCCACCCCGCCCTGCATGATGAAGTCTTCAATCAGGTGCCCAACTTCATTGTCCACAAAGGCCGTCACCACTGCAGTCCGTAATCCGAAACATTTGCGCAGCCCACGGGCCACGTTGTATTCGCCGCCGCCTTCCCAGGCTTTGAACTGACGGGCCGTTCGAATGCGCCCCTCCCCCGGATCGAGGCGAAGCATGATTTCGCCCAGGGAGATTTCATCGTAATGGCATGTTTGGGGATCGCGTAGTTTGAGTGACATAAGGTTATTCTCCAAGATAGGCATTCAAGGCCTGTTCGACTTCGGTTAGAAATTCATCTTCCACCACACCCATCTCATCATGCAAGCGTGCTTTGCTGACCTGGCGGATACCCGGTAGAACCAAAAAACCGGGCTTCATCCCGCTGATGCGAGGCAGGGCCAGACGCAAAGGCCAGATCACGCCCGGGCGGGCAGAAATGGGCAGAATGACCACACTGGAAAGGGACAGGTTGGCTTCCGTATTCGACAGAACCAAACCCGGTCGCGCCTTGCCGAATTCCGGCGGTGACGCGTCTCCAAGATTGACCCAGACAATGGAACCCCGTGTCATGGCTTACGTTTTGACGCTGAGGAAATCTCCGATGGGCTCGAAACCAGATCCGCCTTCTCCCAGGCTTCCAACTCCTCTTTCTCAACAGGATTCTGCTTCAGAAACTCCCGATACGCACGGGAAGCCAGTTTCAGCTTCTTCCGTTTGACGTCCCGGTAAACCACCTCACGCACGTAAGCCGTAAGGGTCTGGTCCGGTTCCAGCACGGAAGAAACTTCTTTAACAACAGAAGCCTCCAGCTTAACCGTGGTGTCGGTATATTTAACCATACTCTTATAGTATTTTCTTAAATACCTATGTCAAGTCCCTTGAGCATGACACCATTTTATTACAACCTCTACGTAGCTTGGGCATTTACTAGAGTCGCGTCAGGAGACCTGCCCAAGCTACCTCCTTCCCGCTAAACACGCGAAAAAGCGCGAAATAAAGAGAGAATCATTCTAAGAAATCCCTTGGTAGAGGTTCACAGTAAAGTGACGCCGATTTCCCTTTATTTTTAATGCATCCCCTCGTTTTTTCGCGTCTTTTCGCGTGTTTCGCGGGCCATCCATTCCGGTGTTGGCTACGCCTCTGTCTGCTTCTTGTTCCCCACCCAATCCAGATGGAAGAACTTACCCCTGGGCTGGTCCACGCGTTCGTAGGTATGGGAACCGAAATAATCGCGTTGCGCCTGCAGCAGGTTGGCCGGAAGCCTTTCGCAACGATAGCTGTCGAAGTAGGCCAACGACGCCGAAAACGACGGGATCGGGATCCCGGCCAGGGCCGCCTGAGAAACGATCAGACGCCAGTTGGACTGGGTCTTGAGCACGATGTCCTTGAAGTAGGGATCCAGCAACAGGTTAGCCAGGGCCGGGTTCTTTTCGAACGCGTCCTTGATGCGCTGGAGGAAGCGGGCACGGATGATGCAACCGCCGCGCCAGATCATGGCGATTTCGCCGAACTTCAAATTCCACTTCTGCTCGTCCGAAGCCGAACGCATCAGCGCGTAACCCTGGGCATAGGAACAAATTTTGGAAGCGTAAAGCGAGTCGCGAACAGCTTCGATGAGCTGTTTATTGTCGCCAGTGAACTTGTAACCTTCGGGTCCTTTGAGGGACTTGGAGGCTTCGACACGTTCTTCCTTGATGGCAGAAATACAACGGGCAAAAACCGCTTCCGACATGGTCGAAGCCGGAATACCCATATCGAGGGCCGAGGTGATCGTCCATTTGCCGGTGCCCTTTTGACCGGCGCGATCCATGATGACATCAACCATCGGCTTGCCGGTGGTGTCGTCTTTAAAAGCCAGGATCTTGTAACTGATTTCCATCAGGAAGGAATCCAGTTCGCCCGCATTCCATTCTTCAAAGGTTTTCTGGATTTCATCCACGGACAGGCCAATCCCGTAACGCAGAATGTTATAGGCTTCGCAGATCAACTGCATGTCGCCATACTCAATCCCGTTGTGGACCATCTTAACGTAGTGACCGGCACCATTGGGTCCGATGTAGGCCGTGCAGGGAACCCCGCCTTGGATGGGCTTGCCGGGAACCGCTCCTTCCAGAGGCTTGCCGGTGGTGGCATCGACCTTGGCCGCGATGGCTTTCCAAATGGGTTCGAGCTCTTTCCAGGAGGATTCGTCACCGCCGGGCATGAGGGAAGGGCCGAAACGGGCTCCTTCTTCACCGCCGGAAACACCGGAACCAATGAAGCGCAATCCTTTGGCGCTAAGATCTTTTTCGCGGCGGATTGTGTCCGTCCAGAGAGCGTTGCCGCCGTCGATGATGATATCGTCTTTTTCCAGCAGGGGAACGAGCCCGTCGATCACCGAATCCGTGGCCTTGCCGGCCTGAACCAGGATGATCATCTTGCGCGGGGTCGAAAGGGATTGAACAAACTCCTGTAAAGTGGCTTTGCCGACCAGACCGCCCGGAGTGCTGGGGTTTTCCGCCACAAAGGCGTCGGTTTTGCTGGTCGTGCGGTTAAAGACCGAGATCTGAAACCCGTGATCCGCGATGTTGAGTGCCAAATTCTGGCCCATGACAGCCAGACCGATCAAACCGATATCTGATTTTTCCTTCATAAAATGAGCTGGAGATTATCTTCCCCGTTTACGGGTGTCCATCCCGTTTCTTTTTGCCGGAACCGTGCAG
>Ga0209490_10007054_pt1 | contig 10042 bp, 9 predicted proteins | sample MAT06_FD_187209 | JGI IMG/M metagenome (GOLD analysis project Ga0209490, IMG submission 187209) | Freshwater microbial communities from Lake Fryxell liftoff mats and glacier meltwater in Antarctica - MAT-06 (SPAdes) (version 2) | ecosystem: Environmental > Aquatic > Freshwater > Ice > Liftoff...
ACCGCCAACCAACGCCCGCCCCTGCTCATCGTGGTGAATGAAACCGGTGCCTCTTCGCTGACCTCCATTCAATTGCAGAATCAAAACAACCGGCGGTTTTATATCGGTGTGAAAAAAAGCACCGCCGCCACGGTTACCGTTTCCGCCACCGCCGGCAGCTGGCGGCTGGGTGGTGTTTTTGAAAACACCGCTCTTTCCTATAACGCCGGTGGGGCCCTTAGTTTGACGGGCGGACTGCGCACGGACAGCTCCATCTCCCTGGTCGCGGGAACCACGGTGAACATTACGCGGGAAAACGATGACACCGATCCCAAGCTGCTCGAACGGTACGCCGATCGTTACGGCTGGCTGGAGACCTACCGGCAATGAAAAAACAATCCGGCTACACGATAGTCGAGGTGATGGTGGCCGCCGGGATTTTGGTCATCGGCATAGCTGCCGCCGCTTCCCTCGCGCTCACCATGGTTTCCCAAGAGGAGGCCAATGCGCGGGTGGCCCGCGCGTTTAACTTCCAGGAACAGGCCGCGCGTCTCTACCAACTCGGCCTTGAGCCCCCGGAGATTCTCGCCATCATCCCCCCGGAAACCAATGTGACCGCGCTCACCTTCACCACCTCCACCACCAATGTGACCGGAGTCGGTGCAATCGAACTGGCGGCCTGCCGGCTTGTTTTTCATGCCGGCGTTCCCATGGCATCGGCGAACACAGCCACTCCGGTGGCGCGGACCAATAATCTTATGCTTGTGCGGCCGTCCATCCGCTGATTGAGAGAGGGAAGATGCTGAAGAAAGTTATCCTGACAAACATTCACACCTCCAAGTCCCTGGAAGTTGTGGTGGACACCGATGATGACGCCAAGGCGATCCTCGGGGCGGGCAAGGCTCCCAATGAGACGGTGGTGGTGACGGACATCGGCGGCCTGGACGAGGCGGTATACCGGCTCACGGGCAAGCCGCCGGGGGGGGAGGAATCGGCGGCTTTTTTCGGCGGATTGGCCAGGTGTCTGGAGCGCAATATCTCCACGGTCAAGAGCATGGAGTTGCTGGCCAGCCGACTGAAGACTCCGCGGTTCCGTGGCGCGATTGCGGACATTTCCCACCATATCATCAATGGCGACAAGCTGAGCGACTGCTTCGCCATGCACCCGGATTTGTTCACCGAGGATGTGGTGGCCCTCATCCGCGCGGGCGAGGAGTCCGGGCTGGTCCATGAGATCTTCCGTCAAATCGCCAATACCCAGCGCAAATCCCAGCGCGTGCTGAAAAAACTCAAGGCCGGGCTGATCTATCCCGTCATCGTGCTGGTGCTGGCGGTGGTGGTGACCATCGTGATGAGCTTCACCCTGGTTCCTGCGATCTCAAAACTCTACGGGGCAATGAACGCCACGCTCCCGTTGCCGACCATCGTGATGATGAAGTTTTCCGACATGCTTCTTCATCAGCCCTATCTGGCCGCGATTCCTTTTATCGCGATGATCGCCCTTTTTCGCTACTGGCCGCGCATCTATCGTATTCCGAAGGTACAGATTTTCCTCACCCGGCTGCCCACGGTGGGAAACATCATCCGCAAATCCGCCGCGATGGTGAGCTTCCGCTGTCTCGCCCTGCTCTTGCAGGCCAATGTGCGCATCGTGACCGCCTTGGAAATCTCCGCCAAAAGTTCCAACCATGTCGAATTCGAGGGGTTCTTTTTGTCCGTGCGGGATCATGTCAATGACGGCCTTTCACTGCCGGAAAGTTTTCTGATGGAGTCCCACCGGCTGGGCCCGGATGGTCGCACCATTGCCTCGGTGGTTCAAATGGCGGGCGAAACGGGAGGTGTGAACGAAATGCTGGAGGAAATCGCGGTGGATTACGAGGAGGATCTCGATCTCATTGCCGGCCAGATTGATAAAATTTTGGAACCCGTCGTAATTGTCTTTTTGGCCGTGATCGTCGGATTCCTGGTTTACGCCATTTACGGTCCGATCTTCAATTTGAGCAAAGTGATCCTACCTAAAAAACCCGGCGGAGCGGTTCCCGTGGCCCGACAAACGGCTCCGTGAAGTTCCTCGCCGGGACGGTCTATTCCAAAGCACTGGCCATCTTTTTGGCCGCATCCCTGCTGCTGCTTGGCGCGGTGGTCGCCCTGACCCAGTTGATTATTTTCCGGGAGTTTAATCTCACGGAACAGCGGGAAATGAAGGCCATGTTACAGCGGTTTTCCACGGTGCTGGCGAGGGAGGCCAAACCCCTCGAGGCCACCGTCGGAGAATGGGCGGGTTCGGCATCGGTGGTGGGATTTCTCGATGGGCGCGTCAAAGACCCGGACCTGGGGAAAATTACCCCGGAAGTCTTGAAAGAGCTGAACATAGACTTTGTCGCGCTCTATGACGAAGAGGGAAAGCTCGTGCGCGTGGTCTGCACCGAAGCGTCCATTCTTCAGAACGGAGAGCGCATCACCGCAGCACTCGAAGAGGCCGCGCTTAATTCCCGAAACCGGACGGGCTATGTCTTGATTGCCGATCACCTCTATTCACTGGCCGTCTTCCCGGTGAAATCCGCCTCCAGAGGAGTTCCCAAGGGAACGCTGGTGGGAGGGAAGCTTTTGGGACAGAATACCTGGGGATTTTTGGAGGGCCTGTTTTCCGCCACGATCAGATTTTACCCTTTCAAAAGTACGGAAGTCAATGAGGTCACCGGCCGGGACATCGTGAATTTGCTGAACTCTCAGGAGATTGTCATTGAGACCGAGGACAACAGCCAGATTACCGGCCATCGCTTGATCCAGGGGATGGATGGCAGTCCGCTGGGCTACATCAGCATTTCCCAGCCGCGGCCGCTGCGCGAGCAGGGCCTTCGCGCCATCCAGATTTTTCTCACGGGAATTTGCCTGGCGGGAGGGGCTCTTGTGCTGGTGGTCTGGTTCCTGCTGGATCGCACCATTCTGGCGCGCATCAAGGATCTGACCAAAAAACTGGATGCGGAAAAGCGTTCGGGGCGGCTTCCTGTACGTTTGGATTTCAAGGGAGAGGATGAACTGGGCACCCTGGCGCGAAGCATTGAGGGGCTGGCGGTTCTTCTGCAAAGCACCCAGTTCCAATATCGAGCCGTGGTGGAGGACCAGACGGAGATGATCTGTCGTTTCGATGCCGGGGGGAAACTGACATTCGCCAATCAAGTCTTTGTCCGAAGGTTCGAGCAAGCGGATCAGCCGCCAACCGGGAGGGCGCTGAGTGACATTCTTCCGAAAAACGCCGGCGAGGATGTTCTCATCCGTTTCCAGCAACTCTCGCCGGAAAAGCCGCTGGCAACGTACACGCATGAGGTGAGTTTTTCCGAAGGAGAAAAACTTTGGTGCCGCAGCACATTGCGCAAAAATTTTTCCGCCGACGGAATCTGCCAGGGTGGACAATGGGTGGCGGCGGACATCACGGCGCAGATCGAAGCCCAGAAACAGATGCTTGAGTCTGAACGCCGTTTCCGACGGCTTTTCGAAACGGCTTCCGATGGCATTCTCCTGGTCGAACGGGAAACCCTGATCATCTCGGATATCAATCCCGGCCTTTGCCGCATGTTGATGCTGGCCGGATCGGAAGTTCTCGGATCGGCGTTCGATCAGTTGCCCGTGTTTTCTCCCTGTCTCGACATTGTGAATTACTACCGCAGGCCGGAATTTTCCGCCGACCATCGTGCCACGTTCCGTAATGAATGCCGCTTGGAGCGCGCGGATGGCTCCGCCCTCTTCATCGAACTGAGGTGTTCCGGCTACGAGGTGGCGGGCGGACAATACATTCAGCTTAATTTCCGCAACATCAGCGAGCGGGTTTATGGAGAAAGGGAACTCCGCAAACTTTCCGCCAAGCTCCTGCGCCTGCAGGATGAGGAACGCCGCCGCATCGCCCGCGAACTGCACGATTCCACCGCGCAAAATCTTTCCGCCTTGGAGATGAATATGAGCCTGCTGGAACCCCTGCTGGAAAAATCGCACCCCAAGGCGGCGCAGATTGTGGCGGAAACCAGGCAGATCGCCGGGGAATGCTCGCGGGAGCTGCGCAATATTTCCTACCTGCTGCACCCGCCGCTGATTGATGAGGTGGGCCTGGCCTTTGCCATCAAGTGGTTCGCCGATGGTTTTGCCAAAAGAACCGGCATCGCCGCCACCGTGGATATCGAGGAGGATTTTCCCCGCCTGGACCGTGACGTCGAGATGCCGCTTTTCCGGGTGGTGCAGGAGGCGATGACGAATATTTACCGGCACTCCGGCGCCGACCACGCGTGGGTGACGCTGCACCGCGAGGGGCAGTTTCTCAATCTGGAAATCCGGGACAACGGCCGCGGATTTGAAGGGGAGATTTTGGTGGATGAGGACGGCGCGGAGATCATGCCGGAAATCCAACCCGGAGTCGGACTGGCCGGAATGAGGGAGCGGCTGGCGAATCTGGGGGGAAAACTCGACATCGAAAACTCCCCGCTGGGCGTCACGATCTGCGTCCGGCTGACCCTAAGTGAGATCCAGGGTTACGAGGGATGAGAGATGAGGGCTGGGTGTTGGAATTCAGCGGCGTGCACTATAGGGGAATCCTTGGTTCAACGCAAGCTGCTCCATCCCTGCATTGATCGCTGCGTGATGCCCTCAATCGTCTGCCAGGAAGCCGTGACCGTCGAAAACGTCGGCGCTTTTCTCTCTAGAAATTACGAGACGGGTGTTTCCGGCGGCATTTCCGATTTCTGGAAGTAAGGAACAATGTCGCTGATGAACTTCTCCAGCATTTTCCGGGTATCGGCATCGCTCATGCCGCCCTGGCGGATGCTGTCTCCCACGATCGAAGTCACCAGCACATAGGCCCAGCGATGGTTCACCTTGTGGTACACGCGATCCCAGCTTGTCCGCAAAATGCGCACCATGTGATCAGGGGTCGTGATGTCCTTGCCGACAAACCAGTACAGAAACTGTGATCGAATGGGGCGCAAAACTCCGGGCTGAATTTCCACCTGCCGGCTCAGATGTAAATCCGTGACGCTGAGTGTCCGCCCGCTTTGGAGGGGCACGGCCAGCTTGCCGCCTGCGCCGAGAACCCATCCCTGTGCAGGCAGGCAGATTTCCGGGCGATGGATGCTGCGCTTTTCCCCGCCGCTGAGAACGATCGAGCAGGTGATCTGATCGCCGAACGAATTGATGTATCGTTTGCGGATAATTTCCGTGTCGCCGGGCAGGATTCGTTTTTCCGCATCGGACATCGCTTCCTCCTTGCCCGTAAAATCCCCGATCCGGTCGGGAAGTGCCATCACCACGCCCGGCTCCGAAGTGGTGTTGAGGTCCGCCGCCTCCAGGCAAAAACCAATTGTGATTGCCGTCGCGGCCAGGACGACCAGCAACCGCGCCACAAATGCGCCAGGTGACAGGCTGGCCGTGGAAGCTTCGGGCCCGGGAGGGTAGGGCGTTTCATGACTTGAGGCGGAGGCGTTCATAATGGATTCTGTGTTTTAATAAATATCAGGGCTCTTTTCCGGCAAGGGGCCGGTGTTTCCCTGACGGCGCGGACTGGGAGGGGGCGGTCTGTTGAAACGTTTCCAGAGACCGTACCATTCGAAGTTCAGGACTTTCGACACGCCGACCATGCCAAGGATGGCCACGGCAAAGACCAGATAACCCGACAACATGTGAAAGAAACTCGGATGGTCGGATGAGCCAATGGCCACGTCGGGCCCGAGGACAATCGTGCCGAAAGTGAGCATGAGGATCCGGCATAAGTTTCCAAAGACCGCCATGGGCATGGACGAAAGAAAAATGATCCACTTTTTCCAAAAACCCTGCACGGCAAACTGTCCGTACAGCGCGGAAACCATCATGAGGGCGAACAGCGAACGGATACCACTGCACGGATCGGCGACATCCACGGAAAAGAGGTCGCCCATCGGCCGTCCGGTCAGCCGATCGGCCGCCGAAAGAATGGCGGTGCCGCTCAAAGTGCAATCAACTCCCAGGAAATTGAGGAGGAAGACGCTCGCCTTGGACATGATGATCCGCAGGGGAAACGCGATGTTATCCCCCAAAAAAAGCAGCGGCCACATGAAGGCGAGAAACATCCACGGAAAGGCCAGGGCCTTCATCCATTCCCATCCAAAAAACAAAATGATCAACCCCGCGATCATGATCTGGGCGCTGATGTAGCCGAAGTACACAATGTCGGCCTGATAGCCGAACCAGAAAACCCCCAACGCTGCCAGCACGGGCACCAAACCCAGCCAGGAGCCCCGCACTGGCAAGAGGGCCAGTTTTTTGCGTTCCAGATAAATGATGCCTGCGGCCGCCACAGGCACCAGCATGCAGTGCTGCCAGTCCTCCATCCTCCACATGCTGCGGGCAAAGGCGAAGACCGAGACGCGTGTTTCATTGTAGCCGCCAGAGTAACTTACATAACCGAAAAGCGCGGCGATGATCAGTGCGATGGCGGCCGCTGACGAGAAAATCAGCCAGGGGGCGGCACGCCGCTGTACGGAATTGGACAACACGCGCCTACCCTCGCGGAGAAATTGCGGAATTTCAACGGCAAAGCCGCCGAAGTGAAGGAACAAAGATCTTTCGGGAAATCAGCGTGATTGGACAAGCGGCCATCTCCCGCTAAGAGTGAGGCCATGCAGGTCATTCGCCCAGAAAATCGCGGGTATGTGAAGTGGTTGAAAAAACTGAACCGCCGCGCCATCCCGGACCCCAAAGTGCGCGCCACCGTGGAGGATATTCTCCACGCCATCGCCCGCGATGGCGACGCTCCCCTCATTCGTTTCACTGAAAAATTCGGCGGCCCGCGCCTGACCGCTTCACAGCTTTATGTGACACCGGCCGAACTGGCCGACGCACGACGGACCCTGCCCAAGGATGTCCGCCAGGCCATTCTCGCCGCCCGGGCCAATGTCCGCGCCTTTGCCCGCCGCAGCATGCGCAAAAGCTGGTTCATGAAAAACAAGCAGGGTGCCATTGTCGGCGAACGCTTCGATCCCTTTCAGCGCGTCGGCATCTACGTGCCCGGCGGTACCGCGCCGCTCGTTTCCACCGCGGTCATGACCTGCACGCTCGCTGCCGCTGCGGGGGTTCCCGAAATCGTGGCCGTCACTCCGGCAGCAAAAGACGGTTCGGTGCATCCCGCCCTGCTTGGCGCGCTGGCCGAATGTGGAGCCACCGAGGTTTATCGCGTCGGTGGGGCCCAAGCCATCGGCGCACTCGCCCACGGCACAAAAACCATCCGTCCCGTCCAAAAAATCTTTGGGCCTGGCAACGCTTATGTGGTCGAAGCCAAGCGCCAGGTTTTCGGCCAGGTCGCCATAGATCTTTTGCCCGGACCCAGCGAAGTTCTCGTTATCGCCGACGATTCCGCCAACCCGGACTGGATCGCCGCCGACCTGCTCGCCCAATCCGAACACGGGCATGGCAGCGTTGCGATTTTACTGACAGATTCCGCGCGGATTTTGCAGGAAGTTGCCGAGGAGCTGGAGAAGCAAGTCCGCCTTTGCGGTCGCCCGAAAGAACTCGCGCTCGCCTTGAAAAATGCCTCGCTTGTGCTTGTGGGCGATCGCGACGAAGCCATTGCGCTGGCCAATCAATTTGCCGCCGAACACGTTTCCATCGCCACCAAAAATCCAGGCGAGGTCGCCCTCCGGCTCCACACCTCGGGAGCGATTTTCATGGGGGGAATTTCCCCCGTTGTGGCTGGCGATTTTCTCGCCGGTCCCAGTCACGAACTGCCGACCGGCGGGGCGGGCCGGAGTTTCGCCGGTCTGACGGTGGATCAGTTCCAACGCCGCACCAGCGTGGTCATGTTCGACCAGCCCTCCTTGCAGGCTTCCCTCCCGATCATCGAGACCTTCAGCAAAATCGAGGGTCTCGATGCCCACGGACGCTCAGCTGCCATCCGGCTTTCTTCAGGAAGGCGAACCTCCCGGTGAGCCCCGTCCTCCTGTGATCTGGAAACTCAAGCGCAACTGCCTCGATCTGACCCATCGCGGCCTGATCATGGGCGTTCTCAATGTCACCCCGGATTCGTTTTCGGATGGAGGCAGTTTTTTTCATCACGAGGCCGCCATCCTGCACGGCCTGCAAATGGTGGCGGAAGGCGCGGACATCATTGACATCGGCGGCGAATCCACCCGGCCCGGTGCGGAAAGCGTGGACGAGGGCGAGGAGTTGCGGCGGGTGATTCCCGTCTTGCAGGCACTCCGGGCTCAGAGCGACGTTTTACTTTCCATTGATACGTCCAAGGCTTCCGTGGCGGAGGAGGCGGTTCGCGCCGGCGCGGATATCATCAACGACGTGACCGCGCTGCAAGGCGATCCGCGCATGGCCGCGGTGGCCCTCGATTCCGGTGCGGGGGTTGTCCTCATGCACATGCAAGGTCAACCGCGCACCATGCAGCAGGCTCCGCACTACGAGGATGTCGTCGGCGAAGTGGCTGAATTTCTTCGACAGCGCATGGCCGGCGTCCTAGCCTTCGGCATGACGGCGGAACGCATCGCGCTCGATCCGGGCATTGGCTTTGGCAAAATGCCCGCGCACAATCTCGCCCTCCTGCGCTCGCTCGAAAAACTCACAGGTTTCGCGCGTCCGCTCCTCATCGGCGTTTCGCGCAAATCCTTTCTGGCCTCGCTCGCCGATGCTCAAGTCTTGGAAGACCGCTTCTGGCCGGGCGTGGCCTTGACCAGTTTCTGCCGCGAACACGGCGCCCGGATTTTCCGCGTGCACGAACCCAAACCGCATCGCGAAGCTTTGCGCATGACGGAAGCCATCCTGGGCCATGCTTGAAAATACCGGCCATTTCATCGCGGAGCACTGGCGCGTGCCGGTCGAGGTGGGCATCCTCGCCACGGTCCTCTATTATATCTACCTGTACCTGCGAGGTACGCATGGTGCCCGCATCCTTATCGGGCTGGCCCTGGTTTTTCTCACCCTCACGCTTTTCTCCCAGATCTTCGACCTGTCCGTGATTGGATGGATTTTGCGCAGCCTTTCGGTCTTTCTGGCCATCGCGCTGGTGGTGATTTTTCAGCCCGAACTCCGCCGGGCCCTGACCGATCTGGGCAGCCATCCGTTCTTCACCTCCGCCTTTGAAAAGCGCGAGACAATCGAGGAAATCACCGACACGGTTTTTGAAATCGCCAGCAAGGGCTTCGGGGCCTTGATCGCGGTGGAGCGGGAAATCAACCTCAAACAATTCATCGAGACCGGTGTCGGCCTGGATGCCGATTATTCCAAGGAACTTGTCCTGACGATTTTTCAACCCAAGACCGTCCTGCACGATGGCGGCCTGATTGTGCGCAACGACCGCATCGTGGCTGCGGCTTGCATTTTTCCCCTCACCCAACGCGAGGATCTCGACCGCAACCTCGGCCTGCGCCACCGCGCCGCCCTCGGCTTGAGCGAGGAGTCGGACGCCCTCGCGATTGTGGTTTCCGAGGAAACCGGGCAAGTTTCCATTTGTCACAACGGCATTCTGGAGCGCAACCTCAGTCTCGACAAATTCCGCCGCCGCCTCAGCCAGCTTCTCCTGCACAATGACGATCAAACAGATTCTGACCAACAACTGGGGCCCCAAACTCGTGTGCCTGATTCTCGCGAGCGCCCTCTGGTATCTCATCAGCCAGACCGAGGAGAAAAATCCGTCACGGCCTGAGCGCAACGCGGCTCCCCCTCAGGAGTCCAAACCGAGTCCAACCCCTTCCCCGACTCCCGTCCCGGCCCCGGAGCCAAAGCCCAAGGAGTCGAAAACAAAAAAATGAGCGGACAACGAAAACTTTTCGGCACGGATGGCGTGCGGGGTGTGGCCAACATCGAACCAGTCACGGCCGAAACCGCACTCAAGCTCGGCCGCGCCGCCGCGCATATCTTCAGCAACTCCGGCGGACATCCCCACCACCACGGTGACCGCCGCAAGATCGTCCTGGGTAAGGACACCCGCCTTTCCGGCTACATGCTCGAAAACGCCATGGTCGCAGGCATTACTTCCCTCGGCGTTGACGTGCTGGTCATCGGTCCGCTGCCCACTCCCGGAGTTGCCTTCATCACCCGTTCG
>Ga0209490_10007055_pt1 | contig 10042 bp, 6 predicted proteins | sample MAT06_FD_187209 | JGI IMG/M metagenome (GOLD analysis project Ga0209490, IMG submission 187209) | Freshwater microbial communities from Lake Fryxell liftoff mats and glacier meltwater in Antarctica - MAT-06 (SPAdes) (version 2) | ecosystem: Environmental > Aquatic > Freshwater > Ice > Liftoff...
ACCATCCGGCGCGGCTCGCCGCAGCTTCGAAGTGCCTTGCAAGCGGAAGTCGAAGTTCGTGGGATCCGCAAACTCGCGCTTTGCCACGAGAGACTCATGCTCAAGCAGGATATTATCCCTCGGCACTTGATCCTCCGCGAGATTCACGGTCTTTTTTCCGACTAGACAATGGTCAAGATTCGCCCCCGCAAGACCAGAGAGTGCGATAGAGTTCCGAACCCACCCGGAGCGCGTAGGTTCGTTGAGTTCCAACCCGCCTCCCTTCAAACCAAGATCGGGCCCTTGATTACCCCAGCCGAGAGAAGACTCGATGGCGTTGGTTCCCGTGGCTGTGCCATAGATGCGGACTCCTGTGCCGGAGGAACGGTAGCCGATGCAATTCCTGATCGTGTCGTTGTTGGCGCCAATGACAGAGACATTGCCTCCCTCGGAATTATTGGGAGAACCGTTCCCATAGCCGATGCAGTCTGCGATGAGGTTTCCGCCTGCCGCCTCTCCTGAAACCACAAGCAGCCCGCCGCCGTTGAGCCAAGCCGTCGAGTTTTTGACGACACACTCTTTCGCTTCAGCCAGAAAGAGTCCCCAAGTGACGTATTGCGGGCGTGAGTCCGGCAACGGAATCCGGCTGGTAAAGCCACGAAAGGCGAGGCCGTCAATCGTTACCTTCTTTGGTCGTTCGAGCATTAGCCCGTGATCGGGGCTGACTGAAATCGTGTAGGCATGAAGTCCGGCTGGCCGCAAATCAGTGGGGTTCACATAGAGCTTCCCTGCATCCTTGTCGTAAAAAAAACTCCCGGCTTCAAAAGCCACTTCCGCCGCCGTCGCCGCGCCTTTCAACAAAGTCAGAGAATCATTTTCGCTCACTCCCTGGACATTGCCGCGAAAGTCGCCCACGAAAACATTCGGCCGATCCGCAATCGGGGAAAACGCCGGAGCCGGCACGTCACCACGGATCACGACCGTCCCCGGAATCTCCGCGCGGATGATCGTCTCGCGATCCAGACTCCCGAGATCCTTGCGAGCCGAGGAACCCATATACTCTCCGGGACGAATCGTCAGGGTGTCGCCTGGCGAGAGGCTGTCCAGGCCCTTCTGCACCGTGGCGAATGCCGTGCCGTGTGTCTTTCCATCGGCCGCATCGCTGCCGGTCCGCGAAACGAAAAACTCCGTTGCATGCGCACTCATTCCTGCCCAGAGGAAAAGACAGAGCCCGACAGAGCGGAGGAGCAAAAAGGACGGGCTGCACTTGTCGAACATAAAAACGGACGCTAACTTTTAAATCTTCTCCGTCCAATCAGCTAATGTGTAACAGTTACACGGCTGCCGAGGTGAGAATGAGGCCCGCGATCTTCGCCATTTTCGGCGCGTGAAAGCCTTTGTCAGCCCAGTGGGCTTGTGGAAACTGGCCGGCGGTGCCAGCCCCCAGAATGTTGGCCCGAGATGTGTCGATGGCATATTTGATTTTCCGCTGCCCCTGCCCGAGCGTATCGTCGATTGCATCGACTTCCGGTGGTTGGCAGCGCAAGGAAAATTCAGACATCCTGAGGTTTGAGGAAAGAACTTAAATCGATCATTTTCTCCGGATCGCCTCAGAATATCCGAATTTCTCATCGGACCTTCCGCTCTGCCTTGAATACGCCCACGCACTGAAAACAACGGGGAACCGATAGGAGCGATTTCACGTTGACACAAATAGGTGTAACAGTTACATCTTTGAACTATTGATCCCATGCGATTCCCTCTCAATAGCTACGTGCAATGAGTATTTTCCTGACAGCACTCCCTGCGGCACAAAGGCGGTTCGGCTTAAATTTCAAACCCTGCCTGCTGGCGGCGTTGCTTGGGTTCGCCTTATGCAGTCGCGCCCAGACGACGGCGACATGGACCGGAGAGAGCGGATCCGATGTGTTTTCTGATCCGCAAAGTTGGAAAGACGGCGTGATGCCGGGACCGGCAGACACCGCCGCTATCGCGCAGTCGGGGGAGATCTCGATTAGGCTGACCGCGGACGCGTCCATTGCAAAGCTGCGCCTAGCCGAGGCCGGGAATAATGTTGAGCCGGACAAAGTGACTTTTGAGTTGAATGGCAAGCGGCTGACGCTTCTCTCGATTCCTGCCGAGTCAGATACCGACGCCTGGCCAATCAAGATGAGTGCCTCTTCCCAATCGTCGCGGACTCTGGCATTCGAGGGCGGCACTCTCGTTGTCCAAGGTATATGGAATGGCACGTTTATCGGATCGAATCCCGCCGTTCTGATGTTCGACAAGGGAACCACAATTGACTGCCCCGGCATGGTGTATGTGGGCGCGGACGGTTTCGGCGAAATGTATGTCACGGGCGGATCGAAATGGATTTCCAAAGGTACCACTTGGGCCGGGGTCACCGGTCACCGGGAAGATGCCAGCGGAATTGTGGAAATTTCGGGGCCGGGTTCCGAGTTCTCCGCGATCACCGAAGGAGACACTTCACCGGTGGATCAGCGAACGTTTTATGTTTCCCAGCTCGGAAGCGGAATGCTGCGCGTGGTAAGCGGCGCAAAGTTCGCCTGCGACATTGTCAACATGGGCAACGGGATCATGTCTGAAGGTGCGGTTTCAACGATTGTGGTGGATGGAGCGGGTTCCGAATTTATCGTTTCCCGGCTTCGCGTGGGCGGCGGCTGCAATACCGGAGAACAACCAGCGGTTGCATCCGGTAACGCCGTTTTTCTTGTTTCAAACGGAGGTAAGGTGCGATTGGAAAGCCTGGAGGTTTTCCGTCGTGATGGCGCACATCCTGCGAGCCCGGCGGCCGGCCGCGTCGTGATCGGCGGCGGCACCTTGGCGTTGGCCTCTAAAAGCAACGAAGCGGTTGCCGGGTTTGAGGCGGGAGCGGAAATCGAGTTTCGACTGGGCTCGGTTGCGAAGGAAGCGCCATTCACTTCCACAGGCGAAATGAAAATTGCGGGCGCAAAACTTATTGTCACACTGGAACCGGGATTCACCGCAAAGGCTGGCGACACGATCCCCCTAATATCCTGCTTGGCTGTCGACGGGGACTTTGCAGATCTGCCTGAAAATGCAGTGATCGAAGCGGCGGGCTGGAAGTTTACGGTCCATTACACCGGACGAGGCGGGTCGGGACTATCGCTAAAGGTCACTCAAGCAAAACCATGACAACATCAATGCCACCTTCAAACTCAGCGGCAGATGTCCGGGCACGATTTCTCGCCAATCTCCGCGATACTCCGGCTGCCGAACCGAAGCATCGCCTCGACCATCCGGACTTTGATCCGCCGGATTGCCCGGATTGGGCGCGCGAAACACTGCCAGCCAAGATGGAAAGGTTTCGCGGACGGAACGGTCAGCCGACGCCATACTGCGACCGCACTTTTCCCCTCGCCATGACGGTTCGCGGTGTTGATCGCTACCAGGCCAACCAGTTCATTGTTTATCGTCCTGAAACTGCTGAATTTTTATACAACGAATACACTCCGTTGGCGGTCGAAAAGCGGCCTGGGCTTTTCCCGGAAATCGAGGCACTTGCGCTGAGTGTCACTAAGGAATGTCGTTCCGACACCGAGCGTGCCGTGGCTCTTCTTTTGCACGGGGCCAGCCGGGTGAGGCATCCCGACGCTGCCCCGCGCGGGCCATGGACCGACCCGGATCGCAACGCCAGTGACACGTCTTTGCTCCAAAGCGGGACCGGCTGGTGCAACGAGCAAGCACGGGTGTTTATCCGCCTCTGCCAGGTTTCCGGGATTCCGGCGCGCATCATTCATTTATTCTATTCGGATGAACGAACCGGCCATTGCATCACGGAGTTTTACGCGGACGACCGATGGTGTATGGCAGATGTCACGTGGCAGTGTGTGTTCCCCGACAAGGAGGGCCGTTTGCTTTCCGCCGCCGAGTGCCACGATGGCGGAGAGGGGCAGGCACGGTGCGGGGAGGCCTATTTTCGCCGCTGGCAGGAATTGCTTGCCTGTAGCAATGAGGAGCTAAACCTCGAGTCGTCAGAAAAAACCGCCGAATGGCGCACGCAATTTGCGAGCGAGACGCCCGAATCGCTTGCGGCGAAGCATTATTATTTCAGCGTCATCAATTACCCGCTCCCACCGAACCCGGGCAAAAACAAATCCTTGGAAAAATCGTCATGAGTAAAAACACAAAGGCCACAGTGTCTTCTGGACTGCTCGAAACTATGACGATTACCGAGGTGCGCTCGTTCCACCCAGAAGTGATGGTGATTCCGCTTGGCTCGACCGAACCGCACGGCCCGCACCTTCCCTATGGAACGGACACCATTCTTGCCGACGGGCTCACGCGCGAGGCGGTGGAGCTGGCGAATTTGCAAGACGCACGGATCCTCCGGCTCCCGGCCCTGCCTTTCGGAAACAATGTCAACTTCAAGGACTTCCCCTTTGCCTGCCGTCTCCGTATCGAAACGTTGATAGCCGTGATTGAGGATCTCGTGACTTTCGCCGTCGAGGAAGGCGTAAAAAAAATCGTGATCGTTAATTGCCATGGAGGCAACGACGCCACTGTGAATAGTGCGCTGAGGAGCCTCTTCGACCGGTTCCAGAATACGGCGTTCGTTGGCGCGTGCGGATTCGGAGCATTCAGTGAAACGCTCTATCGTGAGCTTTTTTTCGATGCATCTCCTCATGCCGGGGATTTCGAGACGAGCGTGATGATGTATTACGAACCTGAATTGGTGCGCGACAGCGAGCGGCGTCCCGCCGCGATGAACTCGCCGATTTTGGATGCCCTCGCGAGCGGGCGTGTCTCGTCGGTTCGCAACTGGGCACAGTTGATGCCCGAATCCTGCGGCGGACGCCCCGATGAGGCAACCGCAGAGAAGGGTCGTCGCTTCGCACAGAACGACGCAGCTGGCTTGGCCGACTTTCTCGTTACATTAAGCCGGTCGCCTTGGCATCCCGGATTCCCCTATCCGCAAACGGGGAACGAATCGGTCTCGAACGGGTAATTTTTCAATATGGGAATTCGTGACCTCGCCCGTGCCACTGGCCTGTCGGTCGCAACCATTTCGCGCGCGCTGCGCGACGATCCGAAAGTCGGCGAGCAAACCCGCGCCCGCGTCCTTTCCAAGGCGAAGGAACTCGGCTACGAAGTCAATCCGTGCGTAGGGCAAATGATGTCCTCGCTCCGGCGCAGCTGCGCCTCCAGCTACCGGGGCAACATGGCTTTGATTTGGAAAAATGCCTACCCGGGACTTGCTGCCGATGTCCGCTTCCTGCAAGCACTCAACGCCGCAAGGGCACGCGCGGAGGAACTGGGTTACAAGATTGACGAGTTCGACCTCGCGGTGAATAAACCCGCAGCTCTCGAACGCATTCTTTACTCCCGCGGAATCCGCGGCGTCCTCGTTTTTATCCCCTCTTATCTCGGAGCGAAAGAACGCCTGCGCATGAAACTCAACTCTCTCGCCGGCGTTGCCTTGGGCTGGGGCCTATGGCATCCTCAACTCGACGCGGTCAAGGTGGACTTCTATCAAATGATGTATCTTGCGCTTCATCACGCCCAACATCGGTTTCAAGCTGGCGTCGCAGCCATCTGGGATCTCAACATGGAACGCTCCGCCCACAATGCCACCCGGGCCTCGTTCCTCGTTCATCACAGCGGCGGGGCCGCAGTCGCAAGCGAACTCTTCCTTCCGTTTCAGGGACTGACCGAGGCCCATGTGGCCCGGATCGTTCGCAAACACGGGGTAAAATGCATTCTCCTCGGATCCAGCGTTCAGCCGCCCTCTTGGCTGAAAGAATATATTCCTTCCGCCAATTGGGTATGGTTTCGAGATCCTGGCAAAATCCCGTTTTTCGGCAGAATTGATCCCCAAAATGAATTGGGCGGACGCTGGGCCGTTAATCTTTTGGCCTCGAAGATTCAGATGAACGAAACCGGCATACCGACCCACTGCCAAAGCGTTTTGCATCCTTCGCGTTGGATCAAAGGCAATTGACCCCGTTTAGCAAACCAAGCTGGGGTAACTGTTACACAACTCCAGCATTGAAAGAAGGAACGAAGAGGGCACAGATTTAAAAAGGACAAAAGCCCGCAGGGATCGGGTCGAACGCCAAAAACCACATGGAAAACAGCAGCATTGCCGAAGTCGAACCCCTCGTTGCGTTTTCGTCCGCACAATCGAATCGACTCGCTGCAGTAATTCAAGACATTTGGCCTCAGGCGTGCTCCCTGCTGCGGGAGCTGGTGGAGGAGAACAGCTACACTTTGAACGCAGAAGGTGTCCGCGAAAATGCCCGCCGGATTGTCGCCCACTTCGCACCCTTCGGGTTTCGCCCGCACTTGATACCGAGCCGCCTTCCGGGCACAGCCGAGCACCTTTTCCTTGATTCCGGAGGCAGCGGCCCGGCGATTCTCCTCATCTCTCACCTCGACACCGTGTATTTGCCCGAGGAACAACAAGCGGGCTTTTCTGGCTGGGATGACACGCCGAACCGCGTTTCCGGTCCGGGAACCTACGACATCAAGGGTGGCACCGTCGCGATCTGGATGTTGGTGAAATGCTTGATGGAAGAAGACCCGGAGAGCTTCTCCCGACACCGGTGGATTCTTGGGTGGAATGCCTCCGAGGAGATGTTAGTGCCAGATTTCTCAGAGGTCGCCCGCGAAATCGCTGGAAATGATCTGCTCGCTTGTCTGGTCTTTGAAGGCGATAACCGGCGTCAGGAAGGCTTGGAAATCATCACAGCACGGAGCGGATTGGCTCGATTCCAAATTCGAGTTAAAGGCCGTAGCAGTCACAGCGGCAACAGCCATGCCAGTGGAATCAACGCTATCGTTCGTCTGGCCGAAATTGTGGGCCAGGTATCTGCGCTCACCGACTACGGGCGTCACACGACAGTGAACGTCGGAGTCATAAGCGGTGGCGTGACCACAAACCGCGTGCCGGACTTTGCGGAAGCTATGCTCGAAGTCCGCTACCGCGATTCCTCTCATTTTGCGGAAGTCAAAACGACCATCACAGGATTTCGCGACGATGGTGGCGGAGTCGACACACCGGGCGGAGCACGTGCAGAAGTCATTATTGAGATCTCGGACGAGATCCCTTTCTGGCCCGAGGCGGCCGCCAGTCGGGAACTGACGGGACTCTGGATTCGCGCTGGGAAACACTGCGGCCATCCGGTTTCGGTCGGACGCCGCAGCGGATTGAGCGATGCGAATTACTTTGCCAGTCATTATCCGACTCTCGACGGTCTGGGACCGCGGGGGGGCAATGCCCATACCATCGTTCCCGACGGATCCTCCGTGCGCATTACGGAGTTCATTGACCTGGCATCGCTCAAAACAAAGACCCTTGTGAATGCGACGGCCGTTTTGGAATTGATCCGAAAAACTCTTTAGACAGGATTTACAGCCGCACGCTTCCGGTTGAGAGCCAGACGAAGTAATCCACCGGATTCAAACCCAATCCCTCGGGGTGCGCGTCGAGTTCGGCGATCGCATCAATTTTTCCGTCGAGTAGTTCGTCGATCCGTTGCTGCGTCTCCCGAAAACGCGTTGTCCCGGCACCCAATCGAATTTGCGTCGCCTCCATCCCGAAAGGCTTGTTGCGGCGTAACCATTGGCGGCGGAAGGCGGTTTGCAGGACGTCCAGCGCACCGAGAATCTCGGGAATCACGTGGTCGCGCAGCCTTAACAATTCCTTCCTGTCCCTACTTGCATAAGCTTCCACAAAGGCGTGACGAAACTCCAGCTTGCGGATCATTATGTCGCTCAATGCCCAAAGATAACTGTAGTCCGGAACTTCGGGCGATTCCTTGTGTGGGGAGACCCGCTCCCGCACGCTGCGAAGGCGCGCAATCACTCCGGGCCAAAACTCGTCCCCGGCCGCCTTCCACCCTTGCCAGCCGATCCCAAGAAGAGGGTCATCCCAAACCATCGTGCTGGCGTTGAGCGCAGGGCGCGCGCCCTCCGCGGGCCCTTGAAGCTCCGATCCGATAAGTATGGCTTCATAGTCCCCGCACCCGATCGCCGCGAGCAGCGGGGTGAGCTTCGCGCTCTCGCCTTCGCCGCCGCAACACCGATCTGCAGCATAAGCCATTCCAGCGAACGCAGAGTCGAACTCGCAATACGAAACGCCATCGCCCCACATCGTAAAAATGATCTCCTTCACCCCCTCCTTCTGGCACGCATTCACGCAGGGATCGACCGCCGCCTTGGTCTTGGGATGGTCATACCAGAAGCGGGCGCATGTCCAGATGCCGGAAGCCATGACGGGCTCGCTGCCCAAGGCGCGGTGCCGACGGATCCATTCGCCGTAAAACTCTTCATCCGTTGAGGAATAGTCCCAATAAACCAAACGAACGGATTCCGGGATTTTCTCCGCCACGACCTCAGGGATTACTCCGCTGCGGTCGTAATAGTCATGGGTAGCGCTTCCCATGGTGAAAAACATATCCGACCAGATCAGCGGATGCAGACCGCGGGAGACGCAGAGTTTACTCACGCGGGTCAGATGTTGGGTGAAGATGTCGTAAGCCGGTTCGCATCCGTGCTGATCCATGAACTTGCCCCGCCCCAGATTGAAGGCCTCGTCCATGCCAATATGAATGCGCCGCGTGCCAAGATTTTCCGTCCAAAAATCGAGCATCTTTTCAATCAGCGCGTAGGTCTTCTCCTCACCAGCCAGCAACACATGCTCCGTGTCGCGGATCGCGCTATAGGCTCCCCATTTGAGGATCTGCTCGGAATGCCCCAGCGTCTGAATGCAGGCCACGACTTCGATGCCCAGCGAGGCGGCGTAGCTATCAATTTCTCGAATCTCATCCGCCGAATACCCACCGCGCATGTAGCCAAAATACGGCTCGCCCGGAAGTTGGTAGGTATCCTCCGTATAAAGCATAAGCATGTTGTAGCCCATGAGCGCCAGTCGCCGCATCCACCGCTTTACGTAGGGAACAGTCATCACGGCGTGCCTCGAGCAATCGAGCATGATACCCATGGTTTCAAACGTGCTCGTCTCATTCGCAGTAGTGCCCGCCAGCGCATGCGCAATCCCCCGCGCAGCCGTGCGGATCGAGCCATATTCGATCCTCACACCGCTTGCACTGTTGGTAACTCGAAGCGAGCCCAATGCCGCCTGAGAAACGAACTCCAGAGCCAGCGTTCCACCGTTGCTTGAGAAAGGAAATTCCTCAGCAAGTGTGTTCAGCAAGGAGTTGAGAGAATCCTGCGTTGTGTCGCGATTCCATGAGAAGCTTTGGGGGTGCATTGGTCGTTCCACAGACTAGAAGCTTCAATCCGCATGTCAGCAGTCAAAGCGATGTAACTGTTACTCTCCTACGGGCGGCGCGGGATCGTTTGTCTAGGCAATGGTCATTCTTTCAGGGGCGAAAATGCAAAGTCGGAAAAGGCGGCAGGTTGGAGGCCGGCTCCCATCTTAACAGTTTCGTCATCGGTGGCGAAGAAATCATCAAAATCCAGCGTCGGCTTGCTGATCAGGTCATCAGGAGGAAAAGCAGCCGCGGGCGAGGCAGTAATTCCAGCCCCTCCCGCAAACCTCGGATCGCGCTCGACCGAACCATTGGCACCTCTTTGCTCGAAAAACTCCGTCAATTTCATGCCGCCAGCCGAGCGGTAGAAAATGAAAACCGGGGCACGCTCCGCTCCTGGAGTTCTCAGAACGAAAACGTTGTTTTCCTGAGAAAATGCATCGATCTCAGGAGTTTCAAAGAGAGGAACTTTTTCCTTTCCGCCAGTCAAGTCGGTCAAAATGCAGGACTCAAACCGCGCTTTCTCATCGGTTTTGTTAACAATGGTCGCAACGCCCGTAAAGTTGCGAAAAAACACGCTATTCTGGATTGTGGCGTCAGGGCATCGGACGAGTGCGATTCCCTGATTCATAGCCTGAATCACAACACAATTTGTAAGCGTAAGGTTCTTGCACGCCCATGCATCGACAAATGGAGCCGAATATGCGATCTTTCTTCCATCCATCAGACAGCGGGTGATATCGATGTTGTTACTTTCGTAAAGCTCGATCGCACCGGATGTCACATCCCTGCCGAATCCGAAGCCT
>Ga0209490_10007057_pt1 | contig 10038 bp, 10 predicted proteins | sample MAT06_FD_187209 | JGI IMG/M metagenome (GOLD analysis project Ga0209490, IMG submission 187209) | Freshwater microbial communities from Lake Fryxell liftoff mats and glacier meltwater in Antarctica - MAT-06 (SPAdes) (version 2) | ecosystem: Environmental > Aquatic > Freshwater > Ice > Liftoff...
AGCTCAATGCGCAGAACCCGCCGCTCGGGCGCGTCACGGGTATGGCATAGTGCGCCCATGTTCGACTGGTGGCGCCGTTTGAGCCGTGCTGAGGTGATTGCTCAGCCGTTCTCCGCAGAATTCCGTCCGCTCGTGCGTGCCTGTGCCGCTCGCCAGTTATCTGACCGAGAGCGAACATGCCAAGCTCGAGGCCTTGGTGCGCATACTGCTGATCGGAGAAAACCTTCGAAGGCGCGGGCGGGCCGGTGTTGACGGACGAGATGCGGCTCGCCATCGCCGCGCGCGGCGGTTTATTGGTGCTGTCCTGGAATGCGGTGCAGGCAGGCAGTGCTGACTTGACGGACGGCCATGACGTCGTGCTTCACGAATTCGCTCACCAACTCGACGCCGAGGGTGGCACGATGGATGGCACGCCGCAGCTCGATTGGGAGCACTACTCGATTGGGTCGAGGGTTGCTGGCCTTGAGTACGCGGCGCTGTGCAAAGCTGTGGAGGACGAGCGCCCCACTCACATCGACCCCTACGGGGCCAGCAACGCCCCCGAGTTCTTTGCCGTGATTGTCGAGCAGTTTTTCGAGCGGCCCCGGGCGCTTCGCCTGCAGCACCCGGCGCTCTACACCGAACTGAGCGGTTTCTTCCGCTGGGATCTGGCTGCGCGAATCGACGAGCGCGGTGCCCTGAAGCTCTAGAGCAGCTGCCGTAGGACAAACGGCAAGATGCCACCGTGGCGATAGTAGTCGAGCTCCACCAGGGTATCGATTCTGCAGATAACCTGAAAGTTGATTCTCTCGCCGGTCTGAGTGGTTGCCGTCACATCGAGTGCTTTCGATAGCGTGAGGTCGTTGGCGATACCGTGGATCTCGAATTGTTCCTCGCCCGAGAGCTCGAGACTAGTCGTGGTTTGGTTGGGGAGAAATTGGAGCGGCAAGACGCCCATGCCGATCAGATTGCTGCGGTGAATGCGTTCGAAGGATTCTGCGAGCACCGCTCTTACTCCGAGCAGGAGTGTTCCCTTGGCGGCCCAGTCGCGCGACGAGCCGGCGCCGTAATTCTTTCCCGCCAAGATCAGAAGCGGCGTGCCCTCGGTGCCATATTGGACGGCTGCGTCGAAGATCGAGCTCAACTCGGACTCGGGGAGGTGGCGAGTAACTCCACCTTCGACGCCATTCGCAAGACTATTTCTGAGGCGGACGTTGGCGAACGTGCCCCGAACCATCACCTCGTGATTGCCGCGCCGAGCGCCATAGGAGTTGAAGTCTAGCTGTTGGACACCGTGTTGGATCAGATACTCCGCGGCCGGTGATCGTTTGGCGATATTGCCAGCTGGTGAGATGTGATCCGTGGTCACCGAGTCCCCCAGTTGGGCGAGCACCCGAGCCCCAAGGATGTCGGTGAGCGGGGTTGGCTCGCGCGGGATGTCTTCCAGAAAGCTGGGGCGGCGAACGTAGGTACTGAGCTCATCCCAGGCGAACTTCTTGTCGGCGGGAACTGCGAGATTCTGCCAAGTGGCGTCCCCGGTGAGCACGTGTGCATACTCTTCCCGGAAGAGCTCCGCCGTGACGTGCTCTTTCACGGCGCTTTGGACCTCCGTGGGCGAAGGCCAAATATCGGTCAAGAAAACGTCGTGCCCCTCTTGATCGGTGCCCAGGGGTTCACGCGTAAGATCAATGTCCATGCGCCCAGCCAATGCGTACGCCACAACGAGCGGTGGGCTTGCGAGAAAATTGGCTCGCACATCTGGGTTGATGCGTCCTTCGAAGTTGCGGTTGCCGGAGAGCACGCTCGCAACCACCAGATCTTGGGCTGAAATTGCCTCGGAAATGGCTGGATCGAGTGGGCCGCTGTTGCCGATGCAGGTGGTGCAGCCGTAGCCCACGAGGTTGAAATGCAAGGCTTCCAAATCAGCCAGCACTCCCGCCGCTTCTAGGTAACGCGTTACTACCTTGGAGCCGGGGGCCAGGCTGGTCTTCACCCACGGCTTCACTTGCAGCCCGCGCTCGCGTGCGCGCCGCGCCAAGAGCCCAGCTGCGAGCATGACGGACGGATTTGACGTGTTGGTGCACGAGGTGATGGCGGCGATCACGACGGAGCCATGCTGAAGCTCGAAAGTCTGGCCCAACGCTTGGACGCTCGCTACTTTGGAAGCGTCACCGTGCAAGGGGCGCAGCATGGACTCAAGCTCCCGCGCCCAAACCCCCTTCACATCCACAAGTGCGATCTTGTCCTCGGGCCGTCGAGGCCCCGCTACGCTTGGCACCACGCTCGAGAGATCGAGTTCGACGATCTCGCTATACGTTGGGTTCGGAGTTTCCTTAGTTCGGAAGAGGCCCTGTGCTTGCGCATAAGCGGTGATCAGAGCGAGCTGTTCAGGGCTGCGGCCGGTGAGTCGCAGGTAACTGAGGGTTTGCTCGTCGATCGGAAAAATCGCGCACGTTGAGCCGAATTCAGGGCTCATATTGCTGATCGTGGCTCGATCCGCGAGCGGCAGATCGTCCAAACCGTCGCCGAAAAACTCGACAAACTTTTCCACCACTCCGCGCTCCCGCAAGATCTGAGTGATCGTGAGCACGAGGTCCGTCGCGGTGGCGCCGGCCGGCAGTTGACCGCGCAAATGAAACCCCACGACTTCGGGCAAGAGCAAGCTGATCGGCTGCCCCAACATCGCCGCTTCTGCTTCAATGCCGCCCACGCCCCAACCTAGCACACCGAGTCCATTCACCATCGTGGTGTGGCTATCGGTTCCCACCAGCGTATCCGGATAGACAAGGCCGTCTGCGTCAAACACGACGCGAGCCAAATGCTCCAGATTGACCTGATGAACAATCCCCGTCTGCGGCGGCACCACCACAAGATTCTTAAACGCGCTTTGAGCCCAACGAAACAGTGTGTAGCGCTCCGTGTTGCGCTCGTACTCTTTGCGCGCGTTGATCAGCAGAGAATCGACACTCCCGTAGGAATCCACCTGAACTGAATGGTCAATCACCAGCTCTAAAGGGAAGAGGGGATTGATCTTCGCCGGGTCTCCGCCCATGCGCTCCATGGCGTCGCGAAGCGCCGCCAAATCCACGATGACCGGCACTCCAGTGAAATCCTGAAGCAATACGCGCGCCGGATGAAACGCGATCTCGCGTGGCGCAATCTGGTGTGGCTTCCAAGCGCCCAAAGCCAAGATGTCGTCTCGTGTGACGGCCTTTCCGTCTTCACGCCGCAGCAGGTTTTCCAGCAGGATGCGGAGGCAGAAAGGCAGCCGTGCAAGATCGAGGTTCGAATGTTTCGCGAAGGCGGGCAAGCTGAAGTAGCTCTTCGCTCCGCTCGGGAGTGCTAGCTCGCGCTTGACCGAAAAGGAATCGTGGGACGCTTCGGGTATCATGGTGAGCAGCAAGATCTCATGATCCGGTGCTGGTGCCCAGCTTGTCCGCTCGGGCGCTTTAACTATGCGACGGGCTGAACCGGCGGCGGATCTTCGTACCGCGGGTAAGCGGGAAAGACTTGGGCTAAGTGGCGCGAAAGTTGCGGGGCCGTCTCCCAGACGAGCATGCCCCTGCACCTAGTGAAAAGTCCCGGCTCGGTGGAGCCACCCAAGCCCGAACCAAAGACGCCCGTCGCGGACTGGGAGGGGGAAGGCGGTCAAATCCCGGGTGTTCCCACCGCTGTTGCCGATGGAAGCCGCCCGCCTGGTCCCCCTGAAAAGACGCCTGAAGCGCGCTGGCGGCAATTCCTCCGACAGTGGGTAAAATATCTGGCCCGTTGAAGCCGCGCACGGGGCGAGGCTCTCTAGAGCTTTGGCACGCACGTTGCTTTCTACCACGGGGTCAGCTGCATTCTAGACCAGCCATCTCAACGAACGGAGTCGAGAAATGTTAACCCGTATGTATCTATCATCCTTGTTGGTTGCGCTTTGTGTAGGGTGCGGTGGCTCAAATAAGGCACCGGAGGAGCCCGAAGGCCCCATGGAAGAGGCCGGAGAGAGCATGGACAATGCCGCCGAGAAAGCGGAGTCCAAAACCAACGAGGCTGTTGAGGATGTCGGGCAAGCGGTTGAAGAGGCGGGCGACGACGTCCAGGATGCGCCTAAGGATTGAGCACAGATCCGGCACTCTCGACGCTGGCAGTGGGGTCGCGAGGCTCCGACGCGCCGCCCGTGGGGCGAGGCAAGCTGCCCCGTCGAGGCACCGCGAGACACTCTACGGTGCAAGCAGCGCGGACGCGCAGATCGTGATCGCCTGAAGCGCATCTGCCCCGCTCAGCCGACGGAGACGCCGAGCAGACGACCGATGGCGGCGGTGACGAACATCGCGAGCGCGCCACCTAGAGTGACGCGCAATGCCGCACGCACCAGCGGTGCCCCACCCAGGTGTGCGCCGAACGCGCCGAGCGTGGCGAGGCTGAGGAGCGAGAGGGCTGCAATCGTCGGCATGCGCAGCGATGCCGGGGCCACCAGCAGGCCGAGGATCGGAATGACGGCGAACGAGGCGAAGCTCACCGCCGAAATCCAGGCAGCTTGCAGTGGTTTTGCCAACGATGCTGCATTGATGCCGAGCTCGTCGCGCAGATGCGAGCCAAGTCGATCTTTGGCGCTCAGTTGAGTCGCAACCTGCATGGCCAAGTCCTGATCGAGGCCGCGCTCGCGGTAGATACTGGCTAACTCCAAGAGCTCTGCTTCTGGGTTGGTGGCCAGCTCTTCTTTCTCGCCCTCAATGTCGGCGCGCTCGGCGTCGCGCTGCGAGCTGACCGAAACGTATTCTCCGACTGCCATCGACATTGAGCCTGCGACCAAGCCGGCAATCCCCGCTACCAAGATGGCGTCGCGCCCAGCAGTAGAGGCTGCCACGCCGATCATCAGGCTCGAAGTGGACACGATCGCGTCGTCGGCACCGAGCACTGCCGCACGCAGCCAGACGGCGCGCGCACTCTGGTGACGCTCAGGAGTGACCAACGACCGAGCGCGTTCTAGTGTCATGCGCGCATCGTGCACGAGGCAGGCCTCGCACGGCAACTCGCGCCGCTTCGCGGCAGCTCAAGACTGGCTCAAGGTCGACCTAAACGGGCAAGTCATATCTCATCACTTGTCCGGCGACTTCCACGACGCGCATCGCTGCGGCTCGGGTTCGGCTCCAACGGCTTGGAATCGTCGATTCCAATGGGCAAGCTCCTATCGACGGAGTTGCCAGTCGACGTGCTGCGTCCTACAGGTCAATGTCGCATAAGATGTATTAGGTTAACTTCTGGTCGGTGATGTTTGGTTTTCCTAGCTTTCTCGAGACAGTGCTCTTTCACGCCGACACCCTCACCGCCACCCAGCGGCAAACGCTGCACCAACAGCTCCTGCACTATTGCGAACGCCACACCCTGGCGATGGTGCGGTTGTATGAGAGGCTTGGTTCGTTAGCGCGCGGGGAATGAAAGCTTGTCAAACTCCTCATCCGCGATGAAACGAATCATCGACCGCAACTTGTTCAATCACGCGTTGTGGGCGGCGGCGTAGATGTTGTCTACCTGAATCGCGCAATCGATTGCGCTGTCGAGGTTCGTCTGCGCACGGCATCGACGAGCGCATACGCAGCAGCCAGATGGGACCGCTGGGGCCGTTCGGAGGCATGCGCAATGTGCTATTGGTCGCAGCCGATCCGCAGGGGCTGCACCTGCGGGTGTCCTTCCTGTTCCGACTGAACCACCCCGAACTGTTCGTGCCGTGGGCCGAAATTACGGTCGCGCACGGCAGATCGTTTTTCATGGATTTCGTCGAGTTTCGTTTCCACCTGGCGCCCAAAATCGGCGTGCGCATCTACGGCAAGGCGGGGCAGGCGATCGAGTGGCTCGCCGGTCCAGCGTGGCCGGCAGGAGGGACGCGCGATGTTGTGCAGCGGTGACCGTCATTCCCGCGCAGGCGGGAAAGCAATTCTTGCCAGAAATCATACGAGAATTCGCGGCGATGACTTTCTGGACACAAAGGCCTCCGCGAGTCGCACCAAGAACGCGCTCTTGGTCACCTCTCTGCGGGTTCGAATGCCGGCCTGGTACGTGCTCAGTGCGCATCGTCCACGACCCTCCATCGGGGCCTGGCGCTCGTCAACGGCTACACTCGGGCGCGAGCGCGCTGGCGCAGCTGGATCTCGAGCTGTTGGTAGTAACGCACCTGCACGTTTGAGCGATCCTCCAAAACGACCGTCAGCGCGTAGGGATCCATATGCGCCCACCCTTCGGCCCAGGCAGGGACGCTTCTTGTCACGACGACAAACAGCTTCTGCGCGCGCACGTTGTCGTCGATAGCCTTTACCTCGTAAGTTGCCGCCTGAACGGTGCCCTTGTCGCGCGTGTTAGAGCCGAGGCTTGGGGGTCTAAATTCCTTGATGTTCGGTGAGCGTTCGGTCTTTTTCGTCCAACGGAACACGCTAGTGACGTCGTCGAGCGTCTTGCCTCGGACGAGGCGAAACGACATCCTACTCCCGCGATATTCAACCCGCGTCGTTCGCACCAGCGGGGTATGGGCGAGTGCGACAGTGATTGAGCGATGCCGCTTCGATGGACCAAGAAAGTCTTCCGGCAACGGCACTTCGAAAAAGTGATGCTGGTTCTCTCCGATCGCCTCCTCGGCGATCAGCGATACGCACTGTTCGATGGAATAAATACAGCGTTCCCTTTGCGGCTGCCCGTAACCCACCAAGCGGCCCAATTTTTCTGGTGTGAGACCCAGAGCTTGCGCGGCCTTCGGTACCGCAGCGTGTGCAACGATCAGGGCTCGAAGCAAGTTCGCAGACGCCTCAGGATATTCACCGAGCAGCCGTCCTGCGATGTGCGTCACGTGGGGCGCCGCAAAGCTCGTTCCGAGGAAATCGCCAAACAGTCGACTGCTTGACACGAAGTTGTGTGCAGGCGCTGGTTCTCCCAGAAGCGCGTTTGCTTGGCGGTCTTCGGCTGCAGTGCGAAGATTGACCGCGTAGTTGCCCCCGTACGCAACCACGTCAGGCTTGAGGGCTCCGCCCGGTCCCGGTCCGCTTCGGGAAAAGGGCGAGGGCTGGTCACGCAGTGCGGCGGCGTGATACGCCACATCCATAGGGTACCGCTGGGCGAGACGCGGCTTGTCGTACCGGGCAATCGACCCGACAGTGAGCGCATTCAAGGCGGGTGCTGGATCGAGGATCCGTGCGGAAGTGCGCTCTAACAGGTAACTCGGATATTCCGTCTTCCATTTTGGTGATGGCTCGTCGTCTCCCAAGTAGTTGCCGGCCGATATCACAAACAGTACCTGATGCTGTCTGCTGAGCGTATCAACTGTGAGCGCAAGGCCGCGAACGTGATTGCCCAAATAGGGCTTGCGGCTATCGCCTAAAGACAGATTGAATATCTTGCAACCGTACGTCTCCACAAAGTACTCAACCGCAGCGATGATTTGATTTTCGACGAACTGAGACTTCGCCTGCGCGGTACTGTCAGTGATGCGCCCCGACAGAATTCGCAGTCGAGGCACGAAGCTCTTGGCCTCAAGGCATGCGGCGATGTCGCCGTACAAGGCAAGCCCTGCGACGGCAGTCCCGTGTCCGTGTTCGTCGTTGGCGCCAAGATCGGCGATGAAGCTCTGTGCGTCGCCCATTCCCGGTGCGATGAGCGGATGGTTGCTAGCAACGCCGCTATCAAGCACGGCGACGACAGGGGCGCCGTCGGGAGTTTCCGCGATCGGCCCAAGACTGGCCAAGTCGATCTCTAAGTCGCCGGCACTGAGCTGATAGCGTGGCGGAAGGTCGACCACGCGAACGTCGCGGTGCTGAAGCAGTCGATCATAGGTCGCTTGATCGATCTCAAGGCGATAGAGAACGATCGCCTCTTGGTTGAGTTGGTCCACGAGCTCGGCGCCGGCCTTCTGGCACCACTGAGCGAACGCCTCCGTCATGGGTCGGCGATTTTGGCCCCGTTTCTCCAACGGCCACAGCTCCACATCGAGCACGAATTTAGGCCCGATGGGCAGACCCTCCGTGCGAATTGCTGGCCCAATGCGGTCTTCTGGTTTCCAGTCGGAGACACCCTTGATTGCGAACAGGACCTCCTGGCGCGTCGGCTGCTGACCTCGAGAAAGCAAATCGAGTCTTCGTCGGAACTCTTGCTGACCTTCCGCCGTTGCGAAGATGACGACGAGCGCCTTTTCTTCTTGGCTGACCACCTCCAGGCCATTGATGGCTTCGAGCGCGCTTGGGTCGAGGCCTTCCACCGCAAGCTTGAGGAGCCGACGCGGATCGAACCCAGGCTCGGCAACCGTTAGCGCGAGTGTGTCGTCCAGCGCGTCGCGCAGCGTCGCGCCGTGCTTCTTTGGGTCCGGCGGGGCTTTTTTTGCCCCAAATCCTGAACCGGAACGGCGTTGGGTCGTAGGCTCAGAGCGAGCCAGTGGCAGGTGTTGATGTCGATCCGATGCCTCAGGCATTCCCCACGTCCCTCTCCGAGCCTGATTACGCTCTCTTCACTGCACTTCGTCGCGCGACTTCACGGTGATGGGCGCGTGCGACGATGTCTTCGGTTAGGAACTGGCGGCCACCGAGAACCATATACTTGATAGAACGCACCAAGACGCGCTCGATGTCGGCGTGCGTCATCCCGGCGAAGCGCTCCAAGAAATCACTTCTCTCGAGCGGCAGGTCGGTTCTGACTGCACGAAGTTTCACCCGGACGAGCTCGCGGATCTGTTCCTTTGAGGGGCGGTCGAAGTGCAGAACATCGTCGAAGCGTCGCCAGAGTGCCCGATCAATCAGTCCCTCGTGGTTGGTGGCGGCGATTAACATGCTGGGGCCGCGATAGGCGTCGAGGAGCTGGAGAAATGCGTTGATCACGCGGCGCAACTCGCCGTGTTCACCGGGGTCCTCGCGCTCTTTACCGAGAGCATCAAACTCGTCGAACAGCACGACTAACCGGTGTGCTTCGAGAAAGTCGAATACCTTTCGAAGGTTGGCTGCGGTTTCGCCCAAGTAGGACGATACGACGGCATCAAGACGCACGGTTGCCAGGTCGAGCCCGAGCTCGGTTGCGAGCGCCTCGGCACCGGTAGTCTTGCCGCAGCCGGGCGGCCCGTAGAAGAGCAGTCGCGTCGCTGGGCGGAGGCCATAGGTTCCGAGCACCTCTTCCTTGCTGCGTTCCAGCAGCACTTCTTCGAGTGTGACACGAACGTCGCTCTCGAGAATGAGATCGCTGAGTCCGCGAACTGGTTCGCGAACATCGAGCAGTGCAAGGCCGCGCTCGCGATCCTTGGGCAGCTCGTACCGAACCGACCGTGCGGCGGGCTTCTTGACGCCGTGCTCCCCATACAGGATGCGCTCGAGATCATTGGCCAGTAGGTGGTGCTTTTTATCGCGCTCCTGCTTGATCAGCTCCTCGGCCGCTTGACGGAACTCGGCGTCTTCCGTGCGCACGCCGGCAACGATTAACTTGCGAAGCACTCTACCTTCAGCCACGCCAGCATCCTTCTCGATCTTCGCTGAGTCTGCAAGCATGCCGGGACAAGGAATGCCCTAGGTATTCAACGCAAAAAGTCACTTCGGTTTCCTTTCCCTTCTCCATGTTGCCCCAAATCATCCGAGAGTTCGTCGCAATCGCTTTCTGCACAGAACGGCCGTAGCGCGATTTCTCTCGAACCCTGATAGGTTGTCGCGCCGAAATGCAGCGGAGCGCGTCAATGGCTAGAGAAGTGATGGGTGAGTGTGTTTGAACAGGTTTTTAAGAACGTCGACGCTGTGCTCTGGAAGGACGCGGGCTGCACCAGCGAGCTCGATTACACGGAGCAAAGCTCGTGGCTGCTGTTTCTGAAGTACCTCGACGCGCTCGAAGCGGACAAGGCCACGGAGGCGAAACTCGAGGGCAAGAAGTACGACTTCATCCTCGATAAGGCGTATCGCTGGCCAAGTTGGGCGGCGCCCAAGGGCAAGGACGGCAAGATCGATCACAATGTCGTCCCGTGTACGTCTACTCGCTGAAGCAGGGCATCAACGACGGCTTTCTGACGCCGTTCAAGGTCAAGCAGATCTCCACGACGCTCGACGAGTACGTGTACACGCCCGA
>Ga0209490_10007061_pt1 | contig 10036 bp, 13 predicted proteins | sample MAT06_FD_187209 | JGI IMG/M metagenome (GOLD analysis project Ga0209490, IMG submission 187209) | Freshwater microbial communities from Lake Fryxell liftoff mats and glacier meltwater in Antarctica - MAT-06 (SPAdes) (version 2) | ecosystem: Environmental > Aquatic > Freshwater > Ice > Liftoff...
CCCCAAAAAGTTTATGCCCTCAAACCCTTGCCTAGCAACCCTTTCAGCCTTTTAGCACCCTTGTAACACCCCTGTAACACCCTTCACTTCTTGGGAGTAATGTAAGAAAATAATGTAAACCTTCTGACCCCCTCAGCACCGTTTCTTACATACGCATAGCCCCAGACCTTTGCTCCGTATACCTTCCGGCCTTTTGTCCATGCGTGCCCCACAAAATGTCAGGGAATCCATACATAAGAAATCTGTATGTCTTACTGCAACCCTAAAAATTGGGGCTTGACATCCTCAAAAACACCGTTTCTATTTCTGATAGTAAATTTGTACTACCGCTCCTTCTCCCCGCCAAAATCTCTCAGTGGCGATCGCCCCTAGCACCGTATTTTCTCCGCCCCACAAAATCTCTCAGTGGCGATCGCCCCTAGCACCGTATTTTCTCCGCCCCACAAAATCTCTCAGTGGCGATCGCCCCTATGGCGTCAGACAAAAATAATTTGCCTACCGCCGCCGCCGCCGCCGCCATTCCCCACAGCACCATAAATTCCCCGCCGCCTTGCATCCATGCAGAAACCCGTGGCGATCGCCCCTAGCACCGTTTGCCTCCCCTTCAAAACTCTGTAACGATCGCCTCTCAATCCCTAGCCCCTAGCCTAGCCCCGCCTCTACGCGCTGCACTGGACTGAACAACCTCTGATACCCTCAGCAGTGGAAGGCGCGTGAGGGTATCGTAGAGTGCTCTCTGTGGCCGCGAGTGACGGGGCGATCGCCACGGGGCGCTCCTTGCTCTGCCTCCCTCACTCACACGGCACTAACACCGCTAACACCCGCTAACACCACTTTTTTCTCCCGGTGTTAGCGCTGAAAACTTTGAGCCGTAGACCTTCTACCTACTACTAACACCACTACCACCACTTTTCTAATAAGTTAGGAATAGAAATATAGAAATATGGAAATACAGAGAGCCGCTCCGCGTGCCCCCCCCCACAGCAGTAAAGATTTTCACACAATCCTGGAAAACTCCCGGCAAACTCAGGAAAGTGGTGTGAGTGGTGTTAGAACGCTCAACGCCATGCGGCTCAAAGGATTGACGCTACCACGGGGCGGTGTTAGCCCGGTGGTAGTGGCGGTAAGAAGCGGTGTTAGTGGTTCAGGAGCAAACACCCTCAAACCCTTACGGCTCAATCACTACGCGCCTTTTTAGGGTCAAAGTAGCGATCGCCACCAAAAAAAGCCCCGACCGTAAGATCGGGGCCATCCATCACGCGATCGCCTCTGGGTTCGCTGAGCCGCTGGCGATCGCTCTTAAGTCGATCGCGTTGCTAGCATTGCTTCAAGTGTTGACAAATCACCGGGAGTTGCTCTCCGGACTCCGAATCCGTCTTTTCGCAGAAAACGCCCTTTCAGGATTGCCGAGTTAAACTGCTTGACATCCCAAGCCCCCCCATCAAGCCCCCTGAAAGCTCTCTTCAGTGCGGATTTTTGCATCTGGTTTGCATTTTTCTGGTCGCAGCCAAACCGTAGCAATTCTTCTAGGGTGAAGCCCACATGCTCCCTAGCGACCTCATCAAACCAATTAGGGGTTGACTTAATCCACCCCACTAACCGTTGCGCCTCATCTTCGCTCCCTGATTGAAGGATGTGCCCTCGGTTCCGTCTGATCTGTTCGGCTTGCTGTTCAACGCTTAGGCTGTAGCAATTAAAGTTTGCATCATCGACATGAAGACCCGGTGGTCGGTGTTTCTGCCCATGAATGTAAATAGCCTTAGACAACATCTGAATTTTCTTGAAACCGCCATCGTTCAACCATTCCCAGTTAAATTTCTTGGAAAGCTCCACAACCATGAACCGGGAATTCTCGTCATCAGGCGGCAACGATTCCTTTTTATTTCCTGTAGAGCAGATAATTCCTGCTCTTAGCACGTTTTCCATTTCTGCGCTGTGAAATTTCCTCATTGAGTCTTTAGGGTCAGCAATCCAGCCTTTGAGGTTAGCCTGATCCGCTTTTTTTGTTATGCCGTCTAGCTCGCTTAGCTCTCGAACTACAGACGTTCTCATCTGCATGTCTTCCGTAAATTGATTGTCGGGTCGCCCTCCAGAAACTGTGTAGGGGCTATCTTCGTTCCCAAGCCAGGTCATCTTGGTCACATTGTTAAAAAAGGAGGATTTGCCAATCTCCTCAGTTTCGGAAATCAAAACCAATACGCGCCGCTGGCTACAGCCTGGGTTTTTAACGCGCCTCGAAAGGTCGAGCAGGAAATTGTTAAAGTAAGCTATTAAAAGCTCGTCGGCAGGCCAGTAGAGCGCGCCTAGAGCCGCTTCCCTCGTTGGCGCTATCTCCTCCTCCGTGATTAGTGGCAGCGAATCCCAATACTCCGCCCACGGATCAAACGGGTTTTGAGCAGCCAAAGACCTCACGTACTTCTCCGCGTCGGGGACTTTGTATCCCCATCGAGTAGCATCAGTCATCAACTCGCAATAAAGAGAGCCTTCGTTGAACTCTTTCCCGTCTAGCTGCACTTTCAGATTCCTGCTATTCATCCGGCACCTGCCTTCAAATTGCAGTTTTGTGAACTCGATTTCGTCCAGAGGGTGCAATTTCTTGGGCGGCTTGCCATTGTCACCAATCGGCAAAAGGTGAGCCACTTTATCAGGAACCAAGTAACGCCCTTTATTGGCCGCTTGCTTAGCCTCAGCAGCCTCTATCCCAGCTTTAATGCCTTCCGTAACGATTGTGTTTGCCACTTCCCAGTTTTCTACACTGGCCTTTACCGCAGCATTAGCCTTCAAAGCGTCAATCAGCAGATCTACTGCCTGATCATGGGTTGCCTTCCCCTCGTGAATCTTTAGCCCCATGATGAAGCTGCATTCATTCAGCCGATCGCGCTTACCTGTGACTGAGCTGGCGATCCAACTGGCGATCTTGTCGTCTGGGGACTTCGCTGTAGGCTTGGCCACCTTGGTAGTTTTGGCAGCTTTGGCTGCCTTCGATGGGGATGGCAACAGCAGCGCGGCTGCAATGAACTCTTTGCCAAACACCCCGCCATCCTGAACGGTACGGATCAGGAATGGACTATCAAGATCTTTCACATCCCATGAACCGGGCAACTTTAACAGCTCAGAGGGTGAGGTTACAGCCGGATCGCCACCGGGCAAAGCCTCAGCTATCCTATCCGCCAATGCCTTGTAGTCGCTCTTCTCGATCGAACCTTGCTCTAGTAACCAGTGCAGGTGCCAACCACCCTTAGTAACGTTGATGGTGGGTTGTGGCAATCCCATCAGAGCGATCACCTGCCTGACTTCCTCTAACGATTTGGGCGCTCCGATTTTTGTATCTAAGTCAATCCCTACGTCTCTAATGCTCACTACATTTGCATCATTGCGCTTCAAAGAGCCACAGGGATTGATCTCAAAGTAGATCCGGTAGCCTTCGTCTTGCCAGTGCTGAATTTCTGCCTGCTCAAGTCCCTTCAGTAACATGATCTCGTTGCCGCCCCGAATCGCGGTGATTCGGATACCGCCCAGCTTGGCGCTCCATTCCTGGATGACTTCCCATTCGATAGGGAATTTGGGCGGGAAATCTACTTGAAGGCTATCCTGATTTTTGTTAGCATAGGTGTGGGACAGAGGTGATTCGAGTGTCTTGATTGCCATCGGCTGAACCTAAAAATTGTGGACTGTAGAACGTCTGCGAAGAAACAAACAACTGAAACCCCTTCTGAATGAGTCTCATCACTTCAGAAGGGGTTTGCTTTTGAGAGCCTAAACCTTACCCTCAAATGCCCCTGATAATTCCCTTTGCAAGTTAGCGACGGGTTTCTTAAGCGCTTCTCTCTGGCTCAATACCTCTGCCTCTAGCCTTGCAATTCGGTTATACAAATCTCCAAAATCAGTCGCTTCAGCAGGAGCAGGAGTGGCGATCGCGCCATCAGACAGATTCCCCAAAGGCAGAAACTCTTCAAAAAGATCGGGGCGCAAGACAACATTGTTGTTATAAATTCGCAGATGGTACAGCTCGGTTATCTGAACGCCTGGATACTTTAGCTGCACCTTTTCCCTCATTCGAGAAAATGTCCGAATTGAGAGCCTGTGAATCGCTCGGAAATCTGAGATCTTAATAGGTTGAATCGCCATTTTCTTCCTTTCTCGTACAGAGATAACTGACTAGCCACGCATAGACATATATTAACGCGATCGCTCCCAATAGTGCAAATGTTCGGCATCTTGCTCAGCCATGAATTTCACGCAAATTTTGTATGTCACGCGACATACAAATAAACCCCCAAAAATCAATCAACCAAATTGAATTTCTGATAGCTGTTTGAAGTCTCCAAGTCTTGTTCCCCATGCCCCAAAATCCTGCCCAGGTATGCGTTCAGCGCGATGTTTGCGGGTTTGCTGTGAACGCTATGGTACAGCGCGTAAACTACACGGGAATCCTTGAAGAAACTCAGGCCCAGTGGCTTGATCAGGTGGGGAGCACGGCTATAGCCAGGGGTTATCGTCATGTTCACATAGGCTGGCGTTTTGCCGCGCTTCCCTGCGTTGGTCAAATATTCAAGCAGCAACATGACATCATCCGCATTGACGACCGGAATGACATAGGGTGCGTCATCACGAGTTCCTCGTATCTTCATCTGGCCAGAAAACTCGATGTGAGTGTCGTCAATCTTTTTGAAGACAGCATCACCAAAAATCTCCGCTTGCCTGCGTCCTGTCGTCAACCCTAGGGCAATCCCTACAGCCATCCAAGCGCCCTTCCCACCTGCCTCGCATTGACCTACCGCCGATTCTACAAACCTCAGTACGGCGCTCTCAGAGATTGGTTTCAGGTCGTTTTGCCGTTCGACAATGGAGCGAGTCGTAACCCGGTTGACTTCCAATCTGGTAGCCTTCATTTGATTGTTGAGAATCCGACTGACAGCCTTACCCATCGCTCCATGCTCAAGCAACGCCCGATTGATTTTTGGAAGATAGGTTTTTACGATCGTGCTTCCTTCATATTTGTGAACATGTCCTTTGAAGTCTTTGTAGGTGGTGAGTGAAGCGAGAATACAATCACAGACAGTCTGAGGTGACAAGTCCTTACCCATCAAATTTGCAATATCAGTAGCGTTCACAGGGGCGTTCATGTCAATCAGGAATTTGACAGAAGCTTCGGTTCTCTCAATCTGCAATTGCAAGTGCCCCCAAACCATCTTCACCAACTCTTCTTTTTTGAGTTTGCGGGTGTCACCCCCGAACACTTTGGCGAACTGACGCAACGTATCGCGATCGCATATCCCTAGTTCGTGGGGTGATGTGTACCGTTTGTAAATTTGTTCCTTCAATTCGCTGGGGTAGACGTATTGAATGCCTGCGATTGACTTAACATCTGTGCTTTTCATGTGTGCCTTCCTTTGTTCGTGTCTCTCTTACATTATAACCTGGTTGCCCACCATAGACCCAGATTCTTACATTACATTCAAAACTTTATGTAAGTGGAATTAGGCCGAAGTCCATACCTACCAATGCAAAAGGCTTGACAAACCAATGCCAAACCTTTTACATTGGTTTGATTGTTGACACATCCTAGAGGGTGTACCGCCCATTCGTAAAGCTACCGTTCCCCGCCGCTGCCATCCGTCTCATGGCCTCAGCCACTTCAGCCGAAGTAGCCTTACCTCTGACACTCCGATCGTTTTGTCCTACATCGCAAGGTCTAATAGAACCGTGCTTAGTTGCTACCCGTGCGATAGCATCCTCTAGCGGATCGCCAGTGCTGAGGGCTGCGGTGGGTGCGGCTGCGGTTTCAGTCCTTTGGATTCTAGGGATGTTTGCCACAGTTTCACCGACTAATCCAGCCCGCTCAAGACTCTCCAAAGCTCTAAGGTTTTGCTCCCACTGGATAGCAACACTGCCCTTAGAATTCCTTGCTTTGACATCAGCATATTCAATCGCCATCGAACCCAACCTGATCCAAGTTAGGTTGTCTCTCAAGTCGCTTTCACCTTCAATTCCCAGCGTTTTTACTTGGAAACCTTGACTCAAAAAGATGATCCGAATGCCAACTTTCCGATACTCGAATAGAGCCACCTTCAGAGCATCTTTAACGCCGGGTCGTGTGGCATAAGCTGGCAATTCATCAAGGCAAACGTTGATAGGTTCCCCTCCCACAAACTTGCCTTCTGATGTCAGTTTGTAGCGGCGATCGCCCTCGCGCACGAGCCAGTTCAAGAATTGACAAACGGTCGTTTCCGGATCCGGTTCGTCAACTTCTAACATTCCCTCAGTCGTTACGTTGCCCCTTGAATCTTCCTTCTCACGGTAGGGTCTGGCGTCTGTGCCATAGTTCCGCCCCTTGCCAATAATCAGATCGGCTGTAGCAAAGTCTGGGCTTTGCCAGTGTGGAAGGATTGCGATTGTTTTGCCTGGGAGCAATTCACACAACCATTCAACCAAGGTGGTTTTGCCGCCGTTTGTCGGTGCTAGCAGGGCCAGGTGGGGGAAATCTTTGGGACGATTAGCAAAGTCTTGCCAGTCGAAAAGTTTCACTGTTGGTAGAGCCGCCGTCGCACCCATGCCCCTTGCCGCTGCCACTTCATTCGCGATCGCCCGTGCGGCTATCCTGCCTGGGATCGTTTGCTGAATGGAGTCAGACGTGAACCGTGGATCGATGGGGATGCTCTGCGATTGAGGCCGAACCATCGCGGCGGCGGCGTACGTCACATTGTCCTGTGGAACTTCCATTTCAATTGGCTCCATCTCAAATTCAGCAACATCGATCGCCGCAAAACTAGACTCTGCCGCTGGCAAAGTAACTAAATCGGACGGGTTGTTTTGGCCTGTCGCCACATCAAAGTAGGCGTTTTGCAATGCAGCATTGGCAGTATCCGCGATGTCATCTAGTCCACGTTGGGCACTATCGCCCATCTTAAAGACGCTGCACGCGCCAGAGGAAGCGCCCAAGATTGCGAAAAACAAGAGAGGGCGCAATCCCCTAGGGCTGAACGGCACCGCCCCTAGTATCGCTACTCCTGCTAATGTGGCGGCATATCCAACGAACTTAGAGGTGAAAGCATTGGTCTGGTGAGTTGACAGAATTGAAGCGTAGTTGATGCTCATAGACCCTCTATCTCAATAGTTTGTTCAAGCCATTCTCGATAGCTGACGTACTCATCGCAGTGACACCGGAGGGGATGACACCAGCAGAGTAGTTTGGTGCCGTCCGGCGCTTCCTCTATTTGCTTCATTGCCTCTAGAAATTGCTCTCTAGTAGGCGATCGCCACTTAGTCGATATCTCTAACCCCATGCTGACTGCGATGGCGTTGGCGGCGTCCACAGGTGAGCGACCATGACCAAGAATCGCCCAAAGGTATTTTTTGAAGCCGTCGCAAACATTGTCTCTATCTGCCTCGCTTTTCATATCGAATGGGTTGCCACGGTACGAGGAGCGATCGCAACATATCCCAACTTTGATTGTCTTCAAATTGGCTGTGGCTAGCATCCTAAAACCCTCCTACGATTGCCAGAGCCAGCCCGAGTAGAAACAGGATGACGCGATAATTCATAAAGGTTTGCCCGTCATCGCAATGCGTCCTTAAGTAGTAACCCAATGCCGCCACTGGCAACGCGATCGCCGCCAACACTGTGATAGTCATCCAAGGTGAGATCGCCGCTGTAACCATTCCTGTGCTGATTATCAGACCCGTGAGGCTCACCCACTTCAGAGCGTCTGCAATTGCATGAGTGATAGATGGTGGGATTGCGATCGCCAGAAGGCCGCGTGATTGCAATTCCCAGATCGGATTTACCCGGTTGCTCTGGGCTTCGATTTCACGAATATCCTCACCGCCAAAAGCGTTTCTAACACGAATCTGAACATTTGTCTTTTCGATTGGACTGGTCATTTTTCACCCTCTGAATTCGGTTTATTGGCGATCGCTTTTAGGACTGAGTGAAAGAGTTGAGCAGCTACTAGAGAACCGCTGAGTGGATAGTCTGTTATCGGGTTTGGCATTGTGCCACGCGGGGTGTTGACAACGGCATAGGCTCCCAAGCTGAAGCCGCAGGCAACCATACAGAATGCAATTGACTTGAGAAGCGCGTCTAAGCTCGTCATGAGGTTTGCCGATATTTTGAGGCCAGCTCAATAGCAATCTGCTGGCATAGGCCAGTTAATGTGGCATTCTTGGCCTCTATCAGTCCACTCGAAAAGTAGAAGTTCAGAGGGTCTTTGTCGATGCTGATACCGATGCAGCCAAAGACTTTGTTAGCTCCGTCAAGTGTTATCGATCGGTTTGTGTTCATCGTTTTTTACTTGCAATAAAGACCAGAACCTGAGCCGTCTTCTCTGAGCTGAGTTTCGTGTTGCTTTCCTGTTGCCAACTTTGCAGCGCCGCTGGGACGTTTGGCTCTGGCATGGAATTGTGGAGCATCCAAGTAATTTCGTCTGCGATCGCGTGTGTGTTCATTGCTTCAACCTGATTGACTTGGGGTGCTGGGTTTGGGCGGCGGTGGGCTGAAAGAGATGTTCACTGATCCGAGAATGACGGTGGCGATCAATGTGGCGATCGCCACCGCTATCCAGATCAGCCCTGAAGTTTTCCCAGTTGCACTTGCTCCATTGCCTGCATCCGCAGTGCCTCAAGACGCAAGGCATCTTGCTTACCTCGCTCCATTGCGTCTTGCTCAGCTAGTGCCTGCATTGCTCGTTGGATGTCGCTCATGCTTTGAGCGCGTGCTGATAGCGATTGCGCTAACTCAGCATTCGACTGAGCTAGCGCGGCTACTTGTGCAAACTTGGCCTGTAGTGCTTCAATAGCGTTGCCCTGTGCCCCGTTAAGGGTGATAGAGCGCGGTTGGAAAGCAGACAAGACGGAAGTGTCTACCGCCATAATCTCGGCTGTAATAGGCACAATTGCCACGCCAGACGCGCTCTGACGCTTGGTTTCTCGTTTGGGGGCTAGACATTTCTCGAATGCCGCAACATCAATAATCATGTTGGAATTGCGATCGCCACCGTAGCCATAAACGATTAATTCATCTTGGGGGGTGCCGGAATTGGCAGCAATCACCCGGTCTTTCAATCGCTGGAAAGAAGAGTCAGAGAGGTTTTGAGCGGTCTTGAATTCTTTAATAGATTGCATGAAGGGTCTCCAAAAGTGGGTAGTGGGGGGTGTTGATGGGGGTTCCGGTGGGGTTTCCGGTGGGGTTTTCGGTGGGGTTTTGGTGGGTGTTCGGTGGGTGTTCGGTGCCTCTTGAGATAAATGTAATAGAGTTCTGAGGTATTGTCAACCCACCCACGGGTAATGCGTGACCCAAGGAATATAGATGAGACAATAGAGTAGTGGTAAAAACTTTGGGGAATTGTGCTAATGGATTGGGATAAGGTTGATTTGTCCGGGGTTAAGGCATCTAACCCAAAAACTGGAAGGCTTAGCCCGCTGGATTTTGCAAAATTGACGGTTGCAGGCAAGCTGATTAGGAAATCGGCGGCGGCATGTATACAAACGGCAGTGTTGACCTACCTGCAAAGAAATTGGGAGGAACACGAGCGGCGGCTATCTTTTGAGGCAAAGGAGCGAGGCATGTCCCCAGAGGATCTGTTTTCAGGACTGGCAAAGGGAGAGATAGATCTAGGGGATGAATAGCGACAAAGATGGCACGCCAGACGCCCTGTGACCCTTGCCTCTTCGTAGAGACAGGCAGAGCGATCGCCAGAGTCACAGACAGCCAGACAGATAAAGCAGATGAAGGCTCAAACCCACCAAACCCGTGAACGAGGGTAAAGAGCATTCATCTGTCTGGGTGAAAAAACAGCCGTACAATTAATCAACTACAACGCCGCCAAAATGCTAACTAGAGATATTTACCAGCTCACAAAAGAGTTTCCCCTCACAGATCGCATTGATTTGGATCTCGCGATTGAGAAGTATATAGCAATTATCGATCTGGTGCGGCACAGATCGGAGGGCGAACTGCCGTATCGCCCCTACTCTGATGCACTTCACTAGCATGGGAACCGCTATACCATAGCAGAAAGTTTCTTGCGATCCACCC
>Ga0209490_10007062_pt1 | contig 10034 bp, 10 predicted proteins | sample MAT06_FD_187209 | JGI IMG/M metagenome (GOLD analysis project Ga0209490, IMG submission 187209) | Freshwater microbial communities from Lake Fryxell liftoff mats and glacier meltwater in Antarctica - MAT-06 (SPAdes) (version 2) | ecosystem: Environmental > Aquatic > Freshwater > Ice > Liftoff...
CAAAAATACAATTTCATCCTTTCAGGAAATTGTGAAGAAAACCGCAGATGGTCTTATTGATTGACAACTTTGATTCTTTTTCTTACATCCTGGCGGATTATTTGAGACAGACAGGAATCGAATTGGAAATCCTCAGGAATGATGTCCCGCTTGCTGACATCCGCACCAAAAACTGGGAGGCACTGATCCTTTCCCCAGGTCCGGAATCCCCCGCAAAAGCGGGTAATCTCCTGAAAATCCTCGATTGGTATGCCGAAAAACTCCCGATTCTGGGAATCTGCCTAGGGCATCAAGCCATCGGGGAATATTTTGGCGGGCAATTGGTAAAGAGTGAAAAGCCTGTACATGGAAAAGTCCACAGCGTTTATCAGACTAATCCCCATGATATCCTAAAAGGCTTACCAAAGACGTTTTCAGTGACGAGATACCATTCTCTGGAGCTCAAAAATATCCCTGATAGTCTTCAGGTCATCTTGGAGACCGAAAAAGGGGAGGTCATGGCGATGGTCCACAAAACGCTTCCCATACTCGGGATACAATACCACCCTGAAGCATATCTGACCCAATTTGGCAAAGAAATAATTCTGAGTTGGCTCCATTTTTCCAAAATCAAGTAAAATACAGGGAAAAATTTCAACAATCTTTGTTCAATTCAAACTTGTCTGATAGAGGCTTCGTTTTATATTCCGAATCCTTTTAATATATTTATTGCATGCAGGCCTACGAATTTATCAATAATCTTATCCCTCCGCTGAAACTCACTGACAAGGTGAAATTAGCATTGAACTGGATGGAGGAAATCAGAACTGATATTCTTCCGGTGGTTGATGAAGGCAGGTTCATGGGTTTTGTTACAGAAGAGTTGGTTTTTTCCAATAACAAACCCGAAACCCGGTTCGATGAAATTTCCCTCGAAAACATTTCCTGTTTTGTATACCTGGACAAGCACATCTACGATGTCATCAAGGTGGCGTCCGAATACCATTCCAATATGATCGCTGTAGTGGATAGGGAAAACCATTACTTGGGTGTGGTGACTATGGAAGATGCCATCAGCGCATTTGCTGACTCTCTTTCAATCCAATCCAACGGGGCCGTTTTGGTCCTCTCCATGAACATGACCGATTACAGTCTTTCTGAAATCGCCAGAATCATCGAATCGGAAAACACCAAAATACTGAGCAGCTTTATATCCAGTGACCCACTCGATGACTCCAAAATAAAATTGACTTTGAAGCTGGATAAAACAGAACTCAGGCACGTCAAAGCCACTATTGAGCGGTTTGGCTACCGGATTCTTGACCATTTCCAAGAGGAAGAAGGCATTAACGGAGAACAAGAACGAATAGACAACTTATTTAGATTTTTACAGATTTAATCCCTATTCCCTGATGAAAATAACATTGCACGGGATAGGTGTTCAAAAAGAATTTTTCCCCCAGATAGGCCTTCTTTTCAAGATCCTGAAGGATAAAAACATTGACATCAACCTCACGGAATCTCTACAGAAATCGCTCAAAAAAAACGATTTCCCAATAAAAGGTTTGAAGTCTATCAAGCAAAAAGACACCCTCAAAGAATCTGATTTTGTCATTTCTATCGGTGGGGACGGCACTTTGTTGGATACTGTTTGTCTGGTCGGGGATAACGAAATTCCAATCTTGGGTGTCAACACAGGCAGGTTGGGCTTTTTGGCGACTGTGGCAAAGGAAAACATAGAAAAAAGCATTGATGAATTGATTGCCGGATCCTTTACCATCGAGTCAAGGTCTCTGCTAAAGCTGGAATCAGATATTCCGCTTTTCAATGGGCTCAATTTTGGGTTGAATGAATTCACAATCCACAAAAGGGATACCTCTTCCATGATTACTGTCCATACTTACATCAATGACCTTTACCTCAACAGCTATTGGGCAGATGGACTGATCGTCGCTACTCCGACCGGATCGACAGGCTATTCACTGAGTTGCGGCGGACCATTGATAACTCCCGGCGCTAGGAATTTTGTCATCACACCGGTAAGCCCCCACAACCTGAATGTACGTCCGATTGTGGTATCAGATGACAATGAAATCAGCTTTAAGATCGAAGGCCGAAGTGAGAAGTTCCTGATTTCATTGGATTCCCGGTCCACTCCCATTGATGCTTCAGTAAAATTGAAAGTTAAAAAGGCTGAATTTTCAGCAAAATTAGTCAAATTCGCCTCCTACAGTTATTTCGATACGCTCCGTCAAAAACTCAATTGGGGCTTTGACATGAGAAATTAAAATGGTGATTACCCTCACCTAATTTACCAACTCACCGAATTCCAGGTATTGACATTTGTTTTCGATATCAAAATACCTGTTTATCATTAACAAAAATTAACCCCGTAAATACCTAAATGGGTTTTTATATCGTTGTCCAGTTCATAAATTGCATCGTCTTGAAAAAGAATAAGTTTTGGTTTTTGCCTTTGTCATTTCTTTTGGTTTGTCTGGTTTTTATAAAACCTGAAAATTCAGTCGCCCAAAAATATGATGCAGGCGGAGGCCTTGGGATAGCCACCTATTCGGGTGACATCATCAGGGCACTCGATCCAAATCAGATCGGACTTCAAGGCACGTTGTTTGGCAGACGAAATTTTGACAATGTGTGGTCACTCCGTGGAGGTTTGTCCTTTGCAAGACTCAATGCAGCAGATAGCATCAATCCAATCGATCCCGTGACGGCCTTTAGAAATGCAGGCTTTAACGGATCCCTGTTTGAGGCTTCGGTGGTGATGGAATATCATTTCCTGGATTTTACCAACCGATTTGCCGAGTACAGGTTTTCCCCATATGGGTTCTTTGGATTGGGTTTAGCCGGATTTGTCGGTAAAGGGAGAAAATTTGAAGACGACCCAAATCCAACAGGCTATAGAGTAGGCGCACCTGTGATCCCTTTTGGAATAGGTATGAAATATAAGCTTTCAGAGAATTGGATCTTAGCAACCGAGTTTGGGGCAAGAGCCACGTTTACAGATGCTTTAGATAAACTATATGGCCAAGAGCCTTTAGTCCCCCGGTTTCCGGATCCAAACAATCCCAATGCCTTGACCGGATATAATTATGGGAATTACAGCGACAAGGATTGGTACTACTTTTTAGGCATAACCATCAGCTACACTTTCAGCACGGTCAAATGTTATTCTTATTAATTTCTACCAAAAATAGAATATTGAAAAAGAAATAGCATTTTTGTACCTGCAAAAAACGAAGGCTTTTCGTTTCCTTACGAAATGAAAGAATCATTAGACAAAGAGAAAATCCCCCAACACATCGCTGTAATTATGGATGGGAATGGACGTTGGGCCCAACAAAAAGGGGCCATGAGGGTCTTTGGCCATAAAAACGCCATTACAGCTGTAAGAGAATCTATCGAAGGTTCGGCAGAACTTGGGGTAAAATATTTGACCTTATATGCATTTTCCACCGAAAACTGGTCAAGACCTGAAGACGAGGTCAAAGCCCTGATGGAACTTTTGGTGGATACTATTTCCGGTGAAGTGCCCAATATGATGAAAAACAACATACGTCTTTTGGCAATCGGAGATACAGACAGTCTGATGCGAAAAGCCAGGGAAAAGCTGAAAGAAGCAATGGGCCTTACCTCTTTGAACACAGGACTTACGGTTGTACTGGCACTGAGTTACAGCGGAAGGTGGGAAATCCAACAAGCCATCAAATCACTTGTCAAAAAAGTAGTAGAGAATAAACTTCAGATTGAAGAAATCACGCAGGAAGAAATTTCTGCCCATATGAATACCAAAGATATTCCTGATCCGGAACTTCTGATCAGGACTAGTGGAGAGATTAGAATCAGCAACTTTCTCCTTTGGCAAATGGCCTATACAGAACTGTATTTTACAGATGTGTTGTGGCCGGATTTTAGAAAAGAGCACCTAATGGCAGCCATTCTCGATTATCAGAAAAGAGAAAGAAGATTTGGCAAAACCGGAGCGCAGATTAAACCATAATTTTGATGAAAAAGAGTTTTACCATCCTTTGCCTATTGATGTGGGTACTCAGCGCCCAGGCCCAAATACGTTTGGGACAAAGCCGCTATACCCCTGCAAAGCCTGTGGATATATTAGAATTGAATTATTCCAAACCACAAAAATACAAGATCGCTGAAATCAAAGCTGTCGGTTTGACTACTTTGGATGAGATTGCCATTGTGTCTTTATCAGGATTAAGGGTGGATGATGTCATTTCAGTTCCAGGCGATGCGATATCCACAGCACTCAAAAGGATCTGGGGACAAGGAATCATCGGTGATGTCAAAATTCTTGTCACCAAAATTGAAGGAGATGATATCTACCTTTTGATGGAACTGACAGAAAGGCCAAGGTTCAGTAAGGTGGAATTTACAGGAGTCAATAAAACCCAGGAAAGTGAGCTTAAAGACAAAATCAAAATCAGGGGAAGGGTCGTCAGGGATGATGTCCTGAATACTTCCCAAAGGAACATCCGCCAATATTTTGTCGACAAAGGATATCTCAATACCGATGTAAAGGTTGTACAAGAAAGGGACACCACCCTTCCAAACAGTGTCAAGCTCAGGTTTGAAGTGGATACCAAATCAAAAGTCAAAATCAACGAAGTGAACATCTATGGCTCTGAGGGCATAGATGAGAAAAAAATAAAAGGGAAATTAAAGAAAACCAAGGAACATCCAAGGATGTATTTCGCCAGAGATATCGCCTCAAGGATTACTAATACCACTCCCAAATCTGCAAAAGACGCCATTTTCCATTTGGATCCTGTCTCAGATAATAAGGTAAAGGAATACATCAACAAAAATTTTAAACTCAATTTTTTAAATGCTTCCAAATTCGTTTCCAAAGACTTTAAGGAAGACAAAGACAAAGTCATCGCTTATTATAATTCCAAAGGTTATCGGGATGCAGAGATTGTTGTCGATTCTGTCTACAGGTTTTCGAACAATACAGTCAATGTGGATATCTCTCTGGACGAGGGAAAAAAATACTATTACCGCAACATCACCTTCGTAGGAAATTACCTTCATCCAAATGTGGTGCTACAAAACCGCCTCGGAATTGCGAAAGGAGATGTGTACGACAAAGAAAAACTGGACAAAAGGCTTAACTATGATCCCCAGAAAGGTGATGATGTAAGTTCTTTGTACCAGGATAACGGCTACCTGTTTTTCTCCATTGAACCTGTCGAAGTCAAAATCAAAGAGGATTCGATAGATATTGAAATGAGGATCTTTGAAGGTCCACAGGTGACTGTAAACTCAGTCTCTGTCCAAGGCAACGAAAGGACCTCAGACCACGTGGTGATGAGAGAAATCAGGATTTTGCCGGGACAAAAATTCAACAGGAGTTTGCTTGTCAGGACGATCAGGGAATTGTCCCAATTGGGATATTTCGATCCTGAAAAGATTGAGCCCGATATGCGTCCAAACTTTGAAAACGCAACGGTAGATATCACTTTCAAACTCGAGGAAAGACCAAATGACCAAATCGAATTATCCGGAGGTTGGGGTGGATTCATGGGGTTTGTAGGTACAGTCGGATTGGTTTTCAATAATTTCTCTCTAAAAAACATTGGCAACTTTGAAAAATGGCGGCCACTTCCTGTAGGTGATGGACAGCGGCTTTCACTTAGGGTTCAGGCAAATGGCCGTAGCTTTCAAAACTACAGTATTTCCTTGACTGAACCATGGTTTGGAGGCAAAAAGCCAAATGCCTTAAGTTTCAGCTTGAACAGATCTATACAAAGACAAATTGATTTTCGTAACCCCGGTGCCCAAGAAATCGGCTCATTCAAAATCACCGGGATAACTTTGGGCCTATCTAAAAGGGTAACATGGCCGGATGATTATTTCATGTTGAGTACGGCGCTTTCCTATCAAAACTATGATTTCTTTGAATTTGGAAGGAATTTTGGTTTGTCTTTTCCGACAGGGACTTTGAACAGCATTGCCTTGAATACCACTATCGCTAGAAACAACATTGACAATCCTATCTATCCAAGGATGGGAACTAATATTTCTTTGGTTACTTCTTTGACACCTCCCTACGCGTCTCTCAACCAAAATATCGACAGGGAATCCCCTGACGGAGAAAAGTACAAATGGCTGGAATACCACAAGTGGATGTTTGACGCTTCCTTTTACACACCTCTTTTTGGATCTAAAAAGTGGGTCATCAGCGCAAGGACCCACATGGGATTCTTAGGTTCCTATGGAGACAGGATAGGTGTTATTCCTTTGGAGAGATTCGTAATGGGGGGAGATGGTATGAACATGAACAACTTTGCCTTGGGACAGGAGATTATTGGACTCAGAGGCTATGAAAACCTAACCTTAACACCCGGCGCATTGACGAGAAATGATCCAACCTCGACCGAAGGTTACGGTGGTATCGTTTATAACAAACACGTCATGGAATTGAGATTCCTGGTATCTCCAAATCCTTCTGCGACGATTTTCCTTTTGGGATTTGCTGAAGCAGGAAATAACTGGGGTTCCTATGCGGAATATAACCCGTTTAACCTGAAAAAATCAGCAGGGCTTGGTGCAAGGATATTTATGCCGGCATTTGGATTGCTTGGATTGGATTGGGGTTATGGATTCGACAAAGCTCCAAATTCTCTTCAGAGGAGCGGCGCACAATTCCACTTTACCATCGGACAACAATTCAGATAATGGTGAAAAGACCGTTTATATTCTTAATTTTGTGCACGCTATTTGGACTGACCCTATTTGTTTCGTCTGCTGATGCCCAAAAGTTCGGATATATCGATTCTGAATATATCCTGAACAAGCATCCCGATTACAAACTTGTCCAAGATGAATTAACATCTATTAGCAATCAGTGGAAAAAAGAGGCACAGGATTTGGAACAAGGAATCAAAACAATGTATGCAAATCTGAAAGCTGAGGAGGTGCTTTTGACTGAAGAAATGTACCAAGAACGTTTGGTAACGATCAAAGAGAAAGAAAAGGAAGCTGTCGCCTTCAACAACCGTGTTTTTGGTATCAAAGGTCAATATTATCAGAAACAGGCAGAATTGCTCCAGCCGCTTCAATCCAAGATTTATGACGCCATAGACAGGGTTTGCAAGAGAAACAGTTTGGTAGTCCTTTTTGACAAAGCGTCGGGACCATTGATGATCTACACAGATCCCAGACATGATTACTCAGAATTTATATTGGAAGAATTAGGAATTGAAAACAAATAAACTAAATAAATAACGAAAATGATGAAAATTAAAGTCGTCCTTTCCGCAATAGCACTCTTTTGCGTAGGAATAGTAGCCCAGGCCCAGGAATTAAAGATCGGCTATACCAATGTGGAATTGATCATGGACCTCATGCCGGAAATGGAACAAATCGGAGCTGATGTTCAGGATTATCAGGCACAACTTCAAACCAATATCCAGACAAAAGCTCAGGATTTTCAAAAAAAAGTACAGGCTTATCAGCAAGCCGCGCCTACCATGACCGAAGATGCCAGAGCTGCGAAAGAACAGGAATTGAAAAAACTTCAGGAAGACCTTCAGAAGTATGAGCAAGACGCACAGGTTTCTTACCAAAACAAACTTCAGGAGCTTCTTGCTCCGGTGCAGCAAAAAGTCTTCAATGCCATCAATGCTGTAGCTGCGGAGAGCAATTATTCCCATGTATTTTCCGAATCTGCGGGTCAGTCACCGATTTTGCTTTACACCCGTGACGAGGACAAATTCACAGAATTGGTTTTGACAAAATTGGGAATTGAAATACCGGTTGCTCCAGCTGCTCCAGCAGGAAAATAATCCAAATCGAGTGGTAAAAAATCAGAAGCCTGTTTCGGAAGAGACAGGCTTTTTTGTTTATTCAGTCAAAGCACCGATTATACTTGTGACATTAATGACAAATAATCTCGAAAAATCCAGTTTCCTTTGGGTAAAATGGTCCTACTGCGAATGTTGTGAAAACTTTGTAGCCTAATAGAATAAAAGTTTTAAGATTTCCAAAAACAGGCAATTAAAGGGTCAAAATTAGGTATTAAGCAGCCTTTAAAAAGTATAAACCACAAAGAAACAGAAGAAAACAAAAAGGGTTTTTTGTTTTCTTTGTTTCTTTTTCATAAATAAATACTGATTTACTACGCCATTTTATAATTACTTCCATATTTCGGATCAGGTTATTTTAATAATTTTTTTATTGATCTTAAAATTATCCCTTTCACCAAATTCAGGGTAGAACCTATAAAATTAAACAGTTAAAATGCCAAAAAAGAAATTCAAAGAAGTAATCCAACAATCAGAGGATGCCATTTTGGTCGATTTCTATGCAGATTGGTGTGGCCCTTGCCAGACCATGAATCCGGTCCTCGAGGAAGTCATCCATGAACTTGGCGGCAAAATCAAGCTTTACAAGCTGAATGTTGACAAAAATCCACAAGCCAGTCTACAATTTGGCGTCCGCTCCATCCCCCATTATATCCTCTTCAAAAAAGGGAAAATCCTTTGGCGAAAAGGAGGAATCATGACCAAGCGCGAGCTATTACAGGCGATGAAGGGATTCACAGGGTGATTAACCCAACCTTCAAAATAAACCCTATTTACAGGTCTTTTGGATGGCTTCCAGTTTGAATCCGGTTGTCATATTCAAAAACCGGCGGCTTTCTGATTTTTTCCCAAAAGGAAAATGAAAAGAAGCTTTCCTTATAAATATTATTTTTTGGACAGCCATCTCATGAAAGCTCAAAGCATAAAGAACTGTAACCAAAAATTTAATTCCATTTATCGGTGAAATATTCCAATTAGATTGGCATTTTTAAGAGAAGGATTTAAACAATTATAATAAAATTTATAATTGAATTTCGGAAAGCCAAATTCTGATAATTTGATCTGAAATAAATTTTTATAACTTGTCCGAGCTTTTGTTAAATACAAAAAAATAATTTGAAATCTTTTTTTATATATTCAGGATGATTTTTTTTATATTCATAAAATTTTACTTTAAATCAAGTCAGAAATTAACAGGCTATTAAAATTGCATTTTAGCCAAAATAAGCGCCTCAACTAATTATTGGATTTTTTATCAACTTTTATTCTATCTCTTTTAAAAAAAAGGCCAATTATGAGTACCTCTAACATTTCTTTATTTAGGAAAATGTGCGCTGTTGCATTTTTCCTACTGATGGCAATCAGTCATCCTCTTTTAAGCCAAAACATTAATTTTGGCTTAGATACTTTACAATTCAATGGATTTTCACAACCATCTAAAGGCACTTCCTTGAAATTTGGTCCGGATGGAAAGCTGTACCTTGCCCAACTCAATGGGCAGATAAAAATCTACACCATTCAAAAAACCGTTATAAACGAATATAGGGTCATTGCCTCAGAAACGCTACTCGGCATCCAAAACATCCCCAACCACGACGATACAGGCACAAGGGCGAAAGACGGGAGGAGTAACCGCCAATCTACCGGGATTACGGTAGTGGGTACTGCCAGCAATCCAGTTATTTACATTACCTCCAGTGATCCCAAATGGGGTGGGCCCTCAGGCGATAAGGCTTTAGATACCAATTCGGGAATAATCTCAAGATTGACTTGGACAGGGAGCAATTGGGATGTAGTGGATCTCGTCAGAGGATTACCTAGATCAGAGGAAAACCATTCTCCAAATGGTCTTGAGTTTACTATTATCAAAGGGAAACCATATCTTTTGGTCACAAGTGGGGGACACACCAATGCCGGTTCCCCAAGTCTCAATTTTGCTTACATAGTAGAATACGCACTGTCTGCCGCAGTGCTGAGCATTGATCTTAATGCCATTGAAGCATTGCCCCTCAAAACAGATACCAATTCCGGAAGAAAATATAAATATGATATTCCTACTTTAGACGATCCTTCACGACCCAATGCCAATGGGATTTATAATCCAAACCAATCAGGATATAACGGAATCGATGTAGGCGATCCATTTGGAGGAAATGATGGTCTCAACATGGGTATGATTGTGGCCGGTAGTCCGGTGCAGATTTTTTCCAG
>Ga0209490_10007064_pt1 | contig 10031 bp, 12 predicted proteins | sample MAT06_FD_187209 | JGI IMG/M metagenome (GOLD analysis project Ga0209490, IMG submission 187209) | Freshwater microbial communities from Lake Fryxell liftoff mats and glacier meltwater in Antarctica - MAT-06 (SPAdes) (version 2) | ecosystem: Environmental > Aquatic > Freshwater > Ice > Liftoff...
ATTTACTGCAATGACAAGAAGTAAAGCTTGGTTAAGAGTACTAGGTTATGGAGATGGTATGAAAAACTTAGAAGCTGAATATAAGAGAGTTAAACAAAAAGACTTTTCTTTAGACTTTATTTACCCTTCAAAGGAGCAAAGGAATGAGATGAATATTGTTAATAGAGATATGAGTCCTAAAGAAATGAACCGCATAGCAAGAGAAAAAAAGAATTTTAATGTGCTTGTCGAAGCTCTTGATCGAGGCGAACTCCGCAAAGAAGATTTATCTCAAGAAGATTTAGAAAGGATGAAAAAAATACTGCTTGAAAAATGACTAACTATAGAAATATTTACAAGCAAATTGACAGTATCACGCAAAAACTGATTTCAGTTGGTTTATCAGCAAGCCAGAACTTCCCTTCACATACTTCTCTTCCTTCTGAGCAAGGAACTATTGATAAGATCTCGTATTCAGGTATGAAAGGTCTTGCAATAACTTTAAAAAATATCGAATATATCGAAATATATAAGGAGTTAGAAAAAAATCGAGACTATAATATCAAAATGATTGATGGTGCTTTGTTACAGCTTTTATATACTTATAGAAACTCTGAACTAATTTCTCATAGATTGGCTTTTTTCCCATCACCTTTCTTACATGACTTTCAAAATGAGCCTGAAATCTATGAAATAGATGAAATATATGCAGATATAATCGCAAAAAACATTTTACCTGCACCAATTAGGTTTGATTACGATCCAGACAATTTTCAAGAATTAGAACATCCGAAGTGCCATTTGACTTTAGGACAATTTAAAAACTGTAGAATCCCTGTGAGCGCACCAATCACACCCAATACTTTTATCTCTTTTATTCTTCGTAGCTTTTATAATACAGCCCTTAAAAAATTCACTGAGGAGTTAGATTTTTCAAGCGTTCTTTTTGATGAGACTATAACCGTTAATGAAAAGAAAGTATTACATTTTGCTGTTTACTAAGCGATCGCATATCCGAAGTTCAAACTTAAACCTAACCAAACTCGAAGTTGAGGTGATTTAGTTGGAAGATCAAACTTTAAACCTCAGCGATCGCCCAGTTTTCTAATTGTAGATCTGGCACTTTACTAAAATCCTTGTGATTACGGGATACAACTGTTCCATCTACAGACAAAGCGATCGCGGCTATTCGTAAATCTTGGGTTCCAACTCGAATCCTTTGGAGTACCAACTCCTCAAAACATTGCTGAGCAATCAAATCAAACGGTAGAACCTGAACGCTGTTGTAGTAGTCAACAGTAAGAGCTAGCCTAGAATAGGAAGATATTAATGAAGTAGAAGAACTAGCTTTTTTAATTTCGTTTAACCTTCCGTACATTTGTTCTTCAATTGAGATCACCGTAACCGCTAGATTTTTAGGACTGAGAGAAATTACCTGATCGATAACTGTACGATGTCCGCGTTGATACAAAGATATATGATCGGTATCAAGAATCCATAGTGGCATAGAGATTATTCCTTTTCTATGTCAAATTGATGATATTCCGAAAACTCTGTATCCTTATCTCGTCGATATGAGGCAATATCTTCCTGCATCTGCTCAAAATATGGATCGTCCTTAAATACTCCAGCAAAACGTAACCACGGATGTTCAGTCTGTGGGATTTCTATCTCTAATGAAACAACCTCAGCACCTGTAAATGATGTCATTACTAATTTCTGTAGATCGGCAAGAGCGGATTGGCGATCGCTACTCTCAACACGCCACTCAGGTAAACCCAAAACCATCGCGCTAACTTTTCCATCAGATTCATTTTTGATAAATACATTGACTGATGATTTTATAGTTGGTGTTGTTTCTGGTAATGGAATAATCATAAGCGTCCTCTTAATTTCACGGCTCTTAGCTTATTTTAGCTGTTCCCTACTTAGTTTCTTAGTTCTTATTTTTTCTAGATCGTGTTTAAAACATCATTAATGACGGTTCAAGCCTCAGCGATCGCATATCTGAAGCTCAAACCTGAAGTAAATAAGCTCAAGGTTCATCCTCTGAAGGTCAAACTTAAACCTAACTAAGCTCGAAGTTGGAGTAAATTGGTTGAGCGATCGCTAACTATTATTAAAATCTAACGCAAAACAAGAAAAAAAATTTGAACTTTTAGAAGAGTCAGGTTTTATTAGTTATTCTGTAGAAAGCGAATTGTCTGTTAATTACAATGATGTGTTATAAATTGGAAGACCAATATAGGTATAGAATTAAGTATGGGACAACTAAGTACCGCCGAGCTACCGCAAGCATTACAAGAGCTATTTACTGAAATTCAAAATACCAAAACTCCCTTAACTGTGTTTCATAATGGTGTACCTTTAGTTGTTATTTATCCTGCATCAAATGGAAAGCAACGTCCAGCATTTGGGGTGATGAAAGGAAGTGGAAATATTTTGGGAGATATTGTTATCCCAGCTTTACCTGAAACTGTGTGGGAAGTACTTCAGTGAAGCTTTTGCTTGATACCCATATTTGGCTTTGGTATTTATTGGGAAATTCTCGTCTATCGCTCCAAGTACAATCGGCGATCGCTGATTCAAATAATGAGATTTGGCTTAGTCCGATTAGTATTTGGGAAGCAGCGATCCTTGTAGAGAAAGGAAGGATATCTTTGCAACCTGATACGAGTACTTGGGTAAGTTTAGCGCTAAAAAATTTGGAGACTCGTGAAGCTACTCTAAACAATGAAATTGCGCTGTTGAGTCGCCAGATTGACCTACCTCATCAAGATCCTGCGGATCGCTTTATAGTTGCTACTGCCGTTTTCTATCAGCTAACTTTAGCAACGGTTGATTCCAATCTGACGAATTCTTCTTGGCTAAGAACCTTTAGTTAGAAGAAAGTTGGCTGCGCGATCGCCTTTCCAAACATCAAACTCTAACATCATCAAGATCAAAATTTGGGAGAATTTGGGGAGCGATAAATAGATTAGAGCGTAGTAGAGATTTAGAATACTTTAGAAACAGCTACTATCTTGGAACAAGTAATCCCATAAAAAGTCGAGTATAAAGTAAACTAGGCTTGACCAAACGTACAATTGGGATGCTAAAAACAACATTAGGTGGACGCTACAGTATCATTAGCCGCTTGGGAGTTGGTGGATTTGGGGAAACATATCTAGCCGAAGATATGCAGTTGCCAGATCATCACTGTTGCGTAGTTAAGCATCTAAAACCCAAAGCTATTGAGCAAGAAATTTTAGATATTGCTCGAAGATTATTTGATAGCGAGGCTAAGGTTTTACATCGGCTTGGAAGTCACGATCGCATTCCCCGACTGCTGGCGAGTTTTGAAGAAGATCAAGAATTCTATCTAGTTCAGGAATTAATTGAAGGGCATGGGCTAGACAAAGAATTGACATTAGGCAAAAAGTGGAGTGAAGCACAGGTAATCAATTTGCTTCAAGATATACTAGAAACCCTTGAATTTGTCCATCAACAAAAAGTTATCCATCGAGACATCAAGCCCGAAAATCTAATGCGACGGACACAAGATGGCAAGCTAATTTTGATTGATTTTGGCGCAGTTAAACAAGTGTGCACTCAAGTTATCACAAATTCCAAACGAGCTAAATCGACAATTACCATTGGCACCTTGGGTTATATGCCCAGCGAGCAGTCAAACGGATACCCACAGATCAATAGTGATATCTATGCTCTCGGGATAATTTGCATTCAAGCATTAACAGGTTTAGACCCAGATTTTATTCCTAAGAATCCTCATACTTTAGAACTTGAGTGGTCTCATTTGGGATGCTTCAGCGCCGATCTGATCGAGATTATAAATAAAATGGTGCGCTACGATTTTCGCCAACGTTATCCTTCTGCCACCGCAGTATTAAAAGATTTAGAATCCGTAGAAATCCTTCCTCAAAGCATTCAACAGGATATTCCTCCAAATCTAATGCCATTAACCGATCAAAATCTTGACACTGCGATCGAGCTATCTCCTTCTTTTCCCTCTACTCAATTAGATATTGCTCAATTAAATGTTCCCAATCGCAAACTTCCAGAATTAAATAGCTTAGAGCCAACTATAATTGAACCAACATCTAGTAAACCTGAATCCCAAATATTTTTATTCTTGCCAAAAGTTTTAATCGGAACAGCGATCGCAACTTTGATCATAATTAGTGGTATTGCAATTAATCAAATAGTTCAGGTTAAAAGTGTCGTCTCAACTTCCGTTCCTGTAACTTCTGAACTTGCAACTTCCGAACCATCAATTCCTCAACAAACCGAAGAAGAAAAAGCGGAACTAATCCTCCGTCATGGAGAAGTTTTAGATCAGGTTTTAACAGGAATTAAAAGTGGTGATAAGCTTCAGGATATTCAAACTCTAGCTGCAACCATACCCGAAACTAGCCCCCTGCGGAACAAAGTTGATATGGCACTAGTCAACTACAAAAAACAATGGGAACAAGATAAACAAGCTTTTAACGAAGTTAATACTGCTTATAGAGCTAAAAATTGGAAATCCGCCCTAAATTCCTATAAAAAGATCGTAACTCCCTACTGGAGACAAGAGAGTAAATGGATAGCAGATCAAGCGAAAACTGAAGTCGCCGCCGCCATTGCTCCCAAACCAATTCTCCCTAGAATAGTCCCCAGAACTGAAGAAACTCCGAATAATACCTACACTGCTCCGACTAAATATGAACCTCCCGCACAGCCCCAAATTATCACTCGACCCAACAGAGAGCCTGCCTCTGGAAAGTTCTCTATCCCTGAAGCTCAATAGCCCAAAAATCATAATTTCTCATCTCTTCAAACTAGCGATCGCCCCTGTATTTTTCTCAAGCTTATGCTCAGGTTTGGTATTATTCCTACCTCAAGTTGCACGCAGTCAATCGGTCGTAGCCTGTAATATCGGCTCTTTGCCATCCCAGCCCGCTAACTATAAGCTCAGAGGGAGCAGCCAGTTACGGTTAAATAAAAATGAAGAAGCCCTTGATTGCTTTAGACAAGCTTTGAAGGATCCCCGTGCGAATAAAGATCCAGAGGTATGGAATGGGCTAGGTGTGGCTTTGGTAAGGTTAAGAATGTTTGAAGATGCGATCGCTGCCTATAATAATGCAATTAATATTCAGAATGGCGTTGCCGTAGATCGGGTAAATCGGGTAGGAAATAGTAATCGCATTCTGCCAGAAGATTATTATATTTTTTGGTTTAACAAAGCTACAGCCCAAGGCGATCTGGGTCGAACTGAAGAAGCTCTTGCAACTCTAAATAAATCCATTAATCTTAGGGCTAACTATGGACCTGCTTGGTTTTATCGAGGAGTCTATCTGAAACGGCTAGGGCGAGATAATGATGCGGCGATCGCCTACACCAAAGCCACAGCCTTTGCGCCAGAGTTATCCTATTCATTACTTTATAAAGAACAGATTGCTGGGGATGACTTCCTATTTTGGCAAGGGCAGGGCGTAGGCTATACCCGTATTGGTAGATATAAGGCTGCTAGGGCTGCTTTTAACCGTTCCGAAGAAATCCGCCAAGCTAGACCAGATATTCCTAATCAAGAGAATTATGCTTTCTACTATGAAGGTGTGAAATTTCTAGATGAAGCGAATAACGAACAAGCACTAATCGCTTTTGATAAATCCACTCAAGTTAAACCAGATTTTGCTGAAGGCTGGCACGCTAAAGGTAATACCCTTTCTAATTTAGGACGATATAAGCAAGCGATCGCCTCCTACGATCAGGCAATAAAATTCGATCCAAATCTCCACAATTCATGGTTTGAACGGGGAATTGCCTATTCTCGACTAAAGCAACCCCAAGCTGCCTTAAGTTCCTATCGTAAAGCCATAGACATTGCTAGTAATTTTGCTGAAGCTTGGCATAACTCTGGCAAAATTCTTTATGACTTGAACCGTTATCCCGAGGCTCTAATCGCTTTTAATCGGGCGATCGCAGGTGAATCCTTACGCGGCGGCATTGAACCTTATGAATCCCTATTTGGTAAAAGCGTGACTCTGTATGCCATGAAACGTTACTCTGACGCAAATATAGCTGTAAATAAAACCTTAAAACTTAAACCTAATTTCAAAGCAGCAATTGGTTTACGCGATCGCCTTAGAACCAGATAAATCAGACTAAATTAAAGATCACGCACCCCGCCGTCTGCCAAACCAGTTGGATTAATTAACTTTGGGGAATTTTTTAATAATACTTTTAAGGAAACTAAAGCAGAGCGATCGGAACTATTCATGTTTCACCTAATACCTTAACCTGTACTTTGCTTAATTTCTGTTTAGTAATTGGCATTACTTACCCTCGACACTTCGATTTAGTGATCCAGAGTGATCTAGATCGTTTAAAAAGTATTTAAACATAAAGTAAAATCCTACTGAAATAAAATAATTAACCTAAATTCTAAACATGAGAAAGCTTTTAAGTTTACTTCCCATAACCTTAGTCATGATGACAGTAACAACAGCTAAAGCCTTAGCCGATGCCCCAGGAATGTCATGGACGTGGAGAGAATCCAGACTAAGCCATAGTCAATGTGTTGCTCAAGCCGATGCCGCCATTAGAGATTCTGGTTTTAATAACAATGTCGAAGCTGTAGGCACTGCCCCAGACATTTCCACTTTTGGTACAAATGATGACTATAGGGCTGCCATTAGATGCATAACCAATAAAAAATTGGTACTCTTTTTAGTAACAGGTGATGGTTCTGATTCAGGTAAGTTACAAAGTAGATTAGTTAATAATTTTCTTGGGGAGTAGTAGCTATTTCAGCTTTGGTTAACCAAGCTCACTGAGCGATATTGTTTCCAGTTAGTTGTTTTTTTGCGTCTCTACTTTCATACACACATTCTACACTGGGGGTTTTTTCCAAATCTCCAGTATAGCCAAAGGTATTCATCCGATCTTTGCAGTCTCGAATATCCTGATCGGTGATAGCATTTTTTTGCAACAATAAATTCCAGTTATTCGGTAGAACCACACAACCTGGAACTGCTTTAGCTTGACTGACAAACACATTAAATGGATTAAGCGTGACATAGACATGGCTGGTCATGACCATGGCTGATGCTCCGTAATTATTGCAAAAGTCACGACTAGGAGCGCTAACATCCAAGCTAATGGCATCCACAGTTTGGGGTGTAGGGTTCAGCGTAGATAGGGCTACTCCTAAACCCAGCCCTAGGGCAAAAATAGCCGCAGCGATCGCTAGTTTCACCCCAGAACTCATACCAGAAGAACTAGCGGAATAGGAAGAAGCATTTGAAGGTGTTCGACGACGCGCCATAGAATCAATCTACTGTAATTAATTGCTTATACTTTAACATTTTACCGATAAGTAATATTGGCTTCAGAAACCAACTGAAAAAATTAGCTAGGTTTATGTAAGGGAACGGTAAACCTTATAGTCAATTTCTGGGAAAATATTATCCATACCTTCTATATTCTCTAGCCAAGCACTATCAATTGTCCCTGCATTAATATCATCAAAAAGCTGATTAAATCTTGAAAGGTGAGATTTAGTGCGGCGTTCGGCATAGGGAACCATGGTGCCAGTTCTCATAATAAATGCCCAATCTGAAGACTGCGCTAATAATAATTCTCGGGCAGCTTGGTTTAGAGCCTTTAATTCTAATTCATCCGCAGGAGTGCGATCGCTCAAGGCAATCATACGTTCAGCAGCCTTATGCAAATGGGGATAAATCCAAGCATTAGTTTCATTTAACCAATATTCATGGAAGCCTTTATACCCCCAACTGGACTGGGCGGGACGCGATACCTGCTGTGTAGGATTTTGGCGTAAATAGTCAGCAAGATGGGTCATGGCATAGGTATTTTGATCAAAGTGCGACTTGCGGATCAGGTAATCAATAAACCAAGGACCTTCATACCACCAATGTCCAAATAATTCGGCATCGTAGGGAGAGACGATTATAGGGTTGCGTCCCATGACTTTGTGTAGGTACTCAAATTGGCGTTCACGGTTAAAGGCAAAATTACTGGCATGATCAGCAGCTTTTTCCTTTGCCCAGTAGGGGTCGTAAAGTTGCTTAGCACTTAAATCCATGCCTCGACCTGTGATTTTATGATATTTAACTCCAGTATTTTTACGCTGACCATTAGGCATAATATAGGGCTTAATATATTCGTAGTCCGCTTCCCAGCCTAGGTCTTTATAAAATTCTCGGTACACAGGATCGCCTGGATAACCGACCTCTGATGACCATACCTGTTGCGAAGATTCATGATCTCGACCAAATACTGCCACTCCTGACTCTGTATAAATTGGAGCGTATGTGCCATAGCGAGGGCGGGGTTTTCCGTATAAAATGCCGTGTCCATCGGTGAGGAAATATCGTAAACCGACATCAGCAATCATGCGTTCTAAACCTGAAAAATAAGCACACTCAGGCAGCCAGATGCCATTGGGAGGTTTGCCAAAAGCTGATTCATAATGCTCAACTGCAACTTTTAGCTGCGCCCACACGGCTTGGGGATACATTTGCATTAGAGGCAGATAGCCGTGGGTGGCTCCACAGGTAATGATTTCCAGATTATTACTATCAACAAATTGTTTGAAAGCAGTAATTAAATTGCCCTTGTATTTTTCCCAGAGCGATCGCACTTCAGCAAACTCTTGAACGTAGTAATCAGCTAGGTAGCGTAAATGTCCGTGATTGTTAACTTCATACTCTGTTTTAACTAGTTGTTGCAATTTTGCCAAATGTAGATCGTAGCGTTCCTGTAGTAGAGGATCAGAGAGCATGGAAATTAGGGGTGGGGTCATGCTCATGGTAATTTTGAAGTCAATACCATCAAGTTTCAGACCTTCAAAAACCTTTAACAAAGGAATATAAGTCTCGGTAATTGCTTCGTAGAGCCACTCTTCTTCTAAAACATAGTCACTTTCGGGGTGCCGCACAAAGGGTAGATGAGCGTGCAGAACGAGGGCAAGATATCCAATAGTCATATATTATTTTTCCGTGAAGGCGCAGGTATAATTTTTTGCACCCAAAGCTTATATTGAAGCAATTCTAAAATATTAAGGTTGCGTCCATGCACTTAATTAACGGATATTAAGCCTTTAGCTCTAAACTTTATTTTGGTTTAAGATGGCGTTGAGTGGAGAGCTTAGTTTAATACTTACTAATTATGCTTACAAAAATTTGTCCTCATTGTAATTCTGAAGTAGAAAGAATACCCAAAACAGGTTTCTCTAAGTTTCTAGGAAGACTTATGGAAGTTCAAAGGTATCAATGTCAAAACACGGGCTGTAAATGGGAGAAGTTAGTATTTCCTGAGCTTAATCAAAAATATGTATTTAAGCTTTTGCTTCCATATCTCTTTACCTTGGGGGTGCCATTATTAATAATAATTGTTTTCCTTATTTTTACTGCTCCGCGCCCATCCGAACAGCTTTTTCCCCAAGCAACGCCACCTAGTCTAAACAAAGAACCTGTAATTGAAAAACCGTCAAGTTAAAAAATTATCGCTATATTAGGGCTTTCAGGATTTAAGATTATTGAGAGGAGTGAAGGAGAAATAAAGGTTTCAAAAACCAAAAATATCCCGAATCAGCTTAAAGGGGACTTATCTGTATACGGTAGATTTTTAAGGAGGATTTAGGGGGATCGAAACCTTAAAACGTAGACAGATAGGACTTATACAGGAGCAGGACTGGGGATGAGGGTTGAGTGTAGTTGCACATTGTGTAATTTTTGAAGAAATTTTAAGTTGCCCATTGCGTTTGGTAATATCAGTTACTATTGGGTAGAGTTGAAATTGAATACTAATTTCTAATAGACCTAAACTTTGAATATTCAATTCGGTGTAAATGCAAACGTGAGAAGACTTAGCTAATAGCGACAATCCAATATGCTATCTGGCTAATTATAAATACTATTTACTTGAATCTGAGAAATAGAGAGTAATGAAAGATCTTATCTACACAAGCAAGACGAGCGAAATTGGGGCAGTGATCCGCAGTTATGATTGGGCACAGACACCTTTAGGCGCGATCAATAGTTGGT
>Ga0209490_10007070_pt1 | contig 10029 bp, 7 predicted proteins | sample MAT06_FD_187209 | JGI IMG/M metagenome (GOLD analysis project Ga0209490, IMG submission 187209) | Freshwater microbial communities from Lake Fryxell liftoff mats and glacier meltwater in Antarctica - MAT-06 (SPAdes) (version 2) | ecosystem: Environmental > Aquatic > Freshwater > Ice > Liftoff...
CCTCGTGGCGCGCGAGGTGGAACGTGTGGACAGCGGCTACCGCAGCGCGATGAGCGTGCAGAGCAGCCTCGTGATGCACCCCATCCACGCCTACGGCAGCGAGGCGCAACGCGAGAAGTTCCTGCCCAAGCTGGCGCGCGGCGAATGGGTGGGCTGTTTCGGCCTGACCGAACCCAACCACGGCAGCGACCCCGCCGGCATGCTGAGCCGGGCCAAACCAACGGACGGCGGCTACCTGCTCAACGGCAGCAAGATGTGGATCACCAACAGCCCCATCGCAGATGTCTTCATCGTCTGGGCCAAGCTGGAAGACGCCGACGGCCAGGTGGGTGGCCAGGAAAGCATCCGCGGCTTCATCCTCGAGAAGGGCATGCAGGGCCTGAGTGCGCCCAAGATAGAAGGCAAGATGAGCCTGCGCGCCAGCATCACCGGAGAGATCGTGATGGACGGCGTTTTCGTGCCCGAAGACAACCTGCTGCCCAACGTTGCCGGTCTGAAAGGCCCCTTCGGCTGCCTGAACAAGGCGCGTTACGGCATCGCCTGGGGTGCCCTGGGCGCGGCTGAATTCTGCTGGCATGCCGCTCGCCAGTACACGATGGACCGCCAGCAGTTCGGCCGCCCACTGGCGCAGAACCAGCTCATCCAGAAGAAGCTGGCCGACATGCAGACGGAGATCACGCTGGGCCTGCAAGCCGTGCTGCGCGTGGGTCGTCTGATGGACGAAGACCGTGTCGCGCCCGAGATGATCAGCCTCGTCAAGCGCAACAGTTGCGGCAAGGCGCTGGACATCGCACGCATGGCGCGCGACATGCATGGCGGCAACGGCATCCATGACGAATACCACGTCATCCGCCACATGATCAACCTCGAAACGGTGAACACCTACGAGGGCACGCACGACGTGCACGCGCTCATCCTCGGCCGCGCCCAGACGGGCTTGCAGGCGTTCTTCTGAACAAAGCCGGCCGGCACCGCCGGTCTACACGATGAACGAGCTTTTTCTCAGCCTGGGCATGGAGGGCTGGAAGCCGTTGCTCACCACGCTGCTGCTGCCCCCGGTGCCGATGCTGCTGCTGGTGCTGGTGGGTGCACGCCTGATGTTCAGGCGGCGGCTGCTGGCTTGGCTGTTGATCCTGCTGGGCGTGGTGAGCCTGTGGCTGGCCTGCACCAGCGCTGTGAGCGGCATGCTGGTGCGCTGGCTCGCGCAGCCACCCCCGGCCATCAGCGAAACGGCGCTGAACGAGTTGAAACGCGCGCCCAAGACCGCCATCGTGGTGCTGGGCGGCGGGCGACGCGCGTATTCGCCCGAGTACCGCATGTCGACGCTGCACCCACGCACGGTCGACCGTCTGCGTTACGGCCTGTGGTTGGGACGCGAGACCAACCTCCCGGTGGCCTTCAGCGGTGGCGTGGGCCACGGCGCACGCGACGGACCCACCGAAGCCGAAGTCGCCGCCCGCGTGGCTGAACGCGAATTCGGCCGCCCGTTGCGCTGGACCGAAGGCGAAAGCCGAGACACGCGCGAGAACGCCGTGCGCAGTGTGGCTTTGCTGAAGGCGCAGGGCATCGAGCGGGTGGTGCTCGTGACCCACGACTACCACATGCGGCGCGCACTGCTGAACTTCGAGCGTGCGGCGGCAGGCAGCAGTTTTGCCATCGTGCCAGCGCCGATGGGGCTGCCTTTTCCCGGCCGGTTGCAGGCGCGCGACTGGTTGCCTGACGCGGGCTACCTGGAAGACAGCAGCTTCGCCATCCGCGAGTGGCTCGGCCGCCTCGCGGGCGCTTGAGCCACAGCGCTACTTCAAAATTGGCGGCAGCAGCAGCTGCTTGCGTCGCTCAGCATCTTCCTGCGCGCGCAACTCGGCACGCTCCAGCTCGGCCTGGGCCGTCTGGATGGCCTTGATCTGCTTGGCGTGGCTGGCCGAATTGGAGCGGCGGAAGTCGTCCATCATCACCGCGTCGACTTTGACGCCGCGCGCCATCAGGCGCTCTGTCAGGCGCAGGCCGGCGGAGGGGTCGCCGCCCAGAGACGCCACCACTTCGTTGGCAAACAGGTCGGCGCTGCCCACGATGCTGTCCACCGCGATGGCCCTCTCGGCCTGGGCTTCGGCCACCGACAACAGCATGCCTGCGCCAGGCACCGCGATGGCGAGGATCTTGCCCACCAGGAAACCGGTGCTCACGCCCTCGCTGCGCTGCGACGCCCTGATGGCGCTCTGGCTCGCCTGGAAGTAGGTGCCGAAGGCGGCCAGCCAGCGAAATTCGTCGACCGTCTGCGCTTCGATCATGGCGTTGGCCGGAATCTTCACGCGCAGCGTGCCCTGGCGCCAGAAGCTGTCGGGATCGTTGTCGAAGGGACTGGCCGTCACGCTGCCGGCGCAACCCTTCTGCGTGTCCACCGCCAGCTTGCGACCGTCTTGCAAGGTCAGCGTCATCGGCAGGCCCTGGCCGGCCTCCTTGCGCGCCTTGAGCATCACATCCCAGAAGCCGCCATCGTCGTTGGACACCATCTGGCCGCCGCGGAAGAGCGCACCCACCTCGAAACGCGTGCCGCCGCTGGGAAGGGGACGGGCGTTGACATGCGTGACGGCGTCGCGCAGGTGCAAGTCTTCCGGCGCGCCCTCGTCGGCCCAGACGACGCGCCACTTGTCGTCCATGCCGGTAACTTCGCGAAACAGCGCCATGTCCCGGTCGTCCAGGCGCCGCCGCATGGCGTGCACCGACAGCAGGACAAAGGGCTCGATCTGCGTCGTTGAATCGCACAGGGCTTCAGCGCCCCACGCCACGTGAATGGCAGCGGCGCGGAACTTCACCTCTTGCTCGAAGCGCGTCTTGTAGAGGTCACGCTCGAACGCGCGGTCGCCCTGGGCCTGCGCAGGGCCTGCCGCCAGAGTTGACAGAGCTGACAGAGCGGCCACGGAAACAACTGCGGCCACGACGGCATTCAAGCTAGCGAGCACGTCCGCACGGAAGCATGCAGATCTGCCCCCACGCCCGCCGGCACAAATGCTTGCTGTTGTTTCCATTCGTCCGCATTCTGCCTCGCAGGCGGCGCACGAATGCGGCAGCCGCGCACGGTCTGTCGCGGTGCGGGGTGCCCGCAACCCGACCAAGGCCTTGCAAGCGTGCGCTTGGCCTCCAATTGAAGCTGCCTGACACTCCGTGTGTTTGAAGAACCAGCACCGGCACGGCCGGCTGGCACCTTTTTCTCTAGCAAGCCTGATGAGGAACATCATGAAGAACTGGTTGATCGGCGCCTTGGCCGTGGCCGTGGTCTCTACCAGCATGCCTTTCGACGCCGAGGCCAAGCGCCTGGGCGGCAGCAAGTCGTCGGGCATGCAGCGCGACATGCCGGCGCGCACTGCGCCCGGCGCCACACCAGGCAAGCCTGCCACGCCCGCGCAGGGGCAGCAGGCCGCCCCTGCGAACACCGCCGCAGCGACAGCCGGCGCCGCGCCTGCAGCAGCCGCCAAGCGCAGCTGGATGGGCCCCATCGCCGGCCTTGCCGCCGGCCTGGGCATTGCCGCGCTGATGAGCCACCTGGGCATGGGCGCGGCCTTCGGCAACTTCCTCATGATGGCCCTGCTGGCCGTGGCTGCCTTCTTCCTGGTGCGCTTCCTGATGCGCCGTTTCGGTGGTGGCGGCATGGTGCGCACGCCGGCGCTGGCGGGCGCGGGTGCGGGCAACGTGTCGCCGTCAGCCTCTTGGCAGCCCACGCCGCGTGAAGAGCCGGCGCCGATGCAGCGCACGGCCTACAACGAGACAGCTGCTGCTGCCACAACCACCGCCGCAGCCACTGGCGCTGCTGGCACGTTCGGCGTCGAAGCCGCAGCCGGCAACTCGGCCGTGGCGGGCGCTTTCGTGCCCGCAGCTTTCGATTCGGAAGGCTTCGCACGCACCGCCAAGATGATCTTCATCCGCCTGCAGGCCGCACACGACACCGCCGACCTCGACGACCTGAAGCGCTTCACGACGCCTGAGCTTTTTGCCTCGCTGCGCATGGACATCCTCGAGCGCGGCAGCGAAGCCCAGCACACCGACGTGCAACAGGTCGAAGCCGATGTGCTGGATGTCGCCAACGAGACCGATCGCCAGATCGTCAGCGTGCGTTTCCACGGCCAGGTGGTCGAAGAGAAAGGTAGCGCACCCGTCGCCTTCAACGAGGTGTGGCACCTGGTGAAGCCGCACGACGACAGTCGCTCGTGGGCCATCGCCGGCATCGAACAGATGACCTGACGACGCGCGCCCTGGGCGCAGGGGTTCAGCGAGCCGGCTACGATGTCGGCATGAGCTTGAATCCACGCATTCTTCTTTCGATCGCCGCAATTGCGGCGATCGGCGTTTTGGTCGGCTGCAGCACAGTCCCCGTCTCGCCCATAACGTCGATAACGCCGGTCATGCCACCGGTCATGCCGCCGATCACGCCGCCGATTACGCCGCTGGCCGCGCCAGCGGCCATCCGCATCGAAGGGGTGCCCACCCTGCCGTCAGCGCCACTCGAAGCCGCTCAGCGTTACACGCGCGTCGCCGGCCACAACCTGGTCGACTGGCACCCCACGCGCCGCGAGATGCTGGTGGCCCACCGAGTACCCGGCGCCAGCACGACGCAACTGTTTCGCGTGCGCGCGCCGATGGCGCCGCTGGAAGCGCTGACCGATGGCGCCGACCCGGTGACCGGCGCGCGCTGGGAACCCAGCGAAGGCCGCTATATCGTGTTCGAACGCGGCCGCGGCGGAGACGAAGCCTTCCAGCTCTTCCGCCTCGACCCCGAAACGCGCGCCACGGCGCAGTTCACGCCTGACGGCCAGCGCCATGCGTTGCTGGCTTGGGTGAAGAAGCCCAGCCCCCGCGTCATCGTCATTTCGGTGCCGCTGGACCGCACGGCTGCGGCCGGCCGCCGTGCCGAGATCGTCAGCACGCTGTCGCTGATGGACCCGATGGGCGCCGCACCCACGCGGGTGTTGGCAGAACTGCCGGGCGGTGGCTGGTTCGGCGGCGAGGTTTCGCCCGACGACAAGCAACTGGCACTCACGCACTACGTTTCTGCGGCGGAGTCGGAAGTCTGGCTTGTCGACATCGCCAGCGGCCAGCGCAAACGTGTGCTGCCGGCTGCCGGCGAGACGATGAAGGCCTCGCATTTCGTCGGCGGCTGGTCGGCCGACGGCCGCTCGCTCTATTTCAGCAGCGACCGTGCCAGCGAATTCCGCGAGCTCATGCGTCTGGACATGGCCGGCGGCCAGATTACCCGCCTGTCTGCCGACATCCCCTGGGATGTGGCTTCGGGCAGCACCAGCGCGGACGGCCGCCACCTCGCCTTCATCGCCAACATCGACGGCCGCGATGAACTCCGCCTGCTCGACGCGACCACCGGCGCACCACGCACCCTGCCCGCCTTGCCCGGCGGCAGCGCGACGCGCGCCGACTTCCACCCTGCTCGCCCTGAACTGGCGCTGGTGGTGAACAGCACGCGCGGGCCGGCGCAGGTTCACAGCCTGGACCTGAGCAGCGGCAGCGTCACCGTCTGGACCCGCCCCGCCGGCGCCGAAGGCTTGAACCTGGCCGAGATGCCTGAACCCCAGGTGGTGCGCTGGAAGAGCTTTGACGGACGTGTGATCAGCGGCATCCTCACGCTACCGCCCGCACGTTTCACCGGCAAGCGCCCGGTGGTGATGCAGGTGCATGGCGGGCCCGAAGCCCAGAGCAAGCTGGGCTGGCAGGGGCGCTGGAACCACCTCGTGCTCGAGATGGGCGTGGCGCTGTTCGAGCCCAATGTGCGCGGCAGCAGCGGCTACGGAAAGACCTTTCTGTCGCTGGACAACTGGCGCCTGCGTGAAGACTCGGTGAAGGACATGGGCACCGCGATCGACTGGATGGTCACCCACCCGCGGCTGGACGCGCAGCGCGTGTTGGTCGCCGGAGGCAGCTACGGCGGCTACATGGCGCTGGCCGCGAGCACGCGGCTGGCCGACCGCATTGCCGGCGCTGTCAGCGTGGTGGGCATCAGCAACTTCGTCAGCTTCCTGGAGAACACCGAGAGCTACCGCCGCGACCTGCGCCGCGTGGAGTACGGCGACGAGCGCGACCCTGCGATGCGCCAGTTCCTGCAAGACATTTCGCCTCTGACGCAGGTGGGCAAGATCAGCAAGCCGCTGATGGTGGTGCAGGGCAAGAACGACCCGCGCGTGCCGTGGACGGAAAGCGAGCAGATCGTGCGCAGCCTGCAGGCCCGCGGCACCCCGGTGTGGTACCTGCTGGCCGACAACGAGGGCCACGGATTTGCGCGCCGCGAAAACGCTGATTACTACTTCGCGGCCTTCATGCAGTTTGTGCAGCAGACGCTGAAGCCCTGATGACGGCACGCCTGACGGGCCTGTTGTTGTTGGCTGCCGCGCTGGCAGCTTGCAGCGCCACGACGACGACTCCGCCATTGACGCTGCGTCTGCCCGTGGTGCTGCTGGGTGAAGTGCACGACAACGCCGCGCAACACGCGCTGCGGCTGTCTGCCTTTGAAGCCCTGCTGGCCGGCGGCGCGCGGCCGGTGTTGGCGATGGAGCAGTTCGATCGCGACAAACAGCCGGTGATTGACCGCCTGCTGGCGCAAACCCCGCAGCCAGATGCCGATGCACTCGTGACGGCAGCCGGCGGCAGCGGCTGGCATTGGCCACATTACAAGCCCTTCATCAGCGCCGCCTTGGCTTATCGCCTGCCCATCGTCGCCGCGAACGTAGGCCGCGACGAGGCGCGCCGCGTGATGCGCGAAGGCCTGGCCGCCACCGGTTTCAACGCCGAAGTGCCGGCCGACCTGCTGGCCCGTCAGGCCCAGGGCATAGAAGCCAGCCACTGCGGGATGCTCGACACCGCCACCGCCAAGCGCATGGCCCTGGCCCAGGTGGCACGCGATCAGTTCATGGCGCGCGTGCTGCAAGACAACGCCCAGCGTGGTGTGGTGCTGCTGGCCGGCAATGGCCACGTGCGCGCCGATATCGGCGTGCCGCACTGGCTGCCACCCGCCGTGCGTGCGCGCAGCGAGGCCATCGGTGTGCTGGAAGAAGGCGACACCCTCGCGGCCTACGACCGGCGTGTTTTCACGCCAGCCCAGACTCGACCCGACCCGTGCGAGAAGATGCGCCGCGCGGTGCCGGGGCCGGCACGCGGAGCGCTGCTCTAGGCTGCACTGCCCAGCGTCGGGCAGCGCTCGAGCAGCGCTTAGGCAGCATGCCGAGGCTGGCGACTCAACGGCCCAGCAACTCGCGGGCACCCTTCCACAAGCCCTGCACGACTTCCCCCGCAGGCTGCGCCAACGACAGGCCGGCGGCCTGCCCGGCCCAGGCCTGCATGTGTTGCAGATCGCCCGCGGCCTCGGCGGCCTTGCGCATGGTCGCCGTCAAGCCGCGTTGCACTGGATAAGGCGCGGGCTCGGGCGCCGCCGGCGCCGCAGCGTCGCGCACGTAGCGGGTGTCCAGCGCACGGCCCCAGCGGCCAGAGAACGCGCGCGTGAGCCGTGTGCCTTCGGGTGCGGCGCTACCCAGCGCCCGCGCCCACGCGGGCGCAATGCCGGCCTCGGGGCAACGCAGCAGCGCCGTGCCCGGCTGCACCGCGCTGGCGCCCAGCAGCAGCGCCGCGGCCACGCCACGTGCGTCGGCCACCCCGCCCGCGGCCACCACCGGCAGCTTTACCGCATCCACCACCTGCGGTAGCAATGCAAACAGCCCCACGGCTTCGTCACGCGCTGCGCTCGCCGTGAAAGCACCGCGGTGGCCACCCGCTTCAAAACCCTGGGCGACGATGACATCGGCCCCAGCCGCCTCGGCAGCACACGCTTCGGCCACGGTCGTGACATTGGCAAACCACGCGATGCCGGCGGCCTTGAGCTGCGCGACGAATGCAGGCGGGTACAGACCCATGATGGAAGACACCGCCGTCGGCCGTGCGGCCAGCAGCGCTGCGCACTGTGCCTGAAAGTCCGGCAGTGGCGTATCGGCAGCAGCGGCCGGCACCGGCGGGCCGTGGCCGGCCAGAAAGTCGCGCAGGGCGGACTCGTGCGCCGCGTCGCGATGCGGTGGCGGGTCGGGCACCCAAAGGTTGATCTGCAGTGGCCCGCCACCCGCCGCGCGGTAACGCGCCACCCAGTCAACGATGGCCTCGGGCGCCAGCAACAGCGCGCCCAAAGCCCCCATGCCTCCGGCCCCCGCCACAGCCGCTGCCAGGGCCACCGGGCTCGCACCGGCCATCGGTGCCATCAGCACGGGCAGGCGCATCCCGTAGGTGGCCGCGAAGGCCTCGGCGCGGGCCAGCGCGGCACGCATGTTCAGGCTGCACTGCGCACAGGCGGCGCCAGCGCGGCATGTTCGGCCAGCCAGCGTTCGGACAAGGCGCCATCGCCCTGCGAGGGATGGAAGTCCTCGCGCAGATAGCGCTTCAGCGGCGCATAGCCCAGGCGCACCAGACCCTGGCGGCCGAACAGCATGCGCCAGCCGCTGGCCCAGGTGGAAGGCCGCCACCAGCCGCCGTCGTGCCACAGGTTCAAGAGCGTCTGGCGTCCGGTGTCGAAAGCGAAGTTCCAGGCTACCGCCTTGAAGATGCGGCAGCGCCACGCGCGGTTGCCGCCCAGCGCCAGGTAAAGATCGAAGGCGGTGCTGCGGTGCTCGGTTTCTTCGGCGCTGTGCCACAGCCACATGTCGCGCAAGCGCGGCTCGGCGCCCGCCAGTTGCTCCGGGTGGGCCAGCAGATGTTCAGCAAAGATCGCGGTGAAGTGTTCGGTGGCCGCTGTCACCGCGAGCCAGTTGCGCGTGTTGATGCTCTCCAGCATGGGCCGTCGCGAGAGGATGCGTTCTTCGTAACGGTTCTTCAGGCCCTGGTTCAGCAGGTGCTGGTTGAAGCGCTCATGAATGCGGCGGTGCGTGGCCTCTTGCCCGATGAAACCCTGCACCTCGACCGCAAAAAGCGCTTGCTGCTCGGGCGTCAGTTCCGACATGCCCTTTTTCACCGAGTCGATGAACAGCTGTTCGCCGGCCGGGAAGCTCATCGACAGCGCGTTGAAAAGTGCCGTGCGAAAGGCATCGCCCCCGCACCAGCGCCGCGGCAGCGGCGTGTCCAGGTCCACCAGCAGGCGGCGCACCGTCAGCGTGTTCATTTCAAGGCCGCCTTCGCGTTGTGGAACATGCGCATCCAGGGGCTGGACGCGGACACCTCGCCGCCGGCCCAGCTCATCTGCACGTTGCGGAAGACACGCTCGGGGTGCGGCATCAGCACCGTGAAGCGGCCGTCGGCGGTGGTCACGCTGGTCAAGCCCCCTGCGCTGCCATTCGGGTTGGCTGGGTAGGCTTCCGTGGGCTGGCCGTGATGGTCAACGAAACGCAGGGCTCGCTGCACAGACTTGGCGTCGCCGCGCTGGCTGAAGTCGGCAAAACCTTCGCCGTGCGCCACGGCAATCGGCAGGCGGCTGCCGGCCATGCCGGTGAAGAAGACGCTGGGGCTTTCGAGAATTTCCACCAGACTCAGCCGCGCCTCGAACTGCTCGCTCTTGTTGCGCGTGAACCGCGGCCAGGCCGCCGTGCCGGGAATCAACGAGGCCAGCGCGGCCATCATCTGGCAACCGTTGCACACGCCCAAGGCCAGCGTGTCGGGGCGGTTGAAGAAGGCCGCGAACTGCTCGGCCAGCGCAGGGTTGAAGAGAATGCTGCGCGCCCAGCCCTCACCGGCGCCGAGCGTGTCGCCGTAGCTGAAGCCGCCACAAGCCACCAGGGCCTGGAAGTCGGCCAGCTTCGCGCGGCCGGTCTGCAAGTCGCTCATGTGCACGTCGAAGGTCTCGAAGCCCGCCAGGTGCATGGCATGGCTCATCTCGACGTGAGAGTTCACACCCTGCTCGCGCAGGATGGCCATCTTCGGGCGCGTGGTGTTCACGGCCGGCGCGGCCATGCCGGCCGTGCTGGCCTTGACGTCGAACGTCAGGTGCACGTGCAGGCCGGGGTCGTCGGGCGCGCCGGCAGCTGCATGCTCGCTGTCGGCGCAGGCTGGGTTGTCGCGCAG
>Ga0209490_10007072_pt1 | contig 10028 bp, 12 predicted proteins | sample MAT06_FD_187209 | JGI IMG/M metagenome (GOLD analysis project Ga0209490, IMG submission 187209) | Freshwater microbial communities from Lake Fryxell liftoff mats and glacier meltwater in Antarctica - MAT-06 (SPAdes) (version 2) | ecosystem: Environmental > Aquatic > Freshwater > Ice > Liftoff...
TGAAAATGATGAAGGGCGGCGGCGTGGCGAAGATGATGCGGGGCATGAAGGGCATGATGCCCGGGCTCCGGTAGCCAACCCCTATGGCGTTGCCCCGCCACGAGTTGCTCGCGCTGATTGAGCGCATCAAAGCGCAAGATAAGGAAGTCAATGCCTGGCGGGCGTTTCCAGACGAAAATGCTCTGAACTGCCCGCCAAATGGCGACTTTCAAAATGCTGTCGGCCCCTTGAGCGGGCGGACAGTTGGCGTCAAGGACATCATCGACGTCGCCGGCATCCCCACCAGACACGGCTCGGCCATCTATCAAAACGCGCCACCGGCATTGGCGGATGCTGAATGCGTCACGTTGATGCGCGCGGCCGGCGCCACCATTGTCGGCAAAACGGTGACCACCGAGCTGGCGACCTTCGTGCCTTCGGTGACGCGCAACCCACGCAACCTCAACCACACGCCCGGCGGATCGTCGTCCGGCAGCGCCGCAGCCGTCGCAGCGGGCCACGTAGACATTGCCATTGGTACGCAAACGGCGGGCTCCATCATTCGGCCGGCCGCCTATTGTGGCGTGTTCGGTTTCAAGCCGTCGTTCGGGCTGGTGCCGCGCGGCGGCGTGAAGATTCAGTCCGAGACGTTGGATACGGTGGGCGTGTTTGCAAGATCAATTGCGCATTGTGAAGCGTGGCTTGCGGCGATGGTGGGAACGGCTGGCGAGGGGCCGTCGAGGGAAACCCACAACACCAACCTCAACGTCGTGATCATTTCCAATTGGCTCGACCTTGCGACGGAAAATGTACGTACCGCACTCACGGTTGCAGCCAATTCTCTCAAAGGTGCCGGCCACCGCGTCCGTGAGACCACACTACCGCCATCACTGGCAACGCTTTGCGAACATCAGGCGGTGATCCAGAGCTATGAAGTGTCCCGCACTTACGCGCCGCTGTGCCAGCAACACGGCTCACGCATCACGCCGACCTTACTGGCTGAGTTGGCAAAGGGAATCGCCATCTCGGACGCTCAATATGAGAGCGCCATTGCGGCGACCATCGCCGGACGGCAACTCGCCGATGAACGGCTTAGCGCAGACGACGTCTGGTTGCTGCCCTCCACAGTCGATGCGGCTCCGGCCACGCTGGCGAGCACTGGGGATCCGTTCTTCAATCGGCTCGCTTCCGTACTCGGCGTATGCGCAATCACCATTCCTTGCTCGAACGATGCTCACGGCCTGCCGTTGGGACTACAGTTACTCGCTAGGCATGGGGAAGACCAACGACTGCTTGGTGTCGCGCAAGCAATGTCTGGCGTACTGTGCCCACCGAATCCTGATTCCACGCATCTGAAACATTGAGTTGCCCGCGCCGCAGGGATGCCCTCGGCCACTCAGACGCCGACGAAAAGTGCACCACCAGAGAAGAATGCGCGCTGCGCGCACTCACAATGCACCCCAGTACCGCGGTCGGCCGCTCGCTGTGGCCCATCTCCGTACGGACCTGTCCAATTTCGGACTTGCACATAACCCCTTGTTTTGGTTATAATTTCGGGCTTTCCTGCATTTTTGCAGGCGTTTCGCCCGTTCCCCGTTTGCAATGGGGCCCGTTTCCGGTTCTCAATCGGATGATTCTTTTATTACTCAGGAGTTAGCATGGTCGTAATCCGCATGGCACGCGGTGGTTCCAAGAACCGCCCTTTTTACAACGTCGTTGTGGCCGATTCGCGCAATCCGCGCGATGGTCGTTTCATCGAGCGCTTGGGTTTTTACAACCCGACCGCTGGCGAATCCGAAGAAGGCTTTCGCATCGCCATGGACCGCCTGACCTTTTGGCAGGGCAAGGGTGCGCAAGCGTCTGACGCCGTGATGAAACTGGTTCGCCGCGGCAAGCACGCCGCTGTTGCCAATTCCGTTGCCAGTTCCGTTGCCAAGTGAGGTCACACAAGCCAACCAACTAGTTGATGCGGATGCGGTGGTCATGGCGCGCATCGCCGCGCCGTTCGGCATCAAAGGTTGGCTAAAGCTGCAAACGTTTACCGAATATTCGGATAGCCTCGACGCGTTCGAGACTTGGTTTCTCTCCTCCCCAGGCGGTTGGGAAGCCGTTGAGGTCGAGGATTTCGCCGTAAACGTGAAGTCAGTGGTAGCAAAGCTGCGCGGGGTGGATGATCGCACCGCCGCTGAAAAGCTGGCCAAGCGCGACATTGCCGTACCGCGCAGCTGGCTCGATCAGCCCGGGGCAAACGAGTACTACTGGATTGATTTGATTGGTGCCGACGTTGTCAATGAAGCAGGTGAGCACCTCGGCAAGATTGAAACGCTGATGGAAACCGGTGCGAATGATGTGCTGGTGGTGAAGTCGGCGGGTTCGGAGATTTTGATTCCGTTTGTCAGCGAATATCTGGCCAACGTGGATCGGGAAAAGAAGGTTGTGACGGTTCGCTGGGATCGCAGTTGGCAGGACGCCGACAAAGACAGCGAGCCTTCGCAAGCGAACTAGAAGCGAAGTCGCAAATCAGGGGCATGGTGATGAAACGATACGACGTGATCACCTTGTTTCCGGAAATGTTTGATGCGATTGCCGACGCTGGTGTCACGCGTCGCGCGCTGGATGAAGGCGTGTGGGAGCTGAAGTGCTGGAACCCGCGCGACTTCGTCGGCAATGTGCATAAAACCATCGACGACCGGCCTTTTGGCGGCGGCCCCGGGATGGTGATGAAGCCCGAGCCTTTGCAGTTGGCGATCGCCGCCGCAAAAGATCGGCAGCAACAGTTTCAGGTGGCGCCGAAAGTGGTCTATTTGTCACCACAAGCGAAGCCGATGAAAGACGCTGATGTCAGGCGACTTTTGGCAGAAGAAGGCTTGATCTTCCTCTGCGGCAGGTATGAAGGGATCGATGAGCGCGTGATTGCGGCGCACGTCGATGAAGAGATTTCCATTGGTGATTACGTGCTGTCGGGTGGCGAATTGGCCGCGATGGTGGTGATTGACGCGATGGTGAGGTTAATGCCCGGCGTGTTACACGACGGTGCATCGGCAGTTGAGGATTCCTACTCGCCGGCACGTGACGGACTGCTCGATCATCCGCACTACACGCGCCCCGAGGTATGGGAAAACCAGTCAGTACCGCCGGTATTGATGAGCGGCAACCACGCTGAGATCGCCAAGTGGCGGCGAGGCGAGGCGCTGGAGAGAACATGGAAGCGGCGTCCGGAATTGTTGGATGGACTGTCGCTGAGCAAGCAAGATTTGCGATTGCTTGATGAGATCAAGAAATCGCCGTAGCCGAGTTTTCGTAATAGCAGTTACGTAATAGCGGTTTCGTAGTCGTTTTTTGTAAGCTGTACCAAAAGCAGGCACACATCAACGCGGGTTTGGCAGCAGTAATCAGGCGTTGCGCTGTGTGAGTAGGTCGACCAGATACTGGTCACCATTGATAAATGAAAGGAAAACACATGAACCTGATTCAGCAACTCGAGCAAGAAGAAATCGCGCGCCTCGGCCGCACCATCCCTGATTTCGCCCCGGGCGATACCGTGATCGTCAACGTCAACGTGATCGAAGGCGAGCGCAAGCGCGTTCAGGCCTACGAAGGCGTTGTAATTGCCAAACGCAACCGCGGCCTCAATTCGTCGTTCATCGTCCGCAAGATTTCATCCGGCGAAGGCGTTGAGCGTACCTTCCAATCCTACGCACCGACCATCGCGTCGATCGAAGTCAAACGTCGTGGCGATGTACGCCGCGCCAAGCTTTATTACCTGCGTGATCGTTCCGGCAAATCGGCGCGTATCAAGGAAAAGCTGGATTACGTATCGACTCAGACCAAAGCGCCCAAGGGCGAGTAATTCCCCGCCTTGGAACACAAGGCAACACAACAAACCGCGACCTCTGCAAAGACGTCGCGGTTTTTGTTTTTACGTCGCGATCGGGTGCGCTCGGAGGCAACGGGCTGCCGACTGCGCCTATTAGGTGCCGTCGACTGCGCTAACAAGTCATCAACTAACAGAGCCGCCCGATTAGCAAGAGAAAGTACTCGTTTAGGAACACTCTTGGAGTGATTAGGCAAATCGATTACGTTGGCCGACACGCGCTCGACCCAACGTGCGTGCTCTGACCCACGCACGGTGTTAATAAGCTTGTTGCATGTAACTCGGTTGCCGTGTACAGTGTTGCATGTAACTCGGTTGCCGTGTACAGTGTTGCATGTAACTTGATAAGGCTTCTTATGGCAAACGCAGACGTCAATGCACGAGTTCAAAAACACCGCGATGCCCTGCGCACGGCTGGACTGCGTCCGGTGCAAATCTGGGTGCCCGACACGCGACGCCCAGAATTTGCGGAGGAATGCCGCCGTCAGTGCCTACTAGTAGCGCATGCTGATATGGCTGACCCATCCAGGCAGCAGTTGATGGATGAAGCCTTGGCAGACTTGGACGGCTGGACGGAATGATGCGGGGCGACTTCGTGACGATCGCCATGCAAGGTGACTTTGGCAAGCCAAGACCTGCCTTGGTCATTCAGGCCAACCAGTTTAGCGAGCACGCGAGCGCAACCATACTGCCTATCACAAGCACGCTTGTTGCTGCGCCGTTGCTGCGCGTCACCGTGCAGCCGAGCGCAGAAAACGGCTTGCAGAAGCCTTCGCAGGTGATGGTGGACAAGGCCGTGACGGTAAAGCGCGACAAGCTTGGGCCGGCATTTGGGCGCATTGATGCGGATGCGATGATTGAGGTCGAGCGTTGCTTGGCCGTGTTCTTGGGCATTGCAAAATGAAAATCGCGGTTTTCGTTTGTGCGGCCGTTGTGCGTCTGATTTGCTACAAACTACGCGCGACATTCAGCCAGATCGGAATTGACAGCATGCCGAACAGCGTGCTGACGGTCACACCCTGCGCGACCACAGGACCGTCGCCCCCCATGCGAATGGCGAGTATGTAAGCCGAGGTCGCGGTCGGCAGCGCGCCAAACAGCACCACCATGTCGAAGTAAACACCGGTCATGCCAAAGTGTTTTGCCAGCAGCACCGCCGCCAGCGGCATGGCGACCAACTTCACCGCCGTGTTGTAGCCGATCAGGCTGGCGTTCTTGCCAACATCAGCGAGGGTCAACGCCGCGCCCACCGCCAACAGCCCACACGCCAGCGATGCCGCCCCCATGCGCGAGATCAGCATCTGTAAGGTTTCGGGCAACGGCAATCCGGACATTGAGTAGAGCACGCCGCCGACGGTGGCGAGGATCAGCGGGTTTTGTACCAACTCCTTGAGCACCGACGCCTCGGCATGCTTGGCAAGCATCCACACCGAAGCGATGTTGCATAGCGGCACCACAATACCGATGACAATACCAAATGCCGCAATACCCGCCTCGCCGTGCAGCCGCCCCGCAATCGCCAGTCCGACGTAGGAATTGAATCTGAACGCCGTCTGAAAGCTCGACGCGTAAGTCTTATGGTCTACCTTGATCACCCACTTCGCGATATAGGCGAGTGAGATGCCAATGACCACGGTGATCACCGCCGTTTGCAGTGCCGGCGCGGCGGCCGCAAAGTCGAGCTTTTGCTTGGCGATGGAATTAAACAGCAGCGCCGGGAACAACACAAAATAGACCAACTTCTCCAGCCCACCCCAGAAATCGCGTCCCCAATTGGTGATGCGATTGAGCACAAAGCCGAACAGAATCAGCGCGAAATCCGGCAGTAAAAGTAGGGCGAGTGACATTGCAAAATTATAGGTGCGCTTGCTATGCGATCCCGCTGATGGCGATTTCGATGGTTTATCGGCGGTAGATAGCGCGTCTAGTTGGAGTAAATTGCTGGGGAAGCTCTGGTTAATTTCAGTTCCAAGGTAGGCTAAGCGCGCATTGGGCAAACCCACAAAAATATTGACGCGACGACATGCACTTCATCACCCGTTTTTTAGCAGCTTGTGAAATTCACGATGTTCGATTGACAACAGATTTCCGTGCCCGACTTCCCCCTTTGTAAAAGGGGGATCGAGGGGGACTTTTAGCGCTTGTGTGTCGGCAATGACCGAAAATCCCCCTTAGTCCCCCTTTTACAAAGGGGGAAACTGGTGCGCCATGGCTTCACTCGGATTCAGTACGACGAACTTCAACAAGCCGTTAACTTGATAATTCAGAAGGGCTCACTTTGCTGCTGACTTCACCGCTCGCCAATCGCATCCAATCCCTGTTTCCCGGGACCATCGCCGCAATTGTCATTGCGATTGCCGCGCTCTTCCTTGCCGAGCACTACGGAGCGTCCGCGATGCTGTTTGCCTTACTGCTCGGGATGGCGTTAAATTTTCTGGGTCAAGAAGGCCGCACCGTGGTCGGTGTGCAGTGGAGCGCGTCGACACTCCTGCGTATTGGCGTTGCGTTGCTGGGCTTGCGCATTACCATCACTGAAATAGCGCAGCTGGGTTGGGGCGTCACGGCGATGGTGGTTGGTGCGGTGGTGCTGACGATTGTGATCGGTGCATTGGTCGCGCGCAGCACCGCACATGACCGCAACTTTGGCATCCTCACCGGCGGCGCGGTTGCCATCTGCGGCGTGTCGGCGGCGCTGGCGGTGTCTGCGGTCTTACCGCGCCACGCGCACTCAGATCGCGACACGACTTTCACCGTCATCGGCGTCACCGCCCTCTCCACCATCGCCATGGTGATCTATCCGCTGGTGTCTCACGCGCTGGGATTTAGTGATCGACAGGCCGGTATCTTTCTCGGCGCGACCATTCATGACGTCGCACAAGTCATCGGTGCCGGTTACTCTGTGTCGCCCGAAGCTGGCGATACCGCGACCATCGTCAAACTGCTGCGTGTCGCGATGTTGCTGCCGGTGATTCTGGTGCTATCCATCATGCTCCGGCGCAACACAGACGCCGCCGACGCTGCCACCAACGGCAGCAAACGCCCTCCGTTGTTGCCTTGGTTTGCGGTCGCCTTCGGTGTGCTGGTGGTGATCAACAGCACCATTGCGCTACCCAAAGGGCTCAGCACGTTTTTCAACGAGTCCTCAAGATTTCTGCTCGTCACCGCCATTGCCGCCATCGGCATGAAAACCCAGCTAAAGGAACTCACGGTGCTCGGTTGGCGGCCCGTGATCCTGATCGTCTCTGAAACACTATTTTTGGCGGTATTCATCGCCGTCGCCATGCATTGGCTGATCTGAATGGCTGACCTGACATCCAACTTGATCAACTCGTTTGATGCGTGTCTGGTCGCGCCATTCGGGTCCATCGGTATCCGGGCGGATGAACGCGCGATTACCGCAATCGTACTTCTCCCTGGCAGCGTACCGGCCAAGCCGCCGAAGAAGAATTCGCTCGCGCATCTGGCCTGCGTGCAACTGATGTCGTACCTCGATAACGCCGCGTTTGTGTTTGATCTCCCGGTCAGACTTTCCGGCAGCAAGCATCAACTCGACGTCTGGCACGCCATGCAAAAAATTCGCGCTGGCACCACCATGACCTACGGCCAAGTTGCCGCGCAGATTGATTCAAACGCGCGCGCTGTCGGCACCGCTTGCGGCAAGAACCCGGTGCCGATCGTGGTGCCGTGCCATCGCATTGTCGCGGCGAATGGATTGGGTGGCTTCATGGGCGGCAAGCGAGATGACCCGCTGGCCATCAAGCGTTGGTTGCTCATTCACGAGGGCGTTTCACTCACGGCACTTGGCACCGCATCTGGCACCGCATCTGCCATTGCATCTGGCACCAGCAAGCGCGCATCATCGTTGCCGTTGTTCTAGGGACTTGTTGAAATTCGCAATGCCAAATCCGAGTGAAACCAATGCATGCTGTTTCCCCCTTTGGAAAAGGGGGACGAAGGGGGATTTGCATTCGTCGTCGACACGCTAACGGCAAAAATCCCCCTCGATCCCTCCTTCGGCTAGCTCAGGACAGGCGCTTTTCCAGAGGGGGAAGTAAGACACGGAAATCTAACCTCAAACGAATATCGTGAAATGCAACAAACTGCTAGATAAGTAAATGTCCAACCAACCCTACGACCCACTGATTGATCAATTCGCCGACAGCCTTTGGCTGTCCGACGGCTTGTCGAAAAACACTATCGAGAGCTATCGTCGGGATATGGTGCAGCTTGATCGTTGGCTGGCGCTACCACAGCACACGGCGGCACCTTCGCTAGTGACGCTCGACAGCACCGACCTGCAAGCCTATTTTGTGCATCGAATTACCGTTGATCATGCCGGCCCGCGCACCACCGCCCGCCTGACCTCGACACTAAAGCGCTTCTACCAGCACCTGCTGCGCGAGAAACTGCTGGAGGTTGATCCCAGCGCTGCGTTGGAAGCACCGAAGTTGCCGCGCGGCTTGCCGAAATCACTATCCGAAGCCGATGTCGAAGCGCTGCTCAATGCACCCGACGTCAACACCGCGCTGGGAATGCGTGACCGCGCCATGTTGGAGACGCTCTACGCGGCGGGCCTGCGTGTCACCGAATTGGTGAGCCTGCCGGTGGCACAAGTCAGCCTCAGCCAGCAGGTCATCCGTGTGATGGGTAAAGGCAATAAGGAGCGCCTCGTACCACTCGGCCAGGTCGCCGCTGAATGGCTGCAGCGCTACATGAACGACGCGCGCACTGAAATACTGAACGGGCGCCCGTCCAACGATTTGTTCATCACCATTCGCGGTGCGACCATGTCACGCCAGATGTTCTGGAACATCATCAAGCGCTACGCCCTCAAGGCCGGTATCTCAGCAACGATCTCGCCGCACGTGCTGCGCCACGCCTTTGCCACACATCTAGTCAATCACGGCGCGGATCTTCGCGTCGTGCAATTGTTGCTCGGCCACGCTGACATCACCACCACCCAGATCTACACGCACGTTGCGCGGGAACGATTGAAAGCGATTCATGCGCAGCACCATCCGCGCGGATAGCACCAAGCATTAATCAAATGCGCAAACACAGCGAAACACCGGCAACCACGCTGCTCAAGCAACATAACGTCAGTTACGGCGAACACGTCTATGACTACGTCGAGCATGGCGGCACCGGCGTATCGTCAACATCGCTGGGCGTGGATGAACACCATGTGGTGAAGACGCTGATCTTTGAAGATGACAAGCGCGAGCCGCTCTGCGTGCTCATGCACGGCGACCTTAAGGTATCGACCAAGGAACTGGCGCGCCAGATCGGTGCCAAGCGCGTCGCACCCTGCAAACCGGAAGACGCACATCGTCATTCAGGCTACCTAATCGGAGGATGTTCGCCGTTTGGTCTCAGAAAACCGATGCCGGTCTATATGCAACGAACCATCCTCGACCTTGAGCGCGTTTACATCAACGGCGGTAAACGTGGCTTTCTGGTTTCAATGCCGCCGGCTGAAGTGGTGCGCGTGGCGAAGCCGACGCTGGTTGATGCGGCACTTAAAGCGTAACTGCGCAAAGAATAGCTGCACCAAAAAAAGCTGCGCGGAGTTTCGTCAGATAACGCGACTGATCACCGTAACGACCAGCGAGATGACGACCGTAGAGGTGATCGGCAGGTACACGTCACGGCCGCGATAGCGAAACCGCAAGTCGCCCGGCAGTCGTCCCAATCCAAATTTTTGCAACCGCGGCGCGAGAAAGCCCAACACGATGACCGCAACGACGACAACCAACACCCACTTGAACACCGGCTAGCCGACCATTGCGCCGCCGGCACCGGGCGCGACTTGTGAGCGGATACTAGGATCATGCCGCGACCGGGCGATGGTCACGCCCACTTTTTTGACGCCGCGCATGTGGCCGATCTTGGCCACGCTGACTTTGACCCAATCGGCGTTGAAGTCGGTGAACAGCACTTGCGTGATGTGCTCGGCCAAGGCTTCCAGCAACTTGAACTTGGCGTCAGCCAAATCGCTCTTCACGCGCTCGACCACTTTGCCGTAGTCGATGGTGTCGCGGATGGAATCGCTGCTACCGGCGCGATGCGTGTCGAGCCCGATGTCGATATCGAGTTCCAGCATTTGCGGGCGCTGCTGCTCCCACTCATAGACACCAATCCAGGCGTCAGTTCGAAATTCGCGAATGAAGATAAT
>Ga0209490_10007074_pt1 | contig 10026 bp, 6 predicted proteins | sample MAT06_FD_187209 | JGI IMG/M metagenome (GOLD analysis project Ga0209490, IMG submission 187209) | Freshwater microbial communities from Lake Fryxell liftoff mats and glacier meltwater in Antarctica - MAT-06 (SPAdes) (version 2) | ecosystem: Environmental > Aquatic > Freshwater > Ice > Liftoff...
TGGAATCAGAACGGTGCCTGGATTTGCATCTAACATTACCGCAGGGCCGGGTGAAGGCAGTTCGCAGACGGTGAGCTTCTTGGTCGAGACCGATAATCCATCCCTGTTCTTGGCACCACCCACCATTAGCCCAACGGGTACACTGACTTACACCTCGGCACCGGATGCCAACGGCACGGCAGTAGTAACGGTTCAGTTGACAGACAATGGTGGGGTTACGCCTGGAAGTGGACAGGATACTTCGGCTCCACAACTGTTTACCATCGTTGTCGCTCCGGTGAATGATAGACCGACGTTGACTCTACCTGGAGTGCAGACCATTCAGGAAGATCCGCTAACACCTCTAGTATTTAGTGGAGCGAATGCAATTCAGTTTACCGATGTTGATTCGGGCAGTAGTCCTGTTCGGGTTGTGTTGTCGGTTCAACAGGGGACAATTACGCTGCCGCAATCTGCTGGGCTGAATGTGGTGGGTGGCACCAATGGCGGTAGTTTCGTGACCTTTACAGGGGCGATCGCTGACTTTGTTAGTGCCTTTGCCAACGTCAGCTACCAGCCCAACGCAAACTTCTCTGGCACCGACAGGCTGATTGTTAACATCAGTGATCAAGGGGCGACAGGTTCTGGTCCGGTAGTTCCGGCGCTAGGCACCGTCACCATCAATGTGACTTCGGTGAATGACGATCCGGTCTTGCTATCAGTTAACACCTTAACCGTTGGTGAAAGTAGCGGAACTCCAACTAATGTCATTATCAGTAACAGTTTGCTTCGGTCAACGGATGTAGACAACACTGCGGCTCAGATTAGTTATGTTGTTGCTGGGACACCAACTGCGGGACAGTTAAGGATTGCGAACGGCGCTGGATTTATAACCTTGGCGGTTGGTAGCCGCTTTACTCAGGCAGATATCGATAACAATCGTCTGAGATATGCCCAAGATGGCAGCGAGGCAACCTCAGATAGCTTCACCTTCCAAATTTCGGATGGTGGTACGCTCTTGCCAGCAGCACCAGAGACCTTCAATATTGCGATTCTGCCGTTTAACGATCCACCAAGGGCATTAGTCAATACGGGGCTGACTCTCTCAGAGGGGGCAGGTAGCGCAGTTTTAGATACTTTCCTGCGTTTCACAGATGTGGATAATGCCAATCCTGCCGAACTGGTTTATACCTTAGAAAGTGACCTAAATGCAGGAGAACTACAGTTCGGCGGCACGCCGTTGAGCCAAGGTCAAACCTTTACGCAGGAAGACATCAATAATGGTCGGCTGATTTATCAAAATAATGGTGCTGAGTCGCCTACTGATGGATTCAACTTCTCGGTGAAGGATGGTACTAGTACGGTATTGGGATCGTTCAACATTGCCGTCACGGCAGTCAATGACGCGCCCACGGTGGTTTCGGCTGGTCCATTGTCTCTCAATGAGGGCAGTTCTCGCAGTCTCCGAAACGTTTTGTTCACAACTGATCCAGATAACTTGCCATCTGAACTGCGTTACACTCTGCAAAGTCAACCGATCTTCGGAGAATTGCGCAGAGGAAGCCTGAGTCTTGGAGCTGGCACTATCTTTACACAGCAAGATGTGAGTAACGGCTTAATTACTTATCAGCATAATGGTAGTGAACAGCCGGCAGATGCCTTTACTTTCTTGGTATCGGATGGGACATCTACGCCTACTCCTGGCATCATCAACATCGCAGTCGCCCCTGTAAATGATGCACCGATTCTAGTTACTAATCTTCCACTCACACTCACGGCGGGAACTCCGGCAACTCGTCAAATTAGCACCAGCATCTTACGAGCAACGGATAGTGATAACCTACCTGCTGAAGTGTTCTTTAGATTAGGATCGCTACCCAGTGCAGGGACGTTAAGTCGCGGTGGTCAACCTTTGACTACAGGGCAACGCTTTAGCCAGAAGGACATTACGGATGGCATTGTTACCTACCGTTATTCTGGGGTTGGTTCCAGTGATGGCTTCCAGTTCACGATTGTAGATTCTCTTGATAAGTTGGGAGGCAGCGGCTTCTTCCAAATTGCCTTCACTTCTTAAAGTTCTCTTAAAAAAGGGACAGGGGTTACTCAGTAACTCCTGTCCCTTTTTAGTACGCTCAATTCAGCAATGCCGAAAGACTTATGATTTTCCTAATTCTTGCGATCTCAGATAGGCAACGCGAACAGCTTCAATCAAAGCAGATCGAACACCCGCACGCTCTAAGTGAGCAATGCCAGCAATTGTAGTGCCACCAGGGCTTGTCACCTGATCTTTCAGTTGAGCCGGGTGCATTCCAGTGTCTTGTAACAATTGGGCAGTGCCTTTGACTGTTTGAATGGCGAGTTTTGTAGCGATCGCCCTGGGCAATCCTACTGCCACACCTCCATCAGCCAACGCTTCGATCATCAGCGCGACATAACCAGGACCAGAGCCAGACAAGCCCGTGATGGCATCCATATAGGACTCTGCCACCGCCACCACCTCACCAACCGCACTAAAAATGCGGGTTGCCTGCTCCAAATGATAGGCTTGAACAAGCAGACCCGGCGCGATCGCAGTGACTCCTGCGCCAACGGTAGCGGGAGTATTGGGCATCGCTCTGATCACCGCCTTCCCAGGAAAGGCACGTTCTAGCTTTTCTAAAGGGGTGCCTGCGAGGATAGATAAGATGAGTGCCAGCGATGGGGCTTCATCCCCAGCAAGTTCTGCAACAACGCGCTCAAATACCTGGGGCTTAATCGCTAAGAGCAGTATCTCTGCTTGGGCAGCTTCTAGATTTTCAGACGTTGTTTGAATTCCATAGCGATCGCTCAAAAACTTCCGGCGCTCTGCTTGGGGATCACTGACTAAAATTTGCTCAGCCGTATATACACCTTGAACAACAAGGCGGGAGATGAGAGCTTCTCCCATCATCCCGCCACCAATCATGCCAAGTTGAATCGACATTTTATCTCCTAAGCCGCTTGGTCTCGCGCTTCCTGGTTAGAAGCGCGTAAAAAATGATCATCAGTCGTTAACCTGTAATTAGCAAGCGCTGACGACTAACAACCGATTTTTAACAGCTTAATGCTACTGAGCCATACGGACTTGTTCACCGCCCCAAGTCGCAGCGGGGTTGGTTGCACGAGGAGCACGCACTTGAGGCTGAAGCACTTCGTGAACCACGTTGTTTTGCGTACTGACTTGAACACAGCTTGGTGTGAACAGGAAGATGCTTTCGCCAATCCGCTCTTGATGACCATCGATCGCGTAGGTGCCACCTGCCACAAAGTCAACCGCTCGCTGAGCTTGGTCAGGGTCCATAATCGTCAGATTTAGCACCACGGATTTACGTTCCCGCAATGCTTGAATCACTTGAGGCATTTCCTCAAAAGAGCGCGGTTCCATCACCACCACTTCAGAAATCCCGTTGACGGCTCCAGGCATACCAATTACGTTGCTCACTGAGGCTGCATTCATAGTTTGTGTTCCCATATTGGTTGGTTCAGTCATCATAGGGCGATCGCGATAACGACTCCGCCGAGCACGAGACTCTTCAGAAGCGGGCTGTTGAGCCTGTTCTTGCTGATAAAGCCCCTGATAGTCCTCTCCATCTGTTTCGTCATACTCGTACTCATATTCCACTGGTTCATTAAAACCAACAAAATCCCGTAGCTTACCGAAAATATTGTTGCTCACTATTTACGCTCCATCACGATCAGTTTGTCTATTCACACACATTTCCCAATGTCCATCCATGCACGCTGACTAACTAGCACTTCCAACCTGTCAACTCACAATAAAAACTGCCGCTCAGCTTGTGTGCTAATCAAAAACTTTTAGATAATGACATTGGCTGAAGCGGTAGGTCAATTAACTCTTGCCCCTACCCATTTTCGCTGAATTGAGAGATTAGTATACTCCTACTTGGTTAAAGTGAATCTTTTATTAAGACTTTTCTGATTTTTGTTAAAAATGGCAGAAGAGAATTTCAAGAAAGCTGATATTGCTTCGTTTGGCGGCTTTACCACTTCACAGTATTCAAAACTTAGAAAGCGTTTATGTCAAGTCTTTACGATTAAGTCTTTTTAAGGAATCTTCAGCGGCAGAGGCTATTTTGTAAAGCTGTATACAGTGAGTAAAATTTAGGGTTGGCGATCGCCAAATAACACCCGCCCCAAGCGAATCATGGTTGCGCCTGCTTGAATCGCCAAAGGAAAATCTCCCGACATGCCCATAGAGAGTTCTTGCATTTGAACTCGCTCCCAGTTTTGAGCTTGAATTTTGTCGGCGAACTGGTAATTTTGTTCAAATAAGTTAAGCATTTCTGCATCACTCAATCCTATGGGAGGGATGGTCATTAATCCTTTGATTTGAAGATGCTGACATTGATCAAGTTCGGCGAGATCTGCCAGCAATTCTGATGTTGTCCAGCCATATTTGTTGGGGTCTGGTAGTAATTTTATCTGCAAACAAATTTTAGGCTTTTGAATAAGTGGAGCTGCTAAGCGATCGAGCCGCAGTGCAAGCTTTAAGCTATCAACTGAATGAACCCATTGAAAACATTGCAATGCTTTCTGAGCTTTATTCATTTGTAAATGCCCAATCAAATGCCAAACTATATCAGTTAGATCTGCTAATTCTCTTTGCTTGCTTTCGGCTTCTTGAACTTTACTTTCCCCAAAATCTCGAACACCTGCCGCATAGGCTTCTCGCATTGCCTCTACAGAAACCTGCTTAGTGACTGCGATTAGGCGAACTGAATTCGGCAAAGACGATTGAATCTGAGCAATGCGATCGGAAATTGTACCGACTAAGTGAACCGTCATTGAAAGGTTTGTTTATAGAGTTTGAGGAGTTCGGTGTGTTCGGGTGGCGATCCTAAACGTCGCAATTGACGGATGCGATTTTCAACCGCTAGTCGAGCATCGGCGCGACCAACAGGCTCAAACTCTAAGCCCTCTTCACCCGTTGACACGAGGAAAAATAATCTTTGGGCATAAAGGGTTGTGAATAACTCTCGGTTAGCATCAACTAGACACATTCTAAAAAGCAAGCCAAAGTTTGGATGATTTAAATAGTTTTCGTCGCTCATTTAGCCTTGCTTTGAATAAACGCTCTTGATGATACATGGTTTTGGTTCTACGCTCATCGGTAACACTATTGTCTTATTTAGATAATCGATCAGCGATGGAATTAAAAATATAAAGTAATCGATCAAAGCCTGCTACTCCAAAAGATGCGAAGTCCCCAAAATAGAATAATAGCCGCGATCGCCAACCAATCTAAGACTCTCAGGCGAAATTGATGCCATGGAACGTGGTGCTGGTTTGGAGTAGTAAACCCACGAACGGTCATCGCGCTGGAGATTTGCTCGGCTCTAAGTAACAAATTATCTAACAATCGCTCAGCCACGAGCAGCCAAATCTGAAGGGTGCGGCGCAACCCTAGCTTTTTCCAGTTAATGGCGCGGGTGCTAATCGACCGCACCAAATTTTGAAATTCTTCTAGCACCAGGGGAATAAACCGCAGAGAGAGGGTTAGCGTCAGGGCAATTTCGGTTACGGGCACTTTGAATCGGCGCAGTGGACTCATCCAGTTTTCGATCGCAGCGGTGACTGCTTCGGGTGCCGTCGTTAGCAGAAATAGATTTGTACTGTAGAGCAGCGTAAACAGTAAGGTGCTGACTCGAATGGCAAGATCTAGCGATCGACGAGTTACAGTTAACGAACCAACACTCAGCAGCACATAGCGATAGTCGGTGGGTTGCGGTAATGCGATCGCTGGAGCCTGTATGGGCTTCTCTGGGGCTTTCGTCCACGTCAACGGATTCCAAGGCTGAGATGCTGCCGTCGCCGGATGCAATGTTGTTTGTTGAGAAAACTCCAGTTCATTCGCAGGCAATCGGGGTTGATGGCTGGCATTTAACCCATCAGGAAACAGCGTTGCCCCCACAAAAGTGAGAACACAAACAAAAGTAAGCCAGCCGAGTTGCTGCCGCCAGACGCGCAGGGGAATTCTAGCAGAAAGAGTAAGCAGCAGCAAAAGCCCCACCAACAAAATTCGCCAAAACGGAGTTGCAAGGACGGGAGCTAATAGGAAGGTGAGCAGCCATGCCAGTTTGATCCGAGGATCGAGGCGATGCAGCCAAGTGGTAGGTTGTTCCAAAAAAAGCCCTAGAGGGAGAGATCGCAGCAAATCCATGGGCTATGACTTCACTCGTGTAGCTCGGTTCACAGTCCGTTCAGTGCGCTCTAAATCTCGAAGCTTTTTACCCCGCCAAAACAGCCGGACAGGGGTTCCTGTAAACCCAAGGGATTGACGAAACTGGCGCTCGATATAGCGACGATAACCCTCACCAAACAGGTCAGGATCATTGACAAACAACGCGATCGACGGGGGCTGAGTGCTGACCTGAGTGCCGTAGTAAATCTTGCCTTGGCGACCCGCACGAGTGGTAGGAGGCGTGTGCCAACTAACGGCATCTTCCAGCACTTCATTGATTACGGAGGTCGTTACTCGGCGGCGATGCTGCTCCGCGCCGACATTGACGAGATCCAAAATCTTTTCTACCCGTTGCCCAGTTTTGGCGCTAATGAAAATCATCTCTGCCCAATCTACAAAGTGCAGCCGATTGCGAATATCGCGCTCGTACTCATAGATCGTTTCGTTATCTTTTTCAATGGCATCCCATTTATTGACGATCAACACACAGGCGCGTCCTTCTTCTTCAATGCGTCCCGCCAGTTTTTGATCTTGCTCAGTCACGCCATCGATCGCATCTAGGACAAACAAGACCACATCTGCCCGGGCGATCGCCTTAAACGCGCGGTTGATGCCAAAAAATTCGGGGCCGTACTCTACACTCTTTTTCTTGCGAATTCCAGCCGTGTCAATCAAGCGATAGGTTTTCCCGTTCCGCTCCACCAGCGTATCGATCGCGTCGCGAGTGGTGCCCGCAATGGGGCTGACAATGGCACGATTTTCGCCGACAAACGCATTCAGCAGACTTGATTTACCTACGTTAGGTCGTCCGGCGATCGCCACCTTAATTTCATCATTTTCAACAATTTCATCTGGGGGAGGCAAATGCTTTAGCAATTCATCCAGCAGATCCCCGGTGCCGTTGCCATGAATGCCAGAGACGGGATAGGGTTCACCCAAGCCCAGTTCCCAAAATTCCATTGCTTGCATGATGCCGTGATCCACCGATTCGCACTTGTTGACCGCTAGTAACACCGGTACAGGCTGCTGGCGTAGCCATGTAGCAATCTCCTGATCGCCACCCGTCGGTCCGGTCATGCCATCCACAACGAAGATCGCCGCACTCGCTTCGGCTAATGCAGTCAAGGCTTGTTCGCGAATCAGAGGCAAAAATTCGGTGTCGTCGTCAAATACTAAGCCGCCCGTATCGACTACCATAAATTCGCGATCGCGCCAGTAGGCAGGCTTGTAGGTGCGATCGCGGGTGACACCCGGCTCATCATAGACGATCGCTTCTTGCACCCCTGCCAACCGATTGACAACAGTAGACTTGCCCACATTTGGGCGACCAATAATGGCAACAATAGGTAATGGCATGGGTGAAGACGTTGAAAGGAAGGTGAGTTCAAGTCATTAATTTGCTTAGCACAAATTCGCTTGAATCTCCGTCCTTCATTCTAGCGATCTTTACAAGATGCTGTTGTATCGATTTCTCACTATTTCCTTTTTTCCTAAATCAGCAGCACGATTTTCGGTTCACTTTCCTGAGAGTGCAGAAAAACTTTGAAAGAAGGTTGTATCTACTCAGTGCCGCCAGATGCCTTTTGATTCAAAGGCTCTGGCATTGATTTTTTTATGATGCAATTTGCCGACTGCCCTACGCCTGCCATTGTGATGAACGCTGCTGCTTATTCTATTTCTGGGGCAAATCAGAAGCTATATTCGCGATTGAGAATGTCGCTGCAACTTAATTTGCGTCGTCAAATCTTTTTGGCAGTCTGTGATGATTTAGAACTACGCAGTTATCTCGTTGCCCAGTTGCAGATAGCTCTTAACTCTCCACGCTTTGTGAGTTTGAATTTAAATCTGAGTGACCCCAATCCCATGGCTCAAGTTGCTCAGTGGCTGTCGCAGCATGGCAATGCACACGATACCAGCCATTCTCTTGGCTTTCAGATTCTTGGGGTAGAGCATCTCACCCGTCAACCTGCTCCAGTGCAAAAGCGATTTTTGACCCATCTGCAAGCCATTGAATATTATTTGCCAGGTATTGATGGCACGGTCGTGTTGTGGTTGCCGCGCCCTTGGCTGCGATCGCTGCAACAATCGGCTCCAGCCTTTTGGGATTGGCACACCGCATTATTTGAGTTTGAGGGTGACCCTACGCCGCTGCGAAGCACCAGTCAAACCCGGTTAAGCAGCGATCGCCCAGATGCCGCGATCGCCCAGGTTCAAACCCCTCCAACCCTGACCTACACGCCTCATTCGAGCCACCCTAACTTATCGCCCGTCGTTCCCACACCTCACGCCGAAGTTTTCACAGAAGGTGCCCCTGTTGAAAAATCGGTGTGGGACATGCTGACCTACGATTTAGCGCAGTTAGACCTAGACAAGCAGCGAAGCAATGGATCAAACCTCAAACCTCAAAATATCTTTGATGGAGACGCTACGCATTGGCAAAGCCAGTCCGAAGAAATTTCAAAACTTAAAATATCTCCTTCGGAAACGCTGAGTGCAAGGCACACGCTACGCGAACGCGAACAAAACCCAAAACTCAAAACTTCTCCTCCCCCCACATCCCGCCTAACTAAGCAGATTCTCGCCGCGATTGCCCACGAACCAACCCTAGCAGACCATCAAACAGCGCTGAGAGGCTTGCAGCAAATCGATCAATTGTTGGAGCAACGGGCACCTCAAAAGACCATCGCGGCGGCATATCTCAATGTGGGTCGGCTTTACCGCGATCGCCTTGAGCAGGGCAATCCATCTCCAGAAATCCTAGACATTGCGATCGCGGTGCATGAAGCAACGTTGGAATGGCTGCAAGATGACACCCCCGAATGGGTGGATGGAGCAAATGATTTAGGTAATCTGTATTGGATGCAGTCTCACAGCGCGGTTGCAGTCGATCAACAGCTTGCCAGCTTGCAAAAGGCAATTCAAACCTACACCTTGGCACTCAACAAAACCACACCTCAAGCCAATCCTCACACCTATGCCATGATTCAAAATAATCTTGGCTCGGCTTATGGAGATTTGGCTCAACATCAAGACCCCGCAACTAATTTACTGAAATCGGTTGAAGCCTATGAGTCAGCGTTGCGCTATCGCGACCCACAAGAGGATACGGCTCGCGATGCCGCTACTCAAAATAATTTGGGCACCGCCTGTTGGAATTTAGCTCAGCATCAACAGCCGATCGCTCGACTTAATCAGGCGATCGCCGCCTATCACGCGGCTCTCCAGCACTACAGCCCACGGTGTGAGCCAATGCACTATGCCATGATTCAAAACAACTTAGGCACCGCCTACTGGAATCTGGCACAACATCTTAAACCCAACCCCAACCCAAATCTGGCTCATCATACGGTGTCTCCAACCAGGCTGTTGCAATTGGCGATCGCCGCTTATCACACTGCCCTCCACTACCGCACCTTGGAAGTTGCCCCTGCGTCTTTTGCAGCAACCCAAAATAACTTGGGCACGGCTTACTGGAACCTGGCAAACCTGCAAACAACTGCCAAAGACGATCGCGGGCAGCAGTTACAGCAAGCAATTCAGTCCTATGAAGCTGCACTCTCCGCTGTAGAAATGCTCTCCGCCCAAACTGAACCCCACCCGACCCTGACCTTTGATGTGTGTGCCACTTACAACAACTTGGGCTTGTCCTATTATCAGCTCGCTGGCGATCGCAACAACCGCCTCACCGCTACTCAGCGCCAAACCTTACTGGAGTCTGCTCTAAGTCAGCACCTGCAAGCACTCCAAGGCTGGGAACCCCCCTCCGACTTTTATCAGGCAACCTTGGACTACATCATCCAAACCACCCGTGCGTTTCACAGCGAATT
>Ga0209490_10007081_pt1 | contig 10019 bp, 8 predicted proteins | sample MAT06_FD_187209 | JGI IMG/M metagenome (GOLD analysis project Ga0209490, IMG submission 187209) | Freshwater microbial communities from Lake Fryxell liftoff mats and glacier meltwater in Antarctica - MAT-06 (SPAdes) (version 2) | ecosystem: Environmental > Aquatic > Freshwater > Ice > Liftoff...
TCGGTCCCGGTCACACTGACCACCACATCCGCCGTCGGCTGTGTTCCGAGCGCGAGGGTGTAGGTATCTGTTATACCGGATTCGGTGACGGTGGTGGATGAGTCGGATTCGGTGACGGTGAGGGGGATAGGTGAAGAAATATAGGTTGGACGTATAATCCAAGTTGTACCGCCCGTGCTTTGAGGCAGTTGAGTAACGGTATCTGTCTCAACGTTATAAATTTCATAAATATGTGATGGACTTGCTAGAACATCATAACAATACTCATTAGTTACTATAGAGTACATTAACTGAGTGTCACTCAACCAATTCAATTCACAAATACTGGATTGATTGACCATCACCTCTCGAATTTCAGTGTTAGTATTTAAATCGAAAACCTTTAAATATCCTTCCCCTTGATAAGTTTGCTCGCTAAAAGCTATTAATCCTCTATCCAGTGATATAGCTGAGCCCAACAAATATCTATCCTGAATTTTCTGTTCATACATAATTTCTATATTATTAGGGCTTTTTAATTTTATTAGGCGCGAAAAATCAACTACACCGATACCATTAAGATAACTCTGTGATGATATAGTTAAGTAGACATCATTACTATAAATTTCTGGATAGAAATTCTGGATATCTATATAGGCGTCATTAGGCAGGGAAATATCTAAATCTAATTCTTGCCGATTATTACCCTCTAAATCTACCGAGTAAATATATTTATGGAAATTATCTCCTCCTCCCGAACAACCAACCATATAGTATAGTCGTCGATTTGGGTTTGACCATGTAGGGCCACAAATTATAATAGGATTGTCAATTCCTATTTCATTTACTAAATCTGTAAGAGGGCGTTCATTATTACCAAATCTATCTATAATGTATAAATCATATGCCACATATGGGCAATAATCAGAGCATGAGACTGCTCGATCTGTAAATGTAAATCCTGAACTATCTGACAGCCATTTGTAACTAAACCCTCTACCAAGACTTGATAAAGTATTTTCATTTAAATGATATACATAATTATCGCTCAAAACCTCTGTTATAAACAGTAAAATAGATTGGCTGTTTGGAGACCAAACTAGGGTTGCTAATCCGGGGATTGGGGTTTGGATAAATTCCTCAGACTCCAGATCATAGATAAATAATGAGCGATTTAATCCTTGCGACGCACTAAATGCGATATATTTACCATCAAACGAGGTCGTCATATCTTTATAACTAGCTATAGTCCATTGATTTCCCTCACTTTCTAATAATCCTATTAAATGTATATTTTCCAATGTTGTAACTAACATCGTATTTCCCATCGTATCAACTGTATGGATGTTTATCCCCTCAATTGTTTCTTTAGCCATAAACGTGCGACTTTTATAAGACTGTGCCATTACCTGTGGAAATAGACACAAAATAAAAAAGAGTGTGAATAGGTACTTCCCTGTGGTTAGCATTTTCATCATAATGATAGCTCCTTATTGGGTTAGGTTTCTGAATATTCCGACTTAGTAATGGACTTCTAGATAAGGCTCTGCTGGACAACCATCTGTTGGTTTTTGAGGGGCGCATGCACCTTGTTGTGGGACAAGCTGTTGCGTATCGCATGGATGAGCATTAGGAATGGCTGTGAAAACTTTGTTGACTAGATGGAGATGCAAATTGCTGCTCTCAGTAGCGCCATACTGACCATAGTTACCTAAGTGTATTCCCGCAGCAACATACGCACGAGGAAATGCATCTAATGGTGATACTTTTTCTGGCCCCACATGTGTATATTGATATTCAAAAACTTTCCCAGAAACGGGAATACGTAATTTAAAAATACTACCCGCTCTTTCGGTAACATAGCTACAGAAATAACTGTTATTTATCGTGAAGACGGAACCACTTTTCTTATTTATTCCTTGATCATCGATCAATACCTTCGCCAAAAAGGGGGGATGAAGAAATAGGGTTTTCGAGTAAAGTTAAGTCACCATAACACAACTTTGACGAAAAAACCCATGACAGAAATTCTAGCACTAACTCACAGTTTTGTCCCGTATCTTTCAAAAACAAGTTTGCGTCCAATACCTTCGCCAATTTTGAAAACACCATCAAAATCACGAAATGTATAGCAAAATTCGGGTTGCATATAGCTCATAAAGGCTCAAATCTGTACGCTAAACCGAGATTTTAGCACTGTCAGAAATTTTGGCGAAGGTATTGACCAATACAATAAGATAGACGTTCTATACAATCACACCTGAAGGACTCCCTACGCCATGACCACGCCGCCCGCCACCGCACAGCGATTCACAAGCCGCGTCCCCTATTATCACCTGTACCGTCCGCGCTACCCACAAGTCATCACTGCGCTGCTGGCGGATGAGATTGGCCTGACGCCCGCCTCGGTCATCGCCGACATCGGCGCGGGGACGGGCATCTCGTGTGAGCCGTTCTTAGACTATGGCTGCGCGGTGACGGCTGTCGAACCCAATCCTGACATGCGCGCCGTGTCTGAGCAGTATTATGGTCAAAACCCGCGCTTTAACGCCATCAGCGGCACCGCCGAATCGACCTCCCTACCCGATGCTTGCGTCGAGATTGTGACGGCGGGGCAAGCTTTTCACTGGTTTAATTATTCCCAAGCGCGAGTCGAATTCGCCCGCATCCTCAAACCGGGCGGATGGATCGTGTTGCTCTGGAATGACCGTGAGGACGGGCTTTCGCCGTTCATGGACGCCTTCAATATCGTCCTCAATGACTACGACATCGAAAAAGCGACCACAGCGCGAGCCAAAGATTTCATCTACACCGATCAGGATATCGCAAAATTCTATGACTCCGCCGGATTTGAGAAGCGCCAACTCGATAACCCCATCAGCTATACGTGGGAACAAGCCGTGGGGCGGGCGCTGTCGGCCTCGTATGCGCCGCTGCATGACCACCCCACTCACGCGGATTTCGTGACGACACTGCGCGCCGCCTTTGACGCGCACCAACGCGACGGCGTGGTCTGGATGCACTACATCACCCAAGTTTACTACGGGCGGGTCTAAAACGTCACTGGGTCGGCGGCGGCACGCGCCACCGATTCAGCCTCTGCGAGGGTTGAGGCCAAAACCGTGACATGACCCATCTTGCGCCCGATTCGCACCTCGCGCTTGCCATAAATGTGCAGAGTCGCCCCCGGCACACTCAAGGCGGGACGGATGGCGTGTGGGTCGGTATAGCCGTTGCGCTTGCCAAAAATATTAACCATCACCGCCGCCGGAGCGCGCAGTTTTATGTCGCCCAACGGCCAACCCATCACGGCACGGATGTGATTCTCGAACTGTGAGGTCGCGCAGGCCTCAATCGTGTAGTGGCCGGAATTGTGCGGGCGCGGGGCGATTTCGTTATAAATCACCGTCCCATCCGGCATGGCGAACACTTCCACGCCGAAAACGCCCACGCCGCCCACCGTCTCTACCGCGCTACGGGCGAGGTCGGAGGCGAGGTCGGCTTGCTGGGCGGAAATATCTGCCGGGGCGCGTACCACATGACAGATGTGGTGTTGCTGAACGGTCTCGACCACCGGGTAGACGGCGGTCTGACCGTCACGCCCGCGCACGACCATCACCGCCAATTCGCGCTCAAACCCAACCCACTGCTCAACCATCAGCCTACGACCCGGCTTGGCGAGTTTCGCCCACGTTGCGTCGAGGTCATCGGGCGTCCTGACAGTGGCATTGCCATAGCCGTCATAGCCGCCGTAACGGATTTTCAACACCAGCGGATAGCCCTGCGTTAGGGCAAATTGGCGCACCTCGTCGGGCGATTCGACGGCGGCGAATTGCGGCACGGGCAGACCGGCGGACTGTATAGCTTGTTTTTGTCGGAATTTATCTTGGATGGTGGCGAGCGTTGCTGGGGGCGGGTAAATCTGCACCCCTGTCGCTGCCAAGTCGCTCAGGGGCTGCGCGAAGACGAATTCATTTTCGAGTGTCAAGACATCGCATCCTGCCGCGAAAGCGCGCAATGCGTCAAGGTCATCCCATGCGCCGATGGTGTGGGTTTGCGTCAAGCGCGAGGCAGGACTGTCTGGCGCAGTATCGTAAATGGCGGTATCGAGTCCGAGGCTGACGGCGGCTTGTGTCAGCATTTGGGCGAGCTGCCCGCCGCCTAAAATTCCGAGTCGCACGAGGGTGTCTCTCCGCTGTTAGATGATGTTGTCATGATAGCGCCAAATCCCCCGACGTGACAGGTGCGCCCAAACCTACAAGCGGTCTACTCAACATAAGGGAAAACCGCGTTTTTCACTCCCCAATCCATCTCACCCCGTTAAAATGCTGTGCGTTACCCACATCTTTGGAGGATGACATCTCGTTTCAGCAAGCCCTCATCCCCCAACCCCTTCCCCCTCATGGGGAAGGGGAGTCGTTCCGACGCAAAACAATCAGTGTTGTTGAGCCAGATTCTCTCTTTCCCTCAAACGATGTTCGGAGTTAAGCCAAATTCCCCTCTCCCTGAGGGAGAGGGGCTAGGGGTGAGGGCTGATGGGTTGTCCCGACTCTCCCTCATAAACTTGTGGGTAATGTATAGCGTTAAAATGAGAGAGTTAGCTGATTCAGTTGCGTGGCAAGACCATAACACGAAAAACGCGGCCTCCCCAACCTAATGGAAACCGCGTTTTTCGTGACGTTTTAGGCGCAGCGCGCCATGCCCTACACTGCAAACGGCCTACTTGTGCAACACTTTGGGGTTGCAGACGTTGGCGTAGCGGCCTTGCAACAGCGCGTCCAGAATCAACTGGGCGGCATCCAGCGCGACATTATTCTGCGCGTCAGACGTGCTGGCCGCAAGGTGTGGGGTATGCACCACGCCCGCCAGCCCCATCAAAGGATTATCCGCCGACGGCGGCTCCGGCTCAAATACGTCCAGCGCCGCGCCGCCAACTTGACCGGACTTAATCGCCTCGGCGAGGTCGGCATCGTTAATCAGCACGCCACGGGCGGCGTTGATGATGCGGACGCCCTTCTTCATTTTGCTGAGGGTGGCCGCGTTAATCATGTAGCGCGACTCATCGGTCACGGTAGTGTGCAAGGTGACGAAATCGCTCTGCGCGTACAACGTATCGAGGTTGACCATCGCGACGCCGAGGTCGGCGGCCATGTCTGGCAGCACGAACGGGTCATAGGCGATCACGTTCATATCGAACGCCAATGCGCGCTTGGCGACCTGACGCCCGATGCGCCCAAATCCGACGATGCCCAGCGTCTTGCCGCGCAGTTCAACGCCAGTAAACGACTTACGATCCCATTTGCCCCCAGCGAGGCTGCCGTGCGCTTGCGGGATATGGCGCGCCAGCGACAGCATCAGCCCAAATGTGAATTCGGCGGTGCTGATGGTGTTGCCATCCGGCGTATTCATGACCACGATGCCCTTATCAGTGGCAAAATCGAGGTCAACATTATCGACGCCGACGCCAGCGCGGGCGATGGCCTTTAGATTGGTGGCATAACCCAGCAAAGCGGCGTCCGCTTTGGTCGCGCTACGGATGACCAGTGCATCGGCGTCCGCGATGGCGGCGATGGCTTGTTCACGCGGCAAATCGCCGTTGAACGTCACGCGGATGTCGGGATTCTGCTGAAGCAGGGCGACGGCGCGCTTGTCTACGTTGTCTGAAATCAGGACGTGAAATGGCATATCGGATTACGCTCCAATGAATTCGTCGAGGCCGGCCAACACTTCTTCCAGCGTTTCGTGCGACATGTCACCCATGTGCGCGAGGCGAAAAGTCGTGCCTTTGATTTTGCCGTAACCCTTGTCCATGCTAAAGTTTTTGCCGCTCATGAATTTCGCCATCGCGTCTACGTCGATATTCTTGACGCGGTTATCGACGGTGGTCACGGTGGGGCTGGCATACGGACGGTCTGCGAACACGCCGAAGCCGCGTGAATCGGCCCACTGGTGCGTGGCTTCACGCAGGGCGAGATGGCGCGCCCAGCGATTTTCGACCCCTTCAACCATGATGTCGTCCAACTGCTTGTCAGCGGCATACATCAGGCTGATAGGCGGCGTGGACGGGGTGTTGTTCTTGTCGCCGACTTTGGCGATTTCGATCAGGTCAAAGTAATAGCCGCGATAGGGGATTTGCTTGGCACGCGCCAAGACCTTTTCGCTGACGGTGGCGAAAGCGAGGCCGGGCGGCAATGCGAAAGCCTTCTGGCTACTGGTCAGGGCGAAGTCGATGCCCCATGCGTCTACGCGCAATTCCGCACCCAAGAAGCCGCTGACCGTATCGACCAAAAACAGCGTATCGTCATATTGCTTGACGATTTCGCCGATGGCGGCGATGGGGTTGGTGATGCCGGTGCTGGTCTCGTTATGGACGACGCACACCGCATCATAAGTTTCTTTTTTCAGCGCATCGGCCACCATCTCTGGCGTATGGGCTTGTCCCCACTCCACGCTGATGATGTCAACCTGTTTGCCGTTGGCTTTGCTAATTTCCGCCCAACGTTCGCTGAATGCGCCGCCGACCAGATGCAGCGCCTTTTTCTCATCGCGGATACAGTTGCGCGACGCGCCTTCCCACATGCCCGTGCCAGACGCGCCCAACAGGACGACGCGGTTTTGGGTTTGGAAAGCAGACTGCATCTTAGTGTGGATGCGACCATACAGGTCTGCGAAGGCGGTGGAGCGATGTCCGATCATCCATTGGGTTTGGGCTTGCAGAATTTCCTCGCGGACTTCCACCGGCCCCGGAATGACCAGACGCTTGTGATTGACATTGCCCATCGGCATACCTCCCTACTCGTTGGTTTGTGATGTGGAGAACAATCGGGAATTATAGCGGATGGTATCACAGGCGCGAGGGCGGGGAATCCCTAAGAGTCATCGTGTGAAACGCACAAATGGATATGACAGGATTAACGGGTATGGCGCGTAGTAGCCCTCATCCCCCAACCCCTTCCCCCTCATGTGGAAGGGGAGTCATCTCAAACCCGAATGATGTTTTGTGTTTGCGGTGATTCCCGTCTCCATGAGGGAGAGGGGCTAGGGGTGAGGGCTGATGGGTCGTCCCGAATTTCTCTCGTGAACTTGTGGGTAATGTATAGCCTATGGAGCTATACACCACCCCATTGACGTTAAACCGTGGCAAACCACAGGTCGGAAACGGAAAACGCCCGCGTATCCAACAACAAATGAAGGTGTCCCATCCCGAACAGGGGCTGGCTATGGTCTGTCGAGAGCATAAACACCGGCGCGTCGAAATCTTCCACCGTCAGCACGACAAAGCCGTGCATCTCAGCAAATTCCACCGCTTGAGACGGGATTGACGGGGTTGCGAACATGAAGCGGAATCCGACCCGGATTCGGCAAAAAACCTCGCCAACCTGAATGTCGATCCATTCCTCGCCCGCGCCACGATCCCAGTTCAATCTGCCGCCGAGTATCCCAGCCAAATGCGCGGCAAAACTCGCCACTTCATCAATCGTGATGACCTTTTTGGCCGCTTCTACCAAGAACGGGGTCAAGTCAAATAATGTCCCGGCGAATCGGTCTGAGACCTGTTCGATGGCCTTGACCCATGTCTCGGCAATCTGGACGGCGGCGTCTTCAATCGTCCAACGCAGTTGGCTATCGACTCGGACGGTGTGGAGCGATTCGCCGATTCGCTGTGCCAGCGCCAACAGCCGTCCGCGTGCGCTGTGAAGGGTCGGATTGACCCCCCACCAGCCGGGCAGTTTTTGCAGGATTAAGTGGCGGATGACATGCGCGAACAGCAAATAGAACGGCGGGCGCGGGGTCATCCGGTCAAGCGTGTTGAGGGCCAGTGTGATGACCGTGTTATCCATCTCAATGATGATGGCTTCCGCGTCGGACTCTGAGCCGCAGCGCGCCAACAACAGGTCATAGCCACGCCCAAAGAAATCGTAGCTCAACGAGTCGAATTCCTGTACCCAAACCGGGCCGATGGCGTCATCATCCTCCCCCGCCCCGCCGTTTTCCAGCTGTCGGTAGCGGTCAGACGAAAAAATCCAGAGGCCAACCAATGGGAGATACGAGAGGGGATGAGGGCTTTCAGTCATGATTGATATACCGTCTTATCATCAGCGAGCAGATAAAATCGCGCGGACGGCGCTATGAGGGTCGAGTGTGCGCGCCTGTATTTGCGATATCACGGATTCGTAATACTCAGATGATACCTCGTTTAGCAAATTTTTCATTAAAGTGTGTGCCAATCGGTCACGCAGTTCGATGTCAATCCGGTCATGCTCGCGTTGGCGCAACCGTTCCCCGTCCGATAAGTAGAGGCGGTGCGCCTCGATTTGCGCCAACAGGTCGCCAATCCCATCGTTTTCGGTCTTGGCATCACGGGTGGCGATGGTGCGGATGACGGGTGGGAGCCAAACCTCAGCCCCGGCCTCCTCTCCATGGTGAGAAGCGGTGAACTGCGCCGTGGCAAATTCCGCTTTCTCATCCATCTGCGCGGGGGTTTGCATCATCTGGCCGTGATGATTGACCATCCGCCCGCTGTTGGTCGGGTGGCCGAGTTCCAGCATCGCCCGTAGCGCCCGGACGGTATTGTCCGCGCCGGGGCGGTCTGCCTTATTGACCACCAACACATCGGCGATTTCGAGGATTCCGGCCTTAATCGCCTGTACGTCATCGCCCAAGCCCGGCGCTTCAACCACGAGGGTCGTCTGCGCGGCGCGGGCGATGTCTACTTCGCTCTGCCCCGCGCCGACGGTCTCAATCAGGATGATGTCGAATCCGGCGGCGTCCAGCGCCCGCACTGCGTCACGGGTGGTGCGCGCCAACCCGCCGAGGCTGCCGCGAGTCGCCATGCTACGGATGAACACGCCCGCGTCGCCACTGAGGTCGCGCATCCGAATCCGGTCTCCCAAAATCGCGCCACCAGTGAACGGGCTGGTCGGGTCTACCGCGACAATCGCCACCGTCTTGCCGGTTTTGCGATAGGCGGCGGCCATCGCGTTGACCAACGACGATTTGCCCGTCCCCGGCGCGCCGGTCACGCCAATCACCCACGCCCGCCCGGTATGCGGATACAGCGCTGTCAGCAGCGCCGGGGCTTCTGAGCGTTCGTTCTCAATCACGGTCAGCGCCCGCGCCAACGCACGGCGGCTACCGTTCAGCAAGTCTGTGGCGAGGTCGGTCATCAGACGGTTGGCTCGCCGCGCTCCGCGACGATGCGGCGGATCGTCGTCACGATGTCGGTGGTGGTTGAGCCGGGGCCAAAAATCGCCTTGACACCCGCCTGCTTCATCGCCTCAAAATCTTGTTCAGGGATAATGCCGCCCAGAATCATCGGCACATCGCCCAATTCGTGCGCGTCCATCGCCTGACGGATGACCGGCACAAGCGTCTGGTGTGCGCCGCTGAGGATGCTCAGGCCGACCACATCGACATCTTCCTGAAGCGCGGCCTCGGCGATCATGTCGGGGGTTTGGCGCAAGCCGGTATAAATCACCTCAAAACCGGCATCGCGTAGCGCCCGCGCAATCACCTTTGCGCCGCGGTCATGCCCGTCCAAACCCGGTTTTGCAATCAAAATGCGGATAGCGTGTCCGTCCATCATCTAAGAAATCCTCTTTGTGTGGGATATTTAGGCTTATTTTACCCCATCTGGGGCGATGGTTGTATGACGGGCAAAATCGCGGTTTTTGTAGGGGGACAACATCTAACCTGTCCGTCGGCTCATTTATCCCCGTCGCCCTACCCCATACAAATTCATCCGACCCGACGCCCCATCCGCGACATAACGCGCTTCCACGGTCAAACCCGATTCCCCCATCAGCGCGTCAAATTCGGCGTCGTCACAATGATGACAGTAGCGAATCGCGGTCTGGCCGCGCCGCCAATCCAATAAAACGTCACCGGGTTCGATCTCATCCACAAGCTCGTCCGGCCACGGGGCGACTCGGGCGCGTAGGCCGGGATCCTCCATAAATTGCCACGCCGCGACCATCAGCACGCCGCCAACATTCAGACGCGCCGCGAGGTCGCGCATCAGCGCCCGCCGCGTCTCGAGT
>Ga0209490_10007087_pt1 | contig 10014 bp, 8 predicted proteins | sample MAT06_FD_187209 | JGI IMG/M metagenome (GOLD analysis project Ga0209490, IMG submission 187209) | Freshwater microbial communities from Lake Fryxell liftoff mats and glacier meltwater in Antarctica - MAT-06 (SPAdes) (version 2) | ecosystem: Environmental > Aquatic > Freshwater > Ice > Liftoff...
AGCGCGCGCCGCCTGCTCGGCGCTGGCCAGCAGGGCGTGCAGCTCATCGGCCAGGTCGGGCTCGGCCTTTGCGTGGCGCGCTAGTGCAGATGAGCGTTCGTCCAGCGGCAGTTCCAGCAAAGCATCGAGCGCAAGGCTGATACGTGCCCAGCGCGCCGCGGGGGTGGCGGGTGTAGCGGGTGTGGCGCTATTCATGCTGTGCACATCGGATTTCGCTGTGCATTCCCGCCAGCCTGCCGCTAGGCAGTTTGCAGCGCGTGGTGCAGCCAGGCCCGCGCTTTTTCCCATTGGCGCTGCACGGTGCGCTCGGACGTGCCGGTCATCTGCGCGATGTCCTGCACCGAGAACCCACAGAAGAACTTCAGGTCCACCACGTGCGCCAGCGCCGGCTCGAGCTGGGCCAGCTCGTCCAGCGCGTCGCCGATCTGCGGCAGCAGTTCAGGCTGTGCGCATTGCTCGGCGATTTCGGTATCCAGCGAGGTGATGTCGAGCCCGCCGCCACGTTTGAGCGCATGCCGCTCGCGCACGCGGTCGATCACGATGCCGCGCATCGCCCGTGCGGCGTAGGCCATGAAGCGGGCACGGTCGGGGAAGACCAGGCCCGCGCGCTGCGACAGGTCCAGGTAGGCCTCGTGCAACAGTGTCGTGGCACCCAGCGGGGCGGCCGTTCCCAGCCGTGCTGCCTCGCGCCGGGCCAGGCGATGAAGCTCGGCGTAGAGCGCGGAGAAGAGCGCATCTGTCGCAGTCGCGTCGCCGTCGCTGGCGTGTGTGAACAGGCTGGAAATGCTGTCGTCGGGGGTCGCCATCTCGGCCATTCTGCTGGAGATGCGCTGCACGACATCCAGATCGCGTCAGGCTCGAAATTTCACAGCCCACACCGCCACCACGGCGGCCATCAGCAGCCACGCGGCCACGCGGTGGCGGGCGCTGTTCACCGGCGCACCCTTGAACAGCCCGAGTACCTGCAGGCCCACCGCCAGCAACATCACGAGGGTGGCCAACACGAGACGGTTGCCAGAGGCATCTTCCAGCGCTGCGGGGTCGGTGGCCGGGTCCACCGCTTGCATCCACGCGTACTTGTGGCCGGGCAGCACAGTCAGCACCAGCAGGCCGAAGCCGCTGGCCGCGTGGCCGAGCCAGGCCCAGCCCGACTTTGGCTTGGGTTTGGGTTTGGGTTTGGGTTTGGGTACGGGGTCAAGCACGGGTTTCAGCTCGGACGGCAGGCTCAAGCGTTGAGCAGCGCCGACAGCCGCGGCCAGAGCTTCACGACGAAGTTGCCGTAGCTCGTGTTCTTGCGAATGCTGTCCAGGCCCAGCCCCAGCCCCAGGCCGCGGTCGTAGCCCTCGCCGGCCACGCGCACGGCGTCCATGTTCAATGCCGGCCTGGCGGTCTGCAGCTTGTCGTGGTCGATGATCTGCCGCAGATGGCGGGCCACGAGACCGATGTCGAAAGCGTCGTTTTCCAGGCAGTTGGACAGACCGCGCAGCTGCCCACCCGTGAGCTTGCCCGGGTCCAGGCCCAGGGTATGCGGAAGCCCTGGTCGCGGGCCGCCACGCAAATGGCTGCGCGGTGGTGCGTGACCCAACCATCCTTGAAACGCTGGATGCAGGCCTTGCCGCCGCCCCAGCCCTCGGGCACCAGTTGCCACATCAGCACGTTTGACGTGCTCCAGCGGGCCGTCGAATGGGTGATGCTGCAAGCAAAGTCTGGCATGGCACTACCCGGCGTTGGGCGGGTTCACAAACGTGGGCAGCGGGCAGCAATGGTCTGGAGCCGAGCCGGGGCCGCATCGCACACAGGTTAGTGACACGAATACAGGCGCTCTCTGCGCCGCGCCGCGTTGGCGCACTGGCCGCCGCGGGCAGCTTTGACTATGCTGCGCGCTGTCATGCAGGCCCTGCCGGCCTGCACACAGTTCGAAGTTTTGGGCTGGCAAGCGCGCTGACGCCACCCGCCCGCAGATGGAGGAGACCGCATGAAGAACCCCGTGCAGACATTGCGCCCCTGGCAGCGGCCGGCCCTGACCTTGGGCACAGCACTGGCCGCTACCCGGGCCGCTACCCTGGCCGCTACCCTGGCCGTGTCGGCCGGGCCGGCCCTGGCCCAGGACACAGGCACGCGCAACCCCGGCACCACCGATCTGCGCTTCGAAGGCGTCTGGGCCAAGCCCGGCTCGGTGACGCTGATCAAGCAGTTCCCCAAGCACCTGGTGCTGCAGGGCAAGGACGAAGCCTCGGTGTGGTCGGCGCGCTGCGTGTTGGGCGGCGGCAAGGCCATCTGCCGCGGCCACGGCTTCACCATCACCGGCTACGACTTCGCGTACGAAAGTGTCGTCACGCTGGAAGCCGGCAGCATTCGTGATGTCTGGCGCGCCGTCTTCCCCGATGCGCAAGACCTCAGCGGCAACGACCTGCTGCGCTCGGTGGCGCTGCCGGCTTTCGAGCCCGGCCGCAAGCTGCCCTGAAGCAACGCCGCAGACAACGCCGCCGCTTTTTGCAGCGGGGCACCGCACTTCCCCCCTGCCACTTTTCGCGATGCCCTGACGCCAACGCGGCGGGCCCGACACTGGCACAGTGCAGCGCATGACGCCTTCGCTGCCCACCCATGAAGCCGCCGCGGCAACGGCCGCGTGTTCCAACGCTGCCAACAATGCAGACGCTGCGCTGACCGTGCTTTATGACGGTGCCTGCCCGCTGTGCCGGCGCGAGATTTCCCTCTACCGCGGCATTGCCGCTTCGCAGCCGCTGGCCTTCGTCGATGTCAGCGACACGGCCAACGCTCTGCCCGCAGGCACCCAGCGTGCGCAACTGCTGGCACGCTTTCATGTCCAGCAGCCGGACGGCACGCTGGTCGACGGTGCACGTGGTTTCGTTGCCCTGTGGGCGCTGCTGCCGGGCTGGCGCTGGCTGGCACGGCTGGCTGCGCTGCCCGGTGTCACGCCGTTGATGGAATTGGCCTACCGCGCCTTCCTGCGGCTGCGCCCGCTGATGCAGCGCACGGCAGCCGCCTTCGAGCCTGCGGCCCTGCACGTGCCCGCCTCACTGGTGGCAGAACTGCGCAGCGACCACGCCGGCGAAACCGGCGCGGTGTGGATCTACCGCGGCGTGCTGGCCTTCTCGCGTGATGCCGAAGTGCGCAGCTTTGCGCGCCGCCACCTGGCCACCGAGCAGGAACACCTGCGCCTGCTCTCGCCGCTGCTGCCGTGGCCGCAGCGCAGCCGGCTGCTGCCGCTGTGGCGCATGGCCGGCTTCGTCACTGGCGCGCTGCCTGCGCTGGCCGGCCCGCGCGCCGTCTACGCCACCATCGCAGCGGTGGAAACCTTTGTCGATGTGCACTACCAGCAGCAACTCGACCACATGGCCGCGCTGCCCGACGCTGAACGCGATGCGGCCGCAGCGCTGCGCGAGGTGCTGGCGCGCTGCCAGGCCGACGAATGCCACCACCGCGATGAAGCGCAGGCGCTGCGCGGCCAACCGCCAGGGCGGCTGCTGCGCGGCTGGTGCGCGATGGTCGGCGCCGGGTCGGCCGCCGCCGTGCGTTTGGCCCGCCGCATCTAGGCAGCCAAGGCAAACCGCGCCGCCTCAGGTTTCGTAGCAATAGCCGACGCCGTAGACCGAGCGTATGCGCTCGCTGCCGGCGCCGGCTTGTTCCAACTTGCGGCGCAGGTTCTTCACATGGCTGTCCACGGTGCGTTCGGTGGCCACGCGGTTGTCGCCGTGCAGTTGCTCCAGCAACTGCGCGCGCGGGTACACACGGCCCGGCTGGGCCGCCAGTGTGCTGAGCAGGCGGAACTCGATGGGCGTGAGGTCGAGACTGCGGCCTTGCCAGGCCGCGCGCCAGCCGTTTTCGTCCACCTGCAACGGTGCTAGCGCTAGCGGCAAGGGCGGCGACGACGGCGACTCGGCCCACGGCGGTGGCTGCGCCGTCCGGCTGCGCCGCAGCACCGCCTTCACACGCGCCATCACCTCGCGCGGGCTGAAGGGGTTCTTGGCGATGTAGTCGTCAGCGCCGAGCTCCAGGCCGGCCAGGCGGTCAGCTTCATCGGCACGCGCCGTCAGCATGACGATGGGCACGGCCGTCAGCGCACGCAGTTGCCGGCACAGCGCCAGGCCGTCCTGGCCGGGCAGCATCAGGTCCAGCAGCACCAGGTCGTGGCGGCGTGCGGTCCAGGCCTGCAGCGCTTCGATGCCGTCACCCACACATTCGGCCTCGTGGCCTGCAGCACGCAGGTAGTCGGCCAGCAGGCCGGCCAGTTTGGGTTCGTCTTCCACCACCAGCACGCGCGCCGGGCCGGGCTCCAGCAGCAAATTTTGGGGCAAGGCCGGCGGCGGGGATGCGCCGTCAAACATGAGCCGGCAACTCCACGCGCAGCCACAAACCGCCCATCGGCGAAGGCCGCGCCTCGATGCGGCCTTCGTGGGCCTGCACGATGCGCTGGCAGATGGACAAACCCAGCCCGGCGCCGCCGCTCTTGCGGCAGCGCGAGGCCTCGGCGCGGAAGAAGCGTTCGAACAGACGCGGCAGCTGGTCGCTGCGCACACCCGGGGCGCTGTCGTGCAGGTCGACGAACATCTGCCGGCCTTCACGCCGTGCCTGCAGGCGCAGCGCACCGCCGGCATCGGTATAGCGGCAGCTGTTTTCCAGCAAGTTGGCAAACAGCTGGCGCAGCCGGCGCGCGTCGCCGAAGGCCGGCAGCGGTTCGGCCGGCAGGTCCAGCTGCAGCGCCAGCCCGCTGCTGCGCAGGCGTTCAGCGAAAGCGCCAGCGGTGTCGTCGATCAACTCGCGCAGGTCAATTTCTGTCTTGCGATAAGACAGCGCGCCGACATCGGCCAGCGACAGCTCATACAGGTCGTCAACCAGCTTGTGCAGCGTGCCCACCTCGGCCTTTAACGACTGCAGCGCCTGCGCGTCCATGGGGCGCACGCCGTCTTGTAGCGCTTCCAGCTCACCGTTCAGCACCCCGAGCGGCGTGCGCAGTTCGTGCGACACATCGGCCATGAACTCGCGCCGCGTGGCTTCATTGCGCTGCAGCGTCAGCGCCAGCTGGTTGAAGTCGCGCGCCAGGCGGCCGATCTCGTCGTCGGCCGCGCGCTCGGGCACCCGTGTGCTGTAGTCGCCCGCAGCCAGGCGGTGCGTGGCCTCGGCCACCCTTTGCACCGGCCGCAACAGCCGGCGCGAAGCCCACAACGCCACCGCTGCCGCCAGCAGCACGGCGCCGCCGCCCACCACCCAGCCGGTGCGCGCCTGGGCATCGGCAAAACGCTTCTCGGCGCCGTAGCTCACCGATTCAAACGGCGTCAGCACCAGCCAGCCGACGATGAGGCCGTCGACGACGATGGCCCGCTCGACCGCGCTTTCGGCCGGGCGACTGAAGCCGACGATACGGCGGCGCTCGCCATCCAGCAGCGTGAAGCGACGTGAGGCGCCGGTCAGCTCTGCGGGCGTGGCAGAAGCAGGCGGGCGCTCGGTCAGCGGCAGCGTGCTGTCTTCAGGCGCCGGGCGCAGCAGGCGAAACCACAAATCGGGCCGTTCTCGCAGGAAGTCCCAGCTGCCTTGCTCACGGTAGCCAGCGGTGACGCTGGGCACGGCCAGGTCGAGCCGGGTCAAGGCCTGCTCGTTCAGGTAGCCGAGAAAGTCGCGCTTCAAATTGAGGTGCGCGCCCACGCCCATGGCCACAGCCACCACCACCGCAGCGCTCAGCACGGCGGCGAACAGGCGGGCGGCAAGGTTGAACTTCATGGGGTCGACGTGGCGCGAAAGGAAGCCGGTGTACACGATCGCGCGGCCGGCGTGCAGCGTGCCTGTCGCGCGGCCTTCGGGCACGCGGGCCCTTCAAGGTCTCTCCACATTGTGCGGGCAGCATCTCGCGGTGCAAAACGTCTCATCCACCCGTCTTTACTTCCTCGCCCCGGCCGCAGCGCTGCTGGTAGCGGGGCTGCTCAGCGCCTGCCAGGACAAGCCTGCCGCCCCGCCGGCCCGCGCCGCGCCCGAAGTGGGTGTGGTCACCGTCAGCGCGCAGGACGCGCCGTTGCAGCTGGAGCTGCCCGGGCGCTTGAGTGCCAGCCAGCGCGCCGAAATTCGCCCGCAAGTCGGCGGCCTGGTGCAAAAGCGGCTCTTCGCCGAAGGCAGCCGCGTCACTGCCGGCCAGGCGCTCTACCAGCTGGACGCCGCCAGCTTCGAGGCCGAACGCGCGCGCGCCGCCGCTGCGCTGCAGAAGACCGAAGCGCAGTTGGCCGCCACCCGCGTGCGGGCCGCACGGGACGCCGAATTGCTGAAGGCCGACGCCATCAGCCGCCAGGCCGCCGACGACAGCGCCGCCGCACAGCGCCAGGCCGAGGCCGACGTCGCAGTGGCCAAGGCCGCGCTCGACGTCACCCTGGTGCAGCTGCAGCGTGCGCGCATCGTGGCGCCCATCAGCGGGCGCATCGAGCTGTCCACCGTCACGGCGGGCGCGCTGGTCACGGCCAACCAGACGCAGGCGCTCACCACCATCCAGCAGCTCGACCCCATGCATGTGGACATCGTGCAGAGCAGCGCTGAACTGCTGCTGCTGCGACGCCAGCTTGCAGGCCAGACCACCAGCCGCCAGGTGCAGCTGGTGCTGGAAGACGGCAGCGTGCACCCGCAGCCGGCCACGCTGCAGTTCAGCGGCGTCACGGTCGACCCCGGCACCGGCAGCGTGACGCTGCGCGCCGTGGTGCCCAACCCCGCGGGCACGCTGCTGCCGGGCATGGTGGTGCAGGCGCGCCTGGTGGCGGGTGTCGACCGCGCCGTGTTGCTGGTACCGCAGCAGGGCGTCAGCCGCACGGCCACGGGTGACGCCACCGCGCTGGTGGTGGGCGAAGGCAACAAGGTGGAACGTCGCCGGCTGACACTGTCACGCGCGGTGGGCAACCAGTGGCTGGTGACGAGCGGGTTGAAGGCGGGAGATCGCCTCATCATCGAAGGCCTGCAGCGCGCACGCCCCGACCAAGTGGTGATGCCGGTGGCTGCGGGCTCCAAGCCAGCAGGAAAGGGCGGCGGCAAACCGGCTGCAGGCGGCCCAGGCGGTTCAAGCACGCCGCGCCCCGCCAACGGCTCCAGCGCCGCTGCTGCGGCCGCACGCTGAGCGCCAGAAGGAGCCTGCAGCCATGGCCTCGTTTTTCATCGACCGTCCCATCTTCGCGTGGGTGCTCGCCATCGTCATCATGCTGGCCGGCGCCGGCGCCACGCTGACGCTGCCGCTGGAGCGCTACCCCGACATCGCGCCCACGCGTGTCAGCATCAACACCAGCTACCCCGGCGCTTCGGCGCAGACCATCGAAGACTCGGTGACGCAGATCGTCGAGCAAAGCCTGAAGGGCATCGACGGCCTGCTGTCCATCGAAAGCAGCAGCAGCGCCTCTGGCAGCGCCAACACGCAGCTCACCTTCGAGGCCGGCACCAACCCCGACACCGCGCAGGTGCAGGTGCAGAACAAGGTGCAGAGCGTCATCAGCCGGCTGCCGCAGGCGGTGCAGGCCCAGGGCGTGCGCGTGACGAAGGCTAGCTCCGAGTTTTTGATGGTGGCGATGCTCACCAGCGACGACCCCAACGTCAGTTCCAGCGACCTGGGCGACTACCTGAACAGCACGCTGGTGGACATCATCAGCCGCGTCGAAGGCGTGGGCGATGTCAACGTCTTCGGCTCCGGCTATGCCATGCGCATCTGGCTCGACCCCGCCAGGCTGCAGCGCTACAACCTGGTGCCGGGCGACATCCGCACCGCACTGCAGCAGCAGAACACCGAGGTCTCGGCGGGGCAGATCGGCGCGCTGCCGGCGCCCGCGGGCCAGCGCCTGTCGGCCATCATCACCGCGCGTTCGAAGCTGAACACGGCCGAGCAGTTCCGCGACGTGGTCCTGCGCGTCCAGCCCGACGGTTCGGCGCTGCGCCTGGGCGACGTGGCGCGTGTCGAACTGGGCCGCGACAGCTACACCACCAACGTGCGCAGCAGCGGCCGCAATGCCGCCGGGCTGGCCATCTTTCCGGCCAGCGGCGCCAATGCCCTGACCACCGGCGATGCCATCCATGCCAAGTTCAAGTCGCTGGAGCCCTTCTTCCCGCCCGGCTACCAAGTCACCGTCACCTACGACACCACGCCTTTCGTGCGCGTGTCCATCGAGGGCGTGGTGAAGACGTTACTCGAGGCCATCGTGCTGGTCGTCGTCATCATGTACCTCTTCATGCAGAACCTGCGCGCCACGCTGATACCGGCCATCGCCGTGCCGGTGGTGATGCTGGGCACCATGGGCGTGCTGGCAGTGGCGGGCTTCTCCATCAACACGCTGACCATGTTCGGCCTGGTGCTGGCCATCGGCCTGCTGGTGGACGACGCCATCGTGGTGGTGGAAAACGTCGAACGCCTGATGCGCGAAGAAGGGCTGAGCCCGCGTGAAGCCACCCAGAAGAGCATGAAGGAGATCAGCGGCGCGCTGGTCGGCATTGCCGTGGTGCTGAGCGCGGTGTTCATCCCCATGGCCTTCTTCGGCGGCAGCACAGGCGTCATCTACCGCCAGTTCAGCATCACGGTGGTGACGGCCATGGTGCTGTCGGTGCTGGTGGCCATGAGCCTGTCGCCAGCGCTGTGCGTCACCTTGTTGAAGCCAGTGCACAAGGGCGAACACGCCCGCCACGGCGGGCCTTTTGGCAAGCCGCTGGACTGGTTCTTCGGCGGCTTCAACCGCGGCTTCGACCGCTTCACCGAACGTTATGTGGTCGGCGTCAGCTGGCTGGGCAAGCGCGCCCTGCGCAGCTTTGCCGTCTTCCTGCTGCTCATCGGCGCCACGGCCTGGCTGTACACCAGCCTGCCCACGTCCTTCTTGCCCGACGAAGACCAGGGCGGCTTGCAGATGCAGGTGCGCATGGCGCCGGGCGCCACGGGTGAACGCATGGAGGCCGTGGCCTTGCAGGTCGAGGCCTACCTGGCCGAGCAGCCCGAGGTGCTGTACTACAACGTGGTGCGTGGCTCCGGTGGCGACCAGGGTTCGGGTCAGGGTTTCATCCGCCTGACCGACTGGGCTGAGCGCCCGGAAGGCAACCAGGCCGCTGGCGCGCTGGCGGAACGTTTCAGTCGCGAACTGGGCCGCCGTGTGCGTGACGCACAGGTCTTCATCGTGCAACCACCTACCGTGCGCGGCCTGGGCGGCAGCGCCGGCATCCAGCTCTTCCTGCAAGACCTGGGCGGGCTGGGGCAGGAACAGCTGATCGCGGCGCGTGAACAGCTCATCAAACTGGGCAATGAGCGGCCCGAACTGTCGCGCACCCGCACGCAAAGCCTGGCCGAGACACCGCAGCTGAAGATCAACATCGACGACAAGAAGGCCGGCGCGCTGGGCGTGCAGCCCAACGTCATCAACGAAACCCTGGCCATCGCCTTGGGCGGCAGCTATGTCAACGACTTCATCGACCGCGGCCGCGTCAAGCGGGTGCTGGTGCAGGGCGAAGCCGCCTACCGCGCTTCGCCCGAGAACCTGAGACATTGGTACGTGCGCAGCAGCAGCGGGCAGATGGTGTCGATGGCGGCGTTCGCCAGCAGCAGCTGGTCGACCGCGCCGCGACAGCTGGTGCGCTACAACGGCAGCCCGGCCTACGAGATTCAGGCCGACGTGCCGCCGGGCGTGAGTTCGGGCGCCGCGATGAAGGTGATGGAAGAACTGCTGCGCGAAATGCCCGCCGGCATCGGCTACGAATGGGCGGGCCGCAGCTACCAGGAACGTTTGTCGGGCTCGCAAGCGCCGCTGCTTTATGCGGTTTCGGTACTCTTCATCTTCCTGTGCCTGGCGGCGCTGTACGAAAGCTGGTCGGTGCCCTTCAGCGTGATGTTGGTGGTGCCGCTGGGCATCCTGGGTGCGCTGATCGGCAGCCACCTGGGCGGGCAGAACAACGACGTGTTCTTCCAGGTCGGCCTGCTCACCACCGTGGGGCTGAGTGCGAAGAACGCCATCCTCATCGTCGAATTCGCGGAAGCCCTGAGGCAGCAGGGCATGGGCATCT